>OBXX01000003.1_pt1 | contig 330120 bp, 284 predicted proteins | sample 1495441 | NCBI WGS metagenome assembly OBXX01 (sample SAMEA2580168, study PRJEB22360) | human gut metagenome | biome: human gut; feature: human-associated habitat; material: faeces | place: Denmark | collected 2008/2010 | reverse complement strand
TAATGACATATCTTATATCAGTTTTTTCTGTTTACACAAAACTTGAAACGCTCTCCCCCGTTATCTCGCTAATATCGAGAATAACGGGCAACATCCGAGCCTTCAAATCTTTTTTGAACTTATGCTTCGTTACAATATATCCGTAGACCAGTTTCTTTTAGATACGCCCACCGGAAAAGATACAAAGTGGCGGCAGCTTGACGCTCTCCTTGATGATATACATTTCTGGAAAAACTGCTTTTTCACATCTGCTCCAAACAGCATACCGTACCCCAATTCGCTGATACGCCCAAGTCCCACACGGAAATTGAAGTTATTGCAACTATATGTCGCCAAACGAATTCGAACGAGTGTATGAAAGAACGCACACTGAGGCTGAGCTTCTGGCAGGTTAAAATGGGGAGAAATTTCTCATTTTAACTTGTACTAAATCTTGACATAGGACCATAATATATCCCCAGATCCAGAAATATTGATTTTCTTGCATATCATCAATTTCTCTTTTTGCTTTACTTCAGGCTTTTTGAATTTCCAGCTCAGCACGTTTCTTTTCGTTACAGGCTTTGGATTCTGCCTGTTCCATCTTTTTCTCTGTTTCTTTTTGTTTCTTCTGTGCTTTGTCTACTGCCTCAACAGATGATTTATTTACCTGTATCTGTAATTTAGAGTTCTGGTCCCGAACGTCTTTTATTTCTTCTTCGAGCAGCTCTTGCTCGCTTCTGCTCTTCAAACCGTTTCTGTTCCTCAAAGCCACATAATGATAGGCACACTAGCAACTTCCAGTAAACTGAATAGCTCTCATTTCTTCTATAAAGGAATCTACACTGAAATAATATCCGTCATCTTCCTGCACCAGACAAAGTGCCTGATAACCTGATATCACAATATTCAACGCAATATCCTGATTGTCCACCAGAAAAATATAGGTCTGTGCTGTCCCTTCTGGATTGGTTTCCATATAATGCTTCAAAAACTTCCTGTTCAAACTTATCACTTCCTTTCAGGCAAAGAAAAAGACGCAAGCCATATTTCTATGACTCACGCCTTTCTCTGCACTTATTTACTTTACAATGCCTATTAGTTCCAATTCGCTACGCACTGCGTATCCTTTTAGAACTTACATTTATACATAAATCAATTCCTTGAGAATAATCTCTTCCGCAATCGCTTTGTGTTGATTAGCAGCTCTTACCCATGCCATTTAATCTGCTTTTTTATCCGGCAGTGGTTCTTTTTCTTCCAACTGTTTCAGAATCATTTCTTCCCGTTCTCTGGCTGCCTTGTCCACTTCCAGAAGATGCTTTCCAATCGTATCCTGCAGAAGCATCACCTGATACGTTGAATTTCGATGGTTCTTCAGATAATCTCTGCGAAGAAAACCATACTTGCCAAGTTGCTCCATCTGCTCACCGGATTTATAGGTGAGATTCGGGATCAGATATCCATTTACATTTGTATACGTTATATAAATAGGACATTCGCAATCCGCTTTCGCTACTTGCTCATGAACGCAGTTGCTTCGCTTCCTGCATTCATTTTATTAGCACTCTCCATTTCTCATCATTTTTTGACCACAAATTTACGACATTTACGACAAATCTGACACTGCTTTACAATACCAGACAAAATGACTAATGCCCCGGAAATCCTGTAAAACAGGCACTTCCGGGATACACAAGACAGGACAAAAATCGACTTCCATTATCAAGAGGTGAGTGCTAATTTTTTTACAAAGAATTTCGCCCGTAAAATGAAAAACTAATTTTCATCTTTAGCCCTTTATGTTCTTTTGTTGGAAGGTGTTTCTTTACGAGCTCAAGTTTCAACTCCTTACTATACTGTTTCCTAGACATAAAAATATGCTCCTCATATGATAGATTTTTGGATATTTCCATTGTCTACCATATGGGGAGTATATCAATCCAACGGTTTTCAGTGCTTTTTTCATATTACTTTATTGAATATCCCTCATTCTGCCTATATAAGTGAAACTTAGCGAAACTTAAATTAAATCTCTTTCAGACAATTCAATTTGGATATTCACCAACTGTGGATTATTTCTCAGTGCACCAGTTTCCAACTTACCGCCTGCTGCCTTGCATCCACAAATCTCTTATAAATACCTTCCTGTTTCATTAATTGCTCATGTGTTCCCTGCTGTGCAATTCTTCCTTTTTCAACAACCACAATCTGGTCTGCATGTCTGACTGTTTTTAATCTGTGGGCAATCATAATAATCGTTTTTTCCTTTGTAAGTGCATCTACTGCATCCATCAGCTCCTTTTCATTCTCCGGATCAACATTGGCTGTTGCCTCATCTAATATAACGATTGGTGCGTCCTTCATGATCGCTCTGGCTATGGAAATACGCTGCTTCTCACCACCGGAAAGTGTGGCTCCTCCTTCTCCGATCACTGTGTCATATCCATTCGGAAGTTTGCTGATGAAATCATGACAACATGCTTTCTTCGCCGCTTCCACCACTTCCTCATGACTTGCATCCTGGCGTCCGAATTTAATATTATTCTCAATGGTGTCTGCAAACAAATACACCGACTGAAACACAAATGAGAAATTACGCATCAGACTGTTCATGCTGTAGTCTTTTACATTCACACCTCCAAGTGTCACTTCCCCGGAATCCACATCCCAGAACCTGGCAATCAGATTGCAAAGTGTTGATTTTCCTCCACCAGATGGTCCAACGATTGCTGTCGTCGTTTTCTGCGGAATAGAGAGCGATATATCATCAATGATCTTCCGTTTGTCATAAGAAAACGAAACATTAGAAAGTCTGATATCGTAATTTTCCGGCTGTATTTCTTTACCGTCGATATCCATGGTATCCAGCTCCAATATTGCATTTGCTTTATCTACACATACGCTTACCACATGTAAAAGAGATGAATAATTCCCTGCACATTCCAGACTGGCATAAAGCATAAATGCTGAGATTGTCATACCAATTGCATAGACCGCACTCATAGTTCCATTAATATAAAAATATGCACTGCATGCTACGATCACAGCACCTGTAATTTTAGTTATCACACTTTGCAGAAAATGATAGGGCACAAACAGCATTTCCATCTTTGTATTGATCTTTTCACATGCTTCATTTGCATCATTTAATCTTTTCGCCTGTTTCCCAAGCAAGTTATATGATTTAACTTCTGATATTCCCTGCAGATACTCCATGATCTGGTTTACAAGCTCCGTATCGCATACCACTTTTTGCTCTGAATCTTTTTTACCCGCATTCTGCATCACAGAATTGACCCCAAAGAAAATAAGTACTCCTGCTGCAGCTATCAGTCCGATTCTCCAGTCAAAAAGAAACAGCATAAGAATGATCATGGATGTTTCCAGAATTCCCTGCATGGTCAGCATAACCACTCTCGCAGCTACATCGCCAAGTGTTTCCATTGTATTCGTCGTAATAGAAGAAATTTCCCCGATGCTGTTGGCATTAAAATATCCCATCGGCAAATAACGCAGATGTTCTGCAATCTTGATTCTCATAAAAGCACTTGCATTATATCCTCCCTCTGTCTGAAGCACTGTAGAGTATCTCTTGCAGATTACGTCGACTACAATTGCAAGAACCATAATCGCAACGGAGCCTCCAATATATTTTCCTGTCGGTTTCCCACTCAGCAGACCAATCAGTATGTACATAATAGCCGGAATCTTCATTGCTGAGGCAAGAGCCTCTATGAGTCCGATCACTATCGACAGTTTAAATTTATTGCCATTTTCCCTGCCTGAAAAACGAAAGAATTTTGCCAGAATCCCAAACATATCATTCTCCCTCCTTCACCGTATCTTTTACAGAAATATGGGCATTCCACATTTCCTTATAAAGCGGGCATGACACCAGAAGTTCCTCATGTGTGCCATGTGCTGTTACATTTCCATCATTTACAACAAAAATCTGATCACTGTCCTTAATGGTAGATAGCCTGTGTGCAATTACGATCAGTGTCTTCCCTGCTACCAGTTTTGCGATAGAATTCTGCAGAATCGCCTCGTTTTCCGGATCCGTGTAAGCAGTTGCCTCATCAAGGATCACGATCGGAGCATCCTTCAGCATCGCTCTTGCAATGGAGATACGCTGTCTCTCGCCTCCTGACAGATGTCCTCCTGCACCCCCTACAACCGTATCAAATCCGTTCTCAAGCTGCATGATAAATTCATAGCATCCGCTTTTCTTTGTCACCTCGATGATCTGTTCATCTGTAGCCTCCGGATTTCCCTGCCGGATATTTTCACGGACCGTTTCATTGAACAGATAATTATCCTGTGCAACATATGCAATTTTCCGATTAAAATCTGCAAGCGACATTTCTTTGACATCAACTCCACCGATTTTAATACTTCCGGAATCCACATCCCACAAGGACGCAATCAGCTTTGCGATGGTCGACTTGCCGCTTCCGGAAGGTCCTACGATTGCATTTACCGTTCCTGCTTTCAGCTCCATAGTTACTCCATGCAGAATCTCTTTGTCGTGATAACCAAATCTGACTTTTTCAAGCGTAACGGAATTATCTTTGGGAGCTCTTTCACTTTTCTCCGGACGTTCAAGCTCCGGCTGTTCCAGAATTCCCGCCACTTCACCGACGATTACTCCAATTTTTCCAAGATCATCTGTGTAAGATCCCACTGTAATCAACGGTCCAACGATTCCAAGTGATAAAATAATACAGATGACAAAATCTGAAATCGCAAGTGTTCCATTGGCTACATAATGTGCCCCAAACGGCAATACCGTAAGAAGCGTATAAGGTGTGACCACCATCATCAGTCCATGAAAAATCGAGCACCGTTTCATCCAGGAAATAAAGGAATCCGCATATTCAAAAGCCGCCTTTGTAAATTTGGCATAAGAACTTTCTGTCTTTCCAAATGCCTTGATTACTTCAATTCCGTCAATATATTCCACTGCCGCATCATTCAGATCTTTTGTTGTCTGAACTGTTCTTTCAAAACTTGGCTTATAATCCAGCATCATTCCAAAATAAGAGAAAAGTCCAACGATAACTGGAACCAAAGACCAGAGTGCCAGTCTCCAGTCTGTCAGAAAGAAATAAATTAAAATCACAACCGGCGCCAGCAGATTTGACGTGAATTCCGGGACAATATGCGCCAGTGTTGTCTCGATACTGTCGATTCTTTCCACCATGATATTCTTAAATGTGCCGGAGGATGTATCCTTTACATAACCAAGAGGTACCCGTGCCAGTTTGTCACAGCAGAATTTTCTTATATTTGCGAGTACTGCAAACGTCGCTTTATGCGACAATGCTGTCGAGAGTGAATGAAGCAATTCTGCAATGATAAACGACAATGCGATCAGAACCGCTTTTGCAAGATATGTTTTAAACTCCTTTTCACCATTTAAAAACAGCTTTACTACATCTGCAATAATAAAATACGGCAAAATCTTAAAAATCACATTTCCTATTGCAAGTAACACACTCCATACATAGGCAATTCTTTTTTGTCCGGCCCATGTCAGGATCCAGCTGACTGCCGACTTCTTTTTTTCTTTCACATTTGTTCACTCCTTACTTTCGTTTTATTGTTATTTTTGTTAGTTTAGTCTAACCTATGTATAATAAAATAGGCGGCCTATTGGCATCAGCCACCTGATATTATTATCCTGTCGGATTCTTATTCAGAAATCCAGAACCTGTAACACACATAACCTGTTCAGGATTCTTGCATCCGTTATACCGGAAACTCAATATTCCACAATCGTTCCCAGCCACCTGTATTGAATTCTTTCAGCTGATGCACATTTTTCTTTGCAGTCTCTCTATCTATATCATGCTCAATGATCTGAAATACTGATGAAAAAAATCCCGTATAGATCATATGCATAAGGCTTTCCTCTACAATCGGTATTTTCACACCGTTCTCTTTCATCTTTTCCATATAATTCAGGCTGGACTTCATTTCCCGCTCTACCATATTGTGTATGAATAGTTCAAATTTTCCACTGTCTCCGCATTTCAACAATAATCTGAAATTATCATAATGATCATAGATATAATCAACCATCTGTTCCATCCCATCACTGGATGTATCCGACATATTCCTTGTCTGATCACTGGCAGAAAGCTTTTCAAACTCCTCAACGATCTGGTCATAAATCTGATAAATATGTTCCATATAAGGATCCGTCAGTGCATCAAAAAGTGCCTCTTTCGTCGGATAATATTTGTAAAATGCGCCAGTAGTAAGCCCTGCATCTTTTACAATATTTCTTAAAGATGCTCCTGTCAAACCATCTTTCAGAAAATGTTTTCTGGCTGTATCTAATATGTTTTTCTGTGTATCTTCTGCTTTCGTCGACATTCTTTTCGTATCCTCTAAACTTCTTCCCAAAATATAGCAGTGCTATATAACACTGTTATATTTTAACTCATTACAGGAATTTGTCAAGTCTTGGTGTTTCAATTTTTTATTTTTCTCGTGTATTCAGTTTCCACTCCGCAGATGCTTTCTGCAGTTTTACAAGTCTGTTCTATTCAGACAGATTTTCTTTGCAGAAAAGTTCTATACAGTTCTCAACCATTGTCTGATCATAGTCTGTTGAAATACCTGAGCCAAGCCAGTATGCATAGTCTCCTTCATCATATTTTCCAAGTGCCTCCAAATCACTGCCGTAGCGCAATTCAATATGATAGGTTGTATCATTTGTATCTGGTGCTATGCAGAAACATGCTCAGAATTATTTTTCTTTAAATCAAATCCAGTTAATACTAATAATAGTTCCAGAATTTTCACACGAATATAACCATATCTGATTTCTTCAGGAATTTTATACAATTCCAAAAAGATATGTTCTATTGACTGATTTGCCCGTATAATAGTAAAACTATGTGTTTTTGAAATGTTACTAATCTTTTCCAGATTTACAGACAATAATTGCAGTATCCTTTTCATTTCGTCTGTAATCATGGAAAAATCAAGCGTAATGGTAATTCCATGATAACGCGATGTTGGAAACTCTGACACATGCCCAGTTTTTTTCAAAGAACAAAATGACAAGTCTCCTGCCGCTATATAACCATATTCATTTTGTTCAAACACGCATTCGCAACGGCCTTCCATGCAATAGTTTATTTCCATCACACTGGAAGCCGGCTTTTGCTCCTTGTTGCAATACTCCATATGTATATCATTATAAACCAGATCAATTCCTGGAAACACATGATACAATGTAATCATTCCTGTACCGCTCTCATTTTCCAAATGAAAACATTCACAGAATTCCGTATCCTGTACCTTTTTGCAAGCTGATGTACCATATAACTCAATACTGGCAAAAGAATCTGATGATTTTAATTCTATATTCTTATCGGGTTTGGACTTCAATATATTTTCAGCAAGCTCATAAGCATTTTTCATAACTATTTTCCTCTGTACCACATCGCAAATGCCAATTCCGGTAATCGGTCAGTCTCAATAATTGTTTCGAGCATTCTGGCAAATCCCTCCGGATTTTGAATTTGATACTGCATATGGTTGAATCCCTCAAAAACCGGAAAGTTACCGTATATATAAGTCTGCATCACTGCATTTCTGTATTTAAAATGTTCTTCTATACTTCCAAATTCCCAGAATGTATGTTTCTGCAATTCTTCTGACAATTCTGAAAATGGCTTATCTTCCAAACTGTCTGTCAGCTGTCTTCTCAGATTTCCATACGTCAAGTTCTTTCCTGCCTCTATAAAATAAGGTTTAATTTTATCATCGTCACACCACATGATTCTCTTTAGTGTCTTTCCTTTTGACCAATATAAACTTTTCATTGCTATATATAAGAACGGAACCATGATTCTGCGTGTTGCCTTTCCAATCTGTGCAAACTGCTCGCCATCAAAAAAACATGCTTTACCGGTATTTTTATCTCTGTCAGGAATGCCATGGCGAGATCTGCTCCAATCGAAGATGCAACTATAAGTTCTATTTCTTTGATTCCATGGTTCCCCAAAAATCGTACAATCTGTTGTATCTCATCTCTTTTGCTTTGATACCTCTGTCCGGAGCAATACACAGTCGATGTTGGCATAATGCAATAATATTTTTCTGCCATTTTCTCTGCAACCGGCATACTGCTTTCCCCAGTTACTCCCATTGCATGGAAAAACAGAATGACTGAATTTGATTTATTTCCTGTTGTTTTAAATACCACACTTCCACCTTTTGTCTATTTTTTATCTATCTACTCTCTTCCATTTTGCAACAGCATTTCTTACCCGCCAGTCAATATCCAGACGTGCTCTGCGACATTCTTTCGGATGTTTTCTTGCTGCCTGAAATGCCAGTTTCACAAAGAGTCCGGATCCAACCGGGAGCATTGTCTTTAGCATGCTCTCCGGAAAAACGAAATGGGTTCCATGCTCATAAATGACATAATCCAATCTGCATGTGTGTGAATGTTCTTTCATACGCTGCTTCATACGGCGGATATATTTTGCAGTATCCCACAACACATCATCTTCCGCACCAATCAGCAATAACGTTCCATGGATTTTTTCAATCTTGATCATCTCGTCTTCTGTGATTGGGTGAGCCTTTTCCGAGTCATCAAACAGTTTTCTTGAATTAATCATATCACCGGTCCGTTTTGTTTCTTTCTTAATCACATGCCAGTAATCCGGATGTTTGTAGCAAAATGGCATATACGGAAGGGGTTCTCCTTTGTAAGAAAAAAGAGATTCTCCTTCAATCGGCCATTCCTTACAGCCATCTTTTTTGCCCTGCATAAACCCCTGCCAGATAAAATCACTCGGTGTCAGACCTATCGTTAATGTAATATCCTCAAAATAAGAAGCGGCAGTCAATGCCAGTGTTCCTGTAGTAGATGCCCCGACAATTCCTATCTTCTGATCACCATGTGCTTTTAACCAATTGATTGCTTTCTCTATACGTTCCAATGGATAATTATGATGTCCATAATCTTTTTTTCCAGGTGACATTGTCATCACATTCACACCGAGTTTATGTAGCCATTTCACGGATGTACGCGCCAGATAATCCTCTGGATCATCCCCGATCATGGCAATCATTGCACAGTCTGATCCTGTTTTGCATTTCCAGTATGCACCATAAAATCCATCTGTTTCCACATCAAAATGTCTTTTCTTCATTTGTATCATCTCTTTAATATCGGCCACGTTTCTCCAAAACTATTATTTTGTTTGAGATATTCCGAACGATTTGAATCTTTCCTATCACATGATAAATCGGCATAAGCTTTTTCATTCCTTCAACCAGACTGACTTCCTGTTGAACAGAAAATCCCGGCACAATTCTTTGCAGTTCTGTTCCGTTCTTAACTCCCCATGTGAATTTTGCATTGCTTCCCTCTATGGATTTTTCTTTCACATGGTTTACAACAAAAGGTGACATGGTTTCGACCATTACGGTTACTTCCTGAAATGATTTTTCAATAATAAAAAACATCTTTCTGATATCTTTTTCACACAAATACATTGTAAGCCCTTCGATTATTACCAGAACATTCTCACAGTGATAATCTATATCATCTACATAGGAATCATCCATTGCAGACTTTGCAATCTGATATATCGGACCTGTTTCTGGAAGAAATTGCCGCCTTATCTTCATAGTCTCCGGCAAATCTATATTGTACCAATGCAGATATTTCCCTTTCATTCGATAACATCTGGTATCCAGTCCACATGCAATATTTATAACAATTGTATTTGTATTTTTCTCCAAATATTGCTCAACCATCCGGTCTAATACAATTGTTCTTGCAATCACGCCATAGTTCATGGCTTTATCTTTATCCGCTTTAGAAAAGTCATAATCAAGATTTTTCACAAGTTCTTCTGCAATTTCGTCGTTTATTTTAGCATTTTTCTTTCTTGTTTCTTTTGCTCTTGCATACAGAGTCTGTACCATCGTTTCCGGCACACCTGTCACATTCACTTTTTCTTTCATTATCTGTCGCCTTCCACTGCCTTTCTTACTTCTTCCACCCACTCTGCACTATGACAGCAAAACAGTTCTTCATGCTGCATGTTATGTCTCCGAATATCCGGATTTTTAAAATAAGTACAATATCTCTTTTCATATTTTCTGCCCATCTTTGTTGCGTAAAACACGTGTATCGTAGTTCCCGGCACATCAATTCCATGCTGGACTTTCGTAACCAGATCAGAATAAAACTGATTATAAACACTCTGTTTCGTAATCCATGGATTTCCTCCCTGCTCAATGCCGAACATATTTAAAAATCCATCAATCATTTCTTTCTTTGATTTATCTGCTTCATTTATTTTCTTTTGCATAAATTTAGGCAATTTACCAGTATGCACCATTTTATACATAATCGGCACAACTACAGATGACTGAATTTTCGCCATAAACTGACCAGCTTCATCCATATCACTGCTCCCAATGATGCCATGATCTATATGAATTCTTTTTCGCTGAATCAAAAGGGATACAAAACTTCCTCCAAGGGAACACCCATACGCTGCTTTAATTCTTCCATCATACTTTTTCTTGATTTCCTGCTCAATCTTTTCGCATTCATCTTCCATTGAATAAAATTCTGTTTTCTCATTTGGATCAAATCCATCATAAGAAACTGTTACCGTGTAAAAATAAAAATGTAATCTATCCAGTATATGATCAAAGCTACTATACAGGCAACAGGTACCAGGAAATAAAAATATCACTGGTTTACTACTGTCTCCACTTTCATAAAATTTCATATCTGGCCTCCTTTAGTTTTTTCATATAAGCATAAAATTACTTATGCAGCTCCCTCATTTCATCTGGTGCTTGCCCGCCTTATGTTCTGGTTTTTCTTATAAAGCAGTCCATTTTTCTTTAAAAACTCAAGTCTTTTACCTCTGGCATAAATACTCGTATCATAACCAGTTTCTGCAAATAAGACCGCATACAAGGATCCAATCACACCTGCACCATAAATCAATATTCTCATAGAAATCCGTCCTCTTTTTCATTTTCAAAAAAACTGCCAGTGTTCATGTTAGTAATGTCTAACTCTCATTTTCTAAAAAACCGTGTGAAAACAAAACTGTAATTCCACACGGTTTCTTTTCTTATGCATTCAGTATATCACTTTTACCTGGTTAATCAACCAAATTTTGTCTTCATAATATTTAAAATTTCATGTTCATGCGCATTATATTCACTGCACTTGGAATGCAATTTATACCCTCATCTGGTCATTAAAATAATAATTTACATGCTCCCCCACTTCCTTTCCAGACAGAAAAAGACGCAAGCCATATTCTTATGACTCACGCCTTTCTGCATAACTTACTTTTCTATTCTTCTGTTTCTAATTCCACTCTCTTTAAAATATCTCTTACAATACCTGCATCTTCAATCAGATTAATTCCAAAACATTTTTTACCTGCGTCCTTCAAAGACGCACCAACATGATATGCTTGCCAAGTTGCTCCATCTGCTCACCGGATTTATAGGTGAGATTCAGGATCAGATATCCATTTACATTCGTGTACGTTATATAAATAGGACATTCGCAATCCGCTTTCGCTACTTACTCATGAATGCTCTTATCACATTTTCTTTAATCCACTTTCACCATGAGGATTTCATTATTTACTACATTCCATGACAAGCTTCTCACATCTGCCATATCCAAGCTGTGAACTATTCAGACACAACGTATAATTACTGGCCTTTCCCCATTTCTGATCGGTATAAAAATTATAATTCGTCATACGCCTTTTATCTGTATCTGCCATCATTTTGACAGCTTCCTTCTCTCCTACATTATATAAACCCATAATACGCTGTGTTTTTTCCGGCATATCCCCATGGATAAATACATTCAGTACATCATCCCTATCTTTCAGAATATAATCTGCATTTCTTCCGATAATCACACAAGATTCCTTATCAGCCAGTTCTAAAATAACCTTTCTCTGTGCCTCATACACCATGTCTTCTACTGATTTTCCTGTGATATCACGTCCGGCAAATGCATATGCAAACAAGCCTTTTTTCGGAGACAGTTCCGCACTTTCCTGAATATATTCCGGAGATAAACCAGACTTTTCTGCGATCTCATTGATAATGTTTTTATCATAATAAGCGAGTCCCAATTTTTTCGCTAATTCTTCTCCGATAAAGCGTCCGCCGCTTCCAAATTCTCTACTGATCGTAATGATTCTTTTCACCATTTCCAGTTCCTCCTTAATTCAAAACATCTACTTTATTTTTTCTGATTCTCTTTAAAAATACATATCCTACAAAACAGGAAACTATTTCCGTAATCGGAAATGCCCACCAGATCAGTGAAACTCCCATCTGTACATTTCTGACAAGCATAGAAAAGATTCCAGCCAGCGGCAGGATAATAATAAGCTGTCTCAAAAGCGAAATAACCAGCGATTCCACACCACCATCCAGTGCCTGATAAATGCCCTGATAAGCAACATTGATTCCTGCGAACAGGAAACTTATAGAAATCACTCTCATTGCTCCGATAAAATATTCTCTCGACTGTCCCGCATTAAACAGCGTTGCAAATGCCCCAGGGAAAATCTCTGTGATTGCAATTCCCAGAATCATTAACACAATTGTATAGATCAGACCATATTTGATTCCATCCTGAATTCTCTTCTTACTTCTCATTCCATAAGCAAATGCAATGATTGGGGTGATTGCATCTCGCAGACCAAAAGCAAGAAACAAAACAAACTGCTGTACCTTATAGAACAGACCATAGGCCGTCTGTGCTGACGGATCGAACTTCAGGATCAGGTTCATTACATAAACCATAATGGACATCAGCGCCTGAGCAATGATTGCCGGAAGTCCGATTGCATAGATCTCCTTGATAATTTCGCCATCTGGCTTCATATATTTCGCCCCATGCTCGAATTCCTTATTTAATTTGATATGAAAAATGAACAGTAATACTGCTGACGCTACCTGTCCAATTACAGTTGCGTAGGCTGCGCCTTTCACTCCCATTTCCGGACAAGGTCCAATACCGTAGATCATGATCGGATCAAGGATGATATTTACAACCGCTCCAACCACCTGACCAATCGTGGAATAAAGAGAACGGCCTGTTGCCTGAAGTAACTTTTCAAATAGAGAAAAGAAAATAATACCAAAAGAAATTACGCAGCATATCCTCAGATAGCTGATTCCCATCTCAAGTACTTCTGTATCTACTGTCTGCGATGAAATATATGCTTTCACCCCAAAGATACCAAACAATAAGCAGACCACATAAATGATCACTCCCAGAAACAGACTGTTTCCTGCTACCTTTGCAGCTTTTTTACTGTCGCCCTGTCCAAGTGTCCTTGCAAGAAGTGCATTGGTTCCTACACCGGTTCCAATCCCCACTGCCACCATAAGCATCTGCACTGGAAATACCAGTGTCAAAGCATTTAGTGCTGTCTCACTGCCTGCTTTCATATTTCCCCCAAATGCACTGTCTACAATGTTATAGACTGCCTGCAATGCCATAGATAGGATCATCGGGATTCCCATCTGGATCATCAGCTTATTTACCGGCATATCCTTCATCTTGTTGCTTTCCGCCATTTTGTTTTAACAAATGTAGCAAGAATTCTCCCACCTCTTCAGGTGGTGAGATGAATTGCACATCTGAGCATATCTGCTCAAAAAAATCTCTATAGTATAAAAGAAACACTTGTTCTCCCTTCCCTGATGTAGTATACTGAAAAAGAACAATTAGTTCATAAATACATATCCGTCGATATAAGAAAAAGGATGATAAATATAATGGAGTTAGACCATGAAAGATGCATTCTGGGGTCAGATCTTCGGTCTGCTCAGTGCAGGCGGAGCAACGATTGAAACGATACGGCAGTATATAGAAAGCCAGGGTGAGAAGAATGAACCGCGCCGTAAAAATAAGGATCTATCCAAATAAAGAGCAGAGAGTTCAGATAGAGCAAACAATCGGCTGCAGCCGCTTTATCTATAACCAGATGCTTGCAGATAAGATCAGCTATTACCAGAAAGAAAAAAAGATGCTCCGGAACACACCGGCCGGATATAAAAAGGAATATCCATGGCTGAAGGAGGTGGATTCCCTTGCCCTGGCGAATGCGCAGCTGCATCTGGAAAGTGCGTTCCGGAAGTTTTTTCGGGAACCAGCCTGCGGATTTCCACGTTATAAATCAAAGAAGCATGCAAGAAATTCATATACGACCAATGCACTAAACGGAAATATCCTTTTGCAGGATACCCATCTGAAACTTCCAAAGATGTCCGTCATAAGGATAAAACTTCACCGTCAGATTCCATCAGACTGGAAACTGAAGTCTGTAACTGTGAGCCGTGAGCCATCCGGGAAATATTTTGCCAGCCTTTTGTTCTGCTGTGAGAACCAAACAGTGGAAAAAAGACCGGCAGAGAGATTTCTTGGGATCGATTTTGCCATGCAGGGAATGTGTGTATTTTCTACAGGAGAAAGAGCCGGGTACCCTATGTTTTACAGAAAAGCAGAGAAAAAACTTGCAAGAGAACAGAGAAAGCTCTCCCACTGTGAAAAAGGAAGCCGGAACTATCAGAAACAGAAAAAAAGGGTAGCTTTATGTCATGAAAAGATAAAGAACCAGAGAAAAGATTTCCAGCATAAGCTCAGCAGGGAGCTTGCGGAAAGATATGATGCAGTATGTGTGGAAGATCTGAATCTGAAGGGAATGTCCGGAGGGCTGCACCTTGGGAAAGGTGTGCAGGATAACGGGTACGGGCAGTTTTTGTTCATGCTGGGATACAAGCTGGAAGAATGCGGAAAACATCTTATAAAAGTAGACCGTTATTTTGCATCCAGCAAGATCTGCAGTGTATGCGGACATAAGAAAAAGGAACTGGCATTGTCGGATAGAATGTATGTTTGTGAATGTGGAAACAGGATGGACCGGGATGTGAATGCAGCAGTCAACATCCGTGAAGAAGGAAAAAGAATCTATAAAGAATGTGCCTGACGGCACAAGAAAAAAATCCGTAACCGGATAAACATAAAAAACAAAACCGCGGGACACGCGGGGATAGCCTGTTTTAGCTTTGCCCTAAAGGGCAATTGAGCAGGAAGCCCCCACTTCAAAATCGTAAGATTTAAGTGGTGGGAGCATGTCACCTCCTTTCTTTTTGGCACAAAAAAAGTGCGCACCCTGTCATATAAGCTGGACTTACGCTGACACGCTACACACTTTTTCATGACGATATTCATTTTTGTAAAATGAAAACGAGTAGCCGGTAAACTGGATTTACGCTTACTTGCCACTCGTTCCCTGTAATTATATTGCCTCTTTTTCAAAAAGTCAAACAAAATTTTATTCCATGCATCTGCCCTGTAAACCCTAGTTACTGTTCACTCCGTTCTCAGCAACACGCTTCGCGATGCACAGAATTTATGCTCCACTGTTTCCGTCAGCCCTTCCGACTTCATAAAGAAGAGTTCGTTTCCTGCTCAGGTTTCTCGATTCTGAGCATGCGATATCCAATTCCTATGTGCGTCTGGATATATTGTACACCGTTTTTTTCAGGCTCCAGTTTTTTCCGCAGTGTTGCCATAAAAACCCTGAGAGAAGCAACATCGTTTTCCGCGCAGCGTCCCCAGATCTGCTGAGTAATATATGTATGTGTCAATACTTTTCCAACATTACGGGATAAAAGGCAGAGCAGCTTATACTCAATGGGCGTCAGATGCAGTTCTCTGTCCTTCAGGAATGTGCAGCCAGCCGTGTAATCTATCTTTAATCCACCATTTTCAAAAACAGATGTTTCCGGCTGTTTTCCTGACTGCGTTATGGCAAGCCGTCTTTGGCTGACACGGATACGCGCAAGTAATTCTTCTACTGAAAATGGTTTTGTGATATAATCATCTGCACCCGCATCCAGTGCCTCTATTTTGTCCATATCTTCACTTCTGGCACTGATCACGATGATAGGCATATTCGACCAGGTACGGATTTTCTTTATTACCTCTACTCCTTCCATATCAGGAAGGCCCAGATCCAGAAGAACGATATCCGGATTGTGTGATGAAGCCTCCAAAATGGCTGAAGCTCCATTTTCTGCAGCCAGATATTTATAGTCATGTGTTTTTAATGTGGTAACGATCAGGTTCCGTATGGGTCTGTCATCCTCAACCACCAGAATTAATGTCTTATTCATTTAATGTCACCTCGCTTAATGGTAAAGTAAAAGTAAAATTACATCCATGCGGAGCATGATCTGAAAGAACCAGTGTTCCATCGTGAGCTTCTATGATAGAGCGGCAAAGTGCCAGGCCAAGCCCCAGACTCCGTTGGCTGTCTGCAACGGTTGTTTTCCCTGTATAAAACATCTCAAAAATATGTGGCTTCATTTCATCCGGGATCCCGGGGCCGTTATCTTCCACGCTTACCTGTGCTTTCCCGGCTTTTTTGAACCCCCGAATGCTGATGACAGAGCCTGACGGCGTATATTTTATCGCATTATCGATCAAATTTACCAGAACCTGTATAATAAGATGCACGTCCATACGTGTAAGAACAAGTTCTTCACAGTCCGCCACGATCTTATACGCATCATGCTTCCGGCCGATATGTCGGAGTGACTCTGCTATTACCTCATCCAAAAGCTGATCCGTAAATTTAAACTTCAATCTTCCATCATTGAGCCTGGTAATGGAAAGCAGATTTTCCACAACTCCGATCAGCCACTCTGAATCCTCATGAATGTCCGTGTAGATCTGATACCTTGTAGCTTCATCCAGACGGTCACTGTTACTGAGAAGCATATCTGCATTTCCGGAAATAGAACAAAGCGGAGTACGCAGGTCATGGGAGATCGCCCGAAGAAGATCGCCACGCAGCTGCTCATTTTTTGCTAAAACCGCATTTTTTTCTTTTTCTATGGCATTTTGTACATTCTCCATTGCAAGTGCACATTCATTTATTACAGACAGCAGGATGCTGTATTCATAAGAGTCCAGTGTTTCTTTCTGCAGAGGGATCCCGATTACGCCATAAACATTATTCCCGCTTCGAATTGCCAGATATAAGCATTTTGCCTGCGAGAAATACTGTGTGGATGCGCCGGCACGCTGTCTGTTTTCATAAGTCCATCTGGCCGCCTGTTGTTCTTCCTGTGTCAGAAAATCCTCTGTGCTCTCTTTTTCCCCGGAAAAAAGCTTTCCTTCTGATAAAGTTCCATTTTCCACAACATATGCCGTGATGCTGCGGTTTAACAGGCGTATCAGCTGTGTACAGGTAACTCCGAGGATTTCTGTCTCACTTTTTGCCTTTTGCAGCAGACGATCCGTATCAAACAGAACCTGTGTGCGAAAGGCAATCTGTGAAGACAGCTTTGCATGCATTTTCAGCTTTGCCGCAAGGGTTCCTGTAAGTACAGACGAAATAAGCATTATGAAAAATGTCACCGGATATCCCACCGCATATGTCTCAAAAGACATCCTTGGCTCCATCAGGAAAAAGCAAAATAAGAATACACTTAAAAAGGAGCCGGCTACACTGCAAAGATAACCATCTGTCACGATGGAAGTGATCAACACACCCAGAATGTATATCGTTACAATATTCGTATCTGTAAGATCCAGTTTCTGAAACAGCAGGCCAATCAAAGTGCATACTGCAAATATAAAAACCGTCAGCAAGTAATCTTTTGCAGACGGTTTTTCCACATACCATGCAAATGGCCGTTTCGGACAGGTTCTGTTTTTTACTGTATCCTCCATTTTCAAGCTCATTCTCCTTCTGCTGTTGTTTACTGGAATTATATCACGCAGCAGTTCTGTGGTCAAAAATTTTTTCTTCATGGCAATGAGCTATATGCGGAAGCACTTCTGAAGAGCTCTGTATTCTCCTAATACCAGTAATTTATCATTTTCTGTAAAATATGTTTCCGGTGAAATTGCAATACTGAATTCCTCTTCATTTTTTACTGCCAGAATATTAATATTGTAGCGTTTTCTGATGTCAAGTCCACCCACTGTTTTTCCAACCCATTCTTCCGGCACTTCCACTTCAAAAATTGCATGGGAAGCATCCACCTCCATATAATCCAGGATATGATCATCTGTATAACGGATGGAGGCCCATTTTGCCACCTGCTTTTCCGGATAAACTACCTTATCGGCACCATTGCGTAAAAGAAATTTTTCCTGAACATCACGTTCAGCTCTGGATATCACCAATTTTGCACCCAGTTCTTTCAGAAGGGATGTTGTTTCAAGAGAATTTTGAAAGCTATCTCCAATGGTCACAAAACAAATGTCGTAGTTTCCAATTCCAAGGGACTGTAAAAATTCAGCATTGGTGCTGTCACCAATCTGAGCATTCGTCACAAATGACAGTACTTTGTCCACTCTTTCTTCCTTCCAGTCAACTGCCATAACTTCATGTCCCAACTGATTGAGCTGCATGGCAATATGTCTTCCAAACCTTCCAAGTCCAATAAGCAATACATTTTTCATAATATTATTTTTCTCCTTCTTATCCAACTGTGATTTTTTCCAGAGGGAGCTTTGCATTTCCCTTATTTCTTCCGGAAAATACCGCATAGATCAGGGTCAGACCACCTACACGTCCCAGATACATCAATATGATCAACACGACTTGTGAAAAAACATGAAGTTCCGGTGTGATTCCCAGAGTCAGACCTACCGTACCAACAGCTGAAGCAGCTTCGTACAGACAATTTAAAAGCGGAAGGCCTTCGTACACACTGATCGCTATTCCGCCGCCAAAGAACAAGGCAAAATATAACATGGCTATTGTCGCTGCATTTTTTATCACATGATATTCAAGTCTTCGCCCAAAAGCTCCTGCATTTTCCTGACTTCGAAATGTCGCAATTGCATTTAAAATAAGTACTGAAAAAGTTGTTGTTTTCATTCCACCTGCTGTAGATCCCGGTGAACCACCAATTAGCATTAACAATATCATAACTGCTTTTGATGCCTCACTCATCTCTGAAATGTTTATAGTATTAAATCCGGCAGTTCTTGTCGTTACCGATTGAAACGCTGCTGCTAACAGGCGTTTTCCCATGGGTAAATTTGTCAGGTCACAGATATAGAAAAAAACTGTCGGAAATAAGATCAGACATGCGGTAGTCATGAGAATGATCTTGCTTTGCATGCGGTAGCGTTTAAAGTTCAGTTTATTTGTATAAATATCATCCCATGTGAGAAAACCGATTCCCCCTGTAATGATCAACAGCATAATTACCAGATTTATAAGTATATTTCCGGAATACCCAGTCAGCGATGGAAACATACTGGAATCTGTCCCCAGAATATCAAAGCCGGCATTACAAAAAGCAGAGATTGAATGAAAAACTGACATCCAGATTCCCTTTTTTCCATAATCTCCCATAAAAACCGGCAGCAGCAACACCGTCCCTGCAGCTTCGATCAAAAATGTTCCCCTCAAAATAAACCTTGTTAGTCTGACGATTCCTCCGACTTTTGGAGCTGAAATTGCATCCTGCATGGTGCTTCTTTGCATGAGGGATATTTTCTTTCCGGAAAGAATGGAAACAGACGCAGCCACAGTCACTACTCCAAGCCCACCTATTTGTATGAGTGCAAGAATGATCGTCTGGCCTGCCAGGGACCAGTAGCTTCCAGTGTCCTTTACCACAAGACCTGTAACACATACCGCCGAAGTGGCTGTAAAAAGTGCCTCATGAAATGGTGTGATCACCTTCTCCGCAGAAGAAAATGGAAGCATCAGCAGAACGGTTCCCAAAAGGATCACTCCTGCAAACCCCATGATAATCAGCTGAAAAGATGTCATATGTTTTTTCTTATATGATTTTTCCGGCATAAATGATCAGAACTCCTTATCAATACTTTTAACAGTGCTATCCTCGTAATGCATTTTATTATATATAACTACTTTCAAAGATAGTATAAAAGTCTCTGCTTCCGTATTAAGATTTTATAAAGATATGATATTGAATTGAGAATTATTTTAACCGAATCAAGGAAATTCCCTGCTTCGATGATCCTAAGCATTACCTTAATACTACAGTTTTTTAATTGTAAACTCATTTTATATTTGCAGTTGACATTCAATATTTCTATGTGATAAAGTGATACCCGTACAAAAAAACTCAAAAGGAAGGTATTGACATGAACACTGCATCATGCGAAAAAGAAGCTCCATCGCTTTCCAGAGATGAAGCCATTGCAATTTTAGATACTCCGGACGAAGAACTTGAGGCACTGATTGACCGTGCCAGCAGTTTACGTTACAAATATAAGGGAAACCGGGTAAGCATCCACATCCTTACCAATGCCCGCAGCGGTAACTGTTCCCAGGATTGTGCCTACTGTGCCCAGTCATGTCGTTCCACTGCCGATATTGATAAATACAAATGGGTAGATGAAGACAAATTATATCAGGACAATGATTTCGTAAATGATTATCATTTATCCAGACATTGTATCGGACTGAGTGGTATGAAATTTACAGATAAAGAGATCGAGGAGCTGGCCCGGAGGATCCGCAAAATGAAAGAACACGGAACTCATCTCTGCTGCTCCATAGGCTTTCTCACAGAGCACCAGGCAAAAATGCTCAAAGAGGCTGGTCTTGACCGGATCAACCATAATCTGAACAGCAGCCGTTCCTTTTATCATAATATCTGCAGTACACATACCTTTGACCAGCGTGTCCGGAACATCCATATGCTTCAGGGACTTGGTTTCGAGATCTGTAGCGGCGGTATCATTGGCATGGGTGAAAGCAAGGAAGACGTTGTTGACATGCTTCTGGAATTACGTGAGATCCAGCCGGAAGCACTGCCGATCAACTTTCTTCTTCCGATCAAGGGAACTCCTCTCGGAAATGCAGATATTTCCCAGCTGACAACCGAATACTGTATGAAGGTTCTCTGCCTGGCAAGACTTCTTGTACCTAAAGCAGATATCCGATGTGCTGCCGGAAGAGAAGTTTATTTTAAAGGCGAAGAAAAAAAACTGCTCAGTGTTGTAGACTCTATTTTTGCTTCCGGTTATCTTACAGAAGGTGGCCAGGGAATCGAAGACACTCTCAAAACCATTACGGATGCAGGATTCACCTATGAAATTGAATCTGCGTAAGCATCCTTCTGTACATATGACCTGTCATACACACTTACAGCATTTCATTGCTTACCCAAACCAGTAAATATATTACCTTTTTCAAAGGAGGCTCTTTCAATATGAATCAGACAAATACTGTCTCTGCACCACGTACAAAAACCTACGAGATCACCATGACCGCTCTTATGGCAGCTGTCACCTGTATTCTTGCGCCGCTGTCCATTCCGATCGGTCCGGTTCCGATCTCATTTACCAATCTTGCCATCTATCTGTCCCTGTATCTTCTCGGATGGAAAAAAGGAACCATCAGCTATCTGATCTATCTTCTGCTTGGACTTGTAGGTCTTCCGGTATTTTCCGGATTTACCGGCGGCCCTGCAAAGCTGGCCGGTCCTACAGGCGGATACATCATCGGCTTTATCGTTATGGCTGTTATTGCCGGACTGGTAATTGACAACTGCCATAAGCCTCTGATCCAGCTCGTTGGTATGATCGCAGGAACAATTGTATGCTATCTTTTCGGAACTGTATGGTTCTGCATCGTTGCAGATTCCACTTTCAAAGCAGCTCTTGGAATCTGTGTAATTCCGTTTATCCCGGCAGATCTCATAAAAATGATCATCGCCATGATCATCGGACCAATGATAAAGAAACGAATCCGATAAGCTGAAACTCTGATACTCCCAAAAAAGGCAGCAGGAAATGTTGGAAATTTCCTGCTGCCTCTTTATCGCGTTTCATTTTTCTTATCTGAGTTTTTTCTTCAGTTCCTGGATCAGTTCAAAATAATCTCTGTGCTTCATCTCCGGGAAAGCCTTAATGATTCTTCCCTGGCCGAATACCGTATGGTTTGTGATAGAGCTTGACAGCTCATCAAACTGTGCCTGAAGCTCCGCTTTCTTCATCCGAAGCATTTCGGCAGATTTTTCTCTCTGAGCCACAGTCGCATCTCTGAGCTCTGCCTTAGCAAGAGCAACCTGAACCTTTCCCTCTCCCACCTTCTGTGCTGTATCAATGGTAGTTGTTGCCAGAGTATCACTGAGCTTATCACTCACGATCCGCAGATCCGCACGTACCTTATCCAGTCGGGTAAGCTTCTTGTTCAGTCCGCGGATCACCGCCACTGTTACAATAAGATCAGCCAGATACACCGCATACAGAATTGCCATAACAACCCATTCCAGTGTGGAAGGTGTATGAGAAGCCTGACGCTCCACATACTTCTGAAAAACCTTTACGACCATCACAATGGCAAGTCCCCATATCAGGGAAAACTCAAGACAGATATAGCCGTGAAAATTCAGCGGCTTATTGGAATAATCCCACCATCTTGCATGAAAGCATACATCCAGAAGCCATCCGGCAACCAGCTCTACCGCAGTTGCAAGAACGATTCCAAACAGAAAGATCATTCCCTCACTCATCTGATGTCCGCCGCTCTGAAGCGTATTAAGCAATGCAAACACGGAAAGTACACCAAATCCGTACACCGGGCATACCGGACCGTTGAGAAATCCCCGGTTTATAACCTTTCCTAAGGTTACTGCATGGAAGATAACTTCAACGACCCATCCTCCAAAAGAATAAAACAAAAAATACAGACATATCTGAAAATACGTCATCCCGCAAATCATCCTGTACTCCTCCTTTACAGCTGTCAAGATTCCGGCAGCTATTTCAGGGGTCAGTACCATCACCTCTGCCGGGGTGATTCTGATTATATCATATCACCCCTCTCATTTACATCCCTTTATCCGGTCATTCTTCCGAAACAATTTCTTTTTTCACACGGGTAAAGTACAGAAAGAATCCGATGTTCAGAATGATTCCCACTGTGGTAGATACCGGTGCTGCAAGACCGATCTTTGTCAGGCTGGCATCCGGCTGGATACTCATAAAGTACGCCATTGGAAGTCGTACCAGAAGCGTCTGTACCAGGCCCTGGACCATAACCCAGATGGTCTGGTTGTTTCCATTGAAATAGCCTATCATACTGAACAGAACAGCCGTTACCAGTGTCTCCGGAGCAAACCCCTTCAGATAATCAAAGCCCTTTTGGATAACGCCGGCATCTGTGGAGAAGAATCCTGCCAGTACATCACCCTTCAGCAGGATCAGGATAAATACCAGGCATCCCACAGACAGGCCAACTCCAATTCCCGTAAGCATGGATTTTCTCGCACGTTTCGGCTTTCCTGCTCCTACGTTCTGTGAAACAAAGGAGGCCATGGACTGCATTAGGGAGCTTGGAACCAGCATGGCAAAGTTTACGATCTTACATGCAACTCCGTAACCGGAGGATGCTTCCAGACCCAGGCGATTGACAAATGCGCACAAGGCCAGGAATGAAATCTGGGTCAGGAATTCCTGAAGTGCCAGCGGCAGTCCGATCTTAAGAAAACGTCTGCACTGAGGATTCAGCCGGAAATCTTTTTTTGTAATGGTAAACGGAAGCTTCTTCTTTATCAGCAGAACTACTGCAAATACAACACTTAAGGCCTGAGCAGAAACCGTAGCAATAGCTGCTCCTGCTGCATCCATATGTAAGCCGGCTACCAGTACCAGGTCTCCGATCACATTTACAATACATGCCACCAGCACAAACAGCAGCGGAGATTTACTGTCACCAAGGCCGCGGAAAATAGCAGACAGTAGGTTATACGCGACAATAAAGAAAATTCCGCTGCCACAGATCCGTACATAAGATGCAGTCAGTGCTACCGCTTCTTCCGGTGCCTGCATCAGCATGGAGATCGGATGTGCAAAGCCTACCATAACAATAAACAGCACGATAGAGATCATGGTAAAGACGATCGCAGCCCCACCGATAACGGAGCTGATCTGCTCCGGTCTTTTTTCTCCAAGATAACGTGCGATCAGAACTGTGATACCCATAGCAAACTGGATCACTACAAAGGTAACCAGATTCAGTACCTGACTTCCGGTGGAAACCGCTGACAGTCCGGATGTGGAACCGAATCTTCCAACTACAAGAAGATCGACCGCACCATAGGCAGCCTGCAGGATCAGCGCACCGAGTACCGGCATCATAAATGCAACCAGCTTTTTCAGGATATTTCCCTGGGTAAAATCTGCCTTATCATTTGTCATAATGTTCCCTCCTGTCACACATGATCTGATAAAATTTCCCGATGGTCCGGATCATATTGTCTGCTTCTTCTTCGGAAATCTCTGAAAGATAGGGCGCCAGACTGCTGAAATAATCCTGATCATACTTCCTGGAAAGCCTCTCTCCTTTTTCTGTTATGGAAATGTAAGTAACGCGCCCGTCATCCGGAGACATAAGCTTCTGAAGATATCCCTTTGCCTCCATTTCTTTCACTGTTCTGGTAACACCCGGACGCGGAAGGTTCATGGCATCACTGATATCAGAGAGCCGGATATCCTTTTTTTCTCTCTGCAGAGAATGGATCACATCCAGATACTGTATGTAGGATGGCATCACCCCCTGGGGCAGTGGCGGAAGCATATCCCGGATCCGCTTTGCCTGATAAAACGCATCAAACATCCGCTTGATCTTTTCATTTGTCATAAAAAAACTCCTCATATAATTATCTTAGTTAATTACCATTGATAATTATATGAGGAATTTATGGTTTGTCAAGCATGTTTTATTTTTCTGTTACAGAGTAGCTTTCTATTACAGAGTAACTTTCTATTAATCTATGCTTCTAATGCCTCTTTCAGAGAAGCTTCAAAGATCTCAAGTCCTTTCTCCATCTGCTCATCGGTCATGGTAAGCGGTGCAAGGTTCAGATATCTGGCCTGTGCCATCACACGCTCTCAGCTTAAATGTTCTGCATCCAGAATAGAGGAAGACAGCTGCTCTGCGGCGTTTCTGTCCTTTTCCTCCAGCACGAGTTTCCGGCTGTCGTCGGTGACACTGGGATTTGTCAGAACTACGAATTCTCCTCCATGGATATAGTTATTCAATCCTGTATTCACTTTCGATGCACTGCAGGCAGTCTGCAAAATAGCCCCATCGTACAGACTACTCCAGACCGTTTTCCCCTGCTTTCAGCTTCAGAACTTCTGTAAGCTCCGGGATCTGCATCATATTTCTACAATTCATAAAACACTACTCCTCCCACTGATACTGCTTCATATCTACACATCCATTTGCCTTAAACTCCACACCCTCGTCTTCCAGAAGCATCTTCTGCTCTCTCCAGCCTGGTGCAGTACGCCCTGCATGGTTCACAACTCTGTGGCAGGGATACTTCCCGTAAAATTCTGCCATACCTAAGACTTTTCCTACAAGACGTGAATTTTTATCCCGCCCGATCAGCCGTGCGATCTGCCCGTAGGAGGCCACTTTTCCTTCCGGTATTTCTTCCACTACGGACAGTATCTCGTAAATCATATCCTCGTCCAGTATTTTTCCCATGATCTTTCCTCCGCAATCCTGCTGGCAATTTTCATAGCATGCTTTCATAAATAAAATATCTGTCTTTTCGTGGACGCCTGCACCAGACCGTCCTCTCAGCCTGAGTTTTACAGTGCAGTTCCTTTCTTTGGAATAAACAAACGGCTCATATCTGTATGTTCCAGCTTAAGAAGTGAAATTTTTTTGTCAATTCCTCCGGCATAGCCCGTCAAGCTTCCATTTGTTCCTACAACTCGATGGCAGGGAATGATAATGGAAATTTCATTATGTCCAACCGCACCGCCTACTGCCTGGGCGGACATATGGGAAGTGTTTTTCATCACTGCAATTCTGCGCGCAATTTCTCCATATGTGATCGTCTGTCCGTAGGGAATCTCCAGTAAAATTTGCCACACTGCCTTTCTGAATGTTGAACCGTTCGGATGAAGTAGTGGAGTAAAGTTCGGTTCTTCACCGGAGAAATATACATCCAGCCATTTTTTTGCTTCTGTGAGAATTTCCGTCTCCTGTTGGATATGGTCTTTGGGAAGTGTATTTGCAAAATATTTCTGTCCTTCAAACCACAAACCGGTAAGTCCGATTTCATCTGCGGCAAGTAAAATATCTCCGATTAGCGATTTATATTTGCATGTGTATACCATATTTCCCCCCACATTCATTTATCTCTACAATTTTTTCTATAGGATTCCTCTTAATTAACGCAAATGTCACATGCGCGTCCCCTCTGCACTTTCCTCTACATTGTGAGTTTTATCCCAACAAGCAGCAGGAGATTGCTGACATTCTTGACAATTTATAATATTATACCATTTTTGTTCTGAACATGCTATAATGCTGTTGCTGCCGAACCTCCAGCTGAAAGGATTAAACCACCTTACATAAACGAAACAAAAACCCCCGGAAGTCTCGACCACTTCCGGGGGTTTTGCTTTGCCCATGATAAGCATAATTACTTTCTTTAGCTACACACATCATAGTCCATTCACCGCAAAAAGTCAATTATTTTCATTCGAAATATGATATAATGCAGATACAATCCTGAATGAAAGAGGTGAACACCATGCAGAAATATGTTGCTTTGTTCTTTACCCTTCTGGCCGGGAACATTGTTGGCCACTACATCTGTAAATGGCTGGACCGCCGCCATGAGCAATAGACAACAATATAAGAAAAAGCGGCAGAACCTCTATTTTTGCAGGCTCTACCGCTTTCTATCTGAATTCCCCTCAAAAAATCTTTATATTAGAACAGTCCTGTGATCTTACCGCTCTCGTCTACGTCGATCTTGGTTGCTGCCGGTACTTTCGGAAGACCTGGCATGGTCATGATCTCACCTGTCAGTGCAACAATAAATCCTGCACCTGCGGAAATCTTAAGATTTCTTACTGTTACCTCGAAATCTGTCGGAGCACCAAGCTTTGTCTGGTCGTCTGTTAAGCTGTACTGGGTCTTAGCCACACAGATCGGGCAGTTGCCAAATCCAAGTGCCTCCAGCTGTTTCGCCTGCTTCTGGGCATTTGCTGTAAGAACCACTTTCTTTCCACCATAAACCTTCTGTACGATCTGGTTCAGTTTGTCCTCGATGGAGCCTTCCAGTTCATAAGCATATGTGAAATCATTCGGCTCTTCAACAAGACGGATCACTTCCTCAGCAAGCTTGATTCCGCCTTCGCCACCTTTTGCCCATACCTCGGAAAGTGCTACGTTTACGCCAAGCTCCTTGCATTTTGCTTCCACAAAATCAAGCTCTGCCTTGGTATCGGTCGGGAATGCGTTAATAGCTACCACACATGGAAGCTTGTATACATTTTTGATATTGCTTACATGCTTCAGAAGGTTCGGGATACCCTTTTCAAGAGCCTCAAGGTTCTCATTGTTAAGATCTGCTTTTGCAACGCCACCATTATATTTCAGAGCACGTACGGTTGCTACGATAACAACGGCACTTGGTGTAAGACCTGCCATACGGCACTTGATATCCAGGAATTTCTCAGCTCCAAGATCAGCACCGAATCCAGCCTCTGTGATGGCATAATCAGCAAGCTTCATAGCCATCTTTGTAGCGGTTACGGAGTTACATCCGTGAGCGATATTTGCGAATGGTCCGCCATGAACGATCGCCGGAACATGCTCCAGTGTCTGAACAAGGTTTGGTTTCAGGGCATCCTTCAGAAGTGCTGTCATAGCACCCTCTGCGTGGAGGTCTCCTGCTGTTACCGGTTTCTGCTCAGCAACCTTACCGTAAGTATATCCGATGATGATTCTGGAAAGTCTCTCTTTCAGATCTTTGATATCACTTGCCAGACAGAGAACTGCCATAATCTCAGATGCTACAGTGATGTCATATCCGTCTTCACGCGGCATACCGTTTGTTCTTCCGCCAAGTCCGTCTACTACATTACGAAGCTGACGGTCGTTCATGTCCACGCATCGTCTCCAGGTGATCTTTCTCGGGTCGATGTTCAGTTCATTACCCTGGAAAATATGGTTGTCGATCATTGCTGCAAGAAGGTTGTTTGCCGCACCGATTGCATGGAAATCACCGGTAAAATGAAGGTTGATATCCTCCATCGGAACTACCTGTGCATAGCCGCCGCCTGCCGCACCACCTTTGACACCAAATACCGGTCCCAGGGATGGCTCACGAAGAGCTACCATAACATTTTTTCCAAGTCTCTGCATTCCATCTGCAAGACCTACGGTTGTCGTAGTTTTTCCCTCACCTGCCGGTGTCGGGTTGATGGCTGTTACCAGGATCAGCTTTCCGTCTTTTTTGTCTGTTTCTTTCAGAAGATTATAGTCGATCTTTGCTTTGTATTTACCATACTGCTCCAGATATTTGTCATCAATACCTGCTTTCTCTGCAATCTTGGTAATTGGCTCCATTGTGCACTCCTGTGCAATCTCGATGTCACTTTTAAATCCCATAATGTTCTCCTTTCTCCGCTGCAACCGTCTGCATCTTTTATCCCATAAAAAAGAGCAGTATCTGAAGTTTTTCAAATACTGCCCAGACGGTCGACTCATCGAATCTCCGGCTCCCTCGTGGTTATCCCACAACTCCGTCAGTCACCGAAGACTTTATTAATTTGATGATTGAATACTAACATATTTATTAGTACTTGTCAAGAAATTATCAAATTATTTTTTCACTTTTAAAGTGAGTTAAGTCTAATTTTCTGAATCATTTCCGTTCTATGTATTAGTTTTCTCTCCAACATTCGTACATATCTTTTTTCATCAAATCCTCTGTTATTTAATCGTATCTTGTACTGGTCATCCGTTAATGCGACTGTCCAGACGCCATAAACATATTACCACACTTATGAAATCAAATCTGCAAATCCTGTAGATACCAGGAATAATATCAGCATTACAACCGGCACTACATAACGGATCATAAAGCGATATAACCCTGCCCGTTTGAAGTGTTCCCCATTTCGTTCCACTTCTCCTATGATCCAGTCAGGGCCGATCACCCAGCCGATCAGAATGCTTGTCAAAAGTGAGATAAACGGCATCAGAAAACTGTTGCTGATATAATCCATCACATCCAGAAGCTGTCCAACGGAACCATTTGGCAGTTTAAGTTCAAAATACAGTTTGTTATAACCAAGGCAGATCAGTACTGCTGTAACAAGAGAATAAATTCCGACAGCACCACACATTTTCTTACGTGGTTTATGATAAAGTTCCATGCAGTTTGCAACCAGTGTCTCCATGACAGACACGCAGGAAGTCAGTGCCGCAAATCCCATCATCAGGAAAAATGCAATTGCCACCGGACGGCCAAATACTCCCATGGCATCAAAAACCTTTGGCAGTGAGATAAATATCAGGCTTGGGCCGGAAGCCATTCCATCCTTTCCGAGAAATACAAAAACAGCCGGTATGATCATCATTCCTGCAAGAAACGCAACGCCGGTATCAAAGATCTCAATCTGATTTGTTGCTTTATTTAAATTAACTTCATTTTTCACATAAGAACCATATGTAATCATGATTCCCATAGATACACTTAAGGAAAAGAATAACTGGCTCATCGCATCCAGAAGGATCTCCAGGAAGCGTTTTACCGTCAATCCATGAAAATCCGGTTTGAGGTAAACAGCCAGCCCCTGCATACCGGTGCGAACAGTTCCATCCGTATCAGTATGGGACAGTGTCAGTGAAAAAATCGCAATGATCACAATCAGAAGAATCAGCCCCGGCATAATGATCCTGGAAAACTTTTCGATTCCCTTTTCCACACCACGAAATACGATCCAGGCAGTCAGTGCCAGAAAGATCAGCATAAATACAACGGGTGCAATATCTGATGTAATAAATGATGTAAAGTATACATCTGAAGCCGCATCTTTCCCATCAGAAATAATATAAGTAAAAAAATATTTTACAATCCATCCACCGATAACAGAATAATAGGTCATGATCAATGCCGGAACCATAAACGTTAAATGTCCTAAAAATTTCCACTTTGGATCAAGAGATTCAAAAGCCCTCAATGCATTTTTCTTTGTCTTTCTCCCAAGTGCTACATCCGTTGTCAACAGTACAAATCCAAAAGTCAGTACCAGTACCAGATAAACCAGCAGGAAAAGACCTCCGCCATCTTTGGCACAGAGATATGGAAATCTCCAGATATTTCCAACTCCTACTGCACTTCCGGCTGCCGCCAGGACAAAGCCTATTGAGCCGGAAAAGCTACTTCCTTTTTCTTTCATTTCAATTTCCCCTCTTCAAGTATATATTTGATATAGGCTGAAACCTTCAGCCTAACAGCCATATCTTACCTTAAATAAAGATAAGTGCAAATGGCAGAAGTTTCTTTTTACGAAATTTTATTTCAAAAAAGTTTCTTACTACTTTACAAAATACCGGTTTTTCCGATATAATCGTATACAATAAAAATTAATAAGAAAAATAGATAGTATGAGGAAACAAAATGAGTAATTTTACCTGTTATGTAGGTGAACAAATAAGAAAATACCGAAAAGCCGGAAAGATGACTCTGCAAGATCTGGCAGATGCCATCCATAAAAGTCGAGCTACCGTATGCAAATATGAAAATGGAGATATCTCCGTTGATATCGAAACTTTATATGAGATCAGCCAGATTCTCCAGGTATCTATGTCCCAGCTTACCACTGGTCTTCCTGAAACAGCCAGTAAACCGTCCAATGCACCGGGAAAAGGACAAAAAAGCCCATTTTTTCAGGCACAGCGGCTATATTTTTACTTTTACGATGGACGCTATCAGCGTACGAAGGATGGCGTCATCGATATTTATGAAAAAAAAGGCGAATCCGGAAAATACGAAGCAACCTTAACGATCTGTTCTGTTTCTGCCAACGGAAGAAGCAGTGAGATTTTTTACACCGGAAAAGTTCTTTACAGTGATATGCTGATCCGTTTTTCCTTTGTAAATCAGTATAACCCACTGGAAGAAGATCTCCTGTACATTTTTAATCCTCTGGAGCTTCGAGATTTTACAACAGGACTTTTGTGTGGGATTTCCAGTGCGGATCTGATGCCCTGCGCATTCAAATGTGTGATCACTTTAAAACCACAGGAGCTTACCGAAGCGTTCCGTCACCAGCTGCTTTTTACAAAAAAAGATCTGAAGCGCTGGGAACAGCTGAATATGTTACTGATAGATAATATGGAAAAGTAGTTTTCTGCAAAAAACGGTACACCTTATATTTTATAAGCTGTACCGTTTTCGTATTTTTCTGTATCAGGGTTTGCCTGCAAACCCACACCGGATCGCCTGTGTCGGACATATCTTTTTACATCTTCCACATCGGATACATTCTGTACTGTTTGGATTTTCCGTCGGATCGACCTCCATCTGGCAGATATTCCTGCATTTTCCGCAGTGAACACATTTTTCTTTATCTACTCTGTAACGAAAAACGGAAACTTTATTAAATACCGAATAAAAAGCTCCCAACGGGCAGATATACTTACAGAATGGCCGGTATATCATAATTGATAAGATAATGGTGATCACCAGGATTGTATTTTTCCACATGTACAGCCAGCCTACTGCACTTCGCATGGATTTGTTCAGCAGCACCAGAGGGATACCTCCCTCCAGCGTTCCTGCCGGGCAGATCAGCTTGCAGAAATATGGCGCTCCCTGTCCCATGATATCTACTACAAACATTGGAAGTATGATCACAAATACAAGAAAGATCACATATTTCAGTTTTCGCAGAAGCTTATCTCCCCGAAATGTCCGGATCTTCTTTGGAAAAGGAATTTTGTTCAACAGATCCTGGATCAGTCCAAAGGGGCAGAGAAATCCGCACACCAGTCTTCCAAGCAGCGCTCCGACAAAGATCAGAAATCCAGCCACATAATATGCCATCTTGAAGTTCCAGCTTCCGATCACAGCCTGAAGGGAACCAATGGGACAGGCCCCTCTTGCCCCGGGGCAGGAATAACAGTTCAGCCCCGGAACACAGACATTTTTCAGTTTTCCGGTATAGATCTTTCCAGTCACAAAGCCTGATATGTGACTGTTTGTAAGGGCCGCCCACAATGCCTGGACTCCATGCCGCGGCCATTCATTTATTTTCATCTTCTTATTATCCAATGCCAATACACTCCATACAGATGTTGATCGCTTTTGTAAAAACTACAGATACCTCACCTCTGCAGATTCCCAGTATCATCAGTAAAATCCCCAAAAACGCCAGAGCTGGTCCGATCCACCTGGATTCTGTTATTTTCCGAATCATTTTTTCACTCTCCGTAATGATCATCTTTTACTTTGAAACGTTTTTAAGCTCTTTTTCCACGATTTCCTTCCATTCGTCCAGTGTATGGCTTCCTGTATAGGTATCGCCTACAATGTTTCCATCTTTGTCAACAAAAAATGTTTCAGGAAATGCGGAAATCCCCTGCAGACGGCCGTTCATCATAGTAGTATCCGGTATCAGGAACGGATATTTTGCTTTTGTTTTTTCCTGAAGAATGCCAGCTTTTTTTACAGCCTCCTCGTCCTGATTTCCCTTTTCATCTGTAGTATCAAGCACCACGCCTGCTACTCCGACGCCTTTATCTTTCATTTCTTTATAAAGCTCCTGAAGTTCCGGAATTTCTTTTACACATGGTGAGCACCAGGTTGTAAAAACATTTACCAGCGTCAGGTCATAGTCACTGAATACTTTTTCTGTATATGTTTTTCCATCTATTCCTGTTGTTTCAAATTTTCCTACAGATTTTACATCCTCCGGGTTGACGCTGGTATCCTGTGGCTGTTCAAACACGGAAATATTCTGATACGGTGTCATTTCCGTAATGTCGGTTTTGATCTTTTCCAGCTCCTTTGTCAGCTTTTCATCTGCATCTTTGTTGGTGCTCAGATAATATTTATATTTCCCGTCACTGCTGCTTCCAAGCTCTTTATGCTCTGTACAGCCAGTGATCTCATCCAGCTTTTTCTGTGAAGCTTCGTCATAAACTCCAATTGTGCCAATTCTGTCCAGACCTGCCACCCAGTCGTCATATCCTGTTCCCATCTTCTGTATTTCGGCGTTTTTCTGTTCCTCTGTCATTTTGCTCCAGCTTACATAGGCATATGTCACTGCGTTGGTCTGATTCTCAAAATCTTCCGTAGTAAGCATTGCAATGCTCTGATCCTTGATCTGCTTTAACAGCTCCTTCGAAAGTGAAAGCTTCAGTCCCAGAAACGGATATTCATAAGAATCCTGTGCCTTGCAGGTTACGTCGGAAGGCTTAAATGTACCTGCTACCAGATCTGATGAAACTGCCTCTCCATCCACCGCCATTGCCTCTCCGATATCTGCTGTTTCCGTGCTCTCTGCCGCTGTTACCGGCACACTTCCTAATGCAGATATTCCTAATACCGCTGCTGCCATAAGTGCTGTTATTTTCTGTGTTCTTAATTTCATTGTTTATATTCTCCCTTCTGATATCACCGGCCCATATCCGGAACCGACGTATATTTTATATGTAAATCTTGCTCTCTGTAGCCTTACTATATCATCTCCTGTATAAAATCTCTGTTAAGAAGTGAAAAAATTTACAGGAATTTTATGCTATACATGATATGATAGATAACAAAGCAAAATCAACTGTTTTTTAGGAGAATTTACTATGCATATATTGATAATCGAAGATGAAAAGCAGCTCTGCCAGTCTATTGCGGAGGGACTTCGCATGGATGGCTATGAAGCGGACACATGTTTTGACGGGGATGAAGGACTGGAATTATGTCTGGTGGAAAATTATGATCTCATCCTTCTTGATCTGAACCTTCCTGGCGTTGATGGTCTGGAAATCCTGCGCCAGTTTCGGAAATCCGATACTTCCACTCCCGTTTTGATCCTATCTGCCAGAGGACAGATCCAGGACAAGGTAGAAGGGCTTGATCTCGGTGCCAATGACTATCTCACAAAGCCTTTTCATTTTGAAGAGCTGGAGGCACGGATCCGAAGTCTGACACGAAGGAAATTTATCCAACAGGATGTATGTCTGCAATGCGGACGTATCAGCTTTGATACCCGTACAAGAAAGGCCAGTATCGATGGACTTCCCCTTTCTCTGACCCGAAAGGAAAGTTCTCTTCTGGAATATTTCCTTCTTCATCAGAACCGTATCATAAGCCCGGAAGAAATGATCGAGCATATCTGGGACGGAAGCGTCAACAGTCTCAGCAATTCCATTCGTGTCCACATTTCTTCTCTTCGAAAAAAGCTGCGCACAGCTCTCGGCTTTGATCCAATACAGAATAAGATCGGCCAGGGTTACATTTTAACGGAGGATATACAATGAAAAAAATAACCGGAAAGCTTTCTCTTCAATGGCGTCTGACACTGATCACCGCACTGCTTATGACAGTCACCTGCATTCTGATGTATTTTTTTATCAGCCAGTCTGCAGTTGCCGGAATGGAGGATCTGGGAGATTACATGATACGGATCGATAACACAGATTCTGCTCCCATCACCTTTAATATGAATCCCTCCGTCTTATTTCCGGAGCTTTCCGATCAGCTGCAGCTGACCAAAAAACTTTTTCTCACCAAAGGACTCATGGTAACAGGGATCATCATCCTTCTCAGCAGCATCTGCACTTATTTTATCAGCCGTCAGGCATTACTTCCACTTCGCAGACTCAGCCAGGAGGTAAACCAAATAGAGGTCCAGAACCTTTCAGAGGCTCTTGAAGTTCCTGCTACCAATGACGAAATTTCCCGCCTGACAATTTCATTTAACAAAATGCTCGCACGCCTGGATGAGGCATTTACTGCCCAGAAGCAGTTTTCTGCCAATGCAGCCCATGAGCTTAGGACTCCTCTTGCCGTTATCCAGACAAATCTGGAGGTTTTTGCCCGCAGGGAAGCACCTGCTTTAAAGGATTATCAGGAGATTTTTGCCATGCTCCAGGAACAGACCGGGCGACTTTCCCATCTGGCTGAAATCCTCCTGGATATGACCGGTGTACAGACTGTTGAACGTTCCGAAAGGATCTCTCTGGCAGCACTGACGGATGAGGTTTTCTGCGACCTGGCTTCTGTAGCGGAACAGAAGGATGTTGAACTGATCCAACAGGAAGGGGACTGCATTATTACCGGAAGCTATCTGCTGCTGTATCGCGCTGTGTACAATCTTGTGGAAAATGCGATCAAATACAATCACTCCGGTGGAAAAGTAACCGTAAATATCCATCCTTCCGAAGAAATAACAGATACATCCACCTCTGTCAATTACGTCTTTCTTGAAGTCTCCGACACCGGAATCGGCATTCCTCCTGAATATCAGGAAAAAATCTTCACCCCGTTCTTCCGTGTAGACAAATCAAGAAGCCGTGCTATGGGAGGTGCCGGCCTGGGGCTTGCACTTGTCAGTGAAATTGTCAGACAGCATAACGGACAGGTAAAAGTACTGGAAAGCAGCAAAAAAGGCAGCATGATTGCAATTATTCTGCCAGTCTGAACATGTTTGTATTACATTTACTTTATATGCTCATGAACGGTTTTCTGAGGATTTACCGCAATGTTTCCGCTTTTCATGGCATCCTCTGTCATCTGCGCAAAATACTCATCCGTAACCCCGGTGTCCGATAATTTCGCAGGGATTCCAACCTGGGCGTTCAGCTCATAGCCATTACTGCTCACCAGACCGGAGATCGCCGGTGCGCCAAAGGTTGCAAATACAATGCCGAACATGACAAATCCGTAATTCTCCCCGGTGTGCTTCATTCCGAAAATAGAGCTTGTCAGAGACGGGAAGCTTCCCATGATGCCGCCGTAGCAGCCGTACATCAGAACAACAGCAACCGTTACTGCCAGGGATCTTGATACAGCGAGAACTCCCATAGCGATCACTGCCACGATCAGCACTCCTTTGATGCAGACGATCCTTCCCACTTTATCTGCAAGTGTCGGAAGCACCAGTCTTGCTCCCGCATTGACAATGGATCCAAGCATAACGGCGCTGACTGCCACTGCAGACGGAATCCCAAGGTCGATCTGGTAGGTCTGGGATACCGGTGAAACCATAAAATAAGAAATCAGTCCAAAGAACATGGTCGCAAGAAGAAGATAAAAATTTATTGTACGCATCATCTCTCCGGATGTATACTGCTTCATCTCCGATGTTCCGGACTTTGCCGCAGAGCCACCTGCGTTCACCAGACTCTTATCGGGTGCCTGAAAAAAGATGCCGCACAGGATCCAGGAAACTGCGATGGCTGCCCCAATGATCAGAAAGGTTTTCTGCACGCCCTCTGCCTCCAGCAGCTTTCGACTCAGCGGCGCCAGGAAAAATCCGCAAAGTCCGTTGGCAGTTACCACAACGCCGGAAGCAAATCCGGTACGGTCCGGGAACCATCTCTGTACCGTTGCCAGAATCACCGTATAGATCATTCCCTGACCAAATCCCTGCATCACTCCATAGGAGAGATACATAGGAAGCGGTGTGGAAACGATCAGAAATGCGGATGCCAGGATTCCTGCCGCAAAGGTCCCGCCTCCGATCCATACAATCGTCTTTTCCTTAAAGCGGTTCTGCATCCTTCCGCCTACGATATTTCCGAATACAAAGGTGCTCAGTGCCAGATAAAAGCACATGGATGCCTGTCCCTGACTCCAGCCTGCCTGCTCCATCACATAGGGCTGGTAAATAGACCATACATGGGGATATCCGGTAAAAAAGATCGCGAAAGCTCCGAATATCATAGTCAGCAGACGCTGTTTTTTCTGTATTCCTTTCATAATTTCCTCCTCTGAAAAAGATTTCAGGCCTGCTCTGTATTCTCTGCTCACAGAATGCAGCCTGTTTCTGTACACACGATCTGCACGTTTTCCTGCACATTAGCTCCGCTTATTACGTTTTTTCATTTTATATTTCTTTATTTACGCAAAAAGCACGCCATGTAACAGGCGTGCTTTCGTGATTTTCTATGATTTCTGTTGCTTATTTGATTATCTTCAGCTCATATTCCCTGATTCCCAGGCCGATCTTTTCTGCCTGATCCAGAGTTGCCTTCCACTCAATATTCGGATTGGAATCCTTAAAGTGGTCATGGTGACAGTGCCATCCCGGCTCTGCCAGATGCTCTCCAAGCTGGCTGTTGGCGATCGGTGTTGCATTCAGGCAGGCATCTGCACAGGCCTGATCCAGTGCAACCGGGTCAAAGCTTGCGAACATTCCGATATCCGGAAGGATCGGCGCATCATTTTCACCATGGCAGTCACAGTTAGGGCTGATATCCTGTACCAGCGCAATATGGAAATGGGGACGTCCGTGACAGACAGCCTGTGCATACTCTGCCATCTTGCGGTCAAGAAGCTCGTTTGCACTGCTATTCGGATTGTATACGGCATCATAGCTGCAGGCCCCGATACAGCGGCCACAGCCTTTGCATTTACCGTAATCGATAACTGCTTTCTTGTTTATATATGTAATCGCATCACTTCCGCACTCTTTCGCACAACGGCGGCAGCCACGACAGACATCTTCATGGATGGCCGGCTTTCCGCTGGCATGCTGCTGCATTTTTCCGGCACGGCTTCCGCATCCCATACCGATATTCTTCAGAGCACCGCCAAAGCCGGTTGTCTCATGTCCCTTGAAATGGCTGAGACTGATAAAAATATCTGCGTCCATGATAGCATGTCCGATCAGGGCAGTTTTGCAGTATTCTCCGTTTACTACCGGAACTTCTACTTCATCGGTTCCTCGAACTCCGTCACCGATGATGATCTGGCATCCGGTTGTGATCGTGTTAAATCCGTTAAGATTTGCACAGTCCAAATGCTCCAGTGCATTCTTTCTGCTTCCCGGATAAAGAGTATTACAATCTGTCAGGAACGGCATTCCGCCCTGCTCCTTACAAAGATCTGCGACTACCTTTGCATAGTTCGGACGAAGGAATGCCATATTTCCAAGCTCTCCGAAATGCATCTTGATGGCTACGAATTTTCCATCCATATCGATATCTTTGATTCCTGCGGCAACGCAGAGTTTTTTCAGTTTGTCCAGCTGGCTGGTTCCCACCGGACAACGAAAATCAGTGAAATAAACTGTTGATTTTTCCATTCTGGTTTTTCTCCTGCTGATTCTTTTTATGTAATTACATTTATTTAAACTCTACACGTTTTTTCTGTTTCTGTCAACGGATACTCGCATTCGTAAAATTCCATCTATTTCTCCCATATTCCTTTACAAAATCCTTCATCTTACCCACGGAAAAGAACCTGGGAAAAATAACGGATCATTCCGTCGCTGGTCCAGCATAGCATTCCTGCAGCGTCTGCCATTTTCTGTGCATCCACACAGTAAGCGGACATGCAGGAATTATGTTTATAAGGCCCCGCACTCATGATCAGAAGATCAGTTATTCCCTCTTCTTTCATCTTCCCTGCCAGCTGTTCTGTCAGTTTGTTATGAGCAAGTTTTGCCTTTTTGTAGTCCATAAGGCCATCCTGCATTGTCTGGAGTATCAGCGTTTTTTCGTATTTCAGCGCATGCTCTTTCATCTCCTCTACAGTGCCGCTCTGTGGTGGACATGCCGGGTTTTTATCATAATTCCCGCAAAGATTGTCCTCGCAGAAAACCCGGTATTCCGGCACAAATACAAGCTGATCGGTACTTATGACCGCTGCGTCGGAAAAACCAAGAGCTTTTGCTTCTTCAATAAGATTCATTTTTTCTCTCCTGTGTTTTTCTTTTATAGTGCCACATTTTATTTGTTTTTACAAGCTCTGACTTTCACTCTGCCGCCAGACGGATAAACTCCTCCATCTCTCTCGTCTTAAACTTATTTTTATGGTAAAAGATCTGCCGGTACATGGATATCTCCACATCTTCCACATGTAAAAGGGCAATTCTTCCTTTCCGGATATCCCGCTCCACAGCCAGATAGGGAAGAAAGGAAAGTCCGTGGTTCTTTTCCAGCATGCGGATGATAAAAGCGGTATCGCTGATCTCCAGTACCGGTGACAGGGCCTGCTTCTTAAGCGCCAGCTGCTGCTCCAGGGCCTGCCGATAATTGGCATTCTTTTCCGTGAGAAAAAAAGGCTCTTCCAGAATATCCTCCATCTTCAGCGTCTTTCCCGCAAACTCCGAATCTGCAGAGGCCACAAATACTACCGGCTCCGCCTTCTCCATGACCTTCACCCAGTTCTGGTCCCACCTTGGGGTATCCAGTATATAAATAAGATCCAGCCCGTTATGCTCCATCATCCGTATCAGCTGCTCCGGTGTATCAATAGTCACCTGCATATTTACCTTCGGGTGAAACTCACGAAATTTGCTTAGAACAGCCGGAAGCTTTGCTGTGCAGAGAGATTCAATAGTCCCGATATGCAATGGATTTTTCAGTTCCGCATCGTCATTCATTGACTTTTTTGCTTTATTTACGTCATATAAGATCCGGCTTGCATGCCCCATAAACTCTTTTCCGGACGGAGTAAGCACCACACGCTTTCCGGTTCTGTCAAAAAGTCTTGTTTCCAGCTCATTTTCCAGAAGACGGATCTGGACAGTGATCGCTGACTGGGTGTATCCCAGAACCTCTGCTGCCCTGGAAAAGCTCTGAAGCTGTGCTACATGTACAAACGTCTCCAACTGACGGATTTCCATGATTTTCTCCCTTTTACTATGAAATTTTTTCATCGTGATGATGAAATCTGTGAATTTGCCTTATTTTTATGTCAATGTTACAATACAATCACGAGGACGTCAATCGTATTTTTGTGCAAAATGAATAAATTCATACTTAGGAGGAAAGAATCCAAATGGAAAAGAAAAAAATCAAGATCGGACTTGTGCCGAAGCTGATCATTGCCATCATCGTAGGTATCCTGTTCGGCCAGTTCCTTCCGGAAGGCTTCTGTCGCTTTGTTGTAACCCTTTCCGGATTTTTCAGTACCTTTCTGAAATTCGTCATCCCGCTGATGATCCTTGCCTATGTGACCATGGGTATTGCGGATCTTTCACAGGGTGCAGGGAAGCTTCTCCTGATCACAGTGGCTCTGGCTTATGGCTCCACTCTGATCGCAGGTTCCGCATCCTATCTGGTATCATCCAGCCTGTTCCCGCACTTTATGAGTGAAGGTGCACTGGATCAGATCGCAGCTACCGCAGACGCATCCCTGACACCATTTTTCTCCATCACACTGGAGCCAGTCATGGATACTCTTTCTGCTGTTGCCCTTGCCTTTGTCATGGGACTATGCCTCTCTTCCATGCGTGGAAAAGAAATGGGAAACAGCCTTTATAACGGAATGAGTGACTTTTCCAAGATCATTGACAAGGTCCTTCATGCCATTATCATCCCGCTGCTTCCGCTTTACATCTGCGGAACCTTCACAGATATGACTATTTCCGGAAAAACCTTTGCCATCTTAAGCATCCTCTGGAAGGTATTCCTTGTTGTTATCATCATGCACCTGATCTGCATTACGATCCAGTTTGTGATCGCAGGTACTGTCAGCAAAAAGAATCCTTTCACTCTGATCAAAAATCAGATCCCGGGATACACAACTGCTCTGGGAACCCAGTCTTCCGCAGCTACCATCCCGGTCAATCTGGAATGTGCCAAAAAGGACGGCGTGTGCGAGCAGATCCGCAACTTCGTAGTACCGCTCTGTGCAAACATCCACATGGCCGGTTCCATGATCACCATCACAGCCTGTGCTACTGCAGTCTGCCTTATGAACCAGCTGCCCATCAGTCTTGGGATCATCGTTCCGTTCATCATGACTCTCGGTGTTGCCATGGTTGCATCTCCCGGTGCTCCCGGTGGTTCCATCATGACTGCCCTTCCATTCCTTTACATGGTATTCGGAGCGGAAGCCGGTGATCCGGACGGTGCCATCTGTGCGATCATGGTTGCCCTTTATATCACACAGGATTCCTTTGGAACAGCCTGCAATGTATCCGGTGACAACGCCATCGGCGTGATCGTTGACACTATTTATAAGAAATTTATTGCAAAAACACCACAGGAGATTTAAGTAAAATGTCTTTTATCAGTGTATTTGACGTTATGGGTCCCAACATGATCGGTCCTTCCAGTTCGCATACCGCAGGGGCTGCACGCATTGCTTTCCTTGCCCAGAAGATGATCACGCCGCCCCTGAAAAAAGTGGAATTCATCCTTTATGGTTCCTTCGCCAGAACATACAAGGGACACGGTACAGACCGTGCCCTCCTTGGCGGGATCATGGGCTTTTCCACAGATGACATGCGTATACGGAATTCTTTTGATATTGCCAGGGAACAGGGGATCGACTTTTCCTTTACTCCAAATGAAGCGGAAACCGATGTCCATCCCAACACTGTAGATATCCATATGGTCAATGAACAGGGACAGGAAATGACAGTCCGGGGGGAATCGCTGGGCGGCGGCAAGGTCCGCATTGTGGAGATCAACCACGTGAAAGTGGATTTCACCGGCGAATACAGTGCCATCATCGTGATCCATCAGGATACTCCCGGTGTTGTGGCCTACATCACCAGATGCTTAAGTGAACGTAACATTAACATTGCCTTCATGCGCCTCTTCCGTGAATCCAAAGGAACCACAGCCTATACGATCGTGGAATCCGACGGTCATCTCCCGGAAGATATCGTAGAAAGCATTCACCGGAACACCAACATCCATGATGTCATGGTTGTTCAGATGTAGGGAAAAGGAGGATGTGTTTTATGGATTTCAAAAATGCCAAGGAACTTCTTGCTCTCTGCCAGGAAAAAAAGCTTCCGATTTCCGAAGTAATGCGCCAGCGTGAGATCCTTCTCGGTGAAACCACTGCTGAAATCGTGGACCAGCGCATGGACCGTGTTCTGGAGATCATGAAGGATGCTGCTTTTTCCCCCATCAAAGATCCGGTGATATCTATGGGCGGACTGATCGGCGGTGAAGCCCGAAAGCTCTGCGAATTTCATGACCTGGGAAAAAGCCTGTGCGGAAATGTTCTCGGAAAGGGGATCACCTACGCTATGGCAACCCTTGAGACCAACGCTTCCATGGGACTTATCGTTGCCTCTCCTACTGCCGGCAGTGCCGGGATCGTTCCTGGAATGATGCTTGCTCTTCAGGAGGTCTACGGCTTTTCCGACAAAAAAATCCGCCAGGCACTATTTAATGCAGGCGCGATCGGCTATCTTGCCATGCGTAATGCAACAGTTGCCGGTGCTGTTGGCGGATGTCAGGCTGAGGTCGGAATCGCTTCTGCAATGGCTGCTTCCGCTGCTGTGGAGCTTCTTGGCGGTACACCTCTTCAGTGTACTTATGCTGCTTCCACGGTTCTTATGAACATGCTTGGACTTGTGTGCGACCCTGTAGGCGGCCTGGTAGAATATCCCTGCCAGAACCGTAACGCAGCCGGTGTTTCCAATGCCCTAATCGCAGCCGAAATGTCACTGGCCGGTATCCCCCAGTTCATCCCGCTGGATGAGATGATCGATGCCATGTATACTGTGGGCAAAAAGCTTCCTGCAGAGCTTCGTGAAACTGCTCTCGGCGGTTGTGCAGCCACACCGTCCGCCTGTGAAAAGTGTCATCTTTGCAGTTGAAATGCAACTATGGCAGAGAAAAAGCAGTTGGATATCTTATGCCCCATTTGTTGCACAGCTCTATATTGAATAATAACTTCATAGTTTGCTCAGTCAGATAATAAAACGGAGAATTCCTTAAATTTTTCTTTCGGGAATTCTCCGTTTTATTTTTTATAAATCCTAATTTATAATTTCATGTGTAAATATCTTTTATTTCTCCAGCACCGGGATATTCTCCTTTTCTGATGCAGTAATTTTACAGGTTTGTCATAAAACAGGCATTCTGATCTCGCATTCGCTGATTGCTCAGATTTTTTCGATTTTATTTCGTAATCCCAGCATTCTGTGATCCAGATTAGCAATTTCTTCTGCATATTTTTTTAATTCTGTTTCAATTTCCGCATTGTCTCTTTTTTTATAATACAATTCATATTCTAACACAGACCAGTAATCCATCGCAATGGTCCGAAGCTGTATTTCCACCAGTTCTTTCTGTTCACCTTCCGCAGAGTAGATAGGTACTTTCACGATCAGATGAAGACTTTTGTAGCCGTTTTTCTTTGGATTTTTAATGTAATCCTTTATCCGGACGATCTCGATATCCTTCTGCATTTCCAGGGATTCTGCAACCTGGTAAAGCTCATCCTCAAACGGACAGACTACACGGATGCCGATGAGATCTTTCAGATTTTTTCTGGCTGTCTCGAAATCCGGTTCCAGGCCTTTTTTCAGAAGTTTTGCGTAAATACTTTCCGCACTTTTGATCCGACTGGTAGTCTGACTGATCACAGTACGTTTTTTCTGCCCGGAAAGCTCTGCATTGATCATCTTCAGTTTTGCCATAAGGATATCGATGGCCGCCTTACAGCGGAGGCGGTAGTCCGGATCCTTGATGTAGCATGCGATGGCTGCTGTTTTTTCTGCTGTCAGTTTCTGATTTTCTGGTTCTATTGAATCCGGAACTCTGCTCTGCTCTGACTTCTGAGCCGGAGCATCCATTTTTGGATTCTCCTTCTCCTGCTCTTCTTGGTCCTGTTCGAATCCATCTTTAATAGATTTCTGTTTTTTTCTTATTTTTTTCTTTGATTTCTTTTTTGTCATGTCTGCCTTATCTATTATTTTTAGTTTTCGTGTACATCTTATATATTATACCGGCCACATGCTGTTTTTCATCAAATCAACGTAAGACTATTGTTAAATCTGTGGTAAAAAAGTCCTCCGAAAAATCTCAAGATTATATCTCCTGATATCTCTGCGACTTCCCGAAGGACTCTTTCACACATAATTTACATATTAATAAAACAATTTACAGAAATTCCGACTGCAGCGCATCGTATCCGGTCTCACCTGTACGGATACGAACAGCGTTACGGATCTCGTAGCTGAATATCTTACCATCGCCCGGATCACCGGTGAATGCTGCTTTCTGAATGGCATCAATAACTTTAATCTCCCAGTCTTCTGATGATACTACAATCTCAAACTTGATCTTCGGTTTCAGAAATACATCGATCTTGGAACCACGGACATATTCTGTATAGCCGCGCTGTGTTCCGCAGCCCATGATCTGGGTTACTGTAAAACCGTTAACCTGGATCTCATTTAACGCTGCTTTGACATCTTCCATTTTTTCTTCTCTTACGATTGCTTCTATTTTAATCAACATACTATAATCTCCTCTTTAACACCATCATTCACATTAACAGGAAATGGACTCTTATCAGTCAAATCCATTAAATGACGGATATGCATTCTCTCCATGCTGGGACGCATCCAGACCAACCATCTCTTCCTTCGGATCTACACGAAGCGGTGTAAAGATCCGCACGATCCCGATACAGATCAGCGTTCCCACAATAGCAACCGCAATGGTGATCACAATACTCAATACCTGCGCCAGGAACAGACGGTGATCTCCAAACACAAGGCCATCCCATTTTGCAACCGAGTTAATGGAAGTTTTTCCGAAGAGACCTGTTGCGATTCCTCCCCAGATACCACCGATACCATGGCAGCCAAAAGCATCCAGGGCATCGTCGATCTTCAGCTTCTGTTTCAGAAGGATCACAGTAAAGTAACAGATCGGGCTTACCAGGATCCCAATGATAAAGGATGCCCATACCGGTACGAAACCAGCTCCCGGTGTAATGGCTACCAGTCCGATAACAAGACCTGTGGATGCACCAACCAGTGTCGGTTTTCCCTCGCGGATCACCTCGATCAGCATCCAGGTCAGCAGTGCGCAGGCAGAAGAAATACTGCTAGTCATAAAGGCATGTGCCGCAAGGCCGTCTGCCTTCAGCGCACTTCCTGCATTAAAACCGAACCATCCGAACCACAGCATAGCTGCTCCGAGAAATACAAATGGGATATTGTGTGTGCGATAGGTTGCTTTTGCATAGCCTCGTCTCTGTCCAAGATAAATGGCAAGAACCAGTGCACTGACACCGGAACTGATATGTACCACATTTCCTCCTGCAAAGTCCACAGAGCCAATGGCTGCCAGAAATCCACCGTCTCCCCAGACCATATGTGCCATTGGATAATACACGATCAAAGACCAGATCGCAATAAAGAAAAACAGCGCCTTAAAACGCATTCTTCCAACCACGGCACCAGTGATCAGTGCTGGTGTGATCATCGCAAACATCATCTGGAACGCCACAAATACCAGATGCGGGATCGTATCCGCATAAGGTCCCGGCTCCCAGCCTACGCCATTCAGCGCAAACCAGCGAAAATCTCCGATGATCCCGCCATGATTTCCTCCAAATGCCAGAGAATATCCAAACAATGTCCACATAACTACGGACAGTCCCATGATCGCCCCACAGGCCATCATGGTATTTACCACATTTTTCCTGCGGACCAGTCCTCCGTAGAAAAACGCAAGCCCAGGTGTCATAAAGAACACAAAGGCTGTACAGATCAGCATAAAGCCGGTATCTCCTGCATTCATAATCATTCCTCCTCGATTCCCTCATTTATTTCTGCAACGCAAAAAGCGCCTGGAAACTCAATTTCCAGACGCCTTTGTCATGTCAGTTAGCATAGCAGATAATTTGTGGGTTTTCAAGAGTTTTTTCGCTATTTTTCTGTTTTCTTACAGAATTACTATGTTTTATGTGGATATGAAATTTATTTTCGGCAATCTATCCGTTTATAAATATTGGAGAGATTTTATTTTATCTCTTACTGTACTATAACACGGATTATGCTCAGGATCAGCAGATGTGCCGGATAAAAAATATAGAAAAACCACTTGGAAAACTTCGGTGCTTTTTCGGATTTTTTGCCATTATAGAAGCACAGGATGATGATTCCTGATGCCACGATCCCTGCTGCCGAAAACAGAGCATGGATCATTGCCGGTCCGGCTGCCATTTTTTCCACGTAGGAGCTGTAGTTAAACAGCACAAAAAGGGCAGCACCGACTCCGTACGCTGTTATCATCCTCTTCCTGTTCCCCCAGCTCTCATGGAACCAGATGGTAAAAACCGGTGCCAGGATTGCCCAGTCCGAACAAACGGATAGTAAAAGAAGCAGGATCAGAAGTGGAATTCTCCATTTACTTGCCATCATCCTTTCCTGAACAACCAGGATCATAAAGCAGATAAACAGAGTAAAGATCATATTCAGCTGTGAATTCCCAAAGGCCATCATATAGGGAACCTGGGAGATCCCGGCAAAGATCAGAAGTCTTTCGCCATATTTTCTCCTGGAATGTGTATAGTAAAAACCTTCCACAAGAAAATAGCACATGGTAATGGCTGTGAAGTAGCCAATGTCTATAAACACTTCCCACAGGATCGTGTTTTCCGGCAGAAGCACGTTGGCGATATGATTCAGAAGCATGGTAAAAATTGCCAGATATTTAATGGCATCCCGGGTCAGTCCCGGCTTTTCTGTTGTTGGCATGATCTTCTCCTTCTGTGCAGAAAAATTTTCAGACCTTTCACATCTTCTGCACAATATAATACATTTATCTTACACTGATTTTCTGACTCATACAACTTTTTTTGTTATTGCTGGAGTTGCCTTTTTCTTAAGGTAAGCTTATACTGTAGAAAGCGTGCTGTATTTTATATGGCAAAATTTCTCAGCAAACACTGTAAAACAATAAATTCGGAAAGGAATTATCGATCATGATCCAGGATATCGCACCACATGCCTATCACAATGAGTACAAACCTGTGGCCCCGGATAAAGAAAGCCACATCCTCGCCTATGAAGAAGGAAAGATCCTTATGAAAAAAGATGGCGAGACTATGACTCTTCCAAGCTTTGGAGAGCTGGAAGGAAAAGTTGAAAATCTCTATGAGAATTATATCTATCTCTTCTCCATTGACGAAGAGCATTTTTATCTGATCCCGGATCTTGACACCAGTCTCCTTCCTGGTTATCAGTTTGAGATCACAAGAGTTCTCCGCACAGCGGAGCCACAGTATCTGGCTTTCGCAGGAATCACCGGATATCAGCTCTTTCAGTGGTACAGCAAGCGCCGTTTCTGCGGCTGCTGCGGCAAACCGATGGTACATGATAAACATGAGCGCAAGATGATCTGCCCTGCCTGTGGAAACGGTGAATATCCGGTGCTTTCTCCGGCTGTGATCGTAGGCGTTACCAACGGTGACAAGCTGATTCTCTCCAAATATGAGGGCCGAAATCACACCCGCTACGCCATGATCGCAGGTTTTGCCGAGATTGGCGAGACCATCGAGGAGACTGTCCACCGTGAAGTTATGGAAGAGATCGGCGTAAAGGTCAAAAATCTCCGCTACTACAAAAGCCAGCCATGGTCCTTCTCCGGAACACTTCTGTTTGGCTTCTACTGTGATCTGGATGGCGACGACACTCTGACTGTAGACCACGATGAGCTTTCCATGGCCTCCTGGTTCAACCGGAAAGACATTCCGGATGAAGGAGATAATATCAGCCTTACCAAGGAGATGATGATGGCATTTAAGCATGGAAAAGCCTGAAGTATCGCTTGCCTGATTCCGTAAACAATTTTTCGCAACCAATTTCACAAAAAACACCGGCCATTCATCTGTAACATGTCCTGTCCAGGCTGCCAGATCATCTCTGACATCTCAGCCCCAGTACATATTCCAATGAATGCCGGTGTTTTTATTTTCTATTTTTCTATTTTTCTTCCGAGCCGGAGCAATCTGCCTAAAACCGTTTTATTTCTCCGGTGTCAGATGCCAGATATCTCTGTTGTACTCTTCGATGGTTCTGTCTGAAGAGAAGTATCCTGCTTTTCCGATATTTACAAGCATTTTCTCTGCCCATGCGGTTCTGTCCTCATAATCGGACAGTGCCTGATCTTTCACCTTTGCATAATCCTCGAAGTCAAGAAGAGTCATGAACCAGTCTTTGCTTACGATCTCATGATGCAGTCTTCTTAAATGCTCCTCACTTCCAATAGAAAGAAGCTCGTTTCCTACGATAAAGTCTACTGCACGACGGATGCGCTCGTCTTTCTCATAAAACTCTCTGGAGCAGTAGTCCGCCTTTTCATAGTGTTCGATAACCTGCTCACTGGACTCTCCGAAGATATAGATATTATCCTTGCCTACCAGCTGGCTGATCTCCACATTTGCACCATCCATGGTTCCCAGTGTTACAGCGCCGTTGAGCATGAACTTCATGTTTCCTGTTCCGCTGGCCTCCTTGGAAGCAAGAGAAATCTGCTCGGAGATATCGCAGGCAGGGATCAGCTTCTCTGCTGCACTTACGTTGTAGTTTTCCACCATAACAACTTTCATGTACGGGGAAACCTCCGGATCATTGTTGATAAGCTCCTGTAAGCAGAGGAGAAGGTGGATAATATCCTTTGCGATAACGTATGCCGGAGCTGCCTTTGCACCGAAGATAAAGGTTACCGGGCGCTGCGGCTTCTCGCCTGCCTTGATCTTCAGGTAACGGTCAATGATGTAAAGTGCATTCAGCTGCTGACGTTTGTACTCATGAAGACGTTTGATCTGGATATCATAAACACTGTGTGTATTGATCTCTTCACCTGTGTTGGCTTTGATAAACTCCGCACATCTCTTCTTTGCATCCTGCTTGATCTTAAGGATATTTGCAAGAACGTCCTGATTTCCCTTGAAGCCAAGCATCTTGTCAAGCTCAAAGGAATCCTTGCGGAAGCCGTCACCGATCATGGATGTGATGTACTCTGTCAGCGGATGGTTGCAGTGAAGGAGCCATCTGCGGAAGGTAATTCCGTTTGTCTTGTTATTGAATTTCTCCGGATAGATCTCATAGAACTGATGAAGCTCTGTCTCCTTCAGGATATCGGTATGAAGGGATGCAACACCGTTGATGGAAAATCCGTAGTGGATGTCCATATGTGCCATGTGTACCAGGTCGTTCTTGTCGATGATGGCAAGATTTTCCTGCGGATATTTTGCTTTGATACGCTCGTCCAGCTTGCGGATGATCGGCATCAGATCCGGAACAACCTCCTCAAGATAGGAGATCGGCCATTTCTCAAGTGCCTCTGCAAGAATGGTATGGTTGGTATAAGCGCATACATGAGATACGATCTCGCATGCCTCCTCGAACTCGATTCCACGCTCTGTAAGGAGACGGATAAGCTCCGGAATTACCATACTCGGATGTGTATCGTTGATCTGGATCACTGCGTAATCGGCAAGGTCATGAAGATTGCAGCCTTTTGCTGTTGCCTCATCCAGGATCAGCTGTGCCGCATTGCTTACCATGAAGTACTGCTGATAGATACGAAGCTTTCTTCCTGCATCATCGCTGTCATCCGGATAAAGGAACAGTGTCAGATTGTGGAGCAGATCCTTCTTATCAAAGGAGATTCCCTCGCCCACAATGCTCTCGTCTGCAATATCAATATCAAAAAGGCGAAGCTTGATCGCTTTATTCTCATAGCCTGCAACATCAATATCATACAGTGTGGATTTCAGCATAAAGCCCTTAAATGGGACATAATAGGAAACGCCTGCATCTGTAAGCCAGCTCTCCGGCTGGATCCAAGGATTCGGTGTCTCAAACTGAAGATGATCCTTAAACTCCTGTTTGAAAAGTCCGAGGTGATAATTAAGTCCGATTCCTTCTCCCGGAAGTCCCAAAGTTGCAATGGAATCCAGGAAACATGCTGCCAGACGGCCAAGTCCGCCGTTTCCAAGAGATGGCTCCGGCTCGATCTCCTCGATCATGGAAAGCTCTTTTCCGTTTTCTTTAAGATATTTCGCAACTTCATCATAAACGCCCAGATTGATCAGGTTGTTGGAAAGAAGCTTACCGATAAGGAACTCTGCGGAAATATAATAAATTTTCTTTTTTCCTTCCTGGTAGCCGCGGCCCTTCAACTGCTCCTTTGTCCAGGAGAGAAGTCCGTGATAGATTTCCTCGTTTGTACAATCTTTTACATTTTTGTTATATTTGTCTTCAAATACTTTGCTTAATGTTTCCATTTTGATCTCCTTTCATGGATCTTGATGGGATGAAATATGTTTTTACAAGGTTGTTTGCTTTGTTTTTGATGATATTAGGATATCACGCATTTCTTTTCAAAAATATAACAATCCTGTCATGATATGCAAGATATTTGTCAGACTGTTTTTCACTTTTTACTGTAGCTCTGCATAAAAACATAACCGGTACATATGCGGTTGTTTCGGGATCTGTCTCAGATCTGTCTCATACTCTTCCTGTACTTATGCGGTGAAACCTTATTGGACTGCTGAAATTTCTTTATAAAATAACTTGTACTGTTAAATCCCACCTGCATGGCGATCTCCGTCACAGGTGCATCGGAATGCGTAAGAAGATACTTCGCCTTCTCTATACGGAAGTCATTGATGTATTCCACCAGGGTTTTTCCCGTATACTGGCGGAAAAGCTTCATAAAATAATACTCACTGTAATTGGAAAGTCCGGAAAGCTCTGAAACGGTAAGATTCTCCTGGTAGTGAAGGCTGATATGATCCAGCACTTCCTTTACTGCTGCAAGGCTCTTATTCTGCTCTGTGCTTACCGGGATAATATAATGCTTCGTCAGCATCTCATAAAAGAAATCAAAGAACAGCATTTTCAGCTTCACATAGAAATATGGCTTCTTCTCCGTATGACAGTCATGGATCTCCAGAAAAATTTCCCGTAGCTTCTCATATCCGGAATCTCCCTCTTCTATATGATGGCAGAATTCTGCCTTGTTTTCTATTAATGGTGATACCACACATTCCTGGCAGATATCTCCCGGCTGACCTGCAAGGAAGCCCAGGCTGAAAACCACACTCTTATAATAAAGAGGCTTCTTAAGATCCGTGCGCATACTATGGAGAACTCCGCAGTTCACGATCAGGATATCCCCCTTTTTCAGGCGGATGCTCTCCCGGTTCAGTCTGGCAAAGCCACTGCCTTTTTCAATATACATGATCTCCATCTCACTGTGCCAGTGGTCATACAGTGCATGAAAGATTTCACAGTTCGCCATATAGGTTTCCACCGGCAGCTCAAAGGAACCGTGAGGGCTTAATTCTTTTAAATTATCATCCACTTCGGATACGTGAAGAGGATTTTTTGCGGATATGTCTGTTTCTGGCATGATTTCCTCCGTGATCAATATCTATCCTGCGGACATTTGCCTTCCGCTGGATATCCAATCCTTACATAATGATTCTGTTTGACTCCCTTAGTGTAAAGGATATTTACAACCATGACAATATTATATTTCCTGTTTTCTTTTTTATGACGTTACGGTTACTCTGTTCTCAGCAACACGCTTCGCGATGCACTTCCATAAACGGCAATCTTGACTTTTCCCCTTCCAACTGCTATATATAATATTTAGAATAAAATAATTTGACTTTAAAAGGAAAGAAAACTACCATGAATCCATTAAAAAAAGCTTACTGCCGGGTTTTCCAGAATGTCTTTAAATTCGCCCTTCCACTGCTTCCTTACCGCAATCCGAAGATCATCGGAAGCGTCAAAGGTATTCCGGAAGTTCTGGAAAAAAGAAACTATAACAATGTACTCATCATCACAGATGCAGGGATCCGAAGCCTTGGCCTTACAGAAAGACTGGAGCAGACACTGAAGCGAAGCTGCATCTCTTACCACATCTACGACAAAACCGTTGCCAATCCAACAACCGTCAATGTGGACGAAGCCCTTCACATGTATCTGGACAATGACTGCCAGGCGATCATCGGCTTCGGCGGAGGTTCCAGTATGGACTGTGCAAAAGCCACAGCAGCCCGCATTGCCAAGCCACACCAGTCTCTTGCTCAGATGAAGGGAATCCTGAAGATCCACAAAAAGCTTCCTCTTCTCATCGCCATCCCCACGACTGCAGGAACAGGAAGTGAAACAACACTTGCTGCTGTCATTACCGATGCAGAAACACGGCACAAATATGCCATCAACGATTTTCCGCTGATCCCACGCTACGCAGTCCTTGACCCGAAAGTGACTTTAAGCCTTCCGCCGTTTATCACAGCTACCACCGGCATGGATGCCCTGACTCACGCAGTGGAAGCCTACATTGGAAATTCCACTACACCTGGCACAAGAAAAAATGCCCTGGATGCTGTCAGACTGATCTTTGAAAATCTGGATACCGCCTACACAGACGGCAATAATATTGAAGCAAGACGAAATATGCTCCGCGCCTCCTATTTCGCAGGCTGTGCCTTCACCAAATCCTACGTTGGATATGTCCACGCAATTGCACATTCCCTCGGCGGAAAATATAATGTTCCACATGGGCTTGCCAATGCAGTGATCCTTCCTATGGTACTGGAAACATACGGAGATTCCATCACTCACAAACTCCGCAACCTTGCCGTAACTGCCGGTCTCTGCGATAAACATGAGGACGATAAAACTGCTGCCCGGATGTTTATTGATGCAATAAAAGATATGAAAAAACGCTTTAGCATCGGAGACTATATTCCGGAAATCCAGGAAACAGACATCCCGGAGCTTGCCCATTACGCAGATAAAGAAGCCAATCCTCTGTACCCGGTTCCTGTACTGATGGATGCCGGCGAACTTGAAACACTGTATTACAGACTGATGCCTCCGGCAGGCAATTGCTAAAACAGCCATTGGCATAGAAAGATTTTTTCGATATTTCGAATACAGTTTTTTCAGAAAGGACTACAATTCCATGGAAAAAGAACAGATCAACCAGCTTTTAGATAAACAGCGCCAGTACTTCTACTCCGGCGCAACTCTTGACCTTGATTTTCGCATCAGCGCCCTGAAACGTCTCCGCGCTTCCATCCGGAAACACGAAGATCAGATCCACGCCGCGCTGAAAAAGGATCTGGGAAAAAGTAATTTCGAAAGCTATATGTGTGAGACCGGACTGGTGCTCTCCGAGATCACACATATGCTGAAAAATATCCGCTCCTACGCAAAAGAACAGACTGTTCCAACTCCACTGGCACAGTTCCATTCCCACAGTTTCCGCAAACCATCCCCCTACGGTGTGGTTCTCATTATGAGTCCGTGGAACTATCCGTTTCTTCTCACCATAGAACCACTGGTAGACGCCATTGCAGCCGGAAACACAGTCATCCTGAAACCAAGTGCCTACTCACCGGCAACAAGCGAAGTGATCCGTCTTCTCATCCATGAATGTTTCGATGAAAAATACGTTGCAACTGTCACAGGCGGACGTGCGGAAAACACACATCTTCTCAGTCTGCACTTTGATTACATCTTCTTCACGGGAAGCCAGTCTGTGGGAAAAGAGGTCATGAGAAAGGCTTCCGAACACCTCACACCAGTCACTCTGGAGCTGGGTGGAAAAAGCCCCTGCATCGTGGACAAAACAGCCAATCTCCGCCTTGCGGCAAAACGTATCGTATTCGGCAAGTTCCTGAACTGTGGCCAGACCTGCGTGGCTCCGGACTACATCTACTGTGATCCGGAGATCAAAGAAGCCCTGGTCGCAGAGCTTCGCAGACAGATCACACGCCAGTATGGAAAAGAACCACTGAAGAACCGGAATTATGGAAAGATCATCAACGAAAAGCATTTCGACCGTATCAACAGTCTGATCGATCCTTCCAAAACTGTCTGCGGCGGTGGTTCCAACCATGAAACACTTCAGATCGAGCCGACAGTTCTTGATAACGTAACCTTCGAAGATCCGGTCATGCAACAGGAAATCTTCGGTCCGGTACTTCCGGTCCTCACCTATGACTCTCTCGGAGGTGCCGTAACAAAGATCAATTCCATGGCACATCCGCTGGCTCTTTATATCTTCACCGAAGATGAAAAAAATGCCCGGGAAGTTACTTCCCGATGTGGTTTCGGCGGTGGCTGTATCAACGATGTCCTCATACATCTGGCAACCAGCAATATGGGCTTCGGCGGCTTTGGTGAAAGCGGCATGGGATCCTATCATGGCATCGACGGCTTCCGGACATTCTCTCATTATAAGAGTATTGTAGATAAAAAGACCTGGATCGATCTTCCTATGAGATATCAGAAATATCGGAAGATTTATGAAAAAATGGTACGGTTGTTTATGCGTTAGATATAAATGGAGGGCGCTGCCTGATGCATCGCCCTCCTGTTACTTTAGATTTTCTTATTATTTTTCCCAGATGATCTTTACCGGCATGATCCCGGTCAGTTCTTTGCTTTTTTCATCCGGCTGGCTGCAGCCTGCATAAATTTCAAATTTCTTTCCTTCTTCCATCCGTTTTCCTGTTTCATCTACTACGGTGAATGCTTTTTCCCATATTGGGATTTCTATTTTTCGGCATTCTCCCGCCTTCAGGAATATCCGCTGAAAACCGGCCAGCATCGGATTGGGAATGGCATTTTTGCTGTCGATATTTTTTACATAGATCTGAACAACATCCTCTGTATCATATGCGCCGTTATTCTGCACTTCTACCTCCACGTTTATCTTCTGTCCACATGTTTTGACCTCTGCTTTATCTACTGCCACCTTACTGTACGTCAGACCATATCCAAAAGGAAACTGTGCTTTTCGTTCCATATAGCGATATGTTCTGCCTTTCATGGAATAATCGGTAAAATCCGGAAGTTCTTCTAGGCTTTCATAAAATGTCACCGGAAGTTTTCCTGATGGCGAGATTTCTCCAAACAGTACCTTTGCCGCTGCCTTCCCGCCCTGGCATCCAGGGTACCACAGCATCATGACGGCATCAAATTTCTCTGCCGCATATTTCAGATTAAGGTCACTTCCTGCCAGCAGACAGAATACTACCGGTTTTCCTGTGTCTGCGATTGCTTCCATCAGTTCTCGCTGTACTCCGGGAAGTTCAATATCTTCTTTATCTCCCGATACATAGCTGTTTCCGGTGTCTCCCTCTTCTCCTTCCAGTGTCTCATCCAGTCCCATACATAAGATCACCACATCGCTGTTTTCCGCAACCACCTTCGCTTCCGCAATACGATCTCTGGTAAACGCAAGGTGCTCCGTCCGGTCTCGGAACAGATCACAGCCTCTGGAAGTAAGGATCCTTACATCGTCTCCCACATAATCCTGGATGCCTTCCTGTATGGTAATATACCTGGAAGCTGTCCCGTGATAATTGCCGATCAGCGCCTGTCTGCTGTCCGCATTTGGTCCGATGATCCCTATTGTTTTCAGTTTTTCTTTATCAAGCGGAAGAATCCCGTTATTTTTCAGCAGAACAAAGCTTTTTTCCGCTGCTTTCTCCGCTGCATCCAGATGCCTGGGAGATTCTACCTCCAGATAGGAGATATTGTCATATTCGCTTCCATCAAACAACCCCAGCAGATACCTTGTGGTAAAAAGCCGCACTGTTGCCCGGGTTATGGTTTCTTCTGTGACAAGCCCCTTTTCGTATGCCTTCATAATGTGAAGATAGGTATTTCCACAATTCAGGTCACAGCCATTATTAATAGCCAGTGCTGCAGATTCAACGGCTGTATCCGTTACCATATGGTGTTCATGAAAATCACGGATTGCCCAGCAGTCTGATACAAAATGCCCCTGAAATTTCCATTCGCCTCTGAGTTTTTTCTGTAATGTGGGACTTCCGCAGCAGGGTTCCCCGTTTGTCCGGTTATAAGCTCCCATAACCGCTTCTACTTTGGCTTCTTTTACCAGACCTTCGAATGCCGGCAAATACGTTTCTTCCATATCTTTTGCGGATGCTTCCGCATCAAATTCATGACGGAGTGCCTCCGGCCCGGAATGTACTGCAAAATGTTTGGCACAGGCTGCTGCCTTCATTGTATCCCCATTTCCCTGAAGTGCTTTTACAAAGGAAACTCCCAGTTCTTTTGTAAGATACGGATCTTCCCCATAAGTTTCATGGCCTCTACCCCATCGTGGATCACGGAAAATATTGACATTAGGAGACCAGAACGTCAATCCCTTATAAATATCTCTGTCACCGTTTACGGAATATGCATTATACTTTGCTCTGCCCTCTGTTGCCACGATACCGGCCATCTCTGCCACACTTTTCCGGTCAAAAGCAGCCGCCATTCCGATCGCCTGTGGAAAAACCGTTGCCTGCCCTGCTCTGGCAACACCGTGAAGTCCCTCATTCCACCAGTTATACGCCGGAATTCCCAATCTTTTTATTGCAGGTGCATCGTACCTTAACTGACTGGCCTTTTCCTCCAGAGTCATCCTGGCAACCAGCGCTTCTGCTTTCTTCTTTGCTTCTTCCCGATTCATCCCCAATTTCCTCCTCACCTTTTTTTATATCATCTATCATTTGGTCTCTGACTGTCAAGTAGATATTTCCTGCAATTTTTCCGGCCTCTGTTCAGAGCAGAAAAAAATCTGCTTTACCCTTTCTTTGGGATAAAGCAGATTTTTATTACACTTTGTGATCTGTGTTCCAATTTCAGCCGGGAACTTATCTGATTGCATCCTTCATCTCTTTCACATAAGCCTTCACCTTCGGCACGCAGTCTTTGCCGTAGGCACCACAGAGCTTCACGATCGCAGATCCTACAATGGCACCGTCTGACTGATCTGCCATTTTTTTTGCCTGCTCCGGTGTGGAGATTCCGAATCCTACTGCACATGGAATGTCTTTCTGAGCTTTTACTAATTTCACCATAGCTCCGATATCTGTGGTAATGCTGGTACGCATTCCTGTTACACCAAGGGAAGATACGCAGTAAACAAAGCCTTCCGCCTCTTTTGCGATCATGGCGATCCGCTCATGGGAGGTCGGTGCGATCAGGGAGATCAGGTCAAGGCCGTACTGTTTGCACACAACATCAAACTCTTCTTTTTCCTCAAACGGAACATCCGGAAGAATCAGTCCATCCATTCCAACTTCCGCTGCTTTCTTGATAAAACGCTCTGTTCCGTAAGAAAATACTACGTTTGCATAGGTCATGAATACCATTGGGATTTTTGTATTTTTACGGATTTTTTCTACCATTGAAAAAACTTTATCTGTAGTCACGCCGCCTGCAAATGCCCGGACATTGGCTTCCTGGATCACAGGTCCCTCTGCGGTAGGATCTGAGAACGGGATCCCAAGCTCGATCAGATCTGCTCCTGCTTCTTCCATTGCATAAACCAGCTGCTCTGTTACCTCCAGAGACGGATCTCCGCAGGTCAAAAAAGGAATAAATGCTTTTCCGTTTGCAAATGCCTCTGTAATTCTCTTATTCATGAATATCCTCCCCTCTGTAGCGGGCGATTGCCGCACAGTCCTTATCTCCACGTCCTGAAATGGTAACTACCATGATCTTGTCCTTTCCAAGTGTCGGTGCGATCTTTTTCGCATAGGCCACTGCGTGGGCACTTTCGATCGCAGGAATGATTCCTTCTGTTCTGGAAAGATATTCAAAAGCCTCTACTGCTTCGTCATCTGTAACAGGAACGTACTCTGCTCTTCCGATATCATAAAGGTGTGCATGCTCCGGACCTACACCCGGGTAATCAAGACCTGCGGAGATGGAGTATACCGGTGCGATCTGTCCGTATTCATCCTGGCAGAAGTAAGATTTCATACCATGGAAGATTCCGAGACGACCGGTTGCGATGGTTGCCGCAGTCTCCGCAGTATTCACGCCACGTCCTGCTGCCTCACAGCCGATGAGACGAACGTCTTTGTCCTCAATGAAATTGTAGAAGGTTCCGATAGCATTGGAGCCGCCGCCCACACAGGCCAGGACAACATCCGGAAGTCTGCCCTCTTTTTCCAGCATCTGTTCTTTGATCTCCTTGGAGATCACGGCCTGGAAATCACGTACGATGGTCGGGAACGGGTGCGGTCCCATAACAGATCCCAGTACATAATGGGTATCTGCAATACGGTTTGTCCATTCACGCATGGTCTCGGAAACGGCATCCTTTAAGGTTGCGGTTCCGCTTGTGACTGCATGGACTTTTGCTCCGAGAAGACGCATTTTGTAAACATTCAGTGCCTGACGTTCCGTGTCTTCTTTTCCCATGAATACCTCACATTCCATTCCCATCAGTGCTGCTGCGGTTGCAGTTGCAACACCGTGCTGGCCTGCACCGGTCTCAGCGATCACACGGGTCTTGCCCATTTTTTTTGCCAGGAGCACCTGACCAAGTACGTTGTTGATCTTGTGGGCTCCTGTGTGGTTTAAGTCTTCTCTTTTCAGATAGATCTTGGCTCCGCCAAGGTCCTCGGTCATATGTGCCGCATAGTAAAGATGGGATGGTCTTCCTGCGTATTCATTGAGAAGCTCTGTGAGCTCACGTTTGAATTCCGGGTCGTTTTTGTAATGGTTGTATGCTTCCTCAAGCTCCAGAACGGCGTTCATCAGTGTTTCCGGGATGTACTGTCCGCCATGGATGCCGAATCTTCCTTTTGACATGTTATATTTCCTCCTTTATGTTCCTTACTGCGTATACTGCTTCTAATATTTTATCCGGGTCTTTGTGACCGTCGGTTTCTACACTGCTGCTTAAATCTACTGCCCAGGGGTGAAGCAGATGTATGGCCGATTCCAGATTTTCACAGCCCAGACCTCCTGCCAGAAACCAGGGACGTTTGATCGCCGGTACCAGACTCCAGTCGAAAGTTTCTCCTGTTCCTCCTGCGCCCTGATCCAGCAGAATATAGTCTGCTTCCGAACGGACCGCTTTCTTTATATCTGCTTCTGTTTTTATGGAAAAAGCCTTTATCAGAAGCTGGTCTGTCATGGTCTTAAGCTGTCTGATATAATTCTCGTCCTCCTGGCCGTGAAGCTGTGCCAGTGCGATGGTTCCTTCGTTTAAAAGCTGTGCGGGAAGCTCCACCGGTGCATTGACGAATACGCCTACCGGCAAAATGCTATCATCCAGTTCTTTCCGGAGAGCCTTCAATTGCTCCACGGTGACGTTTCTTCTGCTTTTTGGGAATTCTACAATGAATCCTGCAAAGTCCGGTTTAGCCTGGTTCACTGCCTGGATATCTTCCGGGCGGATCAGGCCGCAGATCTTGATTCTGGTTCTGCTCCCATGTTTCAACGGTTGTTCTCTCATATTCAGCCAATCCTGCCCCTTCCTGTTTCGTTACTATTTGCCGCTGGTCAGCTCTGTTACTTATTTGCTCTATTCTTTCGTTTGGCCTTTATACAAGCGCTCCACCATTCAGATTTTCCAATGCTGCTTTCTTATCCGGGCTTCGCATCAGGGTCTCACCGATCAGGACTGCACCTACCCGGTTTCTTTCCAGGATAGCGATATCACCTGCGCTTTTGATTCCGCTCTCAGACACAAATACCACATTGTCCGGTGCCAGGTTTCGAAGACGGATGCTGTTATTCATATCAACCTTAAAGGTTTTCAGGTCACGGTTATTTACACCGACGATCTTTGCACCTGTCTTTAATGCTCTTGCCACTTCATTCTCGTCATGAGCTTCCACCAGTGCATCCATTCCCAGAGTTTCTGCAAGCTCTCGGTATTCCAGGAGTTCCTGGTCATTTAAGATAGCACAGATCAGAAGCACTGCCGATGCACCGAATGCTTTTGCCTGATAGATCATGTACTTATCCACCGTGAAGTCCTTCCGAAGGACCGGAATATCCACTGTTTCTGTGATCTCACGGAGATAAGTGTCACTTCCCATGAAATAAAATGGCTCTGTGAGGCAGGAGATCGCAGATGCACCTGCTGCCTCGTATTCTTTCGCAATTTCCAGATACGGAAATTCCGGTGCGATCAGCCCCTTGGAGGGGGAAGCTTTTTTTACTTCACAGATGTAGGACATACCCGGCTTTTTCAACGCTTCCAGAAAGGACGGCTGCTGTGGTGCTTTTTCTGCCAGGGTTTTCAGCTGATCCAGGGGAAACTGACGTTTTTCCTTCCGGATACGTTCTCTTTTTTTTTCTGCGATTTCCTCCAGAATGTTTTTTTCGCTCATTCTTTGTTTGTCTCCTTGATATTTCAGTTCAACTCTCATCCGGCAATTTCAAGAAGTCTGACCGATTAATGTTTCCGTTCATATCTCTTCCGATAGGGATTGCCGATTTCTCTTCTGCCGCTATTATTTTCAAATCTCGTTACTTAATTTGATAAATTCCGCAAGCTTGGCAGCAGCTGCACCACTGTCGATCAGATCTTCAGCCTTTCTTACGCCGGCTTCCAGGCTCTCTGCCTTTCCTGCGATATAAAGTGCTGCACCTGCGTTCATGCAGACCGCCTGACGCTTCGGGCCTTTTTCGGTTCCGTTTACAATGGCTTTTGTGATCTCTGCGTTCTCTGCCGGTGTGCCGCCTGCCAGATCTTCTTTGCTGCAGCGTGTATAGCCGAACTGCTCCGGTGTGATCTCATAGGACTGGAACCATCCGTCCTTGATCTCGCACACAGAAGTCGGTGCGCTCATGGAGATCTCATCCAGCTTATCCTGTCCGAAAACTACCATTCCGCGGTTCACGCCAAGCTTCATCATAACCTGTGCCAGCGGCTCTACCAGAGACTGGTCAAAGACTCCCATCAGCTCCATGTTTGCGCCTGCCGGGTTGCTTAATGGTCCGAGGATATTAAATACCGTGCGGATTCCCAGCTCTTTACGGATCGGTGCCACATATTTCATGGCAATATGATAATTCTGGGCGAACAGGAAACAGATGTTGATCTTTTTCAGGATCTCTGCACTTTTTTCCGGCGGGATGGTGATCTTTACGCCAAGTGCTTCCAGAACATCTGCTGCACCGCTCTTGGAAGATGCTGCACGGTTTCCGTGTTTTGCTACCGGAACGCCACCTGCTGCGATCACAAGAGAAGATGTCGTGGAAATGTTAAAGGAGTTTGCTCCGTCACCACCGGTTCCTACGATTTCCAGAACATTCATATCGTGGAGGAGCTTGATGCAGTGTGCACGCATTCCGGCTGCTGATGCAGTGATCTCATCAATAGTCTCTCCTTTCAGGGAAAGTGCAGTAAGGTAGGATGCCATCTGTACCGGTGTTGCCGCTCCGTCCATGATCTCATTCATTACGGCTTCTGCTTCGTCATATGTAAGATCTTCTTTTTTTGAAAGCTTGATGATTGCTTCTTTGATCATTGTTATTTCCTCCTGTTCTGTAACGATTCTATCTTTTATGGATTGCTGTTCTCTGTCTTATCTGTCTCTGATAACCTTCATAAAGTTCTCGATCATTGTTTTTCCATCCGGTGTCATAACAGATTCCGGATGGAACTGTAATCCGAATATCGGATATTCTTTATGCTCCAGTGCCATCACCTCTCCGTCCTCAGACTCAGCGGTAACAACCAGTTTCTCCGGTAAGGTATCCCGGATAGCTGCCAGTGAGTGATATCTGGCTGCCGGAAAAGTTTCCGGAAGTCCTTCAAACATCCGGCTCTTTCCAACTTTATGTATCTCTTTCTGCTTTCCGTGCATCAGCTCTTTTGCGTAGGATACTGTCCCTCCGAAGGCTTCACAGATGGACTGATGTCCAAGGCAGATACCCAGGATCGGCAGCTTGTCTTTGAAATATTTTATGGATTCAATACAGATTCCCGCATCCTCCGGTTTTCCCGGACCAGGGGAAAGGATCAATGCCTCCGGCTTCATGGCCTCCAGCTCTTTGATGGTCACTTCATCATTTCTTACCACCTTGATATCCGGCTCCACAGAACCGATTAGCTGGTAAACATTGTAGGAAAAGCTATCATAATTATCGATCAGTACTATCATTCCAGTCCCTCCTGTGCAGTTTCGATTGCCTGTACAACGGCTCTTGCCTTGTTGCAGCACTCCTGAAATTCACTTTCCGGAATACTGTCTGCTACGATCCCTGCTCCTGACCGGATACAGATCTCACCGTTTTTCTTATAAACCAGGCGAATGGCAATACAGGTATCCAGGTTTCCGGCAAAATCCAGATATCCGATAGCACCGCCGTAAATGCCTCGCTTGCTCTGTTCCAGTTCCTGGATGATCTGGCAGGCACGGAATTTCGGTGCTCCGGAAAGTGTTCCTGCCGGAAGGATGGCATCCACTGCATCCACCGCATCCCTGTCATCCCGAATCTGGCCGGTCACTGTGGAACCGATATGCATCACATGAGAAAAACGCTCGATGCACATATATTTTTCTACGTTCACGGTACCGATCTTACTGATCTTTCCGATATCATTTCGCCCAAGATCCACCAGCATGTTATGCTCGGCACGTTCCTTCTCATCAGCCAGGAGTCCTTTTTCCAGCGCCAGGTCTTCTTCTTTTGTCTTGCCTCTTGGTCTTGTTCCTGCAAGCGGGAAGGTACTTAATTCTGTTCCTGCAAGCCTGGCAAGTGTTTCCGGGGAGGCTCCTGCAATCTCAATATCATCACTGGAAAAATAAAACATATAGGGGGACGGGTTTGTGGCCCTTAAAACACGATAGGTATCAAAAAGGCTTCCCTCTGCTCTGGCTCTCATGGGATTGGAAAGCACCACCTGGAAGATGTCTCCCTCACGAATATAATGTCTGGCGGTTTCTACCATCTCACAGTATTTTTCTTTCGGGAACTGCGGCTCAATGGAGGATTGCAACTTCAGGGATGGAAATTCCTTCTGCTCTCCCTTTCTGATCAGATCTGCCATCTCCTGCAGTTTCTTTTCTGCCTTTCCAAAAGAGTTCTCCAGATCATCTGTCATCACCCCTGTGATCAGAAGCACCTTCTGTCTGTAATGATCAAAGGCAATGACCTGGTCAAAGAGCATTAGATCCATATCTCTGAAATCTTCTACCGTCTTATCGGTAAGCTCCAGCTTCGGTTCACTGTATTTAATATAATCGTAGGAAAAATAGCCTACCAGGCCGCCGGTAAAGGTTGGCATTTTTTCCAGTACCGGGCTTTTGTATTCCTTTAGGATCTTTCGAATAGCATCTCCTGGATGTTTTACCTGCTGCTTTGTTATTTCTTCGGTACCGTCCTCATGGATCTTTCGGATCTGAAGATTTCCATCGGTACAGGTGATCTCCATGGATGGTTCATATCCCAGGAAGGAATAGCGTCCCCATACCTCTGTCTGGCTGGCACTTTCCAGCAGATAGCAGTGTCTGCTGGCTGTGCGAAGAGTCCGCATCACTTCTACAGGTGTATAGCGGTCGGAATACAGTTCTCTGCATACGGGAATACGCCGGTATTCCCCTGACTTTGCGATTTCTCTTAATCCTTCTAATGCTGGATACATATTCAGTCCCTCCTGATCTACATTTATGTAACAAAAAAAGCCCGTCTCCGGCAGAATCCAGTTCTGCCAGGGACGAGCGTTCAAAATCCAATACACCCGCGGTGCCACCCTGCTTCACAGTATGACCTGTGCACTTGTCGGAATACCTGCATATTCCCGGCAACTGACGTATGCCTTCACGTCACAGAATACTCGGTATCCGGGATACCTTTCCCTGTGCCCTCAGCGGTCCATTTAGTAAACTGCTTCTCGACCCGGCTCTCACCCTCCCGGATTCTCTGTGCGCGCATGAAAACTTTTATCTCCGCTTCAACGGTTTAGTGGTTTACTTGATTAAACTTTTCATATAAAATAGCACAGGATTTTTAATCTGTCAATACAAAAGTTGAAAAAAATGTCATTTTATTCTATAATTATCTTATCACATTGCCGAAAAATAACAGGAACAGATCAGAATCTGTCTTTACTGTTTTCAGCAGATTTCACATACGAAAGGAGTTTCTCTCAAAAAATACCATGGCAAAAGAAAATACCAATAACTGGCTGGATACACCGGATCCCCGGGTTTTTATCAAAAATTCCGCAAAATTTAACGACCTGATGATGATGTACCGCTGTACTGTCCGGGAGGTCCGTACCAAGCTGGAAGTCCTCAACGATGAATTTTCCGTGGAATATAAACGTAATCCCATTTCTTTTATCAAAACCAGGATCAAAAAACCGGAAAGCATTTACAAGAAGCTTAAGAAGCTTGGCTATGAATTTACAGCCGAGAATATCCAGAATCAGCTGAATGATGTAGCCGGCATCCGGGTTGTGTGCGCTTTTATCGATGATATCTACACCATTGCGGATCTGATCTCCAAGCAGGACGATATCACTGTTATCCAGGTAAAAGATTACATCAAAAATCCAAAGCCCAACGGCTACCGCAGCTATCACATGATCGTAGAAATCCCCGTATTTTTCTCCAAAGGAAAAACACCGATGAGAGCCGAGATCCAGATCCGTACCAACGGCATGGATTTCTGGGCCACACTGGAGCATCAGCTTCGTTATAAGCAGAATATCGAAGAAATGGATGGATATGAAGAAGTCAGTGATGAACTTCTCAACTGCGCCAGAGCTGTCATCGACATGGATAATGAGATGCAGCGGATCAAGGATAAGATCGGACAGTTCCACGACATTTAAAAAGCAGGTGGGGTTAAAGCCTCACCTGCTCTTTTTCGCTGTTCTTTACCCGGAATGCTCTGGGTGTCATATGATAATGTTCTTTAAATACCCGGTGAAAATAACTGTTATTCTCATATCCCACCGCGGCAATGATATCACTGATGGGAAGATCTGTGTCACACATCAGTTCCACCGCCTTGTTCAGACGTTTTCGCTGAAGAAGTTCCTTAAAGTTAAATCCTGTCGTTTTTTTGATCATCTTGCTTAATACATGCATGGGCAGATGAAGACGGCTGCACAGCTCTGTCAGGGTAGCTGTCCGGTATTTCTGCTCAATGTAGTCCAGTGTGGTCATGGAGATCATGTTTTCGTACTGGTTGGGAAGACGCATCTCCACGTACTGTACGGATTCCACCAGATACATAAAGATCAGGCCCATTGTGGTCTGATTAATCCGTTCCCGGTTCTCTTCTCCATTTACCAGGGAATAGATGATGTTTTCCAGAAGATTCTGGATCTGTAGCACCTCTGCCACCTTAAAATGCAGATATTCTCCCCGTTCCTCATCCTGTCTGAGCACATTCACAAGAAAATCTGCCAGCATATTATCATTGCCGGTCATGGAATAAGCCACATCAAAAAACTCCGGCAGCACCATAAAGTTAATGGCAATATCGTTCTGTCCAGCCTTCAGGATCTCATGTTTCGTAAACTGGTTGAGAAAAAGCAGCTCACCCTTATTAACGATGACTTTTTTGCCATCAATGATGTTAGTCAGAGAGCCTTCGCAGACATAGAGCACTTCCACGAAATTATGCCGGTGTGCCGGAAAATGCACAAAACGGGTATGGGTACGGACCGCGATCAGCCGGCCTTCCTCCAGCATTTTTCCGCTGTCCACGGTAAAGTCCCTGCCGGAGGTATAAAGGTCTCTGTCCACCTCTGCCTCTCCATCCAGGATCTTTCGTTCTTCTTCTGTGATCTTTCTCAGCTGATCCAGTAGCGCCTGCTGCATGCCTTCCTCTCCTTTATCCGTTTCTTCTTTCTTTGTTCCTCTTTATCCTCATTTTAGCACTGCTGTCACATCCACACAACTAAAATCCTCATATAAAAGATCTGCGCAAAAGAACCTCCAACGTCTCTGCACACAGAAACAGGCGGAGTCCAAAGACCCCGCCTGCTCTGAAAGGATTTATCATATGAATATTACAGTCAATATGAGGATTGATTAGTACAGCTTAGCCATCTCCTCGATGTTGCTTGTATCGAATTTCAGAGGTGCACCAAGAACAACCTCTGTACCGCCGTCATCTGCCTCTGTTACTGTGTAGTCACCAAGGTCACCAGCTGTGAATTTGTCATCTTTAGCACCTGTGATGTCTTCGTTGATCAGAGCGATTGTTGTGTAAGCGCTGAGTTTTCCAAGGCCCTGCATATCCCACAGATAGAAGTATGGGCAGGAATGAGAATCATCATCACCGGTGTACTCCTGCATCTCAGATGGAAGTCCAAGTCCTGTCAGCTTGCAGGAAGATCCGTTATCCTGAAGATATTTAGCTGCTGCTGCGATACCAACTGTTGTAGGTGCGCAGATAACCTTCAGATCCTTGTAGTTCTGAAGAAGAGCTGCTGTCTGGTCTGTGGATTTCTGCGGCTCATCATCACCGTATACAACGTCTACAAGCTCAAGCTTGCTGTATTTGTCATCGCCTTCCATGATGGTCTTCATTGCGTCGATCCATGCGTTCTGGTTAGCGGACTGAGATGTAGCGGAAAGGATAGCGAACTGTCCTTCACCACCGGAAATATCAAGAACTGCATCCATAAGTGCCTGAGCAACTTCTTTTGTACCAGCCTGGTTTACGAAAATCTCACGGCTGTCTTTGTTCGGTGCGGAGTCGAAGGAAGATACCTTGATTCCCTCATCCATAGCTTCCTCAAGCTTAGCCTGAAGAGCGTTAACATCGTTAGCGGAGATACAGATTGCATCGAAGTCCTGGGAAATCAGGTTGTCAAGAACCTTGATCTGTGCATCAGCTGTAGCTGTCTCAGGATAAACGACCTGAACCTCGCCGCCTTCAGCCTCTACTGTCTCCTGGAAAGATTTCGCTGCGATCTCGAAGAATGCGTTACCGGCTGCTTTACCAACCAGAGCGATCTTTTTGCCTTTTGCGGAATCGCCAGCTGCTGCTTCTGTCTTAGTATCTTCGGATTTGTCATCTGCTGCAAGAACCGGGCAAACTGTACCAAGAACCATTGCTCCACAAAGGATTGCGCTAATTACCTTTTTTTTCATTGTTGTTCCTCCCTATAAGAATATAATTTTTTTATATGCTGCTGCCTCCGCTACACCAATGGAGGCAGCTAACAATCATATGGGTTTCAAAAGTGATATTTAGTTTTTCTTCATTGCGACTGCTTTTTTCACATCGCCGATGATATTCGGAAGAGCTACTGCTGCTACCAGAAGTACACCGATGATGAGAAGGATCACCTGAGCATTTACGTTCTTCTGTCCAAGGCCAACTCGTAAGCATACGATGATGAATGCAGAAATGATACCGCCGGCCAGGTTACCTTTACCACCTGTGGAGGAGATACCTCCGAATACTGCCATTGCAATGGCATCCATCTCAAATCCGTTACCGGTTGTTGTATTTGCACCGTAGGAAGAGGATACCAGGAATACTGCGCAAAGTCCGGACATAAGTCCCATAACTGTGTAGATGATGAAACGGATCTTCTCTACGTGAACACCTGCGTAATAAGCTGCCACACGGTTTGTTCCGATCGCATATGTACGACGTCCGAATGTGCTCTTTCCAAGGAAGATTGCAAAAAGCACTCCAAGGATCAGTACCAGGAAAAGAATATATGGAACATCTCCTACTTTTCCACCGATGGCACGGAAACCATCTGTGTTTGTAATTGCGATACTTCCTCCGGCTCCAAGTGTTACCTCAGCGATACCACGGAAGATAATCTGTGTTGCCAGTGTTACGATCATTGGCGGGAGCTCCTTGAAACGGGTAAGGATAAATCCGTTAACCGCACCACAGAGGGCACCAACAACCAGTGCTGTAAGTACTACTACAATGAACGGAGCGTTTGTGTTGCAGACCATACAGCTTAATGTAGCGGAGAGACACACGATCGCACCTACGGAAATATCGATCTCGCCTAATACCAGGATGTACGCCATCGGAAACATCATGAATACCTCTGCAAGGTAAACCGGCATCTGACGAAGAACACTCTTCATATTATAAAACTCAGAAAATGATGCGCAGAAAATATTTACCAGGATAAAGAGAATGACCAGGATGCCTTCCCAACTGAATATGATGTGTTTCATCGGATTTTCCGGCACATTGTTAATACTTCTTCCAGATTTTCCAGCCATGATTTACATCTCCCTTCCCTTTAATGCGTTTTTATCTGCGATTCTCTGCAGAACAACGTTGATCACAACTACTACCAGGATGATAACACCCTTGATCATGTTCTGCCACAGTGAACTGATACCTACAAGCGGAAGAGCTTTTGCGATCGTTGCAAGGATAATGGAACCGAGGAATGCACCTACTACGGTTCCACGTCCACCGCTCATGCTTACACCACCGATAACGCAGGCTGCGATAACATCCATCTCACCACCGTACTGCATATCAGGCATTGCAGAAGCATAAACAGATACCTGAAGTGCTCCGCCAAGACCTGCGAGGAATCCCATGATCACATATACAAGAAGGTTGATATTCTTTGCATTGATACCGGAAACCTGTGCTGCACTTGCGTTACTTCCTACTGCGTAGATCCTACGACCGGTTCTTGTCCATTTCATAAAGAAGAAGAATACTACGTAGCATACGATGATCACCCAGATTACCTTGTTGATTCCAAGGAAATTTGTGGTGGCAAAATTCTTAAAATCACCGAGAGCTGCGGCACTTGCCCACTCACCACCGTGAGAAACAAGATATCCCATTGCTCTGTAGATGTACATAAAGCCCATGGTTGCAATGATCGGCGGAACGTTTGCTCTTGAAATTACAAGACCTACAACCAGTCCGCAGGCAATACCGATTGCCATTGCAATGATGAAAGCAAGTAATGTACTTGTGATATGTCCGTATTTCAGGAGCATACCGATGGACATACCGGAAAGTGCCAGAGTTGACATGATGGAAATATCGATTCCGCCTACCAGCATGACACACAGCATACCAAGTGACATTACCATTGTTACTGCATTATTTTTCAGCATCTCCATGAGTGACTTCGGCGTAAGGAATGACGGGCTGATCACTGTGACAACGGCAAACAGCACGACCACGATAATTGCCAGCAGAGCCTCTCGGGAGCCTGTAATCTTCTTGATAACAGATTTCTTTTCCATTATTTAGTCCCCTTTCCAGTGCTCTTTTCCATGGACAGCTCAAGGATTCCTTCCTGTGTTGCCTCTCCCCTGTTCAGTTCACCTGTCTTACGGCCGTTGCACATAACGATGATACGGTCAGACATTCCAAGGATCTCAGGCATCTCGGAAGAGATCAGGATGATGGCATAGCCCTTCTTCGCAAGATCTCCCATGATCGCATAGATCTCGGCTTTTGCACCAACATCGACACCCTTTGTCGGCTCATCCATGATAACGACCTTCATTTCCTGAGCAAGTGCCTTGGCAACAACAACCTTCTGCTGGTTACCACCGGACAGTGAGCTTGCAGGCTGGAAAATATCAACAGCCTTGGTATCTACTTCTTCAAGAAGCTTCTTGGAAAGCTCTCTTTCTGCTTTCTCATCATTGAATCCGGATTTTGCATATTTGCTGATGATCGGAAGGGTTACGTTTCTTCCAAGGCCCCAGCTCATGACAAGGCCCTGCTTCTGTCTGTCCTCAGGAAGAAGGATGATACCTTTTTCCATTGCTTCGGAAGGAGTCTTGATATAAACCTCTTTTCCCTCAAGGAAAACCTTTCCTTCGTCCGGATGGGTGATTCCGCTGACAGCTTCCATAACCTCTGTACGTCCTGCACCGACCAGACCGGTAAGACCTACGATCTCGCCTGCACGTACATTGAAGGAAACATCCTTGAAAAATCCTGTTCTGGAAAGATGTTCGATACGAAGCATCTCATCTCCCAGCTTAACCTCCGGCTTCGGGAACAGATCATTGATCTCACGTCCAACCATTGCCTTGATCAGATCTGCGTTTGTGATCCCGTTTACATCATAGGTTCCGATATACTGAGAATCACGGAATACGGTAACTCTGGAAGCCAGACGGTACATATCCTCGAAACGGTGGGAAATAAAGATAATGGAAACGCCATTCTCTTTCAGCTTATCAACCAGTGTGTAAAGCTTCTCCGACTCGTTTCTGGTAAGTGCTGCTGTAGGCTCATCCAGAATGATGATCTTTGCATTTGTGGAAAGCGCTTTGGCGATCTCAACCATCTGCTGCTGCGCAACAGAAAGAGTTCCCATCTCAGCGGTTGCATCGAAATCTGCATCCAGCTCTTTCAGATACTTGTTTGCCTCCTGGTTCATTTCTTTCCACTGGATCATATGATGTTTGATGATCTCATGACCCATAAAAATATTTTCAGCTACTGTAAGGTGCGGGTATGATGTCGGATGCTGATATACGGCTGCGATACCTGCTTCCTGAGCATCCTTCGGACCTTTGAAGTCAACCTTCTGTCCGTTTAAGAACATCTCACCTTCTTCTGCTTTATGTACTCCGGTAATAACCTTGATAAACGTAGATTTACCAGCACCATTCTCACCCATCAGTGCGTGAACCTCACCAGGCTTGAGCTGGAACTGTACATTATTCAGAGCTTTGACACCGGGGAATATCTTCGTAATACCTTTTAATTCAAGAACATATTCTGACACGGCTCTTTCTCCTCCCTTTCCTTTAATCTGATTATATTCTATCATCCGGCCCACAGGTTTATAATGGGAATATTTTTGGATAAGGGTAAAATATTCTTCTTTTCCCTGTAAAATATTACTCATAAACCATTGTCCCATTCTCGTATTTCTATATACTTTATGCTATAATGATAACGCTGACGTTACAGTTTTCTGGGAATATAAACAGAACTGTAAACGTCCGATTTTCGAAGCTATAAAGCTATGCTTGATTGGAGAATTGTATATGAAATTACTGATCGTCGATGACGAAGAACTTACGCGTACCGGACTGATCTCATCTATCGACTGGGATTCTCTGGGGATCACCAAGATCCTTCAGGCAGATGATGGTGTGAACGGACTGGAAATGGCCAGACTGTATAAACCTGAGATCATTCTCTGCGATGTACGGATGCCGCGTATGACAGGCATTGCCATGCTGGAGCGTCTGGAGAAATTCCTGCCGGACAGTATCCCTATCTTTATGAGCGGATATTCTGACAAAGAGTATCTGAAAGCTGCCATCAAACTAAAAGCCATCAATTACATCGAAAAGCCTCTGCATCCCGAGGAAGTACAGGCGGCAGTTCTGGAAGCGCAGACTCTTTACAAACAAAAGCTCCGCTCCCATCGTGGCGAAGCGATCCATTCTCAGGAAATCGCTACCCGGCTGGCACAACAGCTGACTCTTCCACCTTCCGATAACAACAAAATTGCAGATCTCTGTCTGGAGCTGGGACAGCCGGAGCTTCTTGAGAACGGCATGAATTTTACCTCTGTGATCGTAAAGCTTAATGAATCTGTGGAGGCTTCCGGTATTTTCCTGGAAGATCTCCAGAACGACATTTCCTGTTTTCTGGAGCATTACCATCTGAAATGTCTTTTTGTGGAAAAAAGGGTTCAGTATCTGGTCCACCATATATATGGAAGGAATGCCCTTTCCCCGACTACCCTTTCCGCAGTGGGAAGCTATATTTCCAGACAATATGACACCTGCGGAAAGCATCTGATCGCAGCCGGAAATACCGTAACGGATATTTTCAGGGTTTATCAGTCCTACGCTTCTGCCGTGATCCTTCTGCAGAACTGTTTTTTCTTTCCGGAAAAAACATTTCTAACGGAAAATGCCATCCGCCTGCTTTCACCGAAGGGACCGGTTCCGGATTCCCTGCATTCACCGGAAAATACTTTTTCCAAATATCTCCTGGCCGGAGAAGAAGAACCCTGTTTTCAGTTTCTTGATGAGCTTTTCCGGTATTATAGCTGCAATCACACATTTATGCCTAACCAGATCCGTGATCTTTATTACCAGCTATTTAATACACTTTCGGCTTCCCGTAAAAAAAATCAGCTGGAAACCGAACTTCATGAAAAGCAGGATCTGATCGTAGATACGTTAAACAACGCCTTCACCTACGAAGAGCTTCACAAAGCTCTGAAAGAAAAAACCGCCCAGTATTTTGAAGATGCGAAAAATTCCCAGCCGGAAAATTCCACGATCTTTATGATCAAGGATTATATCAGCCGGAACTATATGAACGATACACTTTCCGTAAAAGATATCAGCGGCCATGTATACCTTTCCGCATCTTATGTATGCACTTTTTTCAAAAGTGAGACCGGACAGACTCTCAATCAATATCTGACAGAATACCGAATGGAAAAGGCCAAGCAGCTGCTTTCCGATCCCAAATACAAGATTTCCGAGATTTCTTCCAAGGTAGGCTATACGGATGGCAATTACTTCGGAAAAAGCTTCAAAAAATACTCCGGCTTTTCCCCGTCTGAATACCGGGAGAAAATGTCATGAGGGCCCTCTGGCGCCGTTTCAAAAACGGCTACCTGAATTTAAACCTGCAGACAAAATTCACCATTGCCCTGATCAGCATTGTGGTAATTCCTGCCTGTCTTACCGCCTTTCTTTTTTATGGACGACTTTATAGCATGGTGGTTTCCAATACCATCCGGCAGGAACAGGACGCCTCCGCAAAAACTGCACCTCTGATCGAACGGACTATGGATACGATCCTCGCTACTACCCGGAATATTACAGGACAGAATTTTTTTCAGGAACTTTTTTATATGCCGGTCAGCGATTCAGCAGAACAGCTTGCAACATCTAACCATGCCACTGATTTTAAAAATGCCGTTCAGCGTCTGACCACAGATTCCATTGTTACCGATGTACAGATCTATGTGGATTTTCCTGATGATCTGAAGACACTGGATACTTATCCCAACACTAAGAATATCCTTGCTCCCTTAAGTCAGGCGAAAGGTACCTACTGGTACGGTATCTTTCAGGGAAACCGGAACACCCAGGAAATGTTCTGTCCTTCCTTCTATCTTGGTCCCAGGGAAAAAAAGAATTATGGTGATATGGCATATATCTGCCCTTTAAGCCTTTATTATCACTCCACTGCTTATAAGGCTTATCTGGCAGTGTATTATTCCGATGACAAGCTTACTTCCATTCTTTCCGACAATCTATCTCTGGAAGGAAGTGTTTCATATATTGTAAACGAACGTGATGCCATTGTTGCTACCTCAGATCTGTCATTATCCGGAATCTACCAACTGGATTACGACACCATCAAGGCTTCCTTTATGTCTTCCAATAACTTCATTGAGCGGAACATTCTGGACACAAAGGTTTATGCCGGTTTTTACAGTATTTCCAATACGGACTGGTTTATGGTGACGGTCCTTCCTTCCCCGCCGCTGATCCATGCGAGCAACCGACTGATGGTCCAGATCGTACTGATCTATGCAGTTTTTCTGGTTCTGGCTCTGATTTTTGCCAATGTACTGGCTCATTCCATTACCGGAAGACTTTCTTCTGTGATCCGGCAGATGCAGACCGTCCGCCACGGCCCGCCTACTCCTATGGAAAGTCCACAGGCACATGATGAGATCGGTAATCTTATCGATACCTACAACTATATGACTCGAAAAATGGAGGAACTGATGGAGAAGCAGGCTAAGGCTGCAGAAGATCTCCGGATCGCAGAATTCAATTCCCTCCAGGCACAGATCAATCCGCATTTTCTTTATAATACCATGGATATGATCAACTGGATGGCACTGCAGGGACAGACCGATGAGATCAGTCACGCAGTGCAAAGTCTTTCCCGTTTTTATAAACTGACTCTGAGCCGCAAAAAAGGAATCTCTACCATTGCAAGGGAGCTGGAACATGTAACCATCTACGTGCAGCTTCAGAATATGCGCTACCACGACAGCATTGAGCTGATCACGGATATCCCGGATGAGCTTTCAGAATACCAGATCCCGAAGCTGACGCTTCAGCCTGTTGTGGAAAATTCCATTCTTCACGGGATCCTGGAAAAAGAATCAAAATCCGGAACTATTGTTATTACCGGATGGATGGAAAATGAGGATATTGTTCTTCTAATTTCCGATGACGGTGTTGGGATTTCACCGGAAATCCTGTCAACTATCCTTTCCGGAAAGGGAAAAAGCCAGTCCGGCGGCACCAATATCGCAGTTTATAATACCCACCGGAGACTCCAAATTCTCTATGGAAATAATTACGGACTCACTTATTCCAGCAAGCCTGGAGAGGGGACGGATGTTGAGATCCGGTTCCCTGCACATCGTGAAAAGTAACTTACGTTCCAAAAAAATCTTTATTCAGAAATGAGGTATGACACTATATGAATACACAGCCAGAAGCTCTTTTATATAATTTTAACGACCCGGAACGGCTTCGCCAGATCCGCCGCTATCTGAACCGTCAGAAGGTTAAGACACGGATCGTCACTGCGCCGGAATTTCTTCATCCGCTGGGATATCTTTTTGAGATTCCTGGATTTCATCCCTCCTCACAGTTTAATCTGGGAAGCAATTTCAGTGATGAGATGATCGTGCTGAAGGATTTTTCCAGTGCACAGATGGATGATTTTCTTGCTTTTTTCCGTGAAAACCAGATCCCGCCCGTTGCACTGAAGGCCATGCTCACACCGGTAACTCAACACTGGTCTTCCATCCAGCTGCACGATGAGCTTTCCAGGGAGCACACACTTATGCATAAAAAATAACTGCAAAACCAAAATCTGCCGAATCTGCCTGCTGCATTTCCGGCAGATCTTTTTTATCTTATTTTTCCCACGGAAAAAGGAGACCGCTCCGCGCAGTCTCCTTTTTTGAATATGTTTTAGGTTGAATACATAAGAAAGAATTTATCTTGTCACGATATCTACCGGTACGTTAAAGATTTTTGCAACCTTCAGGATCGTATCGATGTGTCTTCCTGTAGCAGCTGCCATATGATGTGTCGGGCCAGCCTCGCTCCAGCGGTTAACGAACTCTCTTGCTCCGCATGTGAAGCGTGTTCTCATGTTTGTATCACCGAAGGAAAGGATCGGTCCCTCCTCGTTTACGCCCTCAGCTACAACGAATTTGAAGTTTCCGTCTTTATCCTGAGTGATCGCAAGGTAGGTCACCGGACCTGTGTACGGATAGAACTGTGTCAGATATCCGCCGCCTGTTTTGCCATGGAATACTTTTACGATCTTCATGGTTGGCTTCTTGTCAGAGATGTCCGCGTCACCGCTTCCGGAATGTCCGATGATGCAGATGTCATCATTGAAGTCGATGGAGTACATCTCAGAAAGCTGACCTGTACCGGAAATTGTCTTTAAGATACTCATTGCCATGGCAACCTTCATGTCACCCTCTACCGCACATGCAGTACCCTGTTTGATCAGCATGGAGAATGCCGGGATCAGCATACTGTCAAGGACACCTGCTTTACCCTGTGCAAATCCGTCGTAATGAGAAGCGATCATTCCAAGATGCTCGTCTTTTACCCATTTCTCAAAAGCAACAACGTATTTGGCCATATCCCATACTTTCTCAATGGTGCCGCCGCCCTCAATATCGAATGTATCAAGGATATCCTGTGCTTTTGCCCGGATTGCCTCCTCATCTGTAATATCATCAGCGATCGCCCACATCTTCTCCCAGTCGAACTGTTTTGTGTAGAGGAACATTCTGTTATAGAGGTTTGTCTCATCAATATACAGATCCATCATACCCGGATATGGTCTTCCGATCTGCGCAATGTTAGTCTCACGGAATCTTCTTCTTACCTGAGCAGCCTTGCACCAGTCTTCGATCTCAGCCTGAACTGCAGGATCTCCGCCTTCTACAACGCCTGTGATAACCGCATGTCTCTTGCCTGCTCTCTCAAGGTCAGCAACTGCCTCGCCTACAGCACCACATGCATAGCCTTCACCCAGCCAGGAGGCAATGTCAGTGTGCTCATAATCCAGCGCTTTGATCTTCTGAACGTTTACAAGAACAACCGGAACATCCAGATCACGGATCGCCGGAAGCATGTTGTAGGATGTTGCGTATGTCAGCATCTGAAGAAATACAAGGTCAACATCTGCTGCACGGAACTTATCTCCTGCCACCATTGCCTGCTCTTTTGTTGTCACCATCCCGCCGTCAACGATCTCTACTGTATCCGGGATCGTTTTCTTGAATGCGTCGTACTGTGCCTCAAACTCCGGCACCAGTGACGGAAACTGCGGAAGATATGCGCCTAAAGCAATTGAAAATACACCAACTTTTGCCTTTGTGTTAACTAACATAATAAGACCTCCAATTATTTATGCTTTGTATACTTTAATACCGAAGGACTCATGGATGGTTGTACGAGCCTCCTCGATCGTTTTAAACTCCTCGGCCTTCAGCATCTGTGCTGTGATATTACCGATTGCAGTAGCCTCACCAGGGCCTGCATGGATTTCTTTCTTTGTAGCTTTTGCAGTCAGCTCATTTAAGTATCCTGCATTGGAACCACCGCCTACGATATGGATACGGCTGTAGGTTCTTCCTGTCATCTCCTCGATTTCTTTTGCGATCTTAGCGTAGCAATCTGCAAGGCTTGTATAGATAACGGTTGCAATCTCGCCAAGAGTTTCCGGAACCTGCTGTCCTGTTCTGCGGCAGTAGTCCTGAACCTCTTTTGTCATGTTCTCAGGAGAAAGGAAGCACTCATCGTTTGCGTTTACTCTTGACGGGAAGTCTTTTGCCTCCTCAGCCATCTCGCAGATCTGTGCAAAGCTGTACGCATCATCAAACTCATGACGTACAGACTGGATCATCCAGAGACCCATGATGTTCTTCAGATAACGGAAACGTCCTGCATATCCACCCTCGTTTGTGAAGTTCATCTCACAGCTCTTCTCAGAGCAGTCTGCTTCTTTTCTCTCGATTCCCATCAGAGACCATGTTCCGGAACTGATATAAATGAAATCGTCATCATTTGCAGGCACAGCCAGAACTGCAGACCCTGTATCATGTGTAGCCGGTGCTACAACCTCAAGATCAAAGCCAACTGCTTCCTTCACTGCGTCTGTTAAATGTCCGATGCTTGTGCTAGGCATGATCAGCTTCTGGAATATCTTTCTTGGATATCCCAGCATATCGATCAGCTCATAATCCCAGTCCTTGGTTGTCGGGCATACAAGCTGTCCTGTGGTTGCCTCTGTGTACTCGCAAGTTTTTTCGCCTGTAAGAAGAAAATGGAAGTAGTCCGGTACATGAAGAAGTGTCTCAGCCTGCTCCAGATACTCAGGATGTTTCTTCTTCACTGCCATCAGCTGATATACTGTATTGTAGATTGCTTTCTGGATACCGGTTCTTGCATACAGATCCTTCAGGGAAATTGTCTTATAAACTTCCTCGTCCATTCCCTCTGTACGATGATCACGGTAGCCTACCGTGTTGCCAAGAACCTTGTCATCCTTGTCTAGAAGCACAAAGTCAACACCCCAGGTATCAACACCCATGCTTACCGGGATCTTGCCGATCTCTTTACATTTCTTAAGACCATTTACGATCTCGTTGAAAAGGCGGTCAAACTCCCAGCAGAGCTCTCCATCCTTCTTAACCATGCCGTTCTCAAAACGATAGATTTCTTCCAGGATCATTTTTCCGTTTTCCATATGTCCCAGAATGTGACGTCCACTGGATGCTCCGATATCTACTGCTAAATAATATGTTGCCATTTTTAAATCCTCCTCAATATGTAAGCTTCTGATCACTTTCATATCTGATGTTGTATTTATCATACATCAGGATCCTTCCGGTGATAAGAACCTCTTTTGTCAAAAAAAGTGTCTTTATTTGCCAATAATACAGCGATTATTTATGAACTACTACATTATTTGTTTAAAAAATCCGCTGACTGAATCAGCCAGCGGATCTCTTATTTCATACGTCCGTGAACGCAATCCGCGTTCATTATAACTTCACGATCTTATCAATTATATGATTAGTCATAAAGGTTAGGTGCGATATTCTCGTCTTCCATATTTGTTGCATCATACCAGTAACCCTCTGTAGGAACATCCTCAAGCTTCTGGCCGTTTGCTGCTGCTGTCAGAGCGTAGATTGCATAGTATCCCATCATAAGAGGAGACTGTGTAACAGCACCAACGAGTGTGCCATCTTTAACAGCTGCTTTGATGATAGAACCAGCATCGAAACCAACACCAACTACATCACCGTTTGCCGGGTCAGAACCAAGAACGTTAAGGTTAGCATTTGCTGCAAGAACACCCTCTGCGGAAACCTGGTTGGAACCGAAGATTGCAATACAGTTCTCCTGGGAAAGGATTGCCTGTGCCTCTGTGGAGCAGAGCTCTACAGTTGTCTGTGCCGGAACAGCTACCTGGATAACAACGTCAGCGTCTTTAGCGTCTGCGTCAGCACCCTCTGCTGCGTTTACATAGAACTCGTTGCCGCTTACTGCAACTGTCTTTCCATCAGCCTGAAGAAGCTCGATCATCTTGTTGATGAATCCTGTACCACGCTGCTGGATATTCTGAGCTGTTGCATCCTGGTTAACCTCACCGATTACAACCTGTCCGTCAGCATCTTTAACAACGTCTTTAATGCTGTTGTACATATTCTCAGCTGCTACTGCACCAGCCTGTGCGTTGTCTGTACAAACCTCGCATACTACAGATCCCTCTGGAGCATCAGCGATACCTGTATCGAATGTTACAACCGGGATTCCTTTTTCTGCACATGTCTTAAGTGCATCTGTAACGGAAGATGTATCACAAGCTGCAAGTCCTAATCCAACAGGATTGGAAGCGATAGCTGTGTTGATCATGTTAACCTGGTCAGCGATATCGGACTCACTGTTCGGTCCCTGTGGTTTATAATCAACGCCCAGCTCCTTAGATGCTTTCTTCATACCTTCCTGAGCTGCATCCCAGTATGTGGACTGGAAAGATTTAACCATCATCGGGAACACATAAGCTTCGTTTGCTTTCAGTCCGTCGAACTGTGCAGTAGGATCCTCAGCTGCTGTGGAATCTGCAGATTTCTCTGTTGCTGCATCTTCTTTCTCCTCAGCTGCAAAAGCTGCAGTTGCGCTCATGCTTGTTACCATTGCTGCACAGAGCATTAATGCCATAACCTTTTTTGCTTTCATATAATATTTCCTCCTTAAATATATTATATAGTTTTTTTATGTTCATACGCCATTGCTACCCCTTGGCGTTTCACATCTTTGATAATGGGTACTGTCACATTTCTCTGTGAACAGCACCCTTTTTCACATTATATCTCACTGCTTATCAGTGTGCTGCTTTTTTCTCTTTCAGGATATCGATCAGAACGGCTACGATCAGAACGATACCGGTGATGATCTGCTGCCAGTTTGCCTGCAGGCCGATATATGGAAGACCTGTTTTCAGAAGCATGATGACGAAGATACCAACGAATGTACCGATCACGGAACCATATCCACCGGTAGCTGCTACACCACCAACGAATACACCACCGATAGCATCCATCTCAAGTCCGGCACCAGTACCAGGCTGTACAGTAGGTGTTACTGCTGCGTATGCGATCGCTGCAAGACCTGTAAACAGACCGCAGACAACGTATACCATTACGTGATAGAACTTTGTATTGATTCCGGAAAGGGCTGCTGCCTCTTTGTTGGAACCGATTGCAATTGTATAACGACCGAATTTGGTGTGGTTCAGGATGTACTCCATAAGAAGAACCAGAATGACCATCCACAGGAATCCAAGCGGATAACGGGAAGCACTTCTTCCTGTACCAACAGTTACTTTAAAGATTGTGTGGAACCATCCACCATCCTGTGTAAGTCCCGGCCAAGGTGTCGCACTGCAGAGAGATCCGGCACCACGGGTGATCATACAGGTACAAAGTGTTGCCAAAAATGGCGGCAGGTTCATAACACCGATCAGTACACCGTTCAGTGCACCGACTGCGATACCAAGAACAACACAGATCAGCATTGCCAGAGCTACCGGGCAATTGTTGTTTCTGATCAATGTTCCGGCGATCAGTGCGTATGCTACCATACCAGTTCCGATTGACAGGTCAACACCACCAGTGATAAGCGGGAATGTAACTCCGATCGCCATAAGAAGATCGTAATATGAGAAATCCAGCATACTCAGGATCGTGGTGTACTGTCTGAATTCTTTACTCAAGCCTGAGAATATTGCACACAGGACAATGATAACGAGCAAAACAATAAATCTCTGATCACTTAAAATACTTTTTTTCTTCTTAGTCATGACTTTCCTCCTTAATCGATATTCCGTGTGGCCTTGTCCATGATGTTTTCCTGGGTTGCCTCGGAGATATCAATACATCCGGTAACTTTACCCTCACACATGATGATGATACGGTCACTCATTCGGAGAACTTCCGTCATCTCAGAAGAAATCATGATAATGGATTTTCCTTCTGCTGCCAGTCTGTTCATTAATTTGTAGATTTCGTTCTTAGCACCAACATCGATACCTCTGGTAGGCTCATCGAAAATAAGGATGTCACTGTCTCGTGTCAGCCATTTTGCGATAACTACCTTCTGCTGGTTACCACCGGAAAGGTTAACTACCAGCTGGTCTGTAGTAGGTGTCTTAGTTGCAAGTTCGTTTACATATTTCTCAGCAACTTTTTTCTCTTTTGCTTTGTTGATAAAGATACCATTGGTAAACTCTTCCATTGTTGCCAGTGTTGTATTCTCTGTTACAGATTTCTGTACAACACAGCCGTATCTTCTTCTGTCCTCTGACAGATAACCGATACCGTATTTAACAGCATCCTGTGGGCTGTTGATGGTCACCTCATGAAGCTGACCGTCTTTACCCATAACGGAGATCTTACCGCTCTGCTTCGGATCTGCTCCGAACAGTGCTCTGGCTGTCTCAGTACGTCCTGCACCCATCAGTCCTGAGAAACCAAGGATCTCGCCTTTTCTCAGCTCAAAGCTTACATCCTGAACCATCTTGCCTGCGTTCAGATGTTCAACCTTAAGAACTACCGGTGCATCTGCCGGAACTGCACTCTCCTGCTTCGGATCCTCATAAATAACACGACCAACCATCATGTTGATGATATCTTCTTTTGTACTGTCTTTTGTGATCAGAGTTCCTACATATCCACCATCTCGCATAACGGTTACACGGTCTGTGATGGTTTTAATCTCATCCATACGGTGTGAGATATACACGATACCAAGATTTTTCTTACGAAGGTCACGGATGATCTCAAACAGATCCGCGATCTCTTTCTCGGTAAGTGCTGCGGAAGGCTCATCGAAGATGATAACCTCAGCTTTATGAGAGATTGCTTTTGCGATCTCACACATCTGCTGTTTTCCGACTGTCAGGTTTTTCATCTTTTCCTTCGGATTGATCTCAATGTTCAGATCCTGGAAAAGCTTCTTTGAATCCTCGATCATCTTTTTGTCATCAATGCGGAAACCTTTTTTCGGTTCACGTCCGATGAAGATGTTCTGAGCAACGGTAAGATCACCTACCATGTTCAGCTCCTGATGTACGATTACAACGCCGGCATCCTGTGCCTCACGTGTATTGTGGAATTCTGTTTCCTGTCCTTTGTAAACGATGGAACCTGAATCCTTCTGATAAATACCGGTAAGAACCTTCATCAGTGTTGATTTACCGGCACCGTTTTCTCCCATAAGTGCATGTACTTCGCCGCGTTTTACTTCGAAATTAACGTGATCCAGAGCATGAACTCCAGGAAAGGACTTATCAATGTCCTTCATAGTTAAAATAACTTCACCCATTGTCGCATCCTCCCTCTAAGATCAGTTCTTTCTGCGTCTTGCAGAAACGTCGATATAAACTGCAACGATAACGATGATACCTGTGATGATCATCTGCTGTCCTTTACCAAGACCAAATGCCATGATGCCCTGCTGAAGAAGAGAGATGATGAATACGCCGATTACAGTACCGCCGATGGAAGCAAGTCCACCAACCATGGATGTACCACCCATAACGCAGCCTGCAATAGCCTCGTTGTTGTACTGATCGCCATAGCCAGGCTGAACAGTTGTGTATGTAGCTACAAAGAAGAGTGCTCCAATACCTACCAGGAATCCGCAGATCACATAAGCAAGCATTTCCCATTTCTTTGTGTTAACACCGGAAAGGCGGACAGCCTCTTTGTTGGAACCAAGGCAGAGGATGTAACGTCCCGGTTTTGTGTTGTAAAGAACGATACCGCAGATAACTGCCATTCCCAGGAAGATAATGATTCCTACAGGGAAGCCGTTTACGGAAACGATATTACGGAACCAGCCGTTTGCATCGCCAGCTGCCGGCCAGCTTACGGACTGTGTTTTTGTGAATACAGAAGCAATACCTTTTGCAATGTTCATGGATGCCATGGAAATAATGAATGGTGGCACTGACATGTAAGAAACCATCCAGCCATTAAAAATACCAAAGCAGAGACCGATCAGAATGCAAAGGATCATGGCAACTGCACATGGAACCTTGTAAGATGTCATGCAGTAACCGGATACCAGTGCACAGCAGAACATTACAGGTCCGATGGAGAAATCAATTCCTCCTGTAGCGATTACGAATGTAACGCCAAGTGACAAGAAGCCCAGGAAGTACACATAGTTCAAAGTAGACTTGATACTATCAACAGCCGGAAACTTGTTTCCAAGAACTACTTTAAAAACCAGGAACATAAGAATCAGAACACAGACAAGAAGTATTCTGTTCAATCCGAGCTTCTTAACGATTGGATTTTGTTTTAAGTTTTCCAATTTTTACCCTCCTCACGTTTTGCACGTATCTTGTGTTTTCTTGGTTATTATAATACCGTCAAAAATCAATAATTGTAATAGAATATCTTTCAAAAAAAGGTTAAATATTTACTGTATGGTAAATATTTAACCCTTTTCTTTGTGCATTTATGACTATTTACGATGTAAGATCACCATATGTTTTTAACGTATTAAACGGGAAAAGCAGTTTTTCGATCTCACTGGTATACATATTGTCAGGAGTCACCAGCTGGCACCCGGAATTAATATTCTTCTTATAGTCTTCTCCACGCAGCATCTTAACAGTTTCCCGAACACCCACATACCCCATTTTAAATGCCTTCTGTACAACGATTCCCTGGAAGATTCCGTGTTCCATCAGCTGGACGGCCTCCTGTGAGCTGTCTACTCCCACCACCCTGATCCGGTTCTCTGCTTTTGCTGCCTTTACTGCTCTTGCAGCACCTACAGAGGAATATTCATTCATTCCCGCGATCATCTTGAGATCCGGATATTTTTTCATCAGCTCTTTTGTAAGCTCATAGGACTTGTCATACTGAGAATCACAGTATACCACATCTACGATATTATCCTTCAGACTGCCAAGTCCTGTCCGGAAACCTTTTTCTCTTTCAACTGCCGTAGATACACCCTTTACATGTGAAACGATCGCAATCTGATCATCCGCTCCCACAAGATCCTTCGCAAACCTGCCAAGGATCTGCCCCGCTTCCAGATTATCGGTCGCAACGGTAAGATCCTGGACCTCTTCCTGTGTGTAGGAATCAATAAATGCGATATGTATTCCCTGTTCCTTTGCCTTCTTCAAAAGCTGGTCGGATTCAGTGAAGCTGGACGGCGAGATCAGGATCGCGTCCGGTTTTTCTTCTGTTGCCCTTTCGATCAGCTTGTTCTGCCCATCCACATCATTCTCTTCCTCAGGTGCCCATACGCGGATATCTGCATTATATTCCTTTGCAGCCATCTCCGCCCCCTGGATCAGTGATGTCCAGAAATCGTTGGTACCGTCCACAACCTTCGGAATATAGATCAGCGATAGTTTTCTCTCTTCTTCTACCTGTTTATAATAGACTATTCCGGCTACAAGCCCCGCCACAAGGCAGATGACCACTCCTAAAGTCAGGAGTTTTCTATGTTTTTTCATATTGATTCCTCCTGTATTCCCGGAATGGTGATCGTGGCAGTGGTTCCGACACCTTTTTCACTTTCATAGGTGATCCCGTAATTTTCTCCATAATAAAGCTTCAGACGTTTCTGTACATTGTAAACACCCACACCATTGGAATGATAATTCACCTTATGCTTATCATAAATATGTGACAATGTTTCCTCATCCATACCTACACCGTTGTCGATCACCTGAAGAACTGCATTTCCGTCCTTCATAAAGCCTTTTACCTGCAAAAGTCCCTTACTCTCTTTATATTTCAGTCCATGATAGATGGCATTTTCAATGATCGGCTGGAGAACCAGCTTGATCAGAGGGATATTTAATATAGAAGGTTCTACATCGATCTCGAATTCCAGCTTGTCCTTGTAACGCATCTTCTGGATCGTAAGATAACCCTTGGCATACTCCACTTCCCTTGCAAGAGGAACCACTTCATCTTCATTACTGATGCTCTGACGAAGAAGACGCGCCAGGGATGCTGTCATCAGAACAACCTCTTCGTACTTTCTGCCCTCTGCCATCCAGATGATCGAATCCAGGGTATTGTAGAGAAAATGAGGATTGATCTGGGACTGAAGGGCCTTAAGCTCACTTTTTCTCTTTGCTTCCTGTTCCTTCACGTTCTGCTCCATAAGATCCTGTATCCTATGTGTCATCACATTGAAAGATTTCGTCAGGCTTCCGATCTCATTCTCTGAATCGATCTCCACATCTGCTCCGTCAAAATGCCCTTCCTGTACTCTGGACATGGAATCTCTGAGACGCTGAAGAGGATATGTAAGACTCTTTGCCAGAAATCTGGAAAAAAGCAGTGCCACGATCATCAGAAGTGCGGAAATAAGCACATAAATACTCTGTGCCTGATTGCTTTTGCGCAGAAGCTCGCTGACGCTCATACAGCCCACAACGGTCCATCCGGTTTTATTTGATCTGGAAATGGAATATAGCTTTCCTCTGTTTCCCTTTTCGGTACGCACCGTATCTTCTTTTGATTTCACGATCAGGTCGATATTCTCAGTCTGCAATTCATTGTAAAGCTGCTGCTGTTGTGGATGGTATACAATATTTCCGCTTTCATCCAGAATGAATGCGTATCCCCTTTTCCCGATCGTATTCTGATCACAAAGTTCACTGATGGCACTGTAATTCAGATCAATAAAAAAGACTCCCTCTTTCTCACCGCTGTTGGAAAAATTACGGATTCCCCTGCTTAAAGTGATCACCCACGGACGCTCTCCGCTGATGATGTGCTGTACATGAGAAGATGTAAGAAGCGGGCCTTCCGGCTTCTGTAAAGCTTCCAGATACCACTCCTGGGTGGAAAGCTTCAGATCCGGATTCACAGACTGTTTGCCGTCGTTGATCAGCTTCCGTCCATTACTTCCAATGATCCCAAGATTTCGGATATCACTTCGTCCATCCAGAATAGTCTTGAACTGATTGATCAGACGCTCTCTTGTTCCATTGTCCACATTTTCACCAAAAAGATATTGCTGTACATCCTCGTTACTGGAGATCATATAGGCTATATTTTCCATATAATCAATATAGGAATCAATATTCTGATTCATCTGCTGCACGATATTCTGGGTGTAGACAGCAGAATTTTCAAAAATAGAATTGCGGGTATATCTCATGGAAACACCTGTTATGACCAGCACCGCGCTTAAAAGCAGCACCGTCACTACCGCAAAGATCGCACTCTGGATACTCTTAAATTTTCCTATGATCTTTGCCGCAAACCGGATATCTCTCATTTACGTTTCTCCCTTGCATATTCTGTTGGTGTGCAGCCGGTCATTCTTTTGAAGGAGATCCCAAAATAATGGGGATCTGCAAATCCGACTTTCTCGGCAATTTCATAATTCTTCATAGTTGTATTCTCCAGAAGTTCCTTCGCCTTCTCCATACGGGTACGGATCAGAACCTCTGTAAAAGTCTCTCCCGTAAGATCCTTAAAGATCGTACTGAAATAGCTTGTACTGATATTCAGATAGGAACAGATACTGTTCAGGCTTAAATCCGGATCCATATAATTCTTCTGGATATAATCCAGGGCAAGTCTGGCCTGACGCTGTCCGCTGGAGCTATTTGCATCGGAAAGTGTCTGGAAAATCTCTCCGATATGATTCCTGACCAGTTCAACAGCACTGTCAAAAGAATTCTGCTCCGTAACCTGCTGCAGAAGTGCTTCTCTTTTGGAAAAAAGCCTGTTGTCCGGAACCATATCCTCACAGGTCTCATCTGCTGCACGGATGATCTGCTGAAGATACACGCAGGCACGACTCTTATCCACCCGCGCTTCCTTGATCTCAGAAGAGATCTGTTCCAGAATATGCTCTGCGTTTTCCTTTTTACCCACTTTCAGAGCAGCTGCCAGCTTCTCTACATAAACTTTAATGGAAAGATTTTTTTCCTCCGGCTGTTCTTCCATATCAATAAGAAGGCTTCCTCCAAGAAGATAACGATATTCAATAGCTTTCTCTGCAAGTTCATGGGATGCACGAAGCTCCTGCTGGGTTCTGGCCCAGCTTCCCACACCGATAGAAATATCCAGCGACATCAGTTCCTTCAGCTTATCCTGGATCGTCCTGCAGATCTCCATGATCTTGTGTTCAAACTCTCTGGTACGGTTTCCCATGAAAAGAGCACCGACCTTGTTATTTCCGGCCTGATATGCCACTCCTGCTTTTTCTTTGCTGATGATCTCATCACTGATATTAAAAAGGACAAAAGACATCAGTGCACTCTCCTGGCGTTTCTCCGCAGTAAGCTGACTGCCGTCCGAATACAGATCCAGATCAAAAACAGCCACACGATAGCATGCTGCCTCAAGATCGATTCCCAGTGCTGCAAGCTCTTCCAGACTTTCCTGCCGTGTCTTGATATTATCCACAAAGCCCTGCAGCGCTCTGGAACGGATCACAATGGCGTTTTTCTGATAATTCTCGGAAGTCTGTGTCAGACGTTCCAGCTTCTCTTTTTCTTTTCTTTGCTGGTCCACCTTCTCCTTCATTTTTCCGATAACATTTCTGAGTTCCATGGCGGTCACCGGCTTCAGCATATATTCACTGACACCATACTGGATCGCCTTCTTGGCATACTCGAATTCTCCGAATCCGCTGAAGATCACGATCACGATGTCCGGATAATTATCATGGAGAAAACGGCTCAGTTCCATACCATCCATATATGGCATAAGGATATCTGTAAGCACGATATCCACCGGATGGTTCTGTACAAATTCCGCTGCTGCTTTCCCGTTATCACAGTCTCCTACCAGCTCACAGTCCATTGCTTTCCAGTCAATATTCTCCCGGATCGCATCTCGAACAAGTATCTCATCATCTACCAGTAAAATACGATACATAATTTCTGTTGTCCCCCTCTGATCAGTTTCTGTTGTTTTTATTGCACATCCCCCTGACAGATCCTTCCCCCCGTCTCTGTCATTTTCATTGGTAAGATTACTGTCCTTTCTGTGAACAATAACTGTTAATTCTTTTTATATGTTAACATGTTTGGTTAAAATTTACAACGGAGTTTCTTAGTCCAAATTAAATATAAAGAAATCCCGCATCCAACATATGGGATACGGGATTTTCCTGCATATTTTTATTATTTTACGATAACGCCATCCTCATCCCAGAGGTCATGCCAGTCATTTGCACCATGCCACAGGAATACCTGGCCTTTTACAAGACGGTTGCCTTTTTCCAGAGTTGCGATGGTTGCCATTTCCTCATCTGTAAGTGGATCCTCTGTGACACATTTCAGGTTGCTTGCATAGTTGTGGACAGAGAACGGAATGGAGATCTCGCCTCTCTGATGTGCCCACTTCAGAGCGATCAGAGCCGGGTGAACCCCATGTGCTTTTGCGATTGCCTGCATTTCCGGTACTTCCAGATCTGCAACATCCTCCGGGCAGATATCTCTCTCAGGTCTGCGCGGGGAACCGATCGGCATGTAACCTACCGGCTGGATGTTATGTGCTACCAGATAATCATAAAGCTCCTGCTGCTGGAAGCATACATGAAGCTCAAGCTCACAGGTTGCAGGTTTGATCTTCATAAGCGGAAGAACTGCCTCAAGCTTCGGAATGGTCATATTGGAAATACCAATGTAACGGATCTTTCCTTTTTCTACCAACGCCTCACACTGGCGGTATGTATCCATAAACTCCTCCACACTGAAGGGTTTGGAATCCGGATTTCTGGAATCCACATCACATCCCGGTGCATGATAGTTCGGGAATGGCCAGTGGATGAAATACATATCCACATAATCGCACTGAAGATCCTTAATGCTCTTATCACAGGCTTCCTCTACTCTTCTGTGCATGTCGTTCCATACCTTTGTCATGATAAAAAGATCCTTACGCTCTACAACACCTTCGTCAAAAGCGTCCTTAAATACCTGGCCGATCTCATGCTCGTTTCCGTAGCATGCGGCACAGTCAAACATACGGTAGCCACTGCGGATCGCGCCTGCAACAGCTGCAGATACATCTTCTGCGGATACACGGTCGGAACCGAATGTTCCCATTCCGACACACGGAACCTGCTCGCCGGAAGGAAGTGTCACTTTCGGCACAATTGCCGGATTGATAACTTCTGCCATCTTTACATCTCCTTTTTTATAAAAATTTTTTTATTATAAGCTTATCTTATAAACGCCTGATCTCGATCTTCGGAAGAAGAGCCTCCATATCCTCCATCACAAAGAAGCCCGTTTCTTCGCGCATGGCTGCCGCCGCTGAGATCGCACTGGCTCTTTGCAGAGTCTCTTCCAGGGAAAGTCCCTCACTTAATCCAAGGGCAAAACCTGCGATCATGGAATCTCCGCAGCCTACGGTATTTACCGCATCGATTTTCGGAACCACCGCACGGAAAATCCCTTCCTCTCCGACTGCCAGGGAGCCATCTGCTCCAAGCGAGACCGCCACGATCTCCACACCACCGGCATGGATGGCTTTCGCTGCTTCAATGATATCGTTGATATCGTCACAATGCTTGCCTGTCAGCATACGGATCTCATCAATGTTAGGCTTGATCAGTGTCGGTGCTGCCTTGATTCCCTCTTCCAGAAGCTTGCCGCTGGTATCCAGGATCACCGGTTTTCCGGCGTCTTTCACAATCTTCACAAGGCGCTGGTAGGCACTTCCGTCAAGTCCCTTCGGCACGCTGCCGGACATCGCCACAACAGAAGCGTCTTTTACAAGCTGGCGGAATTTTTTCTCAAAGCCCTCAAAATCTGCCTCTGTCAGTGTAAATCCCGGCTCCAGGAATTCGGTCTGTACATGATTCACCTCATCCCAGATGTTGATACAGGAGCGGCTCTCCGCATCCACATGGTAAAAAGCACTCTTAATGCCAAAAGGCTTCAGGGCAGCTTCTATATAATTGCCTGCGTGGCCGCCTACAAAGCCGGTGGCAACCACTTCAGCACCGTAAATGGACGCCGGCTTGGAAACATTCAGTCCCTTTCCGCCGGGAACGTAGGTACATTCACGCACACGGTTCACTTCGCCCACTTTAAAATCATCCACTACATAACGCTTGTCAATGGCAGCGTTTAAGGTTACTGTCAGGATCATATCAGTCTTCCTCATTGGAAAGAAGGATCTTTCCTTTTACAAGGCCCGGTGTCTTGAACAGCTGGAAGGCTTCCTGTGCCTGGCTCATCGGGATCTTCTTATAAATGAAGCCCGGGTCAAATTTCAGCTGGCCGGTTGCAAAGTAATGAGCAGTCAGATCCCACTCACGTCCCGGATACGGGGCACTGTAGGACATCCAGGAACCGGTAAGCTTGAACTCCTTACGGTTCATGTTCTCCCACTCCTTCGGTGTAAAGGTAAGGTTTTCATGAGGAGTACCAATGAAGCATACATGTGCCTTGTTTGCTGCAAGCTCAAATGCCATATGCATGGTAGGAACCTGTCCGGCTGTCTCAAATACGAAGCCGTAGCCCTTTCCACCTGTAATGGCCATGGCTTTTTCCATATATCCCTCTTCCTTTGTGTTGATGATCTCATCTGCGCCGAGACGCTTTGCAAGAGCAAGTCTCTCATCGCTGATATCAAAGACCACTACCTTCTTAGAGCCGAAGATCTTTGTCCACTGCATGGTGAACATACCAACTGTACCGCCGCCAAGGATTGCCACATACTCACCGCCGTGGTAATCGTTCTGGAATACACCGTGGATAGCTACGGTTGCAGGCTCAAACATGGCTCCCTGCTCATATGGAACATTGTCTGCGAATGGTACTGCATTCTGCTCAGGAACCACTACATAATCTGCGTTTGCTCCCTGCTCTCTGGAACCGATGAAGCTGTAATGCTTGCAGAGAGAGAAATTACCCTTCTGGCAGTCGTCACATTTCATACAGGGAAGAAGCGGTGCACCGGATACACGGTCGCCGACCTTCACCTTGGTAACGCCTTCTCCCACTTCCACCACATCACCGGAAAATTCATGTCCAAGCACGATGGGATAAAAATGTACGCCGTGATTTAATACACGCGGGATATCAGATCCGCAGATCCCGGAATATCTTACCTTGATCTTCACATGGCCCGGTGTTACCTGAGGTTCTTCCACTTCCTGATACTGAACATCCTCATTTGCTACTACTACTGCTGCTTTCATGATCACTTTTCCTCCTCATTTCTCATCATAGGTTCAAGAGATTTATAGAGATTTAAATAGGTTTTATAGGTTTTCTCATAAACGTCCCGGTTTTCCGGGTTCGGTTCATGTCTTCTTGTTTCCTTTACCGTAAGACGGATGGCCTCATCATAATCCTGATACATTCCAACACCAACACCTGCCAGAATCGCTGCACCAAGTGTTGTTGCCGTATCAGAGGACGGCACTACGATGGGTTTTCCTGTGATATCGGATTTGATCTGTGTCCAGAGAAGAGAATTTGCAGAGCCTCCCATTGCACGGAGAACTTCCACATCTGCTCCTGCTTCCTTTGCCACCTCAAGGTTGTGTTTCAGAGAAAGTGCTACGCCTTCCATACAGGCACGTACCATATGTCCCTTGGTCTTGGCAAAATCCAGTCCGTAGAATACGCCCTTCGCATTAGGATTCCAGATCGGGGAACGCTCACCGGACATATATGGAAGAAATACCACTCCGTCACTGCCTGGTGCGACCCTTTCCGCGATCTCATTGAGCTGGTTCAGAGAAGAGCCTTTTTCCCCTGCTACAGAGCGCTCATAATCTGCAAACTCACGTTCAAACCAGCGCATGACACCACCACCTCCGGTGGTTCCTCCCTGAAGGAGCCACTGTCCCGGAACCACGTGATAGCCAAGGATCAGTCTGGGATCTGCCTTGTACGCATCCATGCAGATGCTCATTCCGCCGGCCTGTCCGCCTTGCTCCTGTGTCTCACCCGGATGGATCACTCCAGCCCCCAGTGTTCCGCATGCCGCATCCAGACCACCGGCAACAACCGGTGTTCCCACAGCAAGGCCGGATTCCTCCGCCGCCTTCTCTGTAACTGTTCCCACAACATGATCACAGGCACAGATCTCAGGAAGAAATTCCATGGGAATCCCAAGCTTTCTGCACATATCCTCATCCCAGGCTGCCTTTCTCATGTCAAAGCAATGCAGGCCATAGCCCTGGGAAACATCCTGGCTCATCACACCCGTCAGCTTATATGCAATGTAGCTGTTAGACTGCAGGATCTTGTGGATCCTTTGGTACACCTCCGGGAGATTTTCTTTATACCAGAGGATCTTTGCAGTTGTGTAGGACGGCTGAAGGGAATTACCGGATATTTCAAAAATCTGCTCTGCCCCGATCTCTTCATTCAATCTGTCACAGATAGACTGTGCTCTGGTATCCATCCAGATCGGAGTGTTTGTCAGTACATTTCCGTCCTTATCCATGGCAATGGCTGACCAGCTCTGACCGTCAATACCTATGCCTGCGATCTCCTCAGGTGCTATCCCCACTTTTTGGATGGCCTTCTTTACCGCCTGACAAACAGCACTCCACCATTCTTCCGGATTCTGTTCTGCCCAGCCCTCCTTCGGATAGTAAACCGGATAATCGCCGTTGGCCGCAGCCACAACCGTTCCCGATTTTTCAAAAACCGCAACCTTACAGGCACTGGTTCCGATATCAATACCTAATAAATATGGTTTCATTATAGCTTCTCCTTCTCGTCCAGCACACAGACGGATTTTCCCATGATGATCTCTGCGCCAAGCTTCTCCGTGATCGGTTCTGTTTCTTCACTTGCAGCCCCTTCCAGCCGTTTCAGCATGATTCCCGCCACTTCTCCGGCAATCCCCTGTGTAGGCTGTGCCACAATGGTAAGCTTGGGATTGCATGCTCTGGCAAACTGCAGATTGTCAAAACCGATCATAGACAGCTGTTCCGGGATCTTAAGACCCAGCTCATTCATCCCGATCACCGCCCCCATGGTCATCTCATAGTTGGTAACAAACACGGCCGTCATATCCGGATTGTCCGCAACAAGCTTCTCAATTCCCTGCACACCGCCCTGAATGGTATAATCGCCGTGATAGATCAGAGATTCCCGTACCGGTATATTTTCTTTTTCGTATGCATTGCGGTACCCCTGGAGACGTTCCTGAGCTGTGGAAATTTCCTCCGGTCCGCCAATGATCCCGATCTTACGGTGTCCTGCCTGAAAAAAAACTCTCATTGCGTCCTCAGCCGCCTTCTCGTTGTCTACAAGAACACTGTCACAGGAAAGCTCCCTGATCCTGCGGTCAATGAGTACGATGGGCTTTCCGGTTTTCTGAAATTTTTTCAGATGATTACCTTCCGCATCCACCGGCATGCTGATGATCCCGTCCACACGCTTCCGGCTTAAAAACTCCACTGCATCCCGCTCCAGTCTCTTATCGGTACGGCAGTCACAGACAATAGTCGCATATCCGTGACTCCTTAAGACATCCTCCATTCCTGTGATGATCTCCGCGCAAAAGGTATTGTTAAGCTCCGGGATCACCACGCCGATGGTCTTGGTAGCATTAGTCTTAAGCCCTCTGGCCACCTCATTGACCTCATAATGCAGCTCCTGAATGGCCTCCTCGATCTTTATTCTGTTTTTTTCTCTTACGTTTCCGCCGTTAAAATAAGAAGAAATCGTTGCGAGCCCAAGTCCGGTCCGCCTGGCAATATCTTTCATGGTTGCTGCCATACTGATTACTCCGTTTCTGTTTTTTTACAGAAGATCATTCTGCCTTTCCATCACAGCCGCAAACCTTCATACGCGCCTCAACCAGCTCCTTCACTGCCTGGATCGCTTTCTTTCCGTAGGCCTTCGGGTCGATGGTGTTCTCATTCTCTGCAAAGGTCTCCTTCACTGCCCTGGAATATGCAGCACGAAGCTCTGTTGCAAAGTTAACCTTGCAGATACCACGTTTTACACAGTCGCTGACATCCTCATCACTGAGTCCGGATGCCCCGTGAAGAACAAGGGGGATATCTACGACTTCGCGGATCTCGCTTAAGCGTTCCTTGTCAAGAACCGGTGTTCCCACATAGAAACCATGTGCGGTTCCGATGGCAACTGCCAGGGAAGTAACACCTGTACGCTCCACGAATTCCTTCGCCTCCTGCGGGTCGGTATTAGTGTCTGCCTCAGCCTCAAGATCATCCTCTTTACCACCGACCTTACCGAGCTCAGCCTCACATGGGATATCCAGGGCTGCTGCCACATCCGCAACTCTCCTGGTCTCTCTGATATTATCCTCAAAATCCAGCTTGGAACCATCGATCATCACAGAAGTATAGCCTGCATGCATTGCCTGCATCGCAAGCTCAAAGCTGCTGCCGTGGTCAAGATGAAGGCATACCGGAACGGAAGCCTTGGCTGCCTCTGCTGCTACGATCGCAGCGTAAGTCTCAACCGTACCATATTTAACAGTAGAAGGTGTTGTCTGGATCATAACCGGTGCTTTCAGCTCCTCAGCTGCCTGGATGATCGCCTTCACCATCTCCATATTCTCTGCGTTGAATGCTCCTACTGCATATCCGCCCTTCTGTGCCTTTAACAGCATTTCCTTCGATGTAACCAGTGGCATAATCTTCTCCTCCTTGGAATCATAATCATTGTGTTTGTTTTGTATTATTTTCTCATTTGGTTCAGAAACCGAAACGTTTCCGTTTGAGTTCATCATAGCGCTCCATACGTTTTCTGTCAACCATAAAATTTTCATCATTTACAGGAAAATATTCCCTTGAAAAGAAGACCAAATACCGTTAGATTAATTAATAAGAGTTCTAAAGCCTGTGGCCGGGCAGGTCTGTCTGATACTACCGGCGTCATAACAGTTTCGGAAATCCATGTATCCTGTTCTGATCACCTGAGCCTGATGCCATAATTTCCGAAAATACTGTAAGTACACAATGATTTTAGGAGGATATGAACTATGTTAAAAGGAATTCCAGAAATCTTATCACCAGAATTACTGAAGGTTTTATGTGAGATGGGACACAGTGACCGTCTTGTTATCGCTGACGGAAACTTCCCTGTAGAATCCATGGGAAAAAATGCCATCACCATCCGTTGTGACGGACATGGCGTTCCGGAGATCCTGGATGCCATCCTGAAGCTCTTCCCGCTGGATACTTATGTAGAACATCCTGTAAACCTGATGGAAGTAATGCCTGGCGATAATGTGGAGACACCGATCTGGGATACATATAAAGAAATCGTTTCCAAGCATGACGAGCGTGGCGAAAAAGCCGTCGGAAACATCGAGCGTTTCGCATTCTATGACGAAGCAAAAACTGCATACTGCATCATCTCCACAAGTGAGAAAGCACTTTATGCCAACATCATGCTTCAGAAAGGCGTTGTGATCAACAACGACTGATCTTTCTTTTGAACTGCCTGATATAATCATATATAATACACATATTCAACCAAAACATAAAACGCCCGGATCTGGAATGTTTCAAGCCAGATCCGGGCGTTTTATATTTTAACACTTTTATCTCTTTGCTGCTTTTGCGGCGTATCCTCCGCAGAGTACTTTTCCACCGGAGGTTTTTATCCCTGCACGCACCGCATAGTAATACGTTGTTCCCTTTTTTGCGGTCTTATCCTCAAAGGAGGAGCTGCTGCCTCCGGAAACTGTACTGATCTTTTTCCATGAACCCTTTCCGGTCTTACGGTAGATCTGATAGCAATCTGCTTTCTTCTGCGCTTTCCAGCAGATCTTCAGCCCCCTGGAGGTCTTCCTGACACTGGATATCTTCTGAAGTTCCGGATAGGACAGGATATAGCTGCTTGCCTGATATCCTCCGAAAACTTTTTTCCCGTCTACATTCTTATATGGCCTCACAGCATAAGCGTAGGAGGTGATTCCCTCAATCTTCGTGTCCTGCCAGGACAATACTTTGTTGTTCACGGTTCCGATCCGAACCCAGCTTTTCCCCTGGAGCTTCCGGTAGATATGATAGCCACTGGCTCCGGAAACCTTCTTCCAGGATACCCTGTTACATGGTCCGCTGACAGCTTCAGCCACTGCACGGGCCTTCCCCAGCTCCGCTTTTGCTGAGAACGGCGAAGATACGGCTCCATAAACAGTCTTCTTTCCGGAACGTACATAAGAAGCCCGGATCCGATACGTATAAGTGCTTCCTGTTTTCACTGCAGTATCCTGCCAGGTCACTACATCTGCTGTCACGGTTGCCATTTTTTTTGAATTTCCGCTTTCATCCCAGCGATAGATAGCATAACGATTGCAGCCGGGAACTGCTTTCCAGGAGATCCGTATCCTGTTAAATGCCTTGGAAACCAGTTTTACACCTGTGGTCTGACGAAGCTTCACCGTAACCTTACAGGTAGCTCGGATTCCCCTGGCATTTTTTCCGTAGCAGGTTATGGTTGCTGTTCCCGGATTTTTTGCAGTAACAACGCCGCTGCCATTTACAGCAGCCACACTGGTATCTGAGCTTTCCCAGACAATGCCGGAAGCATCCATCTCGGATCTGGTAGCTGAAGCATTCAGTGTTTTCTGATCTTTGGAATACAGACTTATCTCAGAGGAAGAAAGCTGCATCCTGGCCGCACTGCTCAGAGTCCTGGTATGCGCCTTGATCCTCGGCGTTACCGATGGATTAAATTCAACCGCATCCATCCAGGTATCCTCCGCGTTATATCGCAGAAAGCTCTGACCGGATACGATAGACGGAGAAAAGCTGCACCAGCCATAACTGACCTCTGCCTCCACACAGTATTTTATATATGTGCTTCCTGCATTTGTCACCACAATAGAATACAGACTGTTCTGGCTGAGCAGAACCTCTGGGATCTGAAAGGTCATAACCCCAGCCATCGGCTGACTGCAGGAAACCGGTGTGGAATATGCCGGTGTTCCACTGGTAGGATCACTGGCATCCTTCAGATTTGTGTATACCTGCACAGTATAGGAATTATTGGCAGACATGGAGCTAAGAGTCACCTCGCCAAGCGATTCCGCTTTTCCGTTTCCTGCACTGGCACGAAAAACCGTGGACAGCTGTTCTCCCGCATACATGCGGATGGAGCCAAGCCCTGACGTTCCGTCATAAAAATAATTGTTGCTATATTTCGGTGTATTGACAGCCGTAGCCGCAACCAGCTCACTGACAGACTTATCCTCATAAGACATATAAAAATATCCGGATTTTCCCCAGCCTGTACCCCAGCTGTTCTTAACGATCCAGGCTCCGTCTCCCTTTACCTTGGAAGATGCCCGGAAATTCTTCGCAGAATAATTGTCATCCCAACCCACCACTGTAACTACATGATTCACGTTCTTGGTGCTGGTAGGATAGGAATAGGCCGCTGTACTTGCATTGTAATAGGCATTCTGTGCATTATACATCACAGTAACTGAATTATTTGCAACCAGAAGCTTCTTCATGGCATTTACGGAATAATCGGAAAAATAGGTATTTTTCAGATAAGCAGCTGCATTGTACGCCTTGGATGCCGCCGGAGTCACACCGGTTTTCTGTGTATGCGTGGAATCTGTTGCCAGAGGCACATCCCCTTCTGTTGTCATTCCGGACCAGGTGCTCAGAAACATGGAAGCCAGAAGATCATTTCCGCCCTCATGATAATCTGCGTTTCCTTTATCATCTGTCCCCATATGCTTATTGACATCCCCGTAGGTATTTCCAAGCGGGTCATTCTTTCTGTTTGCAAAAAAATACGCCAGATGCTCTTCCGACAGATCATAAGCCCCAAGGCCCTGGGTCAGAAACGAGGTTTCCAGAAGAGAGGCCATTCCAAATGCCCAGCACATACCGTAGGGCTCCTGATTCTTTACGGAAGTGACATATCCCTGATCCGCTGCATTATAATAGGACGGATAGGCCGCAGCTCTTCCCATCGGTACCTCATCCACATCATTTCCGATCTCCACGGCGGTGGAATAAGAGGTCAGATTATCAAAGGGTGCCAGCTGTTCCTGCTCCTCTTCCTCCGTAAGCGGACGGCCCTTGATATATTCGATGCCGGACTCACCACTGTCTGAGGCATCCCCGAAGCTCTCCTCACCGTCGCCAAAGGTAGCCTCCTCCTGGGAATCTGAAGACGATCCTTCTGATATTTCGGGAGTTTCTGTATCCTCCTCGGAGCTCTGCAAGGCTATATCCTCGGTATCCCCGTCGGCTGCCTCTGCAATATCCTCGGTCTGTTCATCAGGGATACCGGTGTTCTCTGTGGTATTCCCTTCTACGGTCTCCGTCGTATCCTCTGCTTCCGCCGACTGCGTCTGTGTATCTTCAGACCATTCTTCATTGAAGCCTTCCGCAGAATCACTGAAGCCTTCCACATCGGCTGCCATGACCGGAACCTGGTTGCCCGCAACTGCCACACACAGAAGAAGCGGCAGTAATTTCTTCCTGACAAGCTGTAGTCTCTTCACAAAATTCTCCACTTTTCTTATATTGATCTGGTTTATCTGTTAACGTTTCTTCAAATGATAACCCAGAATTCCGATTACTGCAAGTACTGTTGCGATCCCGATCCAGATAAACGGACTTTTATACCAGGAATTTTCTTCTTTAAAGGATGTCGCAGCTGTGCCATTGACCGGCTTAGTGACAGCTTCATCCGCAGATTTCCCACCTTCTGTTGTTCCATCCGCTGCAGGCGGTCCCTGGACCTCGCCGCTCTGAGCCTGAGAACTACCTGTGCTGGCCGTCCCTGTAGGTGGCCCCTGAACCTCACCTCTCTGAGCCTGAGATTCATCTGTGCTGGCCGTCCCTGCAGACGCTCCCTGTCCTTCGCCATTCTGAGCCTGAGAGTTGCCTGTATTGTCCGTCCCTGCAGACGTTCCCTGTCCTTCGCCATTCTGAGCCTGAGAGCTGCCTGTATTGTCCGTTCCTGCTGCTTTCCCCTGAGTCTCGCCGGCTGCGGAATTCTGCGTATCGGATGCGTCTCCCTGATTCACTGCAGAAGTCTCTTTCTCCGTGCTCCCTGCGATTCCGGCCTTCGCCAGCTCCGCATCCTTTGAGGGCCGCAGCTCCTCCAGCGGCACATAACCGTATCTGCCATTATACTCTGTATATCCCCAGGTCTCACCATTCTTCTCTGTCTCCCCTTCGATATGCAGGACAGTACCATCCCTTACCGTCTTATCATTGAGCTTTTCACCTTTTCCGTCGGTGGACGGATAGATATCCACACCAACTCCACCGGAATCCACAGTCATATAATAATCTGTGGTATCCGCCGGAGCCTCCACCTTCACCACAACCGACTTGTCCGCATACACCGGAACACTCATACTCAGCACCAGCATTCCTGCCAGAAGCACACCTTTGCACCTTTTCATTGCTCTTTCCTCCCTCAAAAAATCTCACTGCCATTCTATGCATAAAATCCCCTTATATTTCTCTTTTGCCTTGGCTCCGAAATATAAGAGGATCTTATCATTAGTTATATCCAGTATCTTTTTTATGCAAGCTCCCGCTCACACATATCCAGCGCAGAAGCGATCACCGCATCCATGTCATAATATTTATATTCGCCAAGACGGCCGCCGAAGATCACCTTCGGTTCCTTCTCTGCAAGCTCCTTATACTGTCCGTAAAGCGCTCCGTTCTTCTCATCATTGACCGGATAATACGGCTCATCTCCAGGCTTCCACTCGGAACTGTATTCCCGGCTGATCACCGTTTTCGGAAGATCATTACCCTCCTCATCCTTTCCGAACTCAAACCATTTATGCTCGATGATACGGGTCCACGGAGTCTCCACATCCGTATAATTCACTGCTGCATTTCCCTGGAAATTAGGTTTATCCAGTGTTTCATTCTCAAAACGCACAGAACGATACTCCAGAGTTCCCAGCTTATAGTCAAAATACGCGTCGATGGCACCTGTGTAGATCACCTTCTCCGCCATTGCATCGTACTGCTCTTTTTTCTCCAGATAATCCTCATTCAGCCGTACCTCGATACCGTCCAGCAGATTGGCAACCATCTTCGTATAACCACCCACCGGGATTCCCTGGTACAGCGCATTGAAATAGTTATTGTCAAAAGTCAGACGCACCGGAAGCCTCTTGATGATAAAAGCAGGAAGCTCCGTACATGGACGTCCCCACTGCTTCTCTGTATAGCCCTTGATCAGCTTCTCATAAATATCCGTACCTACAAGACTGATAGCCTGTTCCTCCAGATTTGAAGGTTCCGTGATCCCTGCAGCCTGCCGCTGCTCCTCGATCTTTGCCGCAGCCTCTTCCGGAGTCACCACGCCCCACATCCTGTTAAAGGTATACATATTAAACGGAAGACTGTACAGCTCCCCGTGATAATTGGCAACCGGACTGTTGGTAAAACGATTGAAGATGGCAAACCGGGTGATATAATCCCAGACTTTCTTATTATTGGTATGGAAAATATGTGCACCGTATTTATGCACGTTGATTCCTTCCACCTTCTCTGTATATACATTTCCCGCAATATGCGGACGCTTGTCGATCACAAGCACTGACTTCCCGGCACGCTTCGCCTCCTGTGCAAAAACCGCACCGTAAAGACCGGCACCTACGATAAGATAATCGTACATTGATTTCATTCTCCCTGTTCTTTCATTGATGCTGTTATTTTAACACCGAAAAAGGGCAGCTGGCAAGAAGCACTGTAAAATCCCGGTAAATCTTATATAAGAATGTTGTCAAACAGATCTCCGCAAGCTGCAAAAATGATAAAATATCAGATATCCGCTTCTCAAACACCAAAATGTATGATACCCTGTAACTGGATCAGATAATAAACTACTCTGATCACATAAACAGATCGAAGATGGTGAAACCTATAGGTACAAAGGATACCATCACCAAAGATTACATGGCTGACAACCGCGTTTTTGCGGATGTGTTCAACCATATGCTGTACAAAGGAAAAAACGTCATAGACCCTGACACGCTTCATCCACTGGATACCACAGCTCTCGCTGTCCCCTACGGATCCGGCATTTCAGAAGTTCCTGTCCAGAAATTCCGGGACGAATTCAAATCTCTTAATGTTATGCACGACGATTCAAGGATCTATCTTCTCCTGGGGATTGAGAACCAGTCGGAACCTCACTTCGCAATGCCGGTCAAGAACATGGTCTATGATGCATTAGAATACGCAGGGCAGGTAGAAAATTCCGCCAGATCCCACAGAGAAGCGAAACAATGGCCTTCCACATCCGGAGAATATCTCACCGGCTTCTACAAGGATGACCGGCTCATCCCAGTCATAACCACGGTCGTGTACTTCGGTTCCGACACCTGGAACGCTCCCAGGAGCCTCCACGAAATGCTCTCTGTCCAGGACCCCGAAATTCTTTCCATGGTCCCGGATTACCGGATCAATCTCTTCTCACCTGCCGAGATAAAGGATGAAGAACTTGACAAACTCCAGAGCAATCTCAAAGAAGTCATGCTCTTCATCAAATATTCCAAAGATAAACGGAAGCTCCAGGAGCTTACCTCACAGACCCCCGGCTTCCGCTCACTCGAGCTCAAAGCAGCCCGGGTCATCGACTCCATAACCGGTATCAATTTACGTTTCACAGAAACAGAAGGGAGGGTTAATATGTGTCAGGCTGTTCAGGAAATGTGCGATGATGCGCGTGCCGAAGGCCATCAGGAACAAGCTATGCTGACAGCACAGCGTATGCTTCAGGATCCAAGATTCTCTCCTGAAGACATCTCCAGATTTTCAGGCCTTTCTCTTGAGGACGTGCTGAAATTACAGAAGAAATAGTTCGTATTGAAAATGCTCAGATCCTTTACAGAGGATCTGAGCATTTTGCTATTCTTCTGACCAAGGCAGAAGCCGATTATTATCTATTACCCTAAATCAGCTTTTTTTGTAATTTTACAATTGTGTATGTCAAAAACAAACTTATCAAAATACAAAAAACATAATTTTGAAAATAAAATGTCTTTATCCCTATAACATTCATAAGTGCTCTAATTGCAACATGAGTCAAATATAATTCATAAGACATTTTTCCAAACTGCTCCAATATCTTTACAATTCTTTTAGGCATCTTTCGCATACTTACAGCAATACAATACAGCAAAAAAATCCCCCAAAAACACATCAAAATCCTAAATCCTAGTTTTGACACAACTATTTTGGTTACCGGTAAAAAGCCGCACAGCATTATCATTACTCCAAATAAAATTCCCATTTTATCTATATTATTAATACAAGCATTCTGGTAAACTTTTTTTCCACACCAACACCCTATGAAAAAAACAAGAAATCTTCCCAATAGAATTTCTATATTTAAATTCAATACAGGAGCTACAATTCTCGGTAAAAATTGAATAACTAAAGCTATAATAAGAAGAATTAACAGTTGCCCCCAATCTGACCACTTTACATGCAATATCTTATAAACAAATGGATAAATTAAATATGCAAAAACAATAAATAACACATACCAAAAGGTTCTTGTCCCTTGTGTAAAAAATGTAACAAAGCCAAAATCAAATGCAAACATCTTGACACCTTTTTGCATGATAATAAGATCAATCACAATCCAATATGGAATAGCAACCATAAGATAAGCTGGCAAAATTCTCTTTATTCTCTTCTGAAAAAAATGCAAAATATTGGAATCTTTTGACATCGAAAAATATAATCCAACGCCGGACAGAAAAACAAAGAACTCAACTCCAACACTACCAATGAATGTGTTATACAACTTGCCTAAAAATCCCAATCCCCCTCCGGATAAATTTGAATTTGCTATATCTTCAAAAAAATGAAATATCATAATTGAAATTATCGCCACACCATAAATTGCATTACGATTTTTGCTAAATATATTCCAATTATCCTTCGAATTCATCACCGATATATTCATCACAATGTTCCTTTATTTCTTTATATATTGGGGCCATTTGCAAATGATTCTATATTCTTATATGCCTTCTATATAAAATAATAGTAACATTATCCCCATTTACTGACGGTCTCGCTTTTATACAAAAAAACTCTTATAAATCAGCAAAAAGCTCTTCTCTGTAAATTCCTTTTTCCAACATCTCTCTGAAACTATCCTTCACTGCAACAACATCCTCTTTATAAGTCATACCATACCAAGTATCATTGGTACGAAGAACCTTTACGGATATCCTTCCTTCTGCCAGAAGTTCTCCAATAAATGTTGGAATCAAAAATTCCGCCTTTATAAGATTCTCCGGGACCACTTTTTCAAAAAAATATTGAAAACCACTTTCCAGCGTTTTCAGGAACTCCGGTGCCAATCCCCACATATTCATAGAAACAAGTGATTCTGTATCCAGCTTTACGCCGTCCGCCTCGGCACCTTCTGCATTCTTTACAATATTGGAAGTCTCCACAATCTCCGTCAGATTATTATACTCATCCATTTTGCAGATGCCACGTGTCACACCACCATTATCAGACAACGTATTCTTCAACACAAAACCAGCCATGCAGGACTGGCCTCCTTTTACAAGATAATCATGAATCTCACGGAATCCTTCTTTTCCATAATAATCATCTGCATTGATCACAACAAAAGGCGTTGTCAAAACATCCTTTGCAGCCAGAACCGCCTGTCCGGTACCCCAAGGCTTCGTACGGCCTTCCGGAAGTTCTCCCGGAATATCGTTGATATCCTGGAAAACATACTCCACAGTAACAGAATGCGCCTTGCAGACCGCCTCGATCCGATTCCCGATCACATCCTTAAATTCATTTTCAATATCCTTTCGGATAATAAAAACCACCTTGTTAAAACCTGCTTCGATTGCGTCATGAATCGAATAATCCATGATGATATGGCCCTGTTCATCAACCGGCTCCAGCTGTTTGATACCACCGCCAAAACGGGAACCGATACCAGCAGCCATGATAAGTAATGTTGTTTGCATTTAATTTCCCCTCATTTCCTGATCTTAATGCAATTCTTTTTCACAGCGGTCTAATACAGCCGCAATAACCTGATCCATGTCATAATATTTATATTCACCAAGACGTCCGCCAAAAATCACATTTGTCTCAGCTTCTGCCAGCTTTTTATACTCTGCGTAAAGAGCTCCATTCTTTTCATCGTTAACAGGATAATACGGCTCATCCCCCGGCTTCCACTCAGAACTGAATTCTCGGCTGATCACTGTCTTAGGAAGATCGTTACCTTCCTCATCCTTACCAAATTCAAACCATTTATGCTCAATGATACGCGTCCATGGAGTTTCCCGATCCGTATAATTCACAGCTGCATTTCCCTGGAAATTCGGTTTATCCAGAGTTTCTGTTTCAAAACGCACGGAACGATATTCCAGTGTACCAAGCTTATAATCAAAATATGCATCGATCGGACCTGTGTAAACTACTTTTTCAGCCATCGCATCTAATTCATCTTTGTTTTCCAGATAATCTGTACTCAAACGAACCTCAATACCTTCCAGAAGATTTGCTACCATCTTCGTGTAACCTCCAACTGGGATACCCTGATACAAAGCATTAAAATAGTTATTATCAAATGTCAGACGAACCGGCAGACGTTTAATAATAAACGAAGGAAGATCCTTACAGTCACGTCCCCACTGTTTCTCGGTATAACCCTTGATCAACTTTTCATAAATGTCACGTCCGACCAGTGAAATTGCCTGCTCTTCCAGATTCTTTGGTTCTGTAATTCCAGCTTCTTTTCTCTGCTCCTCAATCTTCGCTGCAGCTTCCTCCGGTGTTACCACACCCCACATTTTATTAAATGTATACATATTAAAAGGAAGACTGTAAAGTTCCCCTTTATAATTAGCGACCGGGCTGTTTGTAAACCTGTTGAACTCTGCAAACTGAGTGATATAATTCCATACTTTCTTGTTGTTAGTATGGAAAATATGTGCTCCATATTTATGTACGTTAATACCTTCTGTTTTCTCTGTGTAAACATTTCCAGCAATATTCGGTCGCTTGTCTACTACAAGAACTGTCTTTCCTGATTTTTTTGCTTCGTGCGCGAAGATTGCTCCGTATAAGCCGGAACCTACTACTAAATAATTGTACATCATTTTAATTTCTCCCTGTTATCAATTTCTTTAGTTACATCTTTAACTTTCTATCTGCCTTATTAATATAAATATTTCAAATTAAATTTTTTTAATATCCATGTAATACCTATTGCTATTATTGGTGTTATAACAATTCTTGAAAAATATATTATTGCTGCCCCGAACTCTGAACCAAAAAATTCAATTCCACAAAAACGATAAAACCAAAATAAAAATAAATAATTTAATGGTTCTGCATACAAATATATTCCCATTCCATAGTCACTCAATGACTTTATTGCTCTACCATTTATTTTTATATGCCTTACTATATAGTTTAAAACTATCAACATAAAAAATGGACATACAATATACGAACTCAAAAAATGGAAAAAATGAATCTTTACTATTTTATCGACAATAAAAGATAAACATACCAGCCCAAACAAACATAATATCGATGAATCTTTCCAAATATTATGTTTTTTCAACCACTCAATCATATTTTCCAATCTATATCCCAGATAAAACCATAAAAGATAATATAAAGGATCTCCCAAAACGTGATATTGATCCAATCCTTTATATAAGATTACTCCTATGCACCAACAAAAGCTAACTATAACTATTTGCTTTTTTGTTTCTAATTTACAAACAAAACTTGCAATGACAAACACCAAAAACAAACATTCTAAATACCATAAATATACACATGAAGGAAAAATCAACTGCAATAGCATTCCCTTTATACTAACACCATGGTAATAACCCGAAAAATATTTAACAGGTAAATTCCAGAAAATCCATACAGCAATAAATGGAACCAGTAACCTTTTTGTCTTTTTTATAATAGTTCCCCTGGTATTAATATTCTTTTTCAATGAAAAAAGACTTCCAGATAGCGCTATAAATGCTGGCATATGAAATGTATAAATAAAATTTGTTAAAATGCTTGTAATTTTATGAAACATTGTATCAGATATAGACGCATCTGACATCATAGTTCCGTAATTAATGCCTCCAAATTTTGTAGTTATATTATAATATGTCCCGTGACCTATAACTACCAAAGCTACCAATATAATTCTTAATATATCCTTATCTTCTTGCCGATATATGTTGTTTTTGTTTACATTTTCCATTCTTTTTATTTAATCTCTCCCTTTCATCATTTAATGCAACAGATATTATATTATTTTATTTTTTATTGTATTAAAAATTTCAAGAAACAGTTCTTCTTTCAAAATCAGTAATACAAATCCATATGCACCAAAAAAAAGAAGTGATGATATTACTAATGAAAAAAAACATTCTAAATTTAATATTTTCACCCACAAAGATACAATACTACCGACAGACAATGCAATTAATATTTTTATATAATGTATCTGTCGAAAAGTATTCAAAATTTCATCTTTTAACGCATAAAACTGGACAACAAAAACTGCAAACTCAGCAACCAATGTACCTATTGCAGCTCCCGTTGACGCATAAACCGGGATCAATAGTGCATTGATAATGACATCCACGACAGCACCAACAATCTCAGAATATAATACAATTTTCTCTCGTCCTGTTGGTACAAGTATCTGAATTCCAAGTATATTTGTAATACCAATTAATAAAAGAGTTGGCATAATCACCTGCATGGGTATAATAGAGCCAACATAATTATTACCTGACAAAAAGAAAATCCCTTCTTTTGCAAAATAAATAAAATATACAAACAAAGGTGTTGCCATTAAAAAGACAAAATTCAATGCCTTTCTTGTAATTCTATGAAACTCTTTCAATTCTCCTCTTTGTATATAATAAGATGCTCTAGGCAACAATACTGTCCCTAATGATGTTACAACACTCACAAGGATTACTTTAATTTTTACTGCTGCATTATAATATCCCACATCTGTATCTGTTGTCATAAATCCCAACATTACCGTATCAAGATTTGTATATATTGTTGTTGCACATGACATAGCAAAGAATATCAATACTGGTTTTAGGTGTCGTCTAAAATTGTAATTTCCAACAGGCTTCAGATTTATAAATTTATGTGCATTAATCAAATTTAAAATATTCGATGCAGAAGCTGCAAAAATTGTTATTCCACCATAAATAACATAATCCGTCTGTTTATGTACGAGAAAGAACATAAAAATCAGCGCGATAAATTTGAAAATAACTGATCGTACTGTGATATAAGTATACTGTTCCAAGGCTTTATATAACCATTCCATGCCGATAGATGTCAAAATAATGTTAAAACTCAATATTACATACAATTCTTTTTCACATCTAAATTTAGATACATAAAACAACAATATAATCAATACCATATAAGAAATCATACTCATGATTATATTAATGATCAAAAGTTCCTGTGCCACCTTGGAAAGTTTCTCACGATTATCCCTAACTTTTGCACACGCCCGAATTCCATATGTAGGAATACCTAATTGAGCAAACATAGAAAAATATGTAATAACAGATGTTGCCATCGACACTTTTCCTGTTCCAACTGGCAATAAAACTCTTGATACATACGGAAAAGTTATCAATGGAAAAATGAAAGAAGACATTGTCAGAATTATATTCATAACAAAATTTAGTTTTATTGATTTCTTTTTCATTTATTTTTTCTACTCTCTTACTTATAAGATTTTCGTACTTACTCTATATTTCCTCAATCTTCATCTGTTCAATCATTCTCTTATATGCATCCTCTAAGCCTATTTCTGGTGTCCACCCTAAAGCTTGTAATTTATCAGAATTTAACTTCATTTTCGTATCTTCTGCATAACCAAATACATTATCTTTAGGAATATCGTATATTACTTTAATTTTCCCATTTGAAATTTTATCCGCAACCATATGCGCCATTTCTGCAATTGTAGTATGTGATTTTGGATTTGCCACATTATATGCTTCACCATTTTCTCCGCAAAGTAAAATTATAAATAATCCTAAAACACAATCTCGAGTATAACAATAATTTCCTTCCGATAATCCTCTCGTATGCAATACTATATCTCTTCCTGAAATTACGCTTTTAGCAAATTGAGCAAATACACGATTCTCCCCTGGCAAAATTCCTGCGCCAAACGTTTGTGCTAACCTAGCAATCTTGACTTTAACTCCGTATTCTCTCATATATGCAACACACATATTTTCGCATAACCGCTTACTTTCAGGATAATTACTACGTACTTTCAATGGATTAATGTAACCAATCTTATCTTCTGTTATCTCTGTATCAGAATTATTAAATGTTCCATACATTTCCATTGATGAAATATATACCATTGATTTACATTTATTTTTACGAGCAAGTTCTAAAATATTTTTTGTACCCTCTATTGCTGTAGATAATGTCTCTACTGGTTTTTCAATCATTAATTTAGATGTTGTTACAGCAGCACAATGAAAGATCCAGTCAACTTTTTTATTAACATTAATAGGAAATGTGATATCACCAACAATAAGCTCAATATTGTCCAACTCATGTCTACTATATAATTTATTTGCTTTTTCAATATTTCTCACTAATGCAATAATATGAATACCTTCTACTGCTATAAGCGCTCTTACTATTGAAGCTCCGATAAGCCCAGTTGCCCCAGTTACCAGAACAGTGGTTTCCTTCAGCTGCTCATACTGTAACGGATATTTTGCGATATATTGCAAATCATCCTCTAGCGGTCCTTTTCTCATCCAGCATCTCCTCCTTTAATTTATTTTTCTTTATAAGCTTTTTATTATCCTTATTCAAGCCCATATATTTGCTCATTTTCTTTTGCTTCAAGAATAGCTCGCATAGTATAAAAATCTTCTGGTGTTGTAATTTTAATATTTTCTCCTGGTCCATCAATCAGATAAAGATCATATCCATATCTTTGCATCATTGTGCAAGAATCAATACAATTCTTTTCACCTTCTGAAAGTGCTTTTTCATGAGCTTTCAAAATATCATCTAGCCAAAAACTTTGTGGAGCTTTGGCAACTCTTGAATTGTTCCGACTTGGGACATAATCAATTGTTGCTGTTCCCTCATTAACAACAAGTATTGTCTCTTTTACTTTAGCTGTTGTGATTGCAGAACCATATTTAATCACCGATTGAATATTATCACTAATTACTTTCTCATTAATCAATGGTCTAACGCCATCATGAATTAAAACAATGCTTTTTTCATCTTTTGCAATCTGTTTTGCAGATTTAAGACCATTGTATATGGATAATTGACCTGTTTCCCCTCCAGGAACTACAGATTTTACTTTTTCAATACGAAATTTATAAAGAAGTTTATTTAAATATGGAATCCAATCTTTTATACACACAACCACAATCGCATCTATCATAGAATGGTTTTCAAAATATTCCAATGTATGTATTATTATTGGTTTATTATACATTTCAAGAAACTGTTTCGGTCGATCTTTACTATGCATACGGCTTCCAACACCTCCAGCAAAAATCACTGCAATATTCATCCCTTGAACCTCCTAGTCTCTAGCTCGTGTTAATCAAATTCAATTATCTCTTGATTATTTGTCCATTTTTTTTGTTCTAATTTGTTCCCATTGGTATTACTGTTTTCTTTTGCCTTTTGAATTTAAGTTTAATCCCATGTCTATACTCCAATGCAACTCCTTTATCAATCAACACCTTATATAATATAAATGTGACTAACAAGTGCTTCACAAAACCTATTGATGCTACCGTTTCGTAAAATCTGTCTGAAAAAATCAACATAATTAAATCATTAAATAAATATGCATATATTATTATTGTAAAAGGTTTATTGTTATATATTTTTCTATAAGCACAACTAAAATATAAAGCAATTATTGCCATAAGCGGTACAATACCATCATAACCAAAATCATAATAAAACTGATAAAAAGTTGTATATACATTACCAGTATTTAATCCATTATGTTTTAAAAATGGAAGATCTAATTGATATAAATATTGACTTATTCCATATTTTCCTCCCAAGTACGTATAGATATTACGAAACACTTGACTTCCCCACAATTCAGGTGTATGACGAGTTCCTTGTAAATACGTATCCAAATTTTGTATTGGAGCTCCAATATATACATAAATTGATTCCAGAATTAGATTTAAAGTGCTATTCTCACCCGTACGATTCAAAAGCATATTGATTCCGATAAGTAATAAAATTATTCCAAAAATAATACCTACAATTTTAAATAATAACTTTGTAAAATTTCGACGTTTATTAAGTCCAAAACATATTACCGTTATTATCAAAATTGCAGTTATCATCCTAAATAATGCAGTTCTACCACCTGATAACATCTGATCAAATGCATAAATTCCCAAATATATTATCTGTATAATTTCTATTTTTTTCTTTACGGCTAAATTATTAATTAAAATATAAAGCAATACATATGCATATGCAGTTATCCAAACAATACCATGTCTATATATAAAAGATGCAGAGACTGCCTTTTCAATAAAATTATTATAATTGAACAGTGCAATGACATGGTACTTGCCGGCTATATCAAAAATTGATGAAGTACTATACCCAAACGCAGCTACAACATCTTTTATATATTTAGCATGATAAAACACTACTAGAACTTCCAAAATAAGAAATACTAGTTGAATCAAATAATTTATAGAAATATAATTTCTAGAATGTTGTTCTCCATAATTTCGAACATCAACTCTTTTCATGTTAAAAAAAGCACTAACAATTCCAAATGAAATCGTTCCTAAAGCAATTACTAAAATAGTCTTCAAATGAATTTCTACCTTGTACATCCTTACAAAAAAAAGGCACAAAAATTCTGCAATTAAAAACATTTCACAAAAAACGCAAAATGGAGAAAAAATATCTGCATGAGTAATTAAATACCCAAACATTAAAAATACAATTGTTACTAAAATAAGTACTATAAGATTAAACATTTTCACCTGTTCCTCATATATTAGAAGTTCAATATAACTTCACAAATATTATATACTTTGTTTCATTGCACTTTTTAAGAAATATCCTCTTCTTAATTTCCCACCAATTTTGCACGCATTAGCTTTTAATGTTTCATATTCTTCATCGAGCATATTGTCTATTATGTTTCTAATTTCATCTGTTGACTTTATTGTTATTCCACAATGATTTTTCTTAATAAAATTTGCTAATGCAGCTTCTTCCCATATAATTACAGGAATTCCAGCTGCCAAATACATTGATGTCTTATGCGGATTATTAATTTTAAGATAATCTCCATAAACTCCAGTACAAGTAGCACTGCTGTCCCCATCCCAGACCAAGCCAAAACTACCTTGTAGATTATAAATTAATTCTTCTGGATTAAATGCCCCAACATAATTTGTATTTGAAGAAGCTTTTTCTCGTTCAAAATTAATTCCATATAAATTAAAGTTACAATTTTCCGGTAAATTATATATATATCCAGCCTTATGTTTACTCAATGCTCCCGCTATGATAACTGGACCTTTTCTGCTTAAGTTTCTCTTTTCTAATAATTCTTCATTATAATTCTCAACTAAATAATCAAATATTCCTAATATATCCATTTTATCTTTATGTATTTTCCATTTTTCATGCATAAATGACTTCATTTTTTCATTATGCACAATGATTTTACTGCAATTCTTAAATGAACTAATTTCTTCAAATCTCATTCTAATTTTTCGAGATAATGGAACATCATTTCTTAATGTAAAACGAATTGCCTCAACGTCATGTATGATTATTGAAGTATGTATTCCTCTTTTTTCCAAATTTTTTATAAGTAATGAAAACAGCATTGTATGTTCTAACAATGGAAACTGAATATATATCCAATCATTTTTTTTTATTTTTTTTAATGCATTCTTCCATAACATATAAACATCATAATGTGCTTTTATTTTTCCTAATCTTGTTTTGTTTTCACGTCCTTCTATCAGGCATGGAATCTCAATTTTTTTTAAATTATTCCACTTAAAAATAGTTTCTACATCTTGTCTGGCTTTAACTCCAGCTGTTTTTTGTATCAACTTATGTTTATCGGTTTCCACAACATAATAATTCATTTATTATATCCGCCTTTCCCTCAATCATCCCTCAATATAAGCATCAAACTCATGATTTATCCGCTTACTTTCTGGCGGAAGTTGCATATAGTCTCCATATATTTGTGTCAAATAAAACTTCCAACATGCTGGCGCATGAAATTTTTTCCCACAAAATTCCACATCATTATATGGTAAGTATTCTTTCTTTTTCATTCTTTCATTAGGACCCAAACTCCAAGCAACTCCACCAATATACTCCTGTTTGTCAAAATCATACTGATGAGCCAGTTTATCTAATTTTCTCCCAAATCTTTCTGGTGTATACATTCGCAAAAAAAGAATCATCGGTATTTTAACTATACTTCGTACAAAACCTTTTCCTTTTCCTATAGTTGCACTGCATCGATTAATCCATTTTTTTAATGGTTCCGCTTTACTCAACAATATATCACTTTCTTCCTTATCATCCGGAAGACCATCCATCGGAAAAATATCAATCCACAAATGTTGATCAACATTTGAATATTCATTTTTTACATAGGTTCTTGTATCAATAATTTTGGCAAATGGCCAAAAACTATTTCCCATCTGTAGACTGATTAATTTATAATATGGTCGAATATTTCCTTTTCTTAATAAATCATGTAATTTATCAAAATCTGGACGTGGCATTAATAAATCAACATCATCATCCCATGGAATAAACCCTTTATGGCGTACTGCTCCTAACAAAGTTCCTCCCGATAAATAATATCTCAGCCCATTCTGATCACAGAATGCCGCAAACTCACATAATATATTCAAAATATACTTTTTAACTTCCGTATTATCTAACTTTCTCATACTTTACAGAGATAAAACACAAATCTCTTATCTCACTGTCCTTTCTTTAATATATAAAGGTTAAATAGTTATTGTGCGATATATATCCATAAAACGCGCTCCTATCTTTCTTCCCTATTAAACGTCTCATAGAAATAGCCTTATTGTCTGATTGTCTGATTGTTTTTTTTATTTTCTCTTTATCAGTCCATTATTCCACTACCGTTTCTTTTATTTTTAAACTTATTTGTTCACCACACCATTCAACAATAATTTTTCTAATTTTTTTGCTTCAGTATGAATTTCGTATCCTCGCATTGTAAAATTATCCACTATCTCCTTTTGGGACACTCGGTTTATATTTTCTTTGATATTTAAAATTTCTTCTGCCCAAGACTCCGCTGAATTTTCCAAATTCCAAAATATAAATGATGGATTAATTTTAACTTCTTTAGGAATTACACTGTCAGATGCTAACATAGGTACTCCATTTGCCTGAGCTTCCATCGCAGCCATGCTGAGGCCTTCAAATTTAGATGGAAACAAAAACAGATCGAATGTACTCAACCATCCACATATGTCTTTCTGAATTCCGGCCATATGTACATACTTATTTAGTTTCTTTTTATCAATCTCTTTTTCAAGCTTTGTCCTGTCTTCTCCATCACCTATTAAAATCAATCTTACTTTTGGTTCTTTTTTTATAAGTTTTTCAAATATGTCTAAAATAAACATTTGATTTTTTTGGAAATGCAACCTTCCTATATTTCCTATGATATAATTTTCTTCCCACTTCAAATCTCGCCGCAATTTTTTTCGCTTCACATCATCAAAACAATATTTTTCTACGTCTATCGCATTACTGATAATAATAGATTTTTTTATTATTGAAGAATCATAAAACCATTCCGAAGCTTCTTTTGAGCAGCTCCAAAAATCCGTTACATAATAAGCAATTCTTTTTTTATTATATTTATGTAAAATTCCTCTTAACCTGCTATCCATATTTTGAGAATTATGGCTATGTATAATTCTTCTTTTTATCCCATATTTTTTTGCCATTTTCAGATAATCAATATTGGCAAGACTACACACATTCACCCATATTGCATCATACTTAGAGGCATTATTTTCAAAAAAATTTTTTAATTCTTTTTTGTATTTTTTATAATTTTTACTTCTCGCAGGAAAATGAAAGGTTTGTGAACCATTGGAAATAATTTCTTCTTCGAAAGCGATTTTATTATATGAATTACATAAAAAATCAAAATGAAAGGTATTCTTATCCATGTAATGATAGTAATTCATAATAACACTCTCTACCCCACCTGGATTTTCTGTCATACCAAAAACTAATATTTTATACATAGGTTTCCTCACAATTTAATGTTTGACTATTTTAATTTCTACTTTTTTCGTAAATATAATTTTGATATGCCCGCACAATATATATGATACTTGCAATATGAACCAATTTATATTTCATAAAAAAAACAGGCAATGTTCTCGCTGAAAAATTATTCTTTATATGGAACTTTTTTATCGCATCTTTGAATACAGGTGTATTTATAATTTTTTTTATATGCTCTATTTTTTTTACATAATTTTCTTTATTATTAACGCAAAATATACCTCTAACACAGGCTATATTTAAATGCATTAAAATATAATCATTAAATGCCAATTGTACATTTTCATGTTGTTTTTCAATATACTTACTCGTTATATTCATAGCTTCAATATATTGAAGTACTTTTTTATCTGCGTTACTCCTCATCGTAGACTCATTGTCTATAGAATAATGGTAAAATATCGTATCACTTATGCTAATTCTGGAACAATGCATTAAATAATGTAATGTAAAATCACTATCCTCTGAAAGCTGCATTTTTGTATTAAAGCCAATTCTATTTTCATAAATAATGCTTTTCCTAAAAATCTTTCCCCAAACCTGCATGAATTTTGTTGGATTTGCGATCATTTCCAACTTCATTTTTTCTGCAGAGTCATTAAAATAATATGTTTTCTCTTCTTTATTGTTTATATAATTTGCTCTATTACCAATCTCGTAACTATATACATACAAATCCGCTTTAGCATTTAATATATCTTCGTAAATATATTTTTTGCTTTTAGATACTATATAATCATCTGCATCGACAAAGACAATCCATTCTCCTCTGGCGTTTTTCAATCCTTCATTTCTAGCTCTTGACACTCCTTTTTCCGAATGAATTAGTTTAACATTTTCTCCATATTTTTGAATTAATTTTAATGCAACACTATTGGTGTAATCAGTTGATCCATTTTCAACAATCAATATTTCACATTTCTCCATGTTACAAGTATGTGTAATACTTTCCACAGCTCTTTCTAATGTATCAGCCGCATTATATGCTGGAATAATATATGAAATTAATATTTTTTCATTCATAATCCTCTTATTTAAAAGCTCCCTTCATATCTTTTTCCAACAAACTTAGCTTTTAAAAACGCTGTACTCTTTTTCCACCAATTAATCTTTTCCATATGCTGGTAAGGCAACTCTTTAATCTCATTTTTCTTAATTTTTCCTAGTTTAATCTCACCATCAAGCCACACATTAAATATTATCTCGCTTACTCTTCCATAAAATCGCCCCTGAAATGCTGATAATTCCTGTGGATCGATGCGTTTTTCTAACTCGAAGAGAATATCAAATAACCATTCACAATAATCATTCAGATATCTTTTTTGCATGATCATCATATTGAACATATATCCGTAAGTGTGTTTTACAACTTCATCATAACTTTTCAGATAGTCGGGATATTTTTCAGCGATTATCTCTCTGGTGATATCTAATTGAGATGCATAATGTGTATGTTCATAATGGGAATATAAGGTTTCTATATAATACTTTCTTTTTTTAGGTACAAAAATTTTATATTTTTCCAACATTGGGCGCAGCTCATTATACGTAAGAACACCTTCAAATGGTGCCTTGGTTTTCTTTCCAAAATGGCGTCTGTAATGTGCCAATCCTGTATAATCCGTGTCAAGATTTTTCCACGCCCAATATAAGCCTGTAAGCTCACAATACGCAGCGTTTTTGTTTGAAATGTTTTCTCCTGTATTATCTTTTTGATACCCTAAATCCAGCGGATTTCCATTCTGATCTGTTTTTCCCTCTGCGCCAACATGCAGTGGAAGATACATTGCATCTTGAGGCATTTCATATTTTTTATGTGTTGCTACTATAATTTTTACTGTAGGCGTATTCTTCGTCATTTCAATATTTCCTTACATGCTTTCTCTCTTTTTTCTATTCATCCTCCATATGCAAGTTTTTATTTTTCATAACTTCGAATACACTCCCCAACTCAAAAGCCGGCACATTCTTCGCCGTGCCCACACCTTCTTCAGGTACACACACGACAGGCGGTATTCAACCCGACGGTGTTTATCACTGATATACACCGTGTTTTGCTTTCGCTTTCTTTTTGTCAGCACGGCAAAGCCGATGCACTGACTTTATGACATCTGTTTTCTGACATGCCATAAGGTCAATCCACCTGCTCGCTTTTCATACTGATATTCTGTTTCCTTTGTTCTTCCCTTCATGCTCTGCGTCCAAACTGTGTCAGGCACTTTTTCCCGAGATTTCTCACAGCATTCAGATACCGATTCGTCTGGTGTCCGTTGGCACAGCAGCATAGTTCTGTTCTGGTGTCAGTCCGAATGATTTCTGCACCACACTTTGCACAAATTTTGCTGATGCCGGTGGCGTGGACTTCGATAACAATGATTCCGTTTTTCCAGGCTTTGTAGTCCAGGTACTGGCGAATCCTGGTGCTTAAGTGGAGCGGGCCCCAGTTTCCTGAGCCTTTCATGACGTTTCTGGAATATTCCTGGTTATAACGTGGAAGTACGATCACAGAAACGTCCTGCTCTACAGCAAAACGTAAGATCTGGCTTGTGACCTGGTGTCCATAGTGTTCAGAAAGATGTTTCAGATGCATCCAGTATTTCTGATCAACTCTGCCTGTCTGTCTGCCTCCGGTTGCTTCCTGGGACTTCTGGATCTTTTCCAGAAGCTTTCTGCAATGGTGCCTGTATTCCTTTCCGCCTTTCCAGAACTTCACTGCGATCTCCTGACCGGTTCCGTCCAGAACAACGCCTACCGCAAAGGCATCACTGTTTGTAAACTGAATACAGAGTATCCTGCATCCTGCCTGCATCCTCTGACGTACGGTTGCTGTATTTTCATTGTTCTGACGTACTGGAACATGCAGCATGTCATATTTGTATTCAAAAACTACGGATGGTGACATGAGTCTGGCGTTTTCCGGAAAGTCTCTGCCTGACAGCCGGCAATGCATCCAGGTCCATGTGTCTCCTGTCCAGACACGCAACGTGATCTCTTTAGCGGAAAAATCCTGATACATTCCTTTGTAATAGGTAACTGCTGCATTTAGTTTCTCGGCTCTGCCGATCTTCTCATCCTGGGCAAAACGGCTGAGATAGCTTTTGGCTGAAGCAATTCCTTCATTGGCTGCTGCTCTTCGAAAATACAGTGGAACCTTTTGCCAGGGGAGGGGATCTGATGGTATGCGTCCGCCTCGTCCCGGAATGCTCATGATCTCCAGCTCGCGCAAAGTCTGCTGGCTTCCCAGTTCCCAGAGATCCGTATGATCCAGAAGCAGGTTGTAATAAAATTCAGCGATCCGGTTATAAAATTCCTGCGTGGTCCGCAGCCATTCCGGATGTCTGCACCAGAGATGCAGTCGCCAGGTAGTGATGCTGTAGCCGCTTTTTCCGGTGTTTTCTTTTTTGCCGGTTTCCGGTTCTTTCATTTTGGTTCTCCGTTTTTTGCAAAGAAAAATCATTATAATATAACTTATCTAAATTATTATTTTTGTCACTTATCATTTCCATAAGCGACAGGTGATTTTCTCTCAAATTGCATAGTTTTTGAATCTTAATCAATGATAGCATTGCACCCTGTCACTGTCAAGATACGAAAAATGCACCACTTTCGACCAAAAATGCAGGTTTTTTCGGTTAAATTTTTTTATATACGACAAATTTTCCTTTTTTTCGCTTATTAGTGGTCACAAAAATGGTCAGACTTTTGCTATAATAGTGCGAAAAGGAGACTACGATTATGCCTAGAAAAGGGGAAAATATCAGAAAAAGAAAAGATGGCCGATGGGAAGCACGCTATGAAAAATGTCGTGACCAGAATGGACGGATCCAGTACGGATATCTGTATGGTCGTACATACGAGGCTGTAAAAAAGAAAAAGCTGGCTATTTTATGTCAGAATAATCTTCAAAACTCTCCGGGAAAGTGTTATGTATTTCGAAACCTCAGTGAAGAATGGATGTTATCCATGCGTTACGCTGTAAAGCTCAGCACCTATGCCTGCTACGAAACACTTCTTGATACACATATCCTTCCGGAATTTGGTGATATGCCGCTGAGATACATTTCTTCTGCTTCTGTATATGCCTTCTCTGAAAAGCTGAAACGGCAGGGGCTTTCGCCACGTACCATCAAAAATCTTCTGATCCTGTTCCACAGCATTTTACGCTATGGTGAAAAACAGGGGTATCTGAATCTTTCACAGCTTGAATTTCGGTATCCCAAAATAAATACCAGTCCTTTTCAGCTTATTTCTCATGAACATCTCACAAAGCTGATCACCGTTCTCTCTGCTGAGGACTCAGAATTTCCCATCGGCATCCTGCTATGTATTTATACAGGGATCCGCGTTGGCGAGCTCAGCGGCATCCGTTGGGAAGATATTGATTTTGATAAAAAGCTGCTACATATAAGGCGAACGATCTCACGGATAAAAAATCTTGATTATTCTGGTGAATCTGATGACGAACCCAAAACCGTTTTAATGATAGGTCCTCCTAAATCAGTCTCATCCATCAGGGATATTCCAATCCCTGATTTTTTATTGAAAAAAATGAAGCGGATTGCTGCTGAACCTGATTCATACCTGCTGACGGGTACGAATCGTAAATGTATGGAGCCCAGAAATATACAGCGTAAATTCCAGAAGCTCCTTCAGCAATGTGAAATCCCCAGTATCAACATTCATTCTCTCCGGCATGCTTTTGCCACCCGTTGTACGGAAATGGGATTTGACAGCAAGACACTTTCTGAAATTCTGGGACATTCGTCCGTCAAGATCACCATGGATATTTATGTGCACAGCAGCATAAAACAAAAGCAGAAGTGCATGGAAAAGCTAAACTATTAGCAGTCAGAATTATGGTCAAAGCAGGCCGGAAGTCCGCATTTATACGGGTTTCCGGCTTGCTTGTCGCTTATGGAAATGATAAGCGACTTTTTTACCCTCAAAAAAACAACACGGCAGACATCCCTCCGGGGCTGTCTGCCGTGTTTTATATCGCTTTTATGTTTTTATGTAATTAAGCTTTCTGTTCCTTAAGCCTCATATCCATTAGGGTTCTGGCTCTGCCATCTCCAGGAGTCTGCACACATCTCGCGGATTCCGTTCTCTGCCTTCCAGCCAAGCTCTTTCTCAGCTTTGGTTGCATCGGAGTAGCAGGTTGCGATGTCGCCTGGGCGGCGTGGTTTGATCACATATGGGATCTTGACGCCGGTAGCTGCCTCAAAGTTCTTAACGATATCAAGAACACTGTAGCCTTTTCCGGTTCCAAGGTTGTAGATGCTTAATCCGGAATTGTCTTCCAGCTTCTTAAGGGCTTTTACATGGCCCTTGGCAAGGTCTACTACGTGGATGTAGTCACGGACACCTGTTCCATCCGGTGTATCGTAATCGTTTCCGAATACGCCAAGCTCTTTCAGCTTGCCTACTGCTACCTGTGTGATATATGGCATCAGGTTGTTCGGGATACCATTTGGATTCTCACCGATGGTTCCGCTCTTATGAGCACCGATCGGGTTGAAGTAACGAAGAAGAACTACGTTCCACTCCGGGTCTGCCTTCTGGATGTCTGTAAGGATCTGCTCCAGCATGGATTTGGTCCAGCCATATGGGTTGGTACACTGTCCCTTCGGGCACTCCTCGGTGATCGGGATCATTGCCGGATCTCCGTATACGGTTGCTGAGGAAGAGAAAATAATATTTTTAACATTATGTTTTCTCATCACGTCTACAAGAGTAAGGGTTCCTGCGATATTGTTCTCATAATACTCCCACGGCTTGGCAACAGATTCACCAACTGCTTTCAGTCCTGCAAAATGAATACAGGAGTCGATCTCTTCTTTGTCAAAAACTTCATTTAATGCTTCGCGGTCCAGGATATCTGCTTTATAGAATTTCACCGGTTTGCCTGTGATCTTGGATACTCTGTCCAGAGCCTTCTCACTGGAATTGCATAAATTGTCAACTACTACAACATCATATCCTGCGCTCTGCAGCTCGACAACGGTATGACTTCCAATGTATCCTGCTCCACCTGTTACTAAAATTGCCATAGTTTTTCTCCTCCTCTATTGGATCTAACTGTTCCTGTTTATTTTAGCACTGTTCCTTTGTTTCCACAATAGCAGAAAACCAGGTTTACTACTTAATCCCAGAGTCCCTGCGGATAAAGTCCCTGATCCTTCAGATTCTGGATCGCGGCTACCACTACCGGTTTGTCCTCTTTATAGGTCACTCCGTACCATTTATCCTGTGTGGTAAGGACCCTGACTGCTGCCTTTTTTTCCTGGAGGAGCTCGTCAACTACAAACGGAAGGAAATATTCGCATTTCAGAGGATTTTCCGGGATGCTCTTTTCAAGGAATACCGGGAAGCGTTTTACCAGCTCTTTCATAAATCCGCCGGTGAATCCCCACATGTTCATGGATACCGGAGTCTCTCCCGGGAGACTTGTCCAGGTTTTTCCATCGTCCTCTGTGTAGGCTGCTCCGCCGTCACGTTTCTCAATGTGTGTTCGCTCATTGATATCTGCAAGATATCCATTTTCATCTGTCTCACAGACACCTCTGGAAACGTAGCCGTTGTCTGTCAGGGTATTCTCAAGACGGTAGCCTACCATCATATACTGGGCAGGTACGGTGTCCTCCTGGGCCTGGATCAGGAAATCATACGCCATCTTAAAGGCATGGGTTCCATAATAATCATCTGCATTGATCACCACAAACGGTCCGTCGATCTCTCCGGCACAGCTTAATACCGCATGTCCGGTTCCCCATGGCTTCACACGGCCTTCCGGAACCTGGAAGCCTTCCGGGATGTTGTTGAGATCCTGATGCACATAAACGATCTCCACCTTGTCACTTAAGCGGTCGCCGATGGCATCGCGGAAATCCTGTTCATTCTCTTTTTTTATGATGAATATCACTTTCTTAAAGCCTGCACGTACGGCATCATAAATGGAAAAATCCATGATGATATGACCTTCCTGATCTACAGGATCGATCTGTTTCAGTCCGCCGTAGCGGCTTCCCATTCCTGCTGCCATTACTACCAGAACCGGCTCTTTCATAATCTTGTTCCTCCTGATTTTTAGAAATACAGGGATTTTTTCCCATACATAGTTTAAGCCGGTCAGATTCTCATCCGACCGGCCTTTGAACCTTTTTTTATTATACTACACTTCACCGTGAAATCCTACTGATTATTTTCAGTTTATTTTCGGTCAGAAGTATTCTCCGGGAAAACGATCTCCATCCTGGTTCCAACTCCCTGTTCACTTTCCACGTTGATCTGTGCATGATGAAGCGTTGCTCCATGCTTCACAATGGAAAGCCCCAGACCTGTTCCGCCGGTCTGTCTGGAATGACTTTTGTCTACCCGGTAAAAGCGCTCAAAGATCCTTCCCTGTTCACTTTTCGGGATTCCGATTCCGTCATCTGCCACACAGTAGAACGGATGCCCTTTCCGGTTGCCTACCATGATCCGCACATGACCATTCTGTTCTGTATAGCGAACTGCATTGTCTGCAATATTAAAAAGCATCTCATAGAGTACATGGCGGACACCCTTGATCTTCTCTGCACTTCCGGCAAGCTCAAGGAAAATATTTTTCTTTCCGGCAGGATGTCTGAGATTATTTCTTACGTCTTCCGCAAGCTCATAAAGATCCACCTCTTCAAAAGGAACCTCACTGTTGCTTTCATCCAGTCTGGAAAGCTGGATGATATCCGCTACCAGATTGGAAAGTCTTATTGATTCATGGTAGATCCTTCCGGAAAATTCCCGTATATGATCTGCCGGAACCATGCCGTTCATCATAAGCTCCGCATAACCGGAAATGGACATCAGCGGGGTCTTCAGCTCATGGGAAACATTTGCAGAAAATTCCTTCCGGATCTCCTCTGCCTCCTTCAGTTCTTTTACCTGCTGCCGGATCTGCCGGTTCTGTTCATCCACCCGCACAAGAAGGGGACGCAGCTCCTCATAGCACACATTGTTCAGCGGATGCTCCAGATCCAGATCGTTGATCGGACGGATCAGCTCTCTGGTCTGTCTCTGTGCAAAAACAAACTCCAGGATCAGTACCAGGAGCATCAGAAGTCCCAGCACAGCAAGACTTGAGATCCATGTGGAATATATGGAGTCTACGGTTTTTCCTACACGGAGCACGTTTCCGTCATCCAGCTTCACCGCATAATAAAAGGTCTTTTTTGCAAAGGTTTCTGAATAACGGATACTTTCGCTTTTTCCATTTTTTTCTGCCTGTATAAATTCCGGACGATCACTGTGATTTGCCAGTTTTTTCGGAGAGGCCTCAGAATCGTAGAGAACGGTTCCGTCTTTACGGATGAGAGTCACACGACTTGATGATACTGTCTGAAGCTTTTTTGTGAGAAAGGAATCTCCATACTCATCCATGGCAAGGCAGATATACTGCGCTTCCTCACGGACTCCCCGCTGCATGTATGTGTTTAATTTATTGTAGGTGACCACACTTGCTGCCAGAAACGTGACAAGAACAGCAAAAATGATCATAATGCTTGTATGATGCAGAATTTTCTTTTTCATACATGATCTCCGATCCGGTATCCCACGCCACGCACTGTCTCGATCAGATTTCCGGCTTCCCCCAGCTTTTGTCGGAGAGTCCGTACATGAACATCTACAGTCCTTGTTTCTCCGTCAAAATCATAGCCCCACACATGGCACAGGATCTGGTTTCTGGACATGACCAGTCCTTTGTTCTCCATAAGATATTCCAGAAGCTCGAATTCCTTTCTGGTCAGCTCCTTCACCTCACCCTGATAGCTGACTTCGTGACGGGACACATTGACACGAAGACCCTTACAGTGCAGCTCCCTCTCTTCGCTCTGCCTTGCGCAGCGCCGAAGGACCGCTTTAACCCTGGCTACAAATTCCATCATCCCGAAGGGCTTGGTGATGTAATCATCTGCGCCGCCCTCCAGACCTTTTACCTTGTCAAACTCCGCTTCTTTGGCTGTGACCATGATCACCGGGATATCCCGGGTCCTGGTATCACTTTTCAGTCGTTTCAAAATATTATACCCATCTTCACCCGGGAGCATGATATCCAGCAGGATCAGTTCCGGCATATTTTTTTTCATGGCTGTGTCAAGTTCTGCCCCGGTTTCAAAACCTTCTGCCTCAAAGCCTGTTGTCTCCAGGGTATAGACAAGAAGCTCTCTGATATTTCTCTCATCTTCCACACAGTAGATCATTCTATATCCTCTCTGTTCTTTTTTTGCCGTTGGCACTTCATAATCGTCTGGTCTTTTTTGTTCCATGCCTTCAGTATAACTGCTTTCTTTTTACTGCACAAGCCCTGGCCGTCTGCTGATACAGATAACCAGGGCATAGCATTATTTCGATATCTTTTTATTGGCTGCCTGCCGCTGCCATCTGGGCTGCCGCCTGCTCATCCTTTATTTCCGGAAGCTGATACTGACTCCGGATCACCTCCAGCGCACGGTAGAAGGTTTCGTCCGGCCCATGTTTGATCTGCTTCAGGTGCTGATGTGTATCAAAAGCATCTTCATGAACCTGTGTCACACAAACACCGATATTGGAACAGTGATCTGCCACACGCTCCAGGCTGGTAGTCACATCGGACAGGATGAATCCCATTTCAATGGTACATTCTCCGGCGCGAAGTCTCTGGATATGCCGGTACTTCAGTTCCTTGCTGAGTTCATCGATCACTTCCTCCAGTGGCTCGATCTCTCTCGCAAGCTGCACATCCTGATTTTCGTAAACCTTGTAAGCAATATCTACAATGTCTTCCACCGCATGCTCCATGACACGTAACTCTTCCAGCGCCTTATCCGAAAACTTCAGGCCTTTTTCATAAAGCTCCTGTGCGGATTCCATGATGTTCACACCGTGATCGGAAATCCTCTCGAAATCACCGATACAGTGGAGCATGATGGAAACACTGTGACTGTCATGAACGGAAAGATCCTTCTGGTTCAGTTTTACAAGATAGGTTCCAAGTTCATCCTCATAACGGTCTACCTTTTTCTCTGCTTCTTCCACCAGAGCCTTTCCTTCTGCGCTGAAATTCTTCAGAAGGTCCAGAGCGGTAAACAGAGTTCTGTGAGAATCCTCTGCCATTTTTTTCGCTGCATTCCTGCTCTGCTCAACTGCAAATGCAGGTTTCTCCAGAAAACGGCTTTCCAGGATCATGAAATCCGGATCTGCTGCCACCTTCTCCTCCTCTTCCCTCCTGTCGCGGATAGTAAGACAGGCAAGCTTCTCCAGAGCCTTTCCAAACGGGAGAAGGACAAGAGTTGCCGTGATATTAAAGGCACTGTGCAGGATCGCGATCCCGGCCGGAGTCGCTGCCTGTGCCATAAATGAAAAATGTACTGCTGCATTTATCGCATAAAATACTGCCATGAACAGCATGGTTCCGATCAGATTGAAATACAGATGGACCATAGCCGCACGTTTTGCGTTTTTGCTGGCTCCGATGGCTGAAAGGATCGCAGTGATACAGGTACCGATATTCTGTCCCATGATAATAGGAAGTGCTGCACTGAACGGTACCATTCCGGTAAGGCACAGTGCCTGGAGGATACCAACCGATGCGGAAGACGACTGGATGATCGCTGTCAGCACTGCTCCGGCCACAACTCCAAGGATCGGATTGGAGAATTTCACCAGCATTCCGGTAAACTCCGGTACCTCTGCAAGAGGTTCCACAGCTCCGCTCATGGCATTCATTCCATACATCAGGATCGCAAAGCCTACAAAGATCGCTCCCACGTCCTTTTTCTTCTGGCTTTTTGTAAACATGATCAGAACCACGCCGATCAGTGCCAGGATCGGTGAAAATGACGTCGGCTTAAAAAGCCGGATAATAAAGTTATCACTCTGGATACCTGTAAGACTTAAGATCCATGAGGTTACGGTAGTACCGATATTAGCACCCATGATGATTCCCACAACCTGGGACAGCTTCATGATTCCCGAGTTTACAAAACCAACGACCATAACGGTAGTTGCCGAGGATGACTGGATCACTGCAGTCACACCCATTCCAAGAAGAACGGCTCTGATGGGATTGGAGGTAAGTGTCTCCAGGATCCGCTCAAGCTTTCCGCCTGCAACCTTCGCAAGCCCGTCTCCCATTAAGTTCATTCCATAAAGGAAAATAGCAAGTCCGCCAAGCAATGCCAGTACGCTGAAAAAGTCCATAATACTCTCCTTCACTTTCTCTTTTTGATATGTTTGATTTCCTTTTTTCTCATTTCAACGATTTTCATAATAGCGGCCTATTGTAAAATTTTCCCCACTGGAATGTAAAATCTGTGTAAAAAAAATAAAACAGAGGATCCTGTTACGGGAAACCGATTTCCCGTCAGGATCTCTCTGTCCTATATATCGTACAGTGGTTTTTATCCTTATGATGTGTTTTGTGCTGCGGATATTCTCATTCCGCTGAGCTGCATGCTCATGAGCAAAGCTGCCCTGCGATCTGTGATCAGAATCCGCGGATCTCCTCATCCTCAGATCCGGTCTTGTCGATGGATTTTATTACAAGGTAATAGCTGTAATCATCATTGACCTTTACTTCCACCCGGTCTCCTACACGATGACCGCGCAGTGCCTTGCCGATAGGCGATTCAATACTGATACGGTTTTCCATGGAATTTCCGCGGATGGAAGTAACCAGCTTGTACTTCTCCACCTCATTATCTTCTTCAAAAAGAACTTCCACGATATCGTCCATTCCCACTTCGTCAGATCTGGAAGCATCGGATACAATGGATGCCGTCTTCAGCATCCTCTCCAGATAACGGATGCGGCTCTCGTTCTGATTCTTATGCTTCTTGGCTGCATAATACTCAAAGTTCTCACTTAAGTCTCCCTGGGCACGTGCCTCCTTGACCGCCTCAATGGCTTCCTTACGTACTACCAGTTTACGGTGTTCGATCTCCTGCTCTATTTTTTCAACATCCTTGCGGGTAAGCTGTTCTCTCATTTCTCTGGCATCTCCTTTTCTTTATAACATTCAGACTGATCCTGGATCTGTTCTCCACTTCCTGTGAAGCTTCTGTCACAGATACAGGATTTCTGGAAGGTTACCGGAAATACCATAGCAGATACGCTCTGCTTTGTCAAACAGCGCATACCTGTTCTTCGGCTTCCTCCTGCTGGTGTACTCGCTGTTCAATATAATCTGCCATATGTTCTTTGGGGATATCCAGTAACATGGAAAATTCAGAATAGAGATGATCCTCTGCAAGCTTCAGATACCGCTCGTCTGTAGCGGTTGTTTTTTTACCATGAGATAATCTGGCCTGTTTTCTGACGTAGATCGTCTTGATGATCCGAAGAAGATCTCTGCATTCACAGGTACGGATGCATTTCTTGTAGCTATCCTCCCGGAATTTCTCATTCTCAATACTCAGTGTCTCAATGGATGGGATCTCATCGATAAGCCTCTCCGCTTCTTCCCTCGTAATGATTCCGCGAAGCACCTGCTTTCCACCTTCCACCGGTGTAAATATCTTCCCATCGGTTTCTCCTCCGGGCCTCAGTACATAATAAAGCTTCTCGCCGGAGGAACCATCCACCCTCATTGTGGTAACTCCTGTTACCTGGCAGATGCCGGTACGACCATACACAACATATTCGCCTGTTTCAAACATTCTTCCACTTCCTTTCATTTTTTTACTTTTCTTTTGTTATCCTGGCGCTTATTGTGCTCTAATGAAAGCTCCCTGCCAGGTTATATATCCAGACAAGGAGCTTCTCACTGAGGATTCTATCCTTATTTTACTACTTTTCCCATTTATTTGCAAAAGAATTCAAAAAGCTTTTTTATTTTTGTGAAATATGCCCACAATGAGGGCATATATTTTTTGTTATAATTCTTCTTTTTTCTTTCTTCCCAGACGGATGTCTTCCATATGAGATTTCAGTTCCGGTGTCATACTGTCAAAGAGATAGGTTTTGCTGTTGTCTCTGCGCTCCTGCCATTCTTCTCTCATCTGCTGTTTTGCGGAAGCGATCTCATCTTTGAATCCGCGCGCTGAGATCCTGGCGGCTCCCTGTCCCATAATGATGATCTGCTCCAGTCCGTCTGATGTGGCAACTGTCACGTTATGCTTCCGTCCAATTTTATGGACAGTGCGTTCAATATACTGGTCTGCAGTTTCCGCTTCTTTTGTATAAACAACATGAATGTTATGATACTGGAAGGTTTCCTCCGGATGGCCCTCTACACGGTAGGCATCAAATACCAGGATCAGGATGCAGCCCTTGATCCCCTGATAATCGCTTAATATATCCATTAACCTGGACTGTGCCGCATGAAAGTCTGCCTGTGCCAGATCTCTTAAATCCTCCCAGGCAAATATGATATTGCAGCCGTCCACCAGCAGATAGTCCTCTCTGTGGATGGCCGGACTGCTGTTTCTCCAGGCGCCGTGACCGGTTTTTGCCGGAAGGCCGGAATCTGCTGCACCTTTGCCTCCCTTCCCGGAAAAGCTGCTTCCGCTTTCCGAATTTCCGAAGCTTCGGCTGTTATTGCTGTATTTCTTTGAGCTCACCGGACCAAAGGTTTTCTCAAAGATTGCCTTCAGTTCTTTTTCCTCTTCGTAGTTTCCATACATGGAGGTATATTTTCCACGGCCGGCATTGGCTGTTCTGTGATCCGGACTGTTTTTGGCTGTTCCCTGAACTGCACGCACTCCTGCAAAGCTGTTGTCGGAATCCTCATAGGCATCATTACTGTCCGGAAGCTGAGCTCCTTCCAGATGCATATATTCTTCTACCTCATACCAGGGAACCACGAAGCCTGCTCCATGGGCACAGAATACAGAGCCTGTAGGATTCTCAAGATCTCTCTCGGAATCATATCCGATCTCCTCTGCGATCTGCTCCTGATCCTGACAGGGTTCATAGCCCTTCAGAGTACAGGTCAGATGACCTCTGCCTCTTGTGTAGGAAACTACCTGGCTCTGATAATCCCTCATTTTTGCCACCGGCGCACTTCCTGTGATCACCGACAGCTCTCCCTGGGTTTCCGGCCCCTGAAAGGTTCCCTGCATCCTCTGGATATCCGTCATGGCACGTCCTACATTTTCTGCCGGAACCTCAAGTCGGAAGCTGTAATAGGGTTCCAGAAGAACTGTCTCCGCTTTCTTGAGGCCCTGGCGCACAGCACGGTAGGTCGCCTGCCGGAAATCTCCACCTTCCGTATGCTTCTGATGTGCCCGCCCGGTGAGAAGTGTGATCTGCATATCGGTGATGGATGATCCGGTAAGGACTCCCAGATGCTCTTTTTCCTCCAGATGTGTCAGGATCAGCCGCTGCCAGTTCCGATCCAGCTGATCTTCATTTGCCGCAGTAAAAAACTGCAGTCCGCTTCCTCTCTCTCCCGGTTCCAGAAGAAGATGCACCTCTGCATAATGACGAAGCGGTTCAAAATGTCCCACGCCTTCCACCGGTGCGGCAATGGTTTCTTTGTATACGATATTACCGGTCCCAAATTCTACTGCCACATGAAAACGCTCCCAGATCAGATGCTTCAGGATCTCGATCTGTACCTCGCCCATCAGCATGGCGTGGATCTCTCCCAGCTGCTCATCCCACATGATATGAAGCTGCGGTTCTTCCTCCTCCAGCTCCTTCAGGCTTTTCAGCATCCTGTGGGCGTCACAGCCCTCCGGAAGGATGATCTGATAATTCAGTACCGGTTCCAGCACCGGCATGGCAGAATCCGCCTCAATGCCAAGCCCCTCTCCCGGATATGTTTCGGTAAGACCTGTAACTGCACAGACGGTTCCTGCCTCTGCCTCTTTGAGCATTTCAAATTTTGCACCGGAATAGATACGGATCTGATCTGCCTTTTCCTCCCAGATCTCCTCTGCCGGAATACCATTTCTTCCTGCATTGGTCAGCGTCTCCTTAACCTTCAGGCTGCCGCCGGTGATCTTCATATAAGTGAGACGGTTTCCCTGCTCATCTCTGGCGATCTTAAAGATCCTGGCTCCGAATTCTGCGGGATAGGACGGTACTGCCATGTAGGTCTCCATTCCATGGATAAAAGCATCTACGCCTTCCATCTTCAGGGCAGATCCAAAGAAGCAGGGAAAAAGCTTTCGCTCCAGGATCAGCTCTGCCACGTCCTTTTTTGCGATCGTTCCTGTTTCCAGGAAGCTTTCCAGAAGGTTCTCCTCACACATGGCGATATTTTCCAGAAAATCATCCGTTCCATTTATTTTATCAGAAGTGCCCTGCGTTCCGGATATATTCTCTTTTTCTGCTTCACTGGCGTTGTCTTTCAGCTGTATTCCTTCAGCTGACGGATATTTCCCGGAGTTATCCACAGGATTCTCCTTTTTCCCTGCTGCTTCTGCACCGGAGCATTCCAGTTCTCCACTAAAATCCACACAGCATCCGCTTAATTTCTTCTTCAGCTCCTCAAGAAGTCTTTCCCTGTCTGTTCCTTCCTGATCCATTTTATTTACAAAAAGAAATGTTGGGATCTTATACTGTGTCAGCAGTCTCCACAATGTCTGTGTATGCCCTTGCACACCATCTGCTCCGTTGATCACCAGGATCGCATAATCCAGCACCTGCAGGGTACGCTCCATCTCAGCAGAAAAATCCACATGCCCCGGTGTATCCAGAAGTGTCACTTCCATATCCCCCATGGAAAAAACTGCCTGCTTTGAAAAAATGGTGATTCCTCTCTCCCTCTCAAGCTCATAGGTATCCAGATACGCATCCTTGTGATCAACTCTTCCGATTTTCCGGATCCTTCCGCATTTAAAAAGCAGGCCTTCCGATAATGTCGTCTTTCCTGCATCCACATGGGCAAGCACGCCCAGGCTTATATGTCTGTGTTTTATATTCTGAGGTTTTTCTCCCATTGAAAATACCCCTTTCTGTTGTAATGATATCCACTATCATAACATAGAAAGGGGTATAAGTCGAATTTTGTTTCGGTCTGTGATTCAGGAATCCAGGTAGGCTTTCAGCTTCTCCAGATCCTTTTTCATATCTGCTCTTCCTGTCTGGTAGATCCGCTCCAGATTACTCTCATCACGCTCGATCATCGCCGCCTGGATGGGACTGCTCGGACGGATGATATGAACGCGCCCCTCTTTTTCCAGAGAAGCCAGTTCCTCCAGTGTTTCATTATAATGGATATGCCGTTCCTCCAGATCCTTCAGAAAAGCCGGATATTTATGTAATACTGCTTTCAGAAAAAGCTGCATCTTAGGGTTTGCTTTTTTTCGGTACTTCACATCTCTGGTAAGCACCACTACGTTTTTTTCGTATCCCCGGGAAAGCATCCACTTAACCGGGATCGGATCAGACACACCACCGTCCAGAAGTCTCTTTCCCTCAAGCTTCACCGGTCGGGAGGCTATCGGGATCGATGCAGACGCACGCATCCATTCAATATCCTCCACATCTCCGTTGGGACATTCATGATACACCGGTTTTCCTGTATCCAGGTCCGTACACACCACTGTAAATTTCATGGGATTTTCTGCGTAGGTCTGACGGTCAAAAATATCCAGCTTCCAGGGCAGTTCGTAATATCCGAATTCCCGGCTGTATACATCTCCTGTGGTGATCCAGTTCCGGATGCTTGCAAGTCTTTTATCCTTGCAGTACTTTTTGTTATAGCGAAGAACTCTTCCGATCTGCCTGGACTTATAATTGCATCCAAAAACAGCTCCAGCCGATACGCCCACCGCACTGTCTGCGTAAATCTCATTTTCCATCAGAACATCGATCACACCGGCTGTATACAAGCCTCGCATACCGCCGCCCTCCATAACGATACTGAATTTTTTCAATTGTGTTTCTTTCATTTATTTGTCCTCTGTATTCTGTCTGGCAGACTCTGCTGCCCTTATACTGTCATCTTTATGTCCCATTTATTGTACTTTTTAAATTATATCTGTCTTTTCTGCCATATATCTATATCCATTATCAGAATATCTTGGTTGTCCACTTGCTCATATCCCAGACTTCATTTACCACATCCTGGTAAAATTCCGGTTCATGGCAGATGAGAAGAATACTTCCGCGGTATTCCCGGAGAGCTTTTTTCAGCTCGTCTTTTGCATCTACATCCAGATGATTGGTAGGCTCGTCCAGAAGAAGAATATTGGTGTCACGGTTCACCAGCTTGCAAAGACGCACTTTTGCCTGCTCACCACCGCTTAAAACTCGTACCTGGCTCTCAATATGCTTGGTCGTCAGGCCGCATTTTGCCAGTGCGGAACGCACTTCATACTGGGAAAATGACGGAAATTCCTGCCAGAGCTCTTCGATACAGGTAGTTCGATTCTCACCTTTAACTTCCTGCTCAAAATATCCGATTTCAAGGTTCTCGCCCTGCTCCACGCTTCCGGAAAGAGGCTTGATCAGTCCAAGAAGGCTTCGAAGAAGTGTTGTTTTTCCTATTCCATTGGTTCCCACCAGTGCGATCTTCTGTCCTCGCTCCATAGTAAAATTCAGTGGCTTGGAAAGCGGCTCATCATAACCGATCACAAGGTCATGTGTCTCAAAAAGCATCTTTCCTGGTGTTCGGCCATAACGGAATTTGAACTCCGGCTTCGGCTTCTCTGCTGCCAGCTCGATCACATCCATCTTGTCCAGCTTTTTCTGGCGGGACATAGCCATGTTTCTTGTGGAAACACGTGCCTTATTCCTTGCTACAAAATCCTTCAGCTCACTGATCTCCTGCTGCTGTTTGCGGTAAGCAGCCTCCAGCTGTGCCTTCTTGACCGCATAGACCTCCTGGAAATGATCGTAATCTCCTACATAACGGTTCAGTTCCTGATTTTCCATATGATAGATAATGTTAACTACAGAATTCAGGAAGGGAATATCGTGGGAAATAAGGATAAAGGCATTCTCATAATCCAGAAGATATCTTTTCAGCCATGCAATATGCTCCTCATCCAGATAGTTGGTAGGCTCATCCAGAAGCAGGATGTCAGGCTTCTCAAGAAGAAGCTTCGCAAGAAGTACCTTGGTTCTCTGTCCGCCGCTTAGATCCGTAACATCACGGTCAAGCCCCAGATCCAGAAGGCCCAGAGCTCTGGCAACCTCCTCCACTTTGGCATCGATCGCATAAAAATCATGAAGTGTCAGTTCGTCCTGGATCGTTCCAAGCTCTTCCATCAGACCATCCATCTCGTCAGGATCTGCAGTTCCCAGCTTGTCGCAGATCTCGTTCATCCGTTCTTCTTTTTTGAGGAGAGGATCAAAAGCGGATTTCAGCACCTGGCCGATGGTCATCCCCTTTTCCAGAACTGCATGCTGATCCAGATAGCCTGCGTGGACATTTTTTGCCCACTCTACCTTGCCCTCATCCGGCATCAGTTTTCCGGTCACGATACTCATAAATGTGGACTTTCCTTCGCCATTAGCGCCTACAAGTCCGATGTGTTCTCCCTTAAGAAGCCGGAAAGATACATCTTCGAAAATCGCTCTGTCTCCAAACCCGTGGGTCAGGTGTTCTACATTTAAAATACTCATTTGTTATATTCCTTTATCATTGTGGTTTTTCTGTTTTCCCGGAAGGGATTTTTAATAATGCTATAGTATTATACTTGATATTTTTCTCTGCTGTAAAGTCAAATCTCTGTATACACTACGATCGGCTGACTGGCAGCTTTTTGTATTACCGGTTAAGCTGCTGAATACTATTGAATAATTTTCCATCTTCCTACCTCATTATCTTCTGTAAAAATCCTGTTCTTATTTATTATGCCATCGGATCTCACCGTTTAATATGATCGGATAACGGATCAGCTTGTCTGAATCAAGGTTTTCCGCATACATATCTACTGCGGTTATCTGGTGATTATCATAAGTGGTATAATAATAGATTCCCTTTGTCGTGTTGCAGCATGAAGTATAGATCGTGATCTCATATGCGCCCTCTGATACCTCACAGCATCCCCGCTGCTGATCAACAGAGCCTAAAATATGGAAAAACTGGCTGACACTTTCGTTTTCCCCATCTCCGGATATTGCGTTTAATTTTGTGAATGCAACCTTTACAAATCTTGACTGGCTTGAAAGATCTCCCGGAATTCCCATTCCGCCCATTCCTCTGCTGTATGGATCCAACTCCAGCACTCCTGCAAATGTACTTTCCGGCTGCTTTCTGGATACACCCGCATAATTGTTAAGTGCAAACATCTGACCGGGGAATGGAGGATTATTTGTAAGTACGCCAACAGGATCGTCATAGATGTGCATTCCGTCTTTCATGGATTCTACAACGATGCATTCCTCCTTGTCTGCGATCATCCAGTGAAGCTGTGCCGTTGGAAGCTGTCCACTGAAGGGTGTTCCCATAAGCTTCATATTGGAAAGCATCCTCCTTGCTTCAGCCACCGAAGCACACTGGGTAAGGATCCATGGAATAAATTCATATTGCGCCACCTGGACAAGATCCTTATCTGCCTCTGTCGCTTCCTCTGCATATGCCGCATTCCCCACAAAGTTAAGTCCTGCCATACCTAGTCCCTTTTCATTAGCCGCATCATAATAAAGCGGATAATCTCCTGCTATAAACGCCATTCCTATGAAAGCATAATGTGTTTTTGCTTTTCCTGCATATCGGAAATCGAACTCATAATTTCTTGGGGTTATGGTCACCTCTTCCCCATAGGAAAACTCATAGTCAAGAGTTCTTCCCATATAAAAATCCTTTGTCTGATACGTTGCTGCTGTACACATAGATCTACACCTCTTCCTTACAATAATCCTGCAAACAATCTCATGAAAAGCTGTCCCAGACGAAGATATGCACTGCGTCCTGTACGGTATTGTTCTGTTACTTCCCGACATTCCTTCATTGTTTCTTCCAGGTCATTTCTTATAGATAACACAGCCGGACTGTCTGCCATAAAGCATCCGTTTTCAAAATGATGATAAAGACTTCTGTAATCCAGATTTATGGTTCCGCAGGTTGCCATACAGTCATCTGCCACGCTCATCTTGGCGTGACAGAAGCCAGGTGTCCACTCATAGATCCGCACTCCATTTTTAACCAGTCCATGATAAAAGGAACGTGTAACACTGTAAATCATTTTTTTATCCGGGATTCCCGGTGTAATGATCCTGACATCAATCCCCCGCTTTGCAGCAAGACACAGCGCATGTGTCATTTCATCCGTAATGATCAGATATGGCGTTATAAACCAGCAGTATTTTTCAGCTTTGTTGACCATGCTGATATAAACTTCCTCTCCTACCTGTTCATCATCCATTGGACTATCTGCATAAGGCTGTACAAATCCGTTCTGAGCTGCCTTATATTCTGATCTTATAAAATATTTGCTGAAATCCTCATTATTATTCCTGTCATTGGCTGCATTCCACATTTCAAGGAATGTTGCTGTCAGCGACTGAACTGCATCGCCTTCAAGACGGATCCCGGTATCCTTCCATTGTCCGTAGGGATGGGTATAATTGAAATATTCATTTGCCAGATTATAGCCGCCTGTGAAAGCTACTTTTCCATCGATCACGGTTATTTTTCGATGATCACGGTTGTTCAGAAATACATTCAGACCCGGCATAAAAAGATTAAATACCCGGCAGTGGATTCCGATCTGCTCCATCTTTTTTACGAAATCCGTATTAATAAAGCCAATAGAGCCCATATCATCATAAAATACTCGCACCTCCACGCCTGCCTGCACACGCTCCTCCAGCACTTTCTGGATCTTTTTCCAGGCCTCTGCATCTTCTATCGCATGGTATTCCATAAAAATAAACTTTTCAGCCTTTGACAGTGCTGATAACTGTGCTTCTAATCCCTTTACCGCCTCATCATAATAAACAATATCCGTATTCTGGTATACGGGATAACCTGCATTTTTCCAAATATACTCACTGATATTTCCTGCTTTTGGGATTTTGTTTTTGATATTTTCCAGTTTTTCCCGATTATCCGGCAGAAGCGGCAGAAGCTTTCTGTCGATATCCGCATATCGTTCTCGCATTTTACGGGTTCCGCCATTTAATCCGATCAGCAGATACAGTGCTACACCCATAATCGGAAACACAAGTATCAGAATGATCCACGGCATTTTCATGGAAGAGGTCTGATCGGATGCATATAGTGCCAGAACCAGAATTCCTGCAAAGACTCTAGTCAGCAGATTAACGATCTCCGCATATTCATTCAGCCTTGTGATCACGATAATGATAAAAGCTGCTTCCAATAAAATGCAAAGCACCGAAAAGCATAATCGAATGACACCGTTTTTCGTTTTTGCTCTGCCCTCCAGTGTATCCTGCTTCATAAAACCGCCCCTTTCTGCATTGAATGAGAATTTTCTGTTGTGCGTAAGCCTAACTGAATATTCCTGTTGCGTAATAAAATCAACAATTATCGTCTATACTACAAACAGCGGAGCTCTGACCTGATGATTCCTTGTCCACTGTAATAAAAAATGAAATAAGAAGAAAGCCCTGGAAGCTGCAACTTCGAGGGCTTTTGATTTTTTTGTTATAAACACTTTAATTCTTTTTTGCCTGCGAGCATTATAGCATATGCGATTTTTCTTCGCAATATACTCTGTATACTTTTTAAGATGTTTCTGTTTTTACTGAACTCTTTGCTTCTATCATTGCAATAACTTTCTCCGCTGGTTTCCCAACTAGACATGTGATTGTTGGTATTCTTTAACCTGTTTTCACTTACCGCTTGTACCGCAACATACCATTTTTCAATTCAATAAATTTTCCGTTAAAGATTTCCTGCAACACCTGTCTGCATGGTATCCGTTGCAATCTTCTAACCTCAGACGCTTCCATTACTCGGAAAGTAGTTTGGTGATGATCTTGATAAAATGCAATGAGCGATTCAATATACGGCTCAGCATCTTCAAACGTCCAGTTTGCTTCCTCCTTCAAACGCGAGAATACCGATACCAGACTAATACATCGAACATCTTCAAAATTTGTAGCGCCATTCCGAGCATTTCGGTCATCGGAGCAGAACACATAAATCTGCTCCCCAAGCATCACCGACAAGACCTGCAACAGCACAAAAGACTTGATTTCTCCAAGATTATTTTTCTTGCCCACTTCGATATCGAGTCGTTCAAGCTCTTTCAAATAATCCTCTCTCGATATCGCCGTGTAATCAGCATCTTCCAATGCTCGATAATGTTCCGAAAAGTAATCTTTAGAAAAAACATCACAGGCCAATTTTAACATCTGTGTATAAGTCGCACACGCCAGCGGCCCTCGTACATGTGACAGGCTTTCAAGAATTTCTTGATCCGTGTAGCTTTTTATCTTTTGCGCGCCAATCTTTTCGCTCAACCAGATTGGCGCATCAGCATTATACCGATTAAGTTCTGTTACGATTTGCGCATGACAAAAGAACACATATTCCGGCAATTCCATGACCCGGTCAATCAAATGATTATCGCCGCCATCTTGAACAGAGTGCGTTTTGGAAATGAAATCGGTATCTAGCAGTGCATATTTTTTCACTTCGCTTTGACACCCCTCAATCCAAACCGTACTCTTTTTTCAGTTGAGTAATGTAAGCCACATCGTCATTTTCTCTGGATTCTGTCAGATACTCATGCTGTCTGTTATACTCAACTTTCTCAAGGAGTGTGCCAAAAGATTCTGTTCCCCTGCCATCAAGCTGCCAGCGCTTTGCCTTACCTATCAGTGATGCCCTTTTCATTACATTCGCAGAACTTATCTCCAGCAGCTTTTCAGCCTGCTGGTGGGATATGTTTCCACTTTCAAACAAGCGCAGTACAACTGCCTTGTAGGGCATAGCAAACATATCCATAAGTATCAAAACGGAATCTACCGAAACCAAATCTTTATCAATTCCATACAGTAGAATTTGCTCATGGAGAAGTTGATCCGGCATCAAAAGCAGACCTGCGAAGGCATTAGCTTCCAAGTCCTCCTGTGTTCTTCCTGTTTCATCACCTGTTGCCGAATCCAGCATAGAACCATTTTTTATATAGCTCTGGTCTGCATTTTCTACATAACAGTAGATATGATACAATTCATGCGACGCAGCGAAAAACTGCTTACATAGTGGAAGTGCCGTATTTACGCACACAAAAATCGTATCCTGCTTCAAAAAAGTCAATGCCCATAATTCATCATCATGAATTGGAAAACGAAGCAGTTCCAGTGCAATTTCTTTCTTTCTTGCATAGTTCTGTATAACAGCAAAAATATTATCTTTGATAATAGAATTACCGACATACTCTGCCGAAAACTGCCTGACAACAAATTGAATTTCATCAAATTTCCTGTTTTGGCTTACAAAAAGGCTATCTTTCAGAACATTGTTCATCACTTATCCTCCCAGAGCTGCTCCATCTTTTTGCCATTCTCGCATGCCCTAGTGTGGAACAGAATCATGTCGGACAGTTCATCCGCAAGCCGGATTCCCTTTCTTGCTTCTTCTGTTTTAACACGCCCCATAAACGCATGAATCACATTCGTATCCATCGGCTTTTCTGGCATCTTCATCAGAGAATCCATCGACACATGCAGATATTCAGAAATCTTATGAAGTTCAATCGCATTGATTGCTCTTGCACCATTCATAATTTTGCTCATTGTCTGTTTGGAGACTCCAATTCCTTCTGCCAGATCAACCTGCTTTTTGTTTTCTTTTTTCAGTTCAGCCTGAATGTTGTTTGCAATTATCATATTTACATCCAGCATATAATCGCCTCCTGTTCTTGTACTTATATTATACGCTCTTTCACATAGAATATCAATTATTTAGAGACTGATCTTAGTTTTTAATTTATTTTGTCGCTATTTTAGTTACAAGTCATCGCTAACCTTCAGAAGAGTGGTTTACACTAACGCTATAAACCTGTATTTTCCTCATTCAAAAGACCTTCTACAACCTCAACAGAGAGATTTCTATGATAGAACAGCTCATTGCCGAAGCAACAAAATTTGATTTCAAAGTTGCTCTCAAAACGAATCCACCAAAAAACCGGTTAAAAAACACCCCATTGCTTTTCCAACGAGGCTTGTAATTGTTGCAGGTCGACAAAATGCTTGTTTCTACACCCCTTGACCTTTCTTTCTTGTTTATAATGAGAAAGAAAGAAAAAGAAAGGAAAGGCAACCTTTTCAAATCTGGATCGAACTGACAGAAGAGATTATCCAGAGGATGCAATCAGAGAATCTTTACTGAACAGCATTGTTCACCGTGATTACTCTTTCAGCGGAAGCAATCTGGTCAATGTCTATGAGGATAGAATCGAATTTGTCTCTCTTGGAGGTCTTGTATCCGGTCTGGAACTGGAATCCATTTTCCTGGGTGTTTCATAATCGAGAAATCCGAACCTTGCGGCTGTCTTCTCCAGGATGAGATTGATTGAAAGTTATGGCACAGAAATCGAAAAAATTGAATGTGCATATAAGAATTGACCATCCCCGCCAGAGTTTGAAACGGCAAAAGGTGTTTTCCGCGTAACACTTCCCAACAGGAATGAGCAGCCGGAAACGAATGTCCGGATATCTAATAAAGCGGACAAAGATATTTCACTGAATGAACAGAAATTACTCATTCTTCAATATACACTGGAAAACGGCAGTGTTACAAGAAAAGAAGTTGAAGATTTGATTGGTGCAGAAACAACAAAGGCTTTCCGGTTGCTTAAGGAACTTTGCAAAGCTGGCAAACTTGAGCAAAAAGGAAGCGGCAGGTTGAGCACCTACATTTCCAAATAAAATCATTGTACAAAGGAATATCTCGGCAATGAAATCAACTTTATGAGCTAGGTAAAAAATAAACTGTCTGAATCCCATGCTATGCACAGAACTCAGGCCGTTTAGCTTTTGTTCATCTTCCCATCTCATTTCCAACTCGTCCAAAAGCGAATGCCTTTTAGATTTTCTTCGCAATCGTAGACAGCTCCGAAAAAGAGCCTCATGACGGTGAAGAAAAAATCCAGAGCTGTGTTTCTTTCCACTTAGCCTTCGTTAGTTTCTTTCTGTCCCGAACACACCTTTTACCTGAATTCTGAAATCCAGCTTGTTGTTGGTCAATCCCTGCATGAGCTACACATTCTTATATCTGGGCAGGAAGATTGGACTGATAGACTGAATATCTTGCTCATTAATACAATGAGCCGTCATGAACTTTTTCGTCATATGGGGCTTTATATCTGACAGTACCTGTGACATAGAATCCTTTTTTTCTTCTATCACTCATCTATATTTTCCTATCATTGGTCAGTCAGTGACTTGCTCCCACTGGGCCCAAAAGCATTTTGCTGGAGCTGTCATATTCTTTTCCAGTGAGTTCAGACCGAACAATATCATCATTCAACATTTTAATAAATGCCGCTGCCTCTTTTTGTGAAGAAATCACAATATGATCTTCTTCAAACTTGAACATAGTTTTGTAGCGAGAATGCTTTTTCAGATTCTCTAACAAATCGTTCTTTTTCATCTGCAAAACAGGCGAATTTTTTGCCTTTAATAACTTCTTTGCATTTGTCAACTTACTTTTATTTTCAAACGCAACAAACTTTTCAAGGCTATCTACAATATCCAGATCGCGAATAATCTCAATCGTCTTCTGTGCCCCCGCTCGTATGTATTGCTCAAATCCAAAAAATCTCTGCATAAGATCCATTTTTGCCGTAACAACACTTGAAGAAAAGATAATTACATCTGCTCGTGAATCTATCTGCACAATATCGCTATCAATTTCATCGTATGTATCACCAACAAATAGGGCTATAACATTTTTACTTCGATCAATTCTTGATACAGAGTATATATGTTGATAAACCCAAAAGTACTTGTCATTCAAATTGATTCTAAAAAGAAATCCAGACAGTTTATTTCTATCGCTTTCCGAGTAGTACTCCGTACGCTTTTCAGCATCATCAAGAAAAATAAAGGGTCTATAGTTCTCTATCAGACTAATCTCATAAAATTCTTTCTTATTGTCTGCAATATTTTCTGATGTATCAAATTCGGCATCATCTGCAAGATAGGTACAATTGATAAAACCTGCCACCTTATCTTTTGTGCTAGAAAGCAACTTATCTGTTGCTCTGATTTTTTTGGTTTGGTATCCACTTTCATCGCGTAGGCAGGCATATATTTCAATACCGCAAACTGAACCAGAAAACATTATCGACTTAATCGATGCCTGAATTTCTTCCTTGGTCATTTGTTCATCTCCTTCATGTAGAGGACTGTATCATTAATCACTTTATATTCTACTGTACTAGGATTTTTTAAAAACCTGCCTTTAACTACAGCCAAACAAATTTCATTATTAAAGTCAGGATTGCTCTTAAAAGTAATCTCATAGACTCGGTATCCTAAAATTGCCAATACAGGATTCGCATAGTACAAATGTGTTTTGCTTAGCAGCGCACACATCATAACCACAATGATAAGGAATGTTACCGCTCCTTGAATCGTTCCTACATCATCAATCAAAAGCGGGATAATCATTGTCATAAAGAAATTCAAACTTGCGTCCTCTTTTTCTACGAAGGAAGAAAGCTGATACCCTTGTTTCTTATCAGTCCATCTAAAGGCTGTAAAAGAAATAAAAGATATGATTGCTGCTAAAATCCATGTAGCACATAACAAAAACACAACAATCAGCACATTATTAAGGCGAACAAATTCTCCCCAATATGACTGATTTTCAGCAAGTTCGCTGACGGGGGTAAATTTGAAATTGCGTACAATAGTCAAAAAAGCCAATGGACTCAATGATTGCAGCATTAACTTATGTTTCAAGCTTAAATTCATTGGCACACCTCCATAAAGCTTACAGTTCAACAAATATCCTTTTGAATACCAGTGAAGTAAATATATCCTCTACTTGTTTAGCCAATTCTTTCGAATGAATCCGTGCCCCCAGCTCGATATTTCCTTCCTGTCCATGATATGAAAGGTTTGCAGATGTAATCAGCGTATCCGTTTGATCAACAGAAATTACCTTTGCATGAAGAGCAGACATTTTATCTTCCTGTTTTGGATAGTTATAAATTCGCAGAAATTTTCCCTTATAGCAGCATAAACGGTCAAAGGCCTTCTGACTCTCAATGTCATTCACAAAAAATTTCACGAGAACGCCTTCTTGGCTCTTTTGAATTACACAATCGACTAACTCGGCAAAATAATCCGAGAGGGAGTACCCAGTAATTAGAATGCTCTTCCTAGCTCCCATAAGCATTTCTCTTACGGTAACCTTTGTCGGTTTTGTTTTCAACGCAAAAGAAGGTGGCGCTGTAACAACTAATTCAGCGCTATCATCGTTACTTTGGGCAGTCGCTGAAACCATAGCAAGAATTTCATGAGCTTCTTTTTCAGAAAGAGATGGATATCTCTTTTGAATGGCTCTAATAGACTCATTTCCACCAGATATAGCATCTGTGAGAATTTTGTTTAACAAAATATCTAAGCTTATACTTCCAGTTGACATAGTTCTTCCACCAAAGTTTTAAAATAAGACTGATTTTCTCTTCCGTCAATAGGCACAATTAGTCCGCGATCCAACATGCGATTTCCATTCTCGCAAGCTGTTTCTGAGATCATACAGCAGGAATGGCACGCCGCGCCATTTGAATTATTACCAGCAGGCACATTGTTAAGGCATTCCGGATCATTTGTGCAAACCAGTGCTTCCTGGAAAGCGTCTTTCATCAAAACAATAAGCTGATCAATATTTCCTAATTCTACAAGTCCACCAAGTGAGCCTTCTTTATCGGCACTTCCGGTATAGAGCAACACGCCAGACATATCATCCCCAAAATAAATACGCTCACGAATAGCGGATGAAGAGTACCCCGAGGACATTGACATCTGCTTAATCAACAAATGTGCGAATGTATGCATCAGGACATACCTTGCATCTCGTAATGTGGTAACAGTCCATTCTTTAGATTCACAGAATTCCTTATAACACTGCGCATATTTCTGAGAAAGTGCTCCCAGTTCTGGATCTCTCAACCACGCATCAATACTATCCCTATTAAACTCAATAAAGACACCTTCACCGTGCACTTCTGCAGCAGGAAGCCATTTTTCAGTCTTACCCTTATTTAGATAAACGATATTTGTCTGCTCATCGGCATCCGGATCCGGAGCATCTACACGGGTGAAGCCAAGCAGCACTCTTACCTCTCTTAATCGTGTAATGCGAATGACTCTCTTAAAATACGGGAGAAGATAATCCGGAAGCGGATCCTCCTCAGCCTTAAAATGCTTTTTGTTGGAAGCGTACACAGGATCTGCGTGATGCGTAATGGCGCTGTATTCCATCTGCTTAATCTCTGTGAACTCTTTGATGTTCTGTCTTCTGCGCAATAAAGCTGCACCAAACTCTTCTCTTGTAAATGCAGAGAAATATTTTTGATACACTTTGTCTAATCCCATCTCCCCAAAATCTTCTTCATAGCTGTCAATTAAGCGCAAATGCTCATCAATCAAGTTATAAAGCGGATTGATCCAAGGTGGAATGGATATGGCACTTCTCATTACTGGAAAATATACATTCGACGCGCCACGCTGAGAAGGAATCATTTCCTTATCGCATTTTTCATTTTTATGATTTGGCCGGAACGGGTGATGTCCGGAACATTTCATACCTCCAAAATTCTCATGCTGTGTTGCACCGCTCATACTCCGTCGTGCCCCGCAGGAACATTCAACCCACATATCTGCAAGCGTTGATGTATTGCCAGTTGAATACATCCTCATCATACCTTTGCAGGTTGTATTGCCACCGTGAACCCACCAGCTCCAAGGGAAATCATCCATATGGCCGTTCTCACAAATAGTAATAAAACGAGAAGGATAAGCCTGTCTATGACATTCCGGACAAGTTACACCAAACTTCAGATATCGATCTAGGTCAAAATTCTCTCTTAAATCAAATATTCTCCCACATTTCACATTGGAACAAACATGCATATAAGGGAATGAGACCACAGGAATATCTCCGCTATAAGAAGTCCGTGGCATATAAAAGCAGTCAACGCCCAGATATGAGGCCAATCTGCCATCTATAATTTTCTTTCCTTTTTCCTTCCAATAGTTCAAGTCCAGAACCGTGACGGAATCTTTCACGGCATCCACAATAGAACCTGGACCAAATGTAGTTATCAACTGATTAGGACGAATCTCACCTAATTTATTATTGTCAAACATAGGCTTTTAGTCCTCCGTGTAATAGAACATATTTGCTGCTCTCTCAACATCACGCATAGAACGAAGAGTCGGCTTTTCAAGATCAGTACAAACTTCGCCATAAGTGTTCATTAGGCGATTATACGTTTTAGTTGTATAGACATAGTATCTAAGTTCTTTGGATTGAGTTGCTAACAATTTCCAATTGCTTATAAAATCATCAATCTCATGTTCGGCATCGGCCTTAGCAGAAGGCTTGATGATGTTCAATCGATTCATGATAAGAGCCTTCACTTCATTAAGCTGCTCATCGGTTAGCTTATCAATAGCTGCTGCTCCATCATTACTTGCAAATTCCGGATAATGCAAACGAATTGCAGAAATAACCAGCGCATGCAGCACGCGATCTCTTGCACGCGCAGAAAACGGTGTCGCTGTTGTACCTTCAACAAAACGATATAGCTGAGCATGATAACCGGTAAAATTCTCATAATGAGACAAGTCGCGGGGACGATAAGGGTTATATAGAGTAACTACTAGGCCTGGATAAGAACGCCCGATACGGCTAGTTGCCTGAATGTATTCGGAGTTCTGTTTTGGCTGACCAGTTACCACCATAAGCCCAAGCCGATCCACATCCATACCAACAGCAATCATATTAGTTGCAATTGCCGTATCTAAGCAATTTCTATCTGTATATGGAGTTTCCAACTGACTTAGTTTCTTCGGAATGTCATAAGAAGACATGCGGGAAGTAATTTCAACCTTATGATTAAGGAAACGCTGCCTACTCATTCCATATTTCTTCTTAATGCGCTGAATTCTGTCAGGAATATCATCCTGTAGTAATCGAACGGCACCGCCGAGTTCTCGAATACTGTTATAATACCCAACGAGGGTATAGTAAGGGTCAATAACATCCTTGTACTCATCATCCAGCGAAAGATTATAAGCACTTTGAAGGATAATCGAATATACACGCAGCAAAGCTGTCTTTACAGACTGTCCAGGCGCGCAGACACCAACGTATCTTCTAAACGGATCTTGTTCAACCGGCACCTCACGAATATAGAAACTGTCACCGATTTCAAACCCATTTGGTGGAAATTGCGCAGTTACTTTTCTGCCATATAAGCATTTTGTCTGCTCAGCAGCATTTTTGATAGTTGCCGTAGAAACAACATACTTTGGCTTTATTTTCTTTTCTCCTATCGTATAGGAACACAGATCTTCAATAACTGTTTCATATGCACCGTATACGGTTCCCAGAGGTCCTGTGATAAGATGCAGCTCATCTTGGATAATCAGCTCCGGCGGAAGGAATGGTTTAATCGATCTAAGTGTAGATGTGGGTAACTCTTCTGTACGATTATGCCGAGCATGGTCTGCTCCAATAGCAACATAGCCATCGCGACTGCAAATTCTATCAACGCGACCAAACAGAGCATTTGTATTCACATCCCACGGAAGGCGGGCAAACTTATCAACTGTTGACAGAATAATGGTCGGGCATTTAGCATAAATTTCTTCATCTACCAGATAAACCGGGATTTTTATCTTATTGCTGGGCTTGTACCTATAGAACATGCATTTATCATCCGAACAATAGATGCTAACCGATTTTGTAGGAATATCTATATAGAAATTTTCCTCTGTAAGCGGTTTCCCACAGAATGGACATGTAAGCAGCTGTTTGTAGATAGAGTTTTTCTTGCTTCTTGCTATTCTTGTTTTAGCTGGATCCTCCGGAGCTTCTTCCAATTCTTTAAAGGTGTTCGGAGTCACAGTACCACCAACCCAGAAACCAATACTGATAGGTTCTTTTCCGTATTTCGGATATTCTTTTTGTCGGATGAGTTCCGCAGCTAGAATCATCTTGGTGATACGATCTCTCTGTTGCGTAGTAAGTAGGCGCAAAGTATAACGCAAGATTGCAGTTACACCGCCGTCACGATTGTATTCATCGTTCTCTTCAGCACGCAACCTTCTATTCGCAATAACAAATGCCATAAGCCCCAGATATGCCTCGGTTTTACCTCCACCAGTCGGAAAGTATAGAAGATCCACGACTTCACGGTTATCATGCTCTGGATCTACAATACCTTTCAGATTCATGAGAATAAAAGCAATCTGGAAAGGTCTCCAGCCAAAATTATTGGAAGGATCACGAGGATCCACAAAATCCCTAAAGGCACATTCGATACCGGCGCCATGCTTCTTAGAGAAATTCATAATGTTTCTCTGAAGAATCATAGAACGATTCATAAAGCAAAAGGCATCAAACGCAGTGTCATCCTCTACAAGTAGCTGAATGCCAGCGCGGATTCTTCCAAGAGCTTCTATACATTTATTTATTACTGTGTCGCCAATTTCTTTCTTGAACTTAGCATCATCCATTTTTGAATCATGAATCAGTTTTTTCTGAATCCAATCCTCATAGGAGTTTGCCAAGACATTCAGCCGGTTAATGATGTCGTCTTTTTTCTTTGCAACAGAAAGGGTTCTCATAGAGAAGAAGAACGGGTCAAATCCTTCCAAAGCAGCGCTAACACCTGGAAATTCGTACTCTGGAATAAATGTCGATACAATTTCAGAAGCACGTCCATTTTTATTGGCTTTCCAAGTTGCTGCGCAACCACGTCCCCTTCCTAAAATAGGTCGCTGGGCAAAGTAAAATTCATCGACGGCAAGAATTTTTCTGCATATGTGCTCTGCCACGAAGATATCCATTTTGTCCTGGGAATAGGCACGCAAGTTGACTTGGAACATCATTCCAGCAATATCACTCTCAGGATTTTTGCGCTTGTTGTTAACATATGCTGTTATCAAGGTATACCCCTGCTTGAGGCCGATTTTAGAAACATATAAAATAACATTTGAATCACAAACCAAAGGATATTCTTTGTTCTTACTAAATTCTTGCAGATCAATAACAACTGTCTCTTTCTGTGGATGACGTTTATACGTGCTTACATCAACTTCTTTTCCCTCTTTGTTAGTGGTTTTATCAGAAGCTTTGGTGTAATCACCCCAAGTCACATCCACATTGAAAGATTTTGTACTACTTTCTAGGTAAAAGCTGATGCCAATGGAAGACGGTGTTTTAAATCGATTTGTAAAGACCGGCTCATTATCATCGTCTTCGCCCGCAGTATAATCTGCATCCCCTTCGAAAGAAGCATCTCCATCGATTTCCTGCTCATTCGAATCATTTTCACTGGTTTGTGGCGCAAGCATACCCACGATATATTCAAAACGCGGGTTTTGATTCAGTATTTCATTTTCACTACTCGGTCCCAACAAGTCTTTCTTTAACATTTCTATGACTTCTTGGCGAACCTCAGCAAACTTAAATCTATCTGCCATGTGGTGCCTCCTGTTAAAATTTAAGGACAATGTTAATCAGAAGCAATGGATTGATTTCCTGCAACTGATTAAATCGATCAATTTCAGCCTGCGCCTCGTCTTGAATCTCTTTTCTGCGCTTAGGCAGGTCGTGTTGCAGCTTATCCATTTTTTTCTTCGCTTCAGCCGCTTTTTTTCGGATATCCTTTTTTTCCAGCGTATCAGTAGCCTGCATTTCAGCAAGTATGTACTCCTCAACTTCTTTTTGAGCATCCGTAAGCTGAACATGAAGCTGCTCTTGTTGGACATCGACCCAGTTTTCAATCTTCTTTTTGTTATATGCGATAGTAGGAGCTACCGTTTTATCATGTTGATCCTGAACCTCTGAAATTAAACGGGCATAAATCCGGTGAAAATAAGATTGTTCTTCATCTGTCGGTTTAAAATAGCGAACATCCGAATCATTAGCCTCCTCCAATGCGGAGACAATCTCATCTTCAGTAAAATTGATATACTCACCATTTTCATCACAAAGTAGTAAAACTGGGAAGAGGAGTTTTGTATTGTCCATGAATGCTCCAAGGAACAAAACGCCATGTGAACCAAATATCTTTTCACCCCAGTTGTCGATTTTCCAGTAATGTAATTTGTGATTCACTTCTGGTTCTTCAAACTGGTTCCAATATTCAACATCACGTAGATATTTATCGATATCAGCCTTGGTCTTTTCCAACGCTTGCCCCTTCGCCTCTCTACTTTCTGTAAGCAGAATTGAGCGAAGTTCTGCTACATGAGCATTCTTCCTTGCATCTAGCTGCCTGTTCAAAGCTGCAAATGCTTTCCTTACCGCAGTGATATTCTTACAATTCTGGTAAATATCCAGAATACGCTTTTCAAAACTCACACCAGATTCAAGTGCGCCTAGCGCAACATCCGATGCACCAAACACGCCCTCAAACAGTTCAAATTTCTTAGAAAGTATATCATATACTCTGCGATCTGCTTCATTATCCGTATTCAACAGATTGATTGCTACGACATCGTGAGTTTGTCCATAGCGATGACAACGGCCAATTCTCTGCTCAATTTTCTGCGGATTCCAAGGCAGATCATAGTTGATGATTGTGTTGCAAAACTGTAGATTTAGACCTTCTGAACCAGCATCTGTAACAATCAAAATCTTGGCATGACTCTTGAAATAATCGACAATTGCGTGCTTATATTCCACACTTCTGCCATAGTTTGTTTTACCAAAATTCTTGACCTGCCATGTTCGAAAGATTTCCTTCGTCATGGCATCATCAAAGTCACCATTAAAGAGAAGGATATCTTCCTCGCTATAACCAGATTTTCTTAGTTCCGCTGCTATATATTTTTGTGTTCGCTTAGACTCTGTAAAGACGACAGCCTTCTGATTCAATCCCTCAGAAATCTGGTGGGCAAATGCGGATTTCAATGCTTCCCTCAACGCAATAATCTTTGCATTCGTCTTTATAGCCCTTGCCATTTCAAGAATATGCCTTACAATCTTAAGTTCAGCTTGAATAGCCTGTTTCTTCTCTGCTGTTTCTTCATCATCGTATTCGTTGAAACCATCCTCGTCGATTTCATCTTCTACAAACCCCCAGAATAAATCGAAGCCCTCCTGGGCATAAGCAGATTTAGTGCCTTCATAGAGTTTTTCAAGACGTTTTTCTAATACTTCAAAGGTCTCTATCAAAGCAAAGCTGGAAGATGCCAGCAACTTTCGAATAACAAGAATAATCAGCCCACGATTCGCATTCGGAATAGAATACAGCGGATCACGACGCAGAAAATCATTGGTCACATCATAGAGTTCTTTTTCTTCTGTGCTTAGATGGAAATCGACCGTAATACAGGTTCTCTTGCTGAAGGCCATGTATTTTCCGACATCGCGTCGAAGGGTGCGATATAACACTGGAAGAAGTTCCTGTTTCAATTCCTCATAATCACAGCCATCCACAAATCGACGGTTGAAAACCTTTTCTGACCCGAAAATACGTGGATCGATAAAGGAAACCAGTCCATGAAGATCTGTAAGGGAATTCTGTAACGGCGTAGCAGTCAAAAGAATTTTAGGAATCCCATGTGTCAAATCATATAGATTTTTTGCCCGCTTTGTGCCATGAAAAACATTCCGCAGATTATGAGCCTCATCAATAATCAGGAAGTCCCATTTGACATGGGGAAAACGCTTAATTAGTTTCGATGAATAATCATAAGAAGCAATGACAATACTAACCTCATCTGCGTTTCCAAGGTGAGTTTGCACATTGGCAAGATCATGCTCAACCGTGTACCGATCCAGAATGACAGCTTGACGTCCAAACTTTTCTAAAAGTTCTACTTCCCATTGCTTTCTCAAAGTAGCTGGAAGAGATATCAGTACCTTTTTTGCTCCGTTATCCAGAACATAGTTAAGCACTAATCCAGCTTCGATTGTTTTGCCCAGACCAACTTCATCTGCCAGAATGATACCGCCTGTCTTTAATGCTTGAATGGCCGCACAAAAGGCATTGACCTGATGGGGATTTGGCTCAATATCCGCATTCAGTAGACATTCAAATGGAGCCTTGGCCAATTGTTGCTTCTTATACCAGCTATATTGTTCAAGTAGGAGATTGCTTTCCATCGATACCCTCCTTACTTAATTCATTGGCGATTCCTTCTGCGATGCCTTTAGCCATTAACGTAGGAACGGCATTGCCTATCTGTACAAATTGAGCCGTTCTCGGGCCTTCAAAGAAATAATCATCCGGAAACGATTGGATGCGAGCGGCCTCCCGGACAGTAATCGAACGGTGTTGCTCAATATCCGGATGAATAAAGTAATGTCCATCTTTTGAGATATGAGCCAACATGGTGTGGCAGTACGCCTCGTCTCCCTCTACAACTTTAAATCGATCCAGAAACGATTTTCGGTTTTTGTGTGTCTTCAGTTCATCCGGCAAATCATTATAGTTCAGACGTTTGTGCCCATCATTCCAGAGTTCAATTGTACGCCGATAAATCTCAATGTCCCTGTCTTTATTGGGTCTTGCGCAATGATGCGTCAGAATGTCAGAATCCTTGCGGATTCCAGTGCTTCTTAAATAATCGCTGAAATCATCTGATCTGTATTCACCCGATTTCCCTCCTGGCTGCAACGCTGGCAGATCACTGAGAATATCGTTAACCGTAGCATCCGCTATTGTCTGCTCAAACTGCGGATAAGAAAGCCCGGTATTCTTCAGCCACCCGACAATGATCATTCTTCTTCGGTTTTGCAGCACACCAAAATTCTTTGAATTTTGCTCATGGCATTCAATCTCATAGCCAACGGAACGCAGCGCTTCCTGGACTTTCAGCCAGGTTGCACCACTGTTTGCTGACTTGATTCCCATAACATTCTCAAAAACGAACATCTTTGGATGATATTTCTGAAGGAATCTCGCATACAACTTATAGAGATCATTTCTAGGATCCGCTGACATCGGTGTTTCCATATGCTTGCTTTGCGCCCTTCCCACCAAAGAATATGCCTGGCAAGGCGGTCCACCAATAATGACATCTACTTGCTTGATGCCTCTTTGCGTAAGGATCCTATCTATATTTTCAAATAACCTTGGAAGAGTTTCATTTGACATCGTTTCACAAAATACGGATTGTAGCTGCTCCTCGGGAATATGTTGCAGAAATTCGTCGCGGGTGATTTTTCCGCTAATATAATCCTTGTAGATATCAAGTTTCCCTTGTGCTTTGAGATAATAGTATCCCGTTCGTGTTTCCAATGTTTGAGCAGCATATGGGTTCATCTCCACATGCGCTACAGGTGAAAAGCCCGCTTGGATGAAGCCTTCGGACAATCCACCAGCTCCTGCAAATAAATCTATAAAATTGTAAGAGCCTGTTGTGGCGTTGATACGTTCCATGATGAACCCCTATCTGTGTAATTAATTTAGTCTTCAAACACACCGTCTGTGTCAAAAATATGGTCTAACTCATCCGTACTGATTGCGGCAAGCACCTTATTGCGGATACTGCCTTTTGCAAGATCTAACCGCTTAAAGCGATTTTCTCCTGCTGCGTCTTTTCCAATACGTATCAGCTGCACTCTGCCAATTCTTGGTTCATTTGCAGCATAGTTTGCAAGTCCCTTAGCTTTGCCCAAGTTATCCTTGAAATCCGGATTGTGAGGTTCCAAAATATCAACGATGTACTTGAGAATTGGATCTTGGCGAACAATGATGAAATCCGGATAAAGCTCCTTGCATTTCCCGTCCATTTCATAAGGCATCCGCAGTGACCAAGACTGTCGGGACGGATTACGCAGCCAGCAAACATAATCCTCTCGTTTTTGCTCTTCTGCCAAAACAGCCTGTTCCCAGCCATTCAACTTAATTTTTGCTATTCCATCTGCATTGGCAAAAAGATGATCCGTGTACTTTATTCCATCTGCTTCAACCTTGGCACTGATTGTCTCCGGAAGAGTAAAGTTGTGCTTACTGATTTCATCGCCGTTAGCAACAATATCGCTATACTGCTTTTGACACTTCTCCGGTTTAGCTACAATATATTTACGATACTGGTCGTTCAATTCATGGAACTTCTTCTCAGCGTATTTATTTAATTCCGCAATACACTCGCTGTCGAATGCGAACAGAATACAATCCACCTTAAAGGCGTTCGGATTGTCGAAGTCGATATATTTACGCCCATATGCCAAGTGGAAACCACATCCACCCATTTTTGCGTCTGCTACTCTTAGCTGACGATCAAGGTCCGACTCGGATGCAGTAAACATATCTATCTGGTTATCGCTTTGTATTTTCTCACCGAAAACATCGAATATCTGAACAGACAGTTTCATCTTCATGACTTGCTTTGTAAGCTCGTCATATTTTCCAGCATCATGCAAACCGTTCACATAGTTGCGGATAAGTTCAGCAACATCGTTTTTCACATCCTCAGCCGCCGTAATACAGATATTGAACTGCGATAACAGCCCTGCCAAGCTCATCAAAGACTTCAAATAACTATTGATTTTTACCGCACGGACGATATAAGTCAGATATCCCTGTTCATTGATGAACTTTGTAATTCCTTCACGATCTATTGTTGGAAGCATCGACATCTGCGATACAGCCGGTGTTAGCACTGGCTGCTCTTTTTTCTCAGATTGGTCACCTTCACTGGTTCTCTCAATTTCTTGACCTGCATGCACATCGTTTCTAGGCACTGTTTCCAGTGGAATCGTCTGGTGTTGTCCTTCTGCGGGAAGTTCTGAATCTACTCTACCTTGGTTCACTGCCACAACTCCAGAATTTGGCATATCGCCAACTGCTGTGGAAGGTGCCACAGCAGGCTCTTCTTGGAAGCCATTCGGATAATCAAATATGCTCAACTGCCCCACCGTCAGTTTTTGCGTTTTCTTTCGCTGGTTGTGAACCGACCATGTATCATAGTTCTGCTCCTCAAGAGATTCACCATCGACAACTGTCGGAATCTCTCCACCTTCGGTTGCCTGCAATTCATCAATAACCTTTTGGACGGTATCCTGGTTGAAATACGGAAGGAATAGCCGCACATCATTTAAGGAGTCATCCACGAGAACATGACACTGAAGCGGTGTACGAACCATACGTCCGAGCAGCTGCGCAATATAGGTTGCGTCTTCCGCACGCCGGAAGGACATCATAGTTTCTGCACGAGGGCAGTCCCAGCCAGTGGACAGATTTTCCTTAAATAAGACAACACGAATGCGGCGATCTTCTGCGATCTCGGATGGCTCGATATGCGGCACGGTCAATCCGTGAATCGACAATGTGCCCGTTGAACCGAAGGTATGCACGACTTCATTTTCCTTGAAGCTATCGCCCATACGTTCTTCGATTTTCGCAATTACATCGTCCAGATCGGTGTCGGATACTTTCGTACCGGAACCAGCGCAGACTTGGATAACAAACACCGGATTTACATTGGTGTAGTGCTGCTCATAAGTATACTGATACCAGTGCTTGCACTTATCCTGCCATTCGTCTGTTGCAGCCTGGAGAACAGCCATGTCGCCGTGTTTGATTGGATCCTCCGGATAAGTGATTACAATACGATCTTTCAGCAATCCAGATTGGCGAACCTGGGCCGGGGAAATAACAACCTTATGCAATGTAGAGTTTGTTGCCTGCCCAACAAGGGAATTAAAACGTTCGGCGGTCGCGCTCATTCCGATGACGACCGGAATGGGCGACAGATTCTGCTCGCTGCTTCCCTTGATAAATCGCTGCATGATGGTAGTAGCCGTTCCCGCCTGGCGTCCCTGCATACCGCGGTGTGCCTCATCAATAATGAAATACAGACGGTCAGCTTTTTCTCTTGCTGTATTTTCAATGGTCTCCCAAATCGTATACTGTCGCGTATCCGAATGGCGGCTCAGATTACCGGCCTTGCCAAGTTTTTGCGTATTCAGGAAATAGATATGACCGTCCTCCAGAATCTCTCGGTCGAAAGATTCATCCGAAATCACTACGCACTGATCCATGCGGACCTTATCTGCCTTCAGCTCGATCTTCTGCTTGGACTGCTCATTCAGCTGCGGAGAATCCGAAAGCCATACAAAAATGGCCTCCGGCTGTTCAGTAAACTGCTCTGAACCGTAAAAAATATCTTCAATCAGGGCAGACATGATAATCGTTTTGCCAGAACCCGTTGGTGCCTGGAGTGACACCACCTGAGGGATTTTCAGCATGCGATAGTTATTCAGAGCCATCGCCACGCGGAGGCGCATTTCATTGACCGCCTGTTTTTGGAATGGGAATAATTCACAAATCATTCTTAGTTTCTCCCTCTGTTCACACGAAAGTGATCTAAGTAATCCCGGTAAAGCTGATACGCATTTTCAACATTCAGATTTTTTACCATCGATTGATAGTTCACTTCATAATCGGTTGCTAAGAATACGGTTTGGATTTCAGGATGTTCTGCAAGCTTTTCTGCGAAATCGGCAAATGTATTCTCGTTGATCAAGACTGCAAATTGATTCTCCGGCAAGATCAGCATGTCCGGCATTTGCTCTCCGGTCAATTCCGGACATTTTCCTTTTGCACCAGTTTTCAACCACAACGTAGGCAACATTTCCGAAAAACGCATACCGAGAGAAACCGCTGTCGGATCCAAGAACCCAAGTTTGAAGAATGCTGCATTTGCTTTGAAACCATCTGCCATATGCATCAGCGGTTCACTGCCAAGATAATCACCCTTGAGCGGATTGCCGTTTACATCATGCCCCTCAATAGTGCAGACCGTGCGCGGCCAAGTGACATAGTGGGCAATGCCAAGCTTTTCCCATTCCGCATCACCGGGCTGATATCCTTGAGCTAATAGCGTACCTGCTTCTTCCGCAGAAACTTCATTGTTTGTCACCATGATACAGCGTCTGTGCCCGCCATCTTCAGCATTGAGCAAGTTCACTGCATGCATAGTCGTGCCTGATCCAGAGAAAAAGTCAAGTATAAGCGCATTTGTTTTCTGCGCAACAAAAAAGCGAATAGCATCATGTACTGCATATAACGATTTAGGAAAAGGAAATTGTCTGCCAAGAAGTATTTTTGTCAACAGATCCGTTCCTTGTCTCGTTGCATCATGTGACTTGATGCGCCATTGTGTTCCCGGCATAATATCACGCACTTCATTTGAAGAGATAATAGATCCATCATCAGCGTATCCATCAATTTTGTATGTTCCATCTTCTACTTTCCGTATCTCACCGCTTGTCAGAAAAGTAATGGGCACACCGTTTTTTGTCGGCCTACCAAATTTGATATATCCTTTGGATTTATATTCCAAGAACTTATCACGATTTATATTCCAATAATGTTCCCTCCCTTGTGTATCAACAGGGAAAACTGCGAAAGTTCCTTCCGGAGGAATAACAGTAGTTCTGTCTGTCCCTAGCGGCAATGGTTCACCAACGCTATGGTATTTGCCTTCAGTGGTAAAAAACACAGGATAGAAATTCCCAGGACTTCTTTCACGAAAACCAGCGCTTCCGCTTCTAATCAAATACTTCCATGTTAAATGCGTTGCCCTTTCGTCATCTGGATTCATACGCCATTCATCAGATAGTGGCAGTCTTTGTATTGTTGCTTCTCCAAATACAAGAATAAAAATATATTCATCTAACCTTGTAAACTGTTGCTTGCGCGCGGAACCCTTAAAACTAATTACACTGCTGATCATCTGCATTATCGCTTCTGGAAACATTTCTTCCAACAAGCAACCAAGATGCAGATATTCCTTTTCATCAATGGTTACAATTAGTACAGAATCTTTGGGATTGAGCAGCTTTTTGGCAAGCCTCAGGCGACGCTGCATGAAGGAAAGCCACTTGCTGTGGCGATATGCATCAGCTCCGTCCACATAGTCATTGTTATATTTCCAGTCCTTAGCGCCGGTATTGTAGGGCGGGTCAATATAAATGCAATCCACCTTACCCGCATACAAATATTCCAAAAGTTGCAAGGCGTGATAGTTATCCGCTTCAATCAGCGTGTGCCAAAGATCGCTATCCGGTGCATTGCAAACCGAATCCAACGGTTTCAGATAGGGATAGATGGATTCTCCAAATTCTGCAACACGAACAATATCCTTCAGCTCAAAGGTGACTGCTTCATCTTTCTGTTCTGACTTAACGCAAACAACAGTATCTCCTTCGATTTTCAGAACCACATAGATGGATTTGTCATCCTTGCTGTCCCGGCGCATAACATTACAGCCTCTTTTGATAGGCATATCATAGAGAGGCGTGCTTTCTGGCATATGTTCTTCAAAGACCAAGCCGAATTTCTTTTGCTTGGCCATTTTACTCACTTCTTCTTGGATTCTATTTCGAAGAGTCTCATCTTGGATCTGGCTAATTAAATCATTGATTGCAGCCATTGGTACGACCCCTTTCTTAGTTTTCTTTTGTCTTCACGTAGCGACCACTCTTGATTCTTGCGTCAGCTGGCTTTTCCGCATCCTCTGGAATCGCCCAGTATGAACCGATTTTCGTTGCTCCGGGAATTCGTCCGGCTTTACAAAGATCACTGATCCACCTTGCCGAAAGGTTCCATTTTTCCGCTGTCTGTCTGATTGATAAATAGCCCATACACCTCTCCGATCTAATCCGAGCAAATTCTACATGTAATCACAATAATTGTACTCCAAACCTCGCGGAAAATCAAGATGTTCTGTCCTCATTGCGCTTGGGATTTCGTGCACCCCACTAATTCGCAAGCAGGGCTTTCGTGACACGAAAGCGATTTTCTGCTTGTTGGGGAAACTTCCCAATCCCCTTAGAACGCTGCCTGCGGCATCGGGCTGCTGCGTCTCCGTTCCACTCCGGTCCGCGCAAAGCAGACGTCCACCGGACGTCTTGCGCCGTTCCGGATGCTTTAACAGCAGTTCCGCCAAAGAAAAAACCGGAATGAATCATCATCCCGGCTTCAAAAACATTTACTTGTGCTTGCAACCTCCACGCTTTTTGTAGTCCTCGTCTATACGCTTTTTCCAATCTGCGCTCAGCGGAGCACTGCACCGGACAGAGCTGATTGCTTCGCTGACCACTTCATAATTCAACGCGGTTCCTTCACTGTCGCACTGATAGTTGACTGCACGATCTGCACCGATTCCGAATTGGCTTGCAGTCTCTACTGCGTCAATATTGGCACCAAGGAACAAAAACTCCCAACCGTATTTCGCTTTCTGCCGCTCGATCATCTGCTTCACTTTTTCGCTGTTGTACCGGCGGCTGGCATTTTCCATTCCGTCCGTAGTGATTACGAACATGGTATGTTCCGGCACGTCCTCCGGCCTTGCGTACTTATGAACATTTCCAATGTGATGAATCGCACCGCCGATGGCATCTAAGAGTGCTGTGCATCCGCGAACCGTGTAGTCACGGTCAGTCATCGGTCGGATATCCTTTACATTTACACGGTCGTGCAGGACTTCGCTCACATTGTCAAACAGCACCGTTGAGATCAGTGCTTCGCCCTCTGCTTTTTTCTGCTGCTCAATCATGGAATTGAATCCGCCGATGGTATCCCGTTCCAATCCGCTCATGGAACCGCTGCGGTCTAAGATAAAAACGATCTCTGTTAAATTTTTTCTCATATGCTTGTCCTCCCAAAAGATTATGGCTGCTCGGTTTCGTACCTTACAGCCATAATATAGCGATTTTCTTTTGTGAAGTGGTCGCATAGAAAACGACATTTCTTTGTCCTTATGCCCCGATCAGGCTCTGGTCAAAAGCAAACAATGCCTCGTTGATTTCATACACATTGTAGTTTCCCCGTTCGACAAAATATTCTACAATGATATCGAATTTGCTCGAATGGGAAAGGGTAAATCCTGCCTTGCCGAGCATCTCCTGCATCTGGGCAAGCGGCAACTCCAAAGCGAGAGCAAATGCCAGCACTGTTGGTTTGGATGGCTTATAGAATTTATCAGAGCGAATTTTGGAAAAGAGCTTCCGGTCAATGTTTGCCTTCTTGTAGCACTGAACATCCGTCATGCCGCTTTCGTCAATCTTCCGCAGCAGCATTTCCGAAAAGCTCTCATCAATCTGCCCCAGTGCCTCCTCCAGAGATTGACTGCTGCAAGATTTACAGATTGCTTCGGACGGCAGCGGGGCAGATGCAGCTTCAAAGCAGGATTCCTCTGACAGCGCTTCAAGCCGCCGTCTCTGTTCTACTCGACTGTCGGTATGTTCATCCACATACCAGTCATCTATGTACGCCGCGATATCAGCAAACAGTTTTCCGCTAATCTGATATGCCTTCTTATCAAAGATAACGATGTAGACCATCATCTCATTTTCCAGCAAGAATGCACTGATGGTATCGACTGCAACCTTCAGAGCCTGGTCTTTTGGATAGCCGTAGATGCCGGAGGAAATCAGCGGAAAAGCCACCGCCTGACAGCCATTTTCTTTTGCCAGGTTCAAAGATGTCCGATAACAGGATTCCAGAAGCTGTTGTTCCTGATGCTTGCCATCTCGCCAGCGCGGGCCGACTGCATGAATCACATATTTGCAGGGCAGGCGATATCCCTTTGTGATTTTTGCGCTGCCAGTCTCGCAGCCATGCAGCGTACTGCATTCTGCAAGCAGTTCCGGTCCGGCGGCACGATGAATGCAGCCGTCCACACCACCGCCGCCCAAAAGAGAAGTGTTGGCAGCATTGACGATTGCGTCAACGCGCATTTTTGTAATATCGTTTCTGATAATCTGTAACGACATGAAGCATACCTCCCATTCGTCCGATCAGAGTCCTTGTCTGATCAAATATCTATTAAAGTGTCTCATACATTGCTTTCAATTTTTTCGGCGCTACACCGTTCCTGCAAGTACACTGCCATAAAGGGCAAATATATTTGCTTCCCGTCCGTATTGTTCTATGCTATAATACTATTGTTGTCCAACCGAAACCCGGCAACGGGAGGAGGTGAACCTCATGGAATTTATTATTTCTTTCTTTGTCTCCTGCATGGCTGGTGTAGCCTGCCACTACATCATCAAATGGTTAGACGGCGACAAGTAAGGACAGCACTGACCTAGTGGTTTCTTGTCCACTATAAAAAATAAGAAGAAGCCCTCAGTATTCGCGGTACTGGGGGCTTCATTCTTTTTGTCCTCATGGACTTATTATTTCTTTTGCCTACTGGCATTATATCATACACAATTTTTCTTTGCAATATACTCAATATATTTTTTAAGGTGTTTTGTGCGCTACGTGTGTTCTACACTTCAAAATCGACCCCTTTTTAGAAAATTTTAGAAATTTCAAATATAAAAAACCCCGGAAAATCAAGGCTTTCCGAGGTTTTAATAAATTTCCGTATTCGATTGGAATTATCGCTTGCTGAACTGCGGAGCGCGACGAGCTGCTTTGAGACCGTATTTCTTACGCTCTTTCATACGTGGATCACGTGTAAGGAATCCAGCAGCTTTAAGAGCTGGTCTGTAGTCTTTGTCTGCCTCAAGGAGTGCTCTGGAAAGACCATGACGGATTGCTCCAGCCTGTCCTGTGTATCCACCGCCGTGAACATTAACGATCACGTCGAATTTACCCTCTGTCTCTGTTAAAGCCAGTGGCTGACGAACGATAACCTTCAGAGTCTCAAGTCCGAAGTACTCATCGATATCTCTTTTATTGATAGTGATTTTACCTGTTCCAGGTACCAGGTAAACTCTTGCGATTGATTTCTTTCTTCTTCCTGTTCCGTAGAATTTTGCGCTAGCCAATGTTTTCTACCTCCTATTAAAATGTTAAAACTTCAGGCTTCTGAGCCTCATGTTTGTGCTCTGGTCCTGCATATACGAAAAGTTTCTTGTTCATAGCTCTTCCAAGAGGTCCTTTCGGAAGCATTCCCTTAACTGCGAGCTCGATAACCTTCTCAGGTTTCTTTGCTAACATTTCTTTTAATGTGGTTTCTTTCATTCCACCAACATAGTCGGAGTGGTTATAATAAATCTTCTGCTCAAGCTTCTTGCCTGTAACTTTGATCTTATCAGCATTTACAACGATTACATAATCTCCTGTGTCAACGTGCGGTGTAAACTGAGGTTTGTTCTTTCCTCTTAAAACACTTGCAACACCGGATGCCAGACGTCCCAGAGTGCAACCCTCTGCGTCAACTACATACCATTTTCTTTCGATTTTATCCGGATTAGCCATATAAGTCTGCATGGTCCTACCTCCTGTTATTTATCAACGATAATGTTTCTCAAACCGCGGTACTTCCGCGAAAAAAAGTAAATGGAAACGCGGGTGCAAAATAAATCGCGGAAATGTCCGAAACCGCTGATAAAATGCCGTCGCCGGGGCTATTGGCTCAAGCATCTTCGCACTACGTCACATTAAGTTATTATATTATAAGGCACCTTGCCTGTCAACTGTTTTTTCTTGTAATTTTCAACAAAATTCCTGTTTTCAGAAAAACTCGATTCCCATCAGCGTCAACCCCTGAGCCGGAGCTGTGGGGCCTGCTGCCCCACGGTCACAGGCTTTCAGGATCTTATCCATGCGTTCCGGCGGATACTGCCCGTTTCCGATCTCGATCAGGGTTCCGGAAATGATACGCACCATATTGTAAAGGAAACCTGTTCCTGAAATGCGAATGGTCACCATGTCACCATCTCTCCACACGTCCATGGAGGTCACGGTACGGATGGTGGTCTTCACCTGTGCGCCGGAGCCGCAGAAGCTGGCAAAATCATGACGTCCGATCAGATAAGATGTTGCTTCCTTCATCTTATCCACATCCAGTTTATAATGGTAAAAATAAGAGTACAAACGCTCCGTTGGCACCGGAAACTTCCGGTTCAGGATACGATATTCATATGTTTTTTCACTGTCACAGTAACGGGGATGAAAATCCGGCTCCACCTCCTCAGAAAGCTGGATACGGATATCCTCCGGAAGTCTCTGGTTCAGTGCATAGGAAAATTTTTCCCCGGGGATCCTGGATTCGGTATCAAACACCGCCACATTTCCAAGAGCGTGCACTCCTGCATCTGTACGGCTGGCACCGATGGTCTCGATCTTTTCCCCAAGCAGCTCACTTAAGGTATCGTTTAAAACGCCCTGAATGGTGATTCCATTTGGCTGTGTCTGCCAGCCTGAGTACTTGGTTCCATCATAAGCTACAACAAGTCCTACTCGTTTCATAAAATATATTCCCTCCTGATACAGACATCCCTGCAGTACTTTCTATCCCAAAACAGACATACCGTCCTGCAAAATGCCTGCCTGATCCGGTTACAGTTCCGCTGTGCAAAATGCAGCGCTTCGGACCGTTCCATGTCTGAGTACCGGCAGGATTTGGCTACAGTCCCGCCACACGGAATGCCACACCCACTGCAAGATATGCCACAAGGATCCCATAGGCCGCATAATCTCTTTTTTCATAATGCAGCGGCTTCATCTGGGTTCTGTGCTCTCCACCATGGTAACACCTTGCTTCCATGGCCATTGCCAGATCATTGGCGCGGCGGAACGCCGAAATAAACAGCGGCACAAGAAGGGGTACCATATTTTTCGCCTTCTGGATCAGGTTTCCGTTTTCGAAATCTGCGCCTCTGGCAATCTGTGCTTTCATGATCTTATCCGTCTCCTCCAGAAGGATCGGGATAAAGCGAAGGGCAATGGACATCATCATGGCGATCTCATGTACCGGCACCCGAATCTTGTTCAGCGGACGGAGCAGTCTCTCCAGACCATCTGTCAGCTGATTCGGCGTGGTAGTCAATGTCATGATGGAAGATCCGATCACAAGGTAAACAAGACGGATTGCCATTCTTCCTGCAAGAACAAGGCCTTCCCTTGTGACCTTGATGATCCCGAAACGCCACAGCACTTCGCCAGGTGTCAGGATGATATTGAACACAACCGTGATCAGAAGGATCATAACGATGGCTTTCAGACCCTTGAACATGAATTTCACCGGAACCTTGGATATTGCGATCATGGCTACCAGAAATGCTGTTGCCACCGCATATCCGAGAAATGTATGGAACAGGAACACAGAGATCAGAAATCCCAGAGTTCCCAGAAATTTGGTCCGTGGATCCAGTCTGTGAAGAACGGATTTGGCCGGATAATACTGGCCAATGGTAATATCTCTGATCATTTTTCCGCCCCTCCTTTGTTCAGTAATGGAGAGTTCGCCTGCGCAAGTGCGGCAAGGATACTGTCTCTGGCTTCCTCCACCGTTGTGGCATCTGCATCCACATGCAGCCCATGTTCCTTCAGCGCATGCATGATATAAGTGATCTGCGGTGCGGCAAGTCCCATGTTTTCCAGTTCCTTATAATGGGAAAAAACCTTCTTCGGCTCATCATCAAATACAGCTTCTCCGTGATTCATAACAATGAGGCGCTCCACGTATTTCGCAATATCCTCCATGCTGTGGGAAACCAGAACAATGGTTATCCCTCGCACCTTATGAAGCTCTGCGATCTGATCCAGGATATCATCCCTGCCCTTCGGGTCAAGCCCTGCTGTGGGCTCGTCCAGGATCAGGATCTTCGGGTTCATGGCAAGAACCCCTGCAATAGCTACCCTTTTTTTCTGGCCTCCGGAAAGCTCAAAGGGTGATTTCTTGAAATTGGACTCTTTTACTCCAACCTGAGTCAGCGCCTGCTTCGCTTCTTTCTCTGCTTCTTCCCTGGAAAGTCCCTGATTCATAGGTCCGAAGCATACATCCGAGATCACATCATTTTCAAACAGCTGATGCTCCGGGTACTGGAACACCAGACCAACCTCGCTGCGGAGCTGTTTCCGGTCATATTTCTCAGCCCACACATCTTCTCCGTTATACAGAACCTGGCCGGATGTTGGCTGTACCAGCGCATTCAGATGCTGGATCAGCGTGGATTTTCCGCTTCCTGTGTGTCCGATGATCCCGATAAACTGGCCGTCCGGGATCACAAGGCTGACATCCTTCAGCGCATGGCTCTCATAGGCTGTCCCGGGACTGTAGGTATAGGTTACATTTTTTAATTCGATTGACATAATGCGCTCACCAGCTCCTCTGTAGTCAGTATTCCATCCGGAACATCCACGCCGGATTTCTTCAGTTCATATGCAAGAAGTGTTACCTGTGGTACATCCAGTCCATACGCCTTAAGGGTATCCACCTGGGAAAAGATCTCTTTGGGATTTCCCTGCATCACAACATTTCCGCTGTCCATGACATAAACACGGTCAGCATGGATCACTTCCTCCATGTAATGGGTGATCAGAATGACTGTTACCTTTTCCTTACGGTTCAGCTCCCGCACTGCCTCCAGGACTTCCTTTCTTCCGTTAGGATCCAGCATGGCGGTAGGCTCATCCAGAATGATGCACCGCGGGCGCATGGCCATCACGCCTGCAATAGCCACTCTCTGCTTCTGCCCTCCGGAAAGTTTGTTTGGGGAATGATAACGATAGGCTGTCATACCGACTTTTTCCAGGCTGTCATTCACCCGTTTCCAGATATCATCTGTAGGAACTCCCATATTTTCCGGACCAAAGCCTACATCCTCTTCCACAACGGTTCCTATGATCTGGTTATCCGGATTCTGAAATACCATTCCTGCCTTCTGGCGTACCTTCCAGAGTTTGGTCTCTCTGGCGGTATCGATCCCGTCCACCAGCATCGTTCCCTCTGTTGGGATCAGAAGCGCATTCATATGCTTCGCCAGTGTGGATTTTCCAGATCCGTTATGTCCCAGAACTGCCACAAATTCTCCTGCTTTAATGTCCAGGTCCACATCATTGACTGCACGCTGCATGTCTACCACATTGCCGTCATCATCGTATCTCTGATAGTCAAATCCCAGCTTAAGCGCCTTGATAATTCCCATCTTTTCTGCTCTCCTTAATCCTCTGTAGCTGCCGGTTCACCAAGGCCGGTCAACTCATCGATCAGTGCCCATATCTCGTCTCTTCCCTGCTTTGTCTCCGCAGAAAACGGAAGGATCTTTCCCTCTTTCGGAAGGCCCAGTCCGATGCGGATCTCCTTCAGGCTTTTTGCCACCTGGCTGCGTTTCAGCTTGTCAAGCTTGGTCGCGATGATCACCGGCTCATATCCGTTGTGACAGATCCAGTCATACATCTGCTTGTCATTGGCGGAAGGCTTGTGGCGGATATCCACCAGGAGAAAAACCGCACGGAGCTCTTTGGAATTATGAAGATAGCCCTCGATCATTTTTCCCCATTTTTCCTTCTCTGCCGCAGAAACCTTGGCGTAGCCGTAGCCCGGCAGGTCTACGAGATACATTGCTTCATTAATATTATAAAAATTGATTGTCTGTGTTTTTCCCGGCTGTGCGCTGGTTCTTGCCAGGGCCTTGCGGTTCATCAGACCATTGATCAGGGAGGATTTCCCTACATTTGATTTTCCCGCAAAAGCTACCTCCGGCCTTCCTGTGTCCGGGATCTTGCTTGTGATGCCGCAGACGATATCCAGCGATACGTTTTTGATTACCATTCGTTATTCCTCCCTTTTCTTTTAAAAGCCCTGTCCTGAAGGTCAGGGCAGGGTTTTTCTGTTTTTTGTTTATACAAGAGTTTCACCGAGAACTTCTTTCATGTTATCCACAAACCGGATATCCAGTCCCTGGATGATCTCTCTGTCCATCTCCTCGATATCCGGACGATTTTTTTCCGGAACAAGGACTTCTTTGATCCTGGCATATTTAGCTGCAAGCAGCTTCTCTTTCAGTCCGCCAATCGGAAGCACACGGCCTCTTAAGGTGATCTCACCGGTCATGGCAAGATCCGCACGTACCGGTTTTTCGATAATTGCAGACAGCATGGCAGTTGCCATTGTAATACCGGCAGATGGGCCATCCTTCGGAACGGCACCCTCCGGAATATGTACATGCATATCATGCTTCTGGAAAAATTCCGGATCGATCTCATATTGGTCAGAAACCGAACGGATATAGCTGATACCTGCCTGTGCAGATTCCTTCATCACATCTCCAAGCTGTCCGGTGAGAAGCAACTCACCTTTTCCGGGCATGATATTGACTTCGATCTGCAGGGTATCACCGCCTACCTGTGTCCATGCAAGACCGCGGGCGATCCCGATCTCATCCTTCTCATTGGCCATCAGATAGTTATATCGTTCTTTGCCAAGGAATCTGGAAATATTTCTGGATGTGACAACTACCTTATCCTTACCCTCTTCCATGATAGCACGTGCAGTTTTTCTGCAGATACGTCCGATGCTTCTCTCCAGAGAACGGACTCCTGCTTCCTTGGTATAGTTGTTGATCAGCTTGCCAAGAGCTGCCGGCTGGATCACCAGCTTGCCTTCCGGAATACCGTTGATCTCCATCTGCTTCGGGATCAGATGTTCCCTTGCGATATGTTCCTTCTCATTTTCCGTATATCCCGGAATTTCCATCAGCTCCATACGGTCAAGAAGAGGTCTCGGGATTCCCTGAACATCATTTGCAGTGGCAATAAACAGTACCTCGGAAAGATCCTGGGGAATCTCCACATAGTGATCATTGAACTTACTGTTCTGCTCCGGATCCAGAACCTCCAGAAGTGCTGCGGAGGTATCTCCTTTATAATCGCTGCTGGTCTTGTCGATCTCATCAAGAAGCATCAACGGGTTGCTGACTCCGGCTTCCTTCAGTGCGACTGTGATCCTTCCTGGCATGGCACCGACGTAAGTCTTTCTGTGGCCACGGATCTCTGCCTCATCACGGACACCTCCAAGACAGATGCGGACGTATTTCTTGTTCATGGCCTCTGCCACAGAACGTGCAATGGAAGTTTTTCCGGTTCCCGGAGGTCCCACCAGACAGAGGATCGGACTCTTTCCCTTGTGGGTCAGCTTACGTACAGCAAGAAATTCCATGATACGCTCTTTGACCTCTTTCAGTCCGTAATGACCCTCTTCCAAAACCTTCCATGCGTTCTCAAGATCCTCGGAATCCTCGGATTTCTTATTCCACGGAAGTGCAAGAACGGTTTCCAGATAGCCTCTCTGCACCGTTGCCTCTGCAGCACTGGCTGCCATTCCTTTAAAACGGCTTATCTCCTTGGAAATCTTCTCTTTTACTTCATCAGATGCATCCAGCTCCTTCAGCTGTTTTTTAAATTCATCGATATCATCAGCAGTATTCTCCTCGCCCAGCTCCTCACGGATGGTTTTCAGCTGTTCCCGGAGGATATACTCTCTCTGATTCTTGTCGATATGGGATTTCACCTTGCGCTGAAGATCTTTAGTGATATGGATCACCTCGATCTCGCTGCCAAGAAGCGCTCCAAGGATCTCATAACGGTCATTCAAAGACACTGCTTCCAGAAGCTTCTGCTTGTTCTGATACGCCATCGGAAGATTTACTGCGATCTGGTCGATGGTTTCCTGCACATCTTCGATGTTCATGATCTGGGTTACCAGATCCTTGCTTACTTTTCCGCTTTCTCTGCAATATCTCTGAAAAAGCTCCCGGATGCTGCGAAGCATGGCGTCCTTTACCGGTTCCGGGTAATCCTCTTCCTGTGCCGTAACGATCTCGCATTCCGCCTTCAGATATGGTTCCTCCTGCTCCAGGCCCAGAACCTCTGCCCTGTCCAGTCCCTCTACCAGAACCCGGTAAAGATCCTGCGGAAGCTTCACCACCTGCTTGATATAAGCGACGGTTCCTACCTGATACAGATCCGTAAGTTCCGGTATTTCCACCTCAGGATCCTTCTGTGTCAGCAGAAAGATCTTCTGGTCATGGAGCATGGCTGCTTCCACGGCACGGATAGATTTCTCCCTGCTCACATCAAAGTGTACGATCATATCCGGAAGGACTGTAGTCCCACGGAGAGCGATCATTGGCAATATATTGACCTGATTTGTCATTTATGTCATTCCCTTCATCAAGCTGTTTCCGGCTTGCCTTTCTTTCTCGAACGGGATGTTTTGCGTCCTGCTTTTTTTGCAGGAGCCTTGGCCTCCCCGTGGATGATCTCCGGCTCTCCGGTTCCCTCCACTGCCTCTTTTGTGACGATACACTTACGGATGGTGTCGTCCGATGGTGTCTTGTACATCAGATCCATCAGGGTATGCTCCATGATGGCACGAAGTCCTCTGGCACCTGTTTTTCTCTCAAGAGATTTCCGGGCAACTGTCTCAAGTGCTTCATCCTGGAACTCAAGCTGCACGCCATCCAGCTCAAAAAGCTTGTCGTACTGTTTTGTGAGGGAATTCTTAGGCTCCTTCAGAATACGGATCAGTGCTTCTTCATCCAGAGAATCCAAGGTTACCACGACCGGAACTCGTCCGATAAACTCCGGGATCAGACCGAATTTAATAAAGTCCTCCGGCATAACCTCCTTCAGAACTTCGCCCACATTGCGGTCTTCCTTTTCGGAAACCTCCGCCCCGAAACCAATGGATTTGGTATCCTGTCTTGCCTCGATGATCTTCTCCAGTCCGTCAAAAGCACCACCGCAAATGAACAGGATGTTTGTAGTATCGATCTGGATAAATTCCTGATGAGGATGCTTTCTTCCTCCCTGAGGAGGTACGCTTGCAACGGTTCCTTCCAGAATTTTCAGAAGTGCCTGCTGTACGCCCTCACCGGACACATCTCTGGTGATGGAGGTATTCTCGGATTTTCTTGTGATCTTATCGATCTCATCGATATAGATGATCCCGTACTGGGCACGCTCAATATCGTAATCGGCTGCCTGAATGATCTTCAGAAGAATGTTCTCAACATCCTCGCCAACATAACCTGCCTCTGTGAGAGTAGTGGCATCTGCGATGGCAAAAGGAACATTCAGCAGTCTTGCCAGTGTCTGTGCAAGAAGTGTCTTACCGGAACCGGTCGGACCAAGCATCAGGATATTACTCTTCTGCAGCTCCACGTCCAGGTTTCTTGAAGCAAGAATCCTCTTGTAATGATTGTAAACAGCTACGGAAAGTGCCTTCTTGGCATCATCCTGTCCGATCACATACTCATCCAGGATACTGTGGATCTCTTCCGGTTTCAGAAGGTTGATCCCTGTTTCATAATCTGCCTCATGATCATACATACTGAATTCTTCTTCCATGATCTCGGAGCAGATCCCGATACATTCATCACAAATATATGCTCCATCCGGACCTGCGATCAGCTTGCGTACCTGATCTTCAGTCTTATGGCAAAAGGAGCATCTTACCTTTCCTTCTTTTACTTTATCTGCCATATCTTTTTGTTTCCTTTCTAAGCGTAAATGTCCGTCTCTCGCAGACATTTAAAATTCCTTTTTAAAGCAAGATAAGACTCCTGTGTCTTTACAGGAGTCTTTTCTTACGCATTATTTGTGGATCACAACACCGTCGATCAGGCCGTATGCCTTAGCTTCTTCCGCTGTCATATAGTTGTCACGGTCAGTATCTTTTTCCACAATCTCAAGAGGCTGTCCGGTATTCGCAGAAAGAATCTCGTTCAGCTTCTTTTTGGTTTTTGCGATCTGGTCAGCTACGATCTGGATCTCTGTAGCCTGCCCCTGTGCACCGCCTGATGGCTGATGGATCATGATCGTCGAATTCGGCAGTGCATATCTCTTGCCTTTGGCACCGGAGGACAGGAGGAAAGCTCCCATGCTGGCTGCCATTCCAAGGCAGATCGTAGATACATCGCACTTGATATACTGCATTGTATCATAAATTGCCATTCCGGCAGTTACAGAACCACCCGGGCTGTTGATATAAAGCTGGATATCCTTGGAAGGATCTTCTGCTTCCAGGAAGAGAAGCTGCGCAACGATCAGGTTCGCACTGACATCGTTTACCTCTTCTCCAAGGAAAATGATTCGGTCCTTAAGAAGTCTTGAATAGATATCATAACTTCTTTCTCCTCTGCTGGTCTGCTCAATGACGTAAGGTACTAAACTCATTTTGCCCTCCATTTCCGAGGTTTATTACGCCTCTACAGCTGCATCGGCAACTAATGTAACAGCTTTCTGAACAGCCATATCTTTCTTCATCTGCTCCATCTCGTTCTCACCGATGAGATCTTTTAATTTGTCTGCTTCCATCTTGTACATCTCTGCCATCTTGGAGATCTCTTCGTTAACCTCTTCCTCTGTTGGCTGGATGTTCTCTACCTCAGCGATCTTCTCAAGAACAAGTCTTGTCTGGATTCTCTTAAGAGCCTGTGGCTTCATGTCTTCCATCATCTTGTCAACGCTCTGGCCTGTGAACTGGAAGTACTGCTCCATGGAAAGACCCTGGGACTGCATTCTTCTTGCGAAATCGTCAAGCATCTGACGTGTCTGTGTCTCGATCATTGCCTCCGGAATATCCATCTGTGCATTCTCGATCACTTTATCTACTGCTGCATCTTCTTTTGCACGACGTGCATCTTCTGCTTTCTTCTCTGTCAGGTTCTTCTTAACGTCTTCCTTGTACTCAGCAAGTGTATCAAACTCAGATACATCCTTAGCGAAGTCATCGTCAAGCTCCGGAAGCTCTTTTGCTTCGATCTTCTTAACATCGCACTGGAATACAGCTTCTTTGCCAGCCAGCTCTTTTGCCTGATACTCCTCCGGGAATGTAACCTTAACTTCTACGTGATCACCTGTGTTAGCACCAACAAGCTGCTCCTCGAATCCCGGGATGAAGGTGTTGGAACCAAGTGTCAGCGGATAGTCTGTTCCTTTACCGCCCTCGAATGCCTCACCATCTACGAATCCCTCGAAATCGATAGTTGCTGTATCGCCGTTCTGTGCTGCACGATCCTCAACTGTGATGGTTCTGGAGTTTTTCTCCTGCTCTTTCTTAATCTCAGCCTCAACTTCCTCGTCTGTTACCTCTGTCTCAGACTTCGGAACCTCAAGTCCTTTATAGTCACCAAGAGTTACCTCTGGTTTAGTAGCTACTTCTGCTGTAAAGATAAATGGTTTGCCAGGCTCAACCTGTGTTACATCGATCTTAGGCTGGGAAACGATCTCAAGATCACACTCAGCAAGTGCTTTGCTGTAATGCTCAGGGATCAGAGCGTTTGCAGCGTCCTCAAGGAATACTCCCTTTCCGTACATCTGCTCGATCATTTTTCTTGGAGCTTTTCCTTTACGGAATCCCGGAATAGAAATTCTGCCTTTTGCTTTCTGATATGCATTCTGCATTGCTTTGTCAAGATCCTCGGCGGAAACCTCGATTGTAAGTTTCGCCATGTTTTTCTCCATTTTCTCCACCTGTAAACTCATGTTTCTTGTTCCTCCTTAATCATATCGAGTAAATACCTTATATAAAATAGTTAACACTCGCATTATATATTTACAGTCATTTCTGTAGTATAGCATAACCACTGTAAAAACGCCAGTATTTTTTTCAGTTTTCCATATGCCCCCACAGGGCATTTCTCAGCTGCCCACGTCCTCAATGTTAAAGTAATTTTCTGTCTTTCTTATGTTGTTAAGACAAAATGTAAAAATCCTTTTATAAGTTTTAGGCGTATAATGAACACCATCGTCTGTACCGTCTCCCGTATTGGATACAGTACCATATCCGGTCCGCATCAGATAACTGTAAACATCAATATAGTGGTACTGACTTCCAAGCTCACCGGCAAGACCGCTGTTAAAAGTCCGGACATCCTCACATTTACGATTCTTGGTACTTCCCTTTTCCCCTCCATTGATCGGATTCACAGACATATAATACAGACTGCAGTTTTTCATGGAAAGCTTTGTTCCCAGCTTTTTCATATAAGACACGTACTGTGAGAGTCTATCATTCAGATCCTGTTTTCCGTTAATATCTCTGAGATCATTGATACCATGATTAAACACCACTGCGATCTTTGCGTATTTTTCATTTTTACGATATTTTTCTATTTCTTTCAAAAGAGCCTGTGCGCCCGTTGACTTCAGCCAGCCCAGTTCCGTATTAGAACGGCATACAAAGCTGACATGGCTGTCCACATACTCCTTTCCAAACTGTTCGTACAATACCTTCTGAAGACCATATGTCCTGGAATCTCCCACAAAGATGATCCTTTCGTAATTCTCAGGATAATGAAAGCTGTTCCTGACCAGATTCGGTTCCTGATACCGCCAGAATCTCACCGCATAGAGATGCATGGTTCCACTGACTGTGATCACCTGTCCGGCTTCATACCTTGGTGCGGTCTTCTGACCTGCCCTGGTAGACCATCCAAGGAATGTATAATTCTCTTCATTGGCCATCACCGGCAGTTTCAGTTTTCCGCTTGGAGCCTGGATGATCTTGTAGATATCTCCGTCATTCCTGTGCAGGATCAGTTTGGGATTGTTCTTCTTTTTTATCACTGCATAAAACGTTACATTTCTTTTTACAAAATATTTTTTTCCCGGCTTATATCCTGCCTCCGCTCCTCCTTTTTTCAGAGACCATCCTTCTGCCTGATATCCTGCTGGGACCTGCGGCACTTTGGGAATCGTGATCATGGAACCATATTTCTGTTTCTTTTCCAATTTTTTATATATAGCAGAGGAGGCTCCTCCGCCTGACCTGAAAGATACGGAATACACTTTTTTGCAAGCATTCCCGAATGTATCATCCGACCAGTCAAAGCCGGCAGCTGACACCAAATTTCCTGTGGCTGTCATCAGTATAACAAAAAGCGCCACTACCCACAGGACCTGTTTCATCTCTTTTTTCATGCTCTTACATACACCACCGATTCAGCGATCTCTTCTGCCTTTGCGCTTCCCTCCAGCTGTCCGATCAGGGAAAGGCTGAAATCGATGGCTGTTCCAAGGCCTCTGCTGGTAGTTACATTTCCATCTACCACTACAGGCTCCAGAGATGTTCTGGCACTTTTAAGCTGTTCCATAACAGATGGGTACGATGTAGCATTTCTGCCTTTCAGAAATCCAAGTCTCTCGAATATACCTGGTGCCGCACAAATAGCTGCTACCTTGCCACCATTCTGATAGAAATCTGTCAGAAGCTCAGTCAGCGGTTTATATTCCTCCAGATATTTTGTTCCCGGCATTCCTCCCGGAATTACAAGCATATCCGCATCGGAAAAATCACATTCTCCAAAGGTACGGTCTGTAAGAAGATCGATCCCATGAGAGGTTCTGATCTCTTTTGTCTCTTTGATAGATACTGTCTGGATGTCGATCCCGGCTCTTCTCATCAGATCTACCACGGTCAGTCCTTCAATATCTTCAAAACCATCTGCGAAAAAAATATATACTTTACTCATGATCCTGTTCATCCTTTCTTTTATAAAATCCATAAATATTTTCTGTATTCCCCATTCCCTTCCATAATGCTTTTTCCATCTGAAAATGTCAAGAAATTTCAACAGATATGCCATTGCAAATCCTGTTTTTTTCCTGTAGACTGAACATAATATCTTTTCATTTCACAAATCCGGAGGTTTTTTATATGGAGATCGAACGTAAATTTCTGATCCGGAAGGATGACCTTCCGCAGGATCTGGCTTCTTATCCCTGCCACAGGATCGAGCAGGGGTATCTTTGCACTTCCCCTGTCGTCCGCATCCGCCGGCAGGATGATGACTATTTTCTTACTTACAAATCCAAGGGTCTCATGAGCCGTGAAGAATATAATCTTCCGCTCACCGCTGAAGCCTATGAGCATCTGAAGCCTAAAGCAGACGGTATCCTCATTACCAAGGACCGCTATGTGATTCCGGAAAAAGACGGACTTTTTATTGAACTGGATGTGTTCCACGGAGAATACGAGGGAGTTCTTCTGGCTGAGGTGGAATTTCCTACAGAGGAAGCCGCCAATGCCTACACTGCGCCGGACTGGTTCGGAGAAGATGTAACTTATTCCACCAGATATCATAACAGTACCATGAGCCAGGGCTGGCAGAGCGATTACTGTTCACTCCGTTCTCAGTAACATGCTTCGCGATGCACACAATTTATGCTAATCGCACTTGTATTTCTTATTTCAGGTGCTATAATTAGTAATGCAGGCAGATATAGTTCATCGGTAGAACATCAGCTTCCCAAGCTGAGGAGGCGGGTTCGATTCCCGTTATCTGCTTTCATTGCCAAAGAGGGCACGCAGTCAGGCGTGTCCTTTTTTATAAATTTCAAGGAGGATTTTTGTTTATGAAGATTGGATTTATCGGATGTGGAAATATGGCCTCTGCCATGATCGGCGGTATTCTCCGTCAGGGGATCTTTTCAAAGGACGAGATCATTGTTTCCAACCTTACAGACGAAGGCAGAGCGCGCAGTGAAAAAACTCTTGGTGTTGTCACCACTCTGGATAACAATGAAATAGTCAGATCTGCAAAAACTGTCGTTCTTGCAGTAAAGCCGCAGTTTTATGAGAAAGTTCTCACAGAGGTCCACGACAGTCTCACGACAGAGCACACCATCATCGGAATCGCTCCCGGCAAGACTCTTGCATGGCTGGAAGAAAAAGCCGGTCTTCCTCTGAAAGTTGTCCGTTTTATGCCTAATACTCCTGCACAGGTTGGGGCCGGAATGACTGCTGTATGTACCAATGACCGGGTTTCGGAAGACGAACTGGCAGAAATCCTTAAGATCACAGACAGCTTTGGCTGTACCGAAGTGATACCGGAGCGTCTGATGGACGCCGCAGGCGCTGTAGGCGGCTGTTCACCGGCTTATGTGTTTATGTTTATCGAAGCCATGGCAGATGCCGCTGTCAGCCAGGGAATGCCTCGTAAGCAGGCTTATAAATTTGCTTCCCAGACTGTTCTCGGCAGCGCAAAAATGGTTCTGGAAACCGGCAGACACCCGGGAGACCTGAAAGACATGGTCTGCTCACCGGCAGGAACTACCATTGAAGGTGTCCGCACCCTGGAAAAGAGCGGCTTTCGCAGTGCCGTATTCGAAGCGCTTACCGCAGCTGCTGAGAAGGGTAAGAAGTTATAATTTTCGAAAACAAAAACTCCGTGAGGTCTGCATTCACCCGGACCTCACGGAGTTTTTCCATCTCATCTCTTTTATCGTCTGCCGACAGCCCTACAGCAACTCGATCAGCGCGTCAATATCTTCCATTTTTGTTCCCCAGCTTGTAGCAAAACGGATCACTGTATGATCTTCATCATATTTTTCCCAGAAATCAAACTGAACTTCTTTGCCCAGTTCTTCTTTCTTTTTATTTTCCAAAACTACAAACTGCTGGTTCGTGGGAGAATCCAGGAAAAGCTGATATCCTTTTTCCTGAAGGGCTCTTTTCAGCTTCATAGCTGTTTCAATAGCATTTTTGCTGATCCTTGTATACAGATCATCGGTAAACAGTGTGTCAAACTGGATTCCCAGAAGACGGCCTTTTGCCAGAAGGGCTCCCTGCTGCTTCACCATAGTCATAAAGTGCTTCGGAGCTTTTTTCGTAAAGACCACTGCTTCACCGCAGAGTGCACCGACCTTGGTTCCGCCGATGTAGAACACATCTGTACATCTGGCGATATCCTCAAGTGTCACATCTGCTTCCGGACTTACCAGACCGTAGCCAAGTCTTGCTCCGTCCAGAAACAGCGGAAGCTCGTATTTATGGCATACCTCGGAAATTTCCTCCAGCTCTTTCTTCGTATAAAGTGTTCCGTACTCTGTCGGATGAGAAATATAAACCATTCCCGGAAATACCATATGGTCGTGACTTTCATCCCCATAAAAAGTTTCCACATAATCTGTGATACTTTCTGCTTTGATCTTTCCGTTTTCTGCCGGAAGTGTCAGTACCTTATGTCCTGTATACTCGATCGCTCCGGCCTCATGACAGCTTACGTGTCCGGTCTGCGCCGCAAGAACACCTTCATAACGGTTCAGGACAGAACCTATGACCGTGGCATTGGTCTGGGTTCCTCCCACCAGGAAAAACACATCTGCATCCGGGCAGCCACAGGCTTTACGGATCTTCTCCTTTGCAGAATCACAGTATTTGTCTGTGCCATAGCCGGAAAGCTTCTCCATATTGGTTTCCAGAAGTTTCTGGAGGATCGCCGGATGCGCTCCCTCGCAGTAATCGTTTACAAAAAATAACATTTTATTTTCTCCTCATCTGTATTTTCATTTTATTTGACCGTCTTCCCCGGAATGATCTTACATGTGGAAAACGATTTGAATTTACAGGAAATCGCCCCCTTCAATAGGAAGCCCGTTTCTGAAAGAAATTCACAAATCCCCGGTCGAGATCCCGCAAAGACTGCTGTAATGCAATGGAATCTGCTGCTTTCAGAAAGGCAAACTCCTCTTGCTTTTTCAGTTCAGTCAGCATGGCGGAAGTCTGGGAATAGCCGATCTTTTCCCCATTTTCATAGCCTTCCTTACGCATGGCAAGTCCCCGGTTGTAGATGAACCGGCAACATCCCAGGGTCTGATGGATGAAGTTTTTCTGTTCTCTGTTTGGGTAGATCCTGAATTTAATTCCTTTTTGCATTATCCCATCTTATCCTTTTGTCTCTGCGATGTTTTCTGGTTTTCAATATACTGTTTTACTGTTTCCAGCGGAGCACCGCCCACCGTCGATACAAAATAGCTGTTTGTCCAGAGAGTCGGCATTTTCGTTTTAAGATAGGGAAATTCCTGTCTTAAAATTCTGGACGTATAGCCTTTAAATGACTTTACAGCTTTGTGGATGCCAAACTGAGGATCTACTTCCAAAAGCATATGAACATGGTCTGGCATGATCTCCATCTCCAGAATGTCTACAGAAAGATTTGCAGCATACTCTGTGAGCAGCTCCTTCAGCCGGACGTCCACACCGTTAATTAATACTTTTCGTCTATACTTTGGACACCATACTACATGGTATTTACAGGAATAGACGACATTGTTGTTTGATTTATATGTTGTGTTCATATTTGTATTATGCTATGGTTCATTAATTGATACAATTACTATTTTGTCCATCTTCAATTACTTGCATAAATTCGATGGACGCGTCTTATATCCCCATAGCTGAAACAAGGGGTTTTACGACGCATTGGATAAATGCCGCAGGTTTTTCCCATGTTTTTTAAACTTTCTAAACTATTTTTTAATTTTTACATGCTTTCTGCGCATACTCTGTCTGCACCAGATTTTCATACGCTGTACGATCCGTCAGCTCACCTGCATCTTCCAGGATATCCTGCAGAAGCTCAAAGCTGTCTTTTTCAAAAATAAGATTTTCTTTCCAGGTATCCTGGTCATAATAACGTTTTACAATGGCAGTGATGGTTTCAAGATCTGTTTCCTTGAACTGCGGTGCAATCACTTCTGCGATTTCCTCCGGCGTATGACTCTGCACATAGTCCATTCCCTTCTGAAGTGCATCGGTAAATTTCTGGATGATCTCAGGGTTTTCTTTCATGTAGCTTGCCTTTGCACTGTAGGATGTATATGGTACATATCCGGATGCCTCTCCGAGAGATGCAACTACATAGCCTGCTCCTTCTTTTTCCAGAATGGTCGCAGATGGTTCGAATTCTACTGTATATGCCGCGGAATCATCACCTGTAAAAGCTGCTGCTGTGGAACCGAAATCAATACTCTGGTCGATGATCAAATCCTTTTGCGGATCCATGCCGTTTTTCTTCAGTATATATTCAAATACCATTTCCGGCATTCCGCCCTTACGACCGCCAAGAACCTTCTCTCCTTTTAGATCCTCCCATTTGAAATCAGGCATCTCTTCTCTTGCCACTAGAAAATTCCCCGCACGCTGGGTTAACTGTGCAAAATTTACGACAGGATCCGTGGCGCCCTCCTGATAAGCATAAACAGATGCCTCTGCGCCCATAAATCCAATATCTGCCTCACCGGAAATCACAGCAGTCATCGTTTTATCTGCTCCGAATCCCGTCACCAGCGTCAGATCCAGACCTTTCTCCGCAAAATATCCCTCCTCAATCGCCACATACTGCGGTGCGTAAAAGATTGAATGTGCGACTTCATTCAGTGTAACCTTTGTAAGCTTCTCTTCTGTGCTGTCTTTCTTCGCAGCAAATACTCCCATTGGCAGCGCCGTCACCGCCAGCACAACTGCTGCCGCCAGTGCAATCCATTTTTTATTTTTCATGCAGATACTCCTTTACAGACTTCTTCTGTTAGAGTATGCATAATTAATTAATTGGTGACCAGGGAAACATACAAAGTATCGTAAAACACAGTCTCCATGATTCCTTTTGTTAGGATATGCCCAAAAAACCAACTGCTGATCACGATCAACTTTCCCATCAGTTAAAAAATATGAATTTTATTTAACAACAATTCAATTGTGTTCAATTTCCAATCCTGCTATGATTTAATCACAAAAGCTTTTGAAATTTCAATCAGGAGAGAATTAGGATGAATATTGGAAATGTGATAAAAAAATATAGAAAAGAGTCTGGTTTCACCCAGGAGGAAATGGCAAACCGCTTAGGAGTAACTACTCCAGCGGTGAATAAATGGGAGAACGGGAACTCCAATCCAGATATTGAACTGTTAGCACCAATTGCAAGACTGCTACATATTTCCCTTGATACCCTGTTGTCTTTTCATGAAAATCTGACAGACGTTGAAATTACAGAACTTATTCAGGAAATGGACAAAATGTTTTCAGCAGAAGGTTACGAAAAGACCTATCAATGGGCAGTAAATATCATAAAAGATTACCCTAACTGCAACATGCTTATCTGGCAGGTGGCGGTGATGCTTGACTCGCGAAGAATCATAGGTCAGTGTGAGCATCCCGATAAGTACGACGAACAGATTAATTCCTGGTACGAAATGGCACTAAATGACAAGGACGAAAAAATCCAGCACCATGCGGCAGATTCTCTGTTCGGATTCTACTTGCGAAAAGGGAATTATGAAATGGCAGAAAAATATCTGAACTATTTTTCCGACTATGATCCCATGAAAAAACTAAGACTTGGGCAATTATACATGGAACAGGAAAAAACAGAAGAAGCATATGAAAAACTGGAAAATATAATTCTTTCAGAGTATACTACTTTGAATCTTGCCTTTGGCATGATGATCACAAAAGCTCTTGACAATAAAGATCATAAATCCGCAAGATTCCTGGCCGAGAAAATGTATGCATTAGCAGGTATTTTTGAGATGGGAAAATACAATGAATGTGCAACCATGTTTAATGTTGTGGTGGCAGAACAAAATGTAGAAGATACTTTTAAGGTAATAAAACAACTGCTGGAGAATGTCGATACAATCTGTGATTTTCAGAAATCAAGATTATATAAACATATAAAATTCCAAGATGTAGAAAATCCATATGCTGAAGAAATGAAAAAAGAACTGATTGCAGGCTTCCAAAATGAAGAAGACTTTGCTTATATGAAAGGCTATAAACCCTGGAAAAAATTATTAGCAAAGTATTGATCCTGCTTATGTTTATTGCAAAATAAAAAACCTATTCATTCGCAATAGATCACATTTATAGATGAAAGAGATGCAGGCGTCGCGGCTCCTGCATCTCTTTTAACCCATAGGGTGCGTGATTGCAACGAAATTTACCACCTCAATGGATGATAAATTGCAATATATTTCAAAAATAAAAGAAGAACGTAATAAGGCACAGGACGAACTTGCTGAACTAAGGAAAATTCTTGAATTGTCAGATGATATTTCTTTGACAGAACACATTACAAAGATAAAAATAAATATTGACAAGGAGTAATTGAACCAGTATTATATAAGTACAAAGAAGTCTTTTTCCGGAGTGAGAAAGATATTATTACTTATTCAAAGGAAAGGGGCTCTGGACGAGTTCCTTTTTACATTTCATAAAATTTGATTTTATAACATATACTATGATCACAAAGTAGCTCTGGATAGGATATTCGGAGTTGTAAAACGGCGGAAATATCATTGCTGGTATTTCCGCCACTTCTTTTATAGATTATTCGCACTATTCAACCCATCCACTCAATTACGCAAAATCAAATCGTCTCATAATTTACATTAATATATGTACGCCACCCCCAAAATATGATAAGGTGAAGCAAATAGAATTTTTCAGGAGGTTATTAACAGTTAAATATAAATTATAAAATTATAAAATCATATAAGTACATGTTGAGTTTTATAAGATATTAGAGCAGAATATTATTGAAAGGAGTTGATGCTTTGAGTAAATATTATTCTATACATGAATTTTCAAAAATTATAAGCGTATCCGCCCAGACATTACGAAATTGGGATGCCAATGGAAAACTTCATCCGCATCATACTACAGTAAGCGGCTATAGATATTATTCTGACGAGCAACTCAACCAGGTAATAAATGTAAAGCCTAAAACTCGCATTACAATTGGATATTGTCGCGTTTCCAGCCATAAACAGAAAGATGATCTGGAACGACAGATTGATAATGTTAAGACATATCTTCTGGCAAAAGGACAGCCATTTGAGATGATAAGTGATATCGGTTCCGGAATTAATTATAAGAAAAAAGGACTCCAGGAATTGATCAGGCGAATATCTCAAAATCAGGTTGAAAAGGTTGTTGTTTTATATAAAGATCGGCTATTGCGATTTGGTTTTGAATTGATAGAATATATCGCTTCGCTTTATAATTGTGAGATTGAGATTATTGATAATACTGAAAAATCCGAACAGCAGGAACTTGTTGAAGATCTGGTTCAGATGATCACAGTATTCAGTTGCAAATTACAAGGAAAACGAGCGAATAAAGCCAAGAAACTTATCCGGGAATTGATACAGGAGAAAGTAGATGGTAAAAGCCATAAAAGTAATGTTAATACCAAATAATATACAGAAAACTAAGATGTTTCAGTACGCAGGTGCTTCAAGATTTGCTTATAACTGGGCTTTGGCAAGGGAAATAGAAAACTATGAAAAAGGCGGAAAATTCATTTCAGATGCAGAACTCAGAAAAGAATTTACAAAGCTTAGACATTCTGATGAATACGCATGGTTATTGAGTATTTCAAATAATGTAACCAAACAGGCGATCAAAGATGCCTGCACCGCTTATAAGAACTTTTTCAAAGGTTTGCAGAAATTCCCAAGATTCAAGCCAAAAAAGAGATCAATACCGAAGTTCTATCAGGATAATATTAAGATACAATTCAGCAATACTCATGTTAAGTTTGAAGGATTTTCTTCGAGCAGGAAAAGAAATAAACAAAAACTAAATTGGGTAAGACTTGCAGAGCATGGTCGTATTCCTACAGATGCTAAATACATGAATCCGAGAATATCTTTTGATGGGTTGAACTGGTGGATCAGCGTATGTGTGGAATTTCCTGATTGCATAGAAAAACTTAATGATGATGGGATTGGTATAGATCTAGGAATCAAAGATCTGGCTATTTGCTCTGATGGAGCTAAGTATAAGAACATCAATAAAAGTCAGAAAGTAAAGAAACTAGAAAAACAGAAACGCAGATTACAGCGTAGTATCTCTCGCTCTTACGAGAAAAATAAGAAAGGAGAAAGTTACTGCAAAACAAATAATGTAATCAAAAAGGAAAAACTTTTATTAAAACGAAATCACAGATTAACAAATATCCGTAAGAACTATTTGAATCAGACTACATCTGAAATTGTAAGTCGAAAACCAAGATTTATTTGTATTGAAGATTTGAATGTTAGTGGAATGATGAAAAATAGACATTTATCAAAAGCAGTTCAGAATCAGGGGTTTTTTGAGTTTAGAAAGCAGCTTGAATACAAGTGCAGCGATAAAGGGATTCAGCTTATTGTGGCTGATTGGTTTTATCCATCATCAAAGCTTTGCAGTTGCTGTGGAAACATTAAAAAAGACTTGAAATTATCTGACAGAATTTATAAATGTGATTGTGGAAATGTCATTGATAGAGATTTTCAGGCATCTATAAATCTCAAGGCTTATGGAGAAAGAGTTGCAAGCTAACACTAAAACGTTAGTGCAAATATGTACGGGTACGTTAATTCGGAATTTACGCCTATGGAGAGTACAAGAACTTGTGAGTAGATAGATATTTATATCATCAAAAGCATACTCGTTGAAGTAGGAATGAAACATAGAAGTTTATAACTTTTTATAAGTTTTCAGTAACGGAGCATTCATATGAAATACGACTTCACTTCCATCATTGACCGACATGGCAGAGATTCCATCGCAGTAGACGGCCTGAAGGGCGATGGTTTCTCTCCTGCCCCGCCGAAGGAGGGCTTCGATGCCATCCCGATGTGGGTAGCAGACATGAACTTTCCTACTGTACCTACCATACAGCAGGCGATCATCGAACGGGCCAGTCACCCGGCCTTCGGTTACTTCGAAGCCCCGCCGGAATATTATAAAGCCATCATCCGCTGGCAGGAAACACGCCACGGTGTCACCGGTCTGAAGCCCAGACACATTGGCTACGAAAATGGCGTTCTGGGCGGAGTTATCAGTGCACTGAACTGCGTCTGCTCCCGCGGTGATAACGTCCTGGTTCACAGTCCGACATACATAGGCTTCACCAAAAGTCTGAAAAACAACGGCTACGAGGCCGTACACTCTCCTCTGATAAAGGATGAAAACAGCATATGGAGAATGGATTATGCAGACATGGAAAAACAACTCCGTGAAAAGAAGATCCACGCTGCCATTCTCTGCAATCCACACAATCCCTGCGGACGCGTGTGGGAACGTTGGGAGCTGGAAAAAGCCATGGAGCTGTACCGAAAATATGATGTCTACGTCATCTCAGACGAGATCTGGTCTGACCTCATCCTGAATGGCCATAAGCATATCCCCAGCCAGTCCGTCAGCGAAGATGCCCGCCAGCGTACAGCGGCCTTCTACGCTCCATCCAAAACCTTTAATCTGGCAGGACTTGTTGGCAGCTATCACATTGTATACAACAGCTGGTGGCGGGATCGTATTTTGAAGGAGTCCAGTCTGAGCCATTATAATATGATGAATGTTCTGTCCATGCACGCTCTGCTTGGCGCTTATCAGCCTGAAGGCTATGAATGGACCGATGAACTATGCGAAGTACTAAGCGGAAATGTAAGCTTTGCCTGTGATTACATTGACCGGCACTTTAAGGGTGTCAACGTTTCCAGACCGGAAGGCACCTACATGCTCTTTGCCGACTGCACCGGCTGGTGTACTGCCCATGGCAAAACAATCGAAGATGTGGAAAAAGCCTGCTGGGATGTCGGCGTTGCTGTCCAGGACGGCAGGATGTTTTTCGGTCCCTGTCACCTAAGAATGAATCTGGCCTCACCCCGTTCCCGCATAGAAGAAGCCTTCCGCCGAATGGATCGGTACGTCTTCAACAGGTAAAAATCCACTCTGCCATTCATTACAATCTATGCTATAATAGAGCTCATAACATCAGCGTTCCATCCTGTCACTTTCCGGAACGCTGTAAACAGGAGGAAATCAATATGGATATTAAAGAGGAAATCCACGCATTATCAGAAGAAATGCTCACAAATCTTGGCAGACTGGTTGCCATTGACTCCCAGCTCGGTACCCCTTCCGAGGGAAAACCATTTGGTGAGGGTCCTGCAAAAGCCCTGGAAGAGGGACTGAAGATTGCCGAAGAACTTGGCTTTAAAACCGTAAACCTGGATAACTACTGCGGTTATGCCGAAATGGGTGAGGGCGATGAGATCGTCGGCATCGCCGGTCATCTGGATATCGTTCCTGTAGGCGGAGACTGGACCTACGATCCGTTCCGCCTTACCCGTGAAGACGATCATGTATACGGCCGCGGGACCACTGATGACAAAGGCCCTATCCTAGAAGCGCTCTATGCCATGAAGCTTCTCCGCGACCACGGCGTGAAGCTGAACAAAAGAGTCCGCCTGATCATGGGCTGCAACGAGGAAACAGGTTCCAAATGTATGGATCACTACAATCAGGTAGCAGAAGAGCTTTCCTGCGGTTTCACACCGGATGCCAGCTTCCCGTGTATCCACGGTGAAAAAGGTCAGCTTGCCATGATCGCCTGCTCCAAAAACACCCGGATTATCTCCATGAACGGCGGTTTTGTATCCAATGCAATGTGTGACACCTGTACAACCATTGTTCCCGATGAGGACGGTCTGAAGGAAAAGCTGGAATCCGCACTTTCCCGGACGAAGCTCCAGGAATATAAGGTAACCGAAGAAAATGGTGAGCTCACCATCTACGCCAAAGGTATTCCGGCTCATGCCAGCACTCCCCATCTCGGTGTCAATGCTGCAGGAGTAACCTTTGAATGTCTGGCAAAAGCAGGCTTTGAAGATGACTTTGTGGAATTCTATAACTCCCATATCGGCACTGCATGTGACGGCTCCGGCATTGGTCTGAAATTTGCAGATGAATACGGCGATCTGACGTTATGCAACGGAATCGTAAAAACAGAAAACGGTGTCATTTCCTGTACCATCGATATCCGTGTTCCGGTAACTCTTAATGAGACCGATATCCGCAAAATGTGCCAGGACAGACTGGAAGATAAAAACGGTCGTATTGAGATCATAAAGGTTGTTGCTCCGTTATTCTTCCCAAGAGAATCTCCGCTGGTAAATGCTCTTTACAAAGCTTACACAGATGTGACCGGCGATACCGAACACAAACCAATGGTCATCGGAGGCGGCACTTACGCAAAATCCCTCAAAAACATCATAGCCTTCGGACCTGAAAAAGAGGGAATTGACTACCGTATCCACGGAGCCGATGAATTTATCCTGGTCTCCGGCATGGAAGAAGCAGTACTGATCTATATGGAAGCGATCAAAAATATGCTTGCGATCTGAAATCAGGAGGATAAGAAATCATGAGTACAAAAGCTGAACACGCTACAAAATTACACGAGAATGGCTGTAACTGTGCACAGGCAGTTGCCTGTTCTTTCTGCCAGGAATTTGGCATCGATGAAAACGAGATGTTCCGTATTGCCGAGGGCTTCGGCCTTGGAATGGGTGTTATGGAAATGTGCGGTGCTCTTTCCGGTATGGCTATGATCATCGGACTTTCCAACAGCCGCGGAAATACCGAAGAAGGTTCCGGCTCCAAAGGTGACACTTACAAAAAGCTCCGCACCTATATCCAGAAATTCAAAGAAAAAAACGGTTCCTGTATCTGCCGTGAATTAAAAGGTGTGGAGACAGGCAAGGTTCTCTGCAGCTGCCCGCAGTGTATCACCGATGCGGTTGCTCTTACAGAAGAATATCTTGCGGAAAACAGATAATCTCATAAAATAAAACAGCAGAATTGTATATTCCCTGTAATCACGGGACATACAGCTCTGCTGTTTTCTGTTTCTATTCGCTTTTCACTGTCAGATCCTTCACCCATCTGTATTTCTTATAATTCAGGTACACAGCCGGGATCTTTACAACTTCATCCAGACTGATGAGCTTTCTGGTAAAAATGCCGGCGCTCTTTTATTTTCCATTTATTTTTGCCCACGCCTCTTCGTCAAACTTACGGTCTTTCACGCTTTTCTATTTCATCTCGATCTTAAACAGTCTGGCCACTTTTTCCTGTGGCATCTTCACTACAAGATTTCCATTTTCGATCTTATATCCGCACATCTCTTCCTTCGGATAGATCACGGATACTCTGCGGACCTGCTCTGCATTTTCCAGCGGGATCACTGCTTCTGTTGTTCCCGGTGTCCATACCGAAAGATAGGTATTCTTCTCTGCTTTCACTCCGTAAGCAAGAACTTCAGATTTCAGAGTTCCAAAACCAAGTGGGAAGAACGGCACGCCGTCACGGACTTCCTCACGGATCTCCTTATACAGGGAGATTCCCTCCTTCATACGGTTCATGGAATTTTCGCCCAGCTTCCATACCATACCGCTGATATATGGGCGGAGAAGCATACCATTTACTACATTGTAGATTACATGCTCTTCTTCATCCTCATACGGATATACCCACATACCACCCTGCTCCGGAGTTACCGCACTGGCTACATTGGCAGCGATATTGGCATTGTAGAGATAATCTGTCTGATCACTGGTAGACTGCAGGCTTAAGATCTTCAGCATACCATAATCCATACGCTGTCCGCCGGAACCGCAGTTCTCCACAACAAGCTCCGGATGATCCCGGAAGATTTCCTCATACCACTGGTGAAGACATTCATAATGCTCACGGATGGCATCTGCACAGCTGTCACTGTTCAGATCACTTCCATATCCCATAGTTACGTTATAGTCCACTTTAAAGTACTCTACACCGTAATCATTGATCAGTCTGTCTACTACATCACGGCAATATTTCCGTACCTCCGGATTGCGGAAATCCAGCATATAGCGTTTATTGTCAATGTGGCGTTTTCCATGACGGCAGACAAACCAGTCATCCGGAAGCTTGTTTGCCAGCTCGCAGGCAACTCCCATAACCTCGATTTCCAGCCAGAGTCCCATTTTCAGGCCTTTACTGTGTGCATGATCGCAGACTTCTTTCAAACCATTGGGGAATCTTCCGGATGCTTCTTTCCATTCCCCGACACGGTCCCACCAGAATCCGTCGTCATACCAGCCTGCATCCAGGCAGTAATATTCGCATCCGAGCTCTGCTGCCTTGTCAATGATGGAAAGCTCCCGCTCCGTTGTAGGGTCTCCCATCAGGCAATTCATGTAATCATTAAATACCACGTTCAGCTTCTCATCGTCCGTATTCGGTCTGCGTACTTTTCTCCGATATCTGGTCAGTGCCGCTGCTGCCGGATTCAGGCCACCTTTTACAACCGCTGCCCCTGCCGGAACGGTTGTAAAGCTTTCTCCCGGTTTCAGATTCTTATACCAGCCATGCTCCTGCTCTGTGGCGCCGCTTAAGGCAAGATACAGATTTCCGCCCTGTGCAGAGCCATATTCTGCCAGCCACTGTCCGGAGCTTTCAACCTGGAAAATATACGTCTCCCCTGTTTCTCTGTCCTCGGCAATTCCCATGGGAAGATACTCACAGGTAGACCAGGTGCCCTTTCCACTGTAACAATAACGGTTGAGGCCATATCCCTGATGATTGAAGCCATCTACGACCATTCCGTTTAAATTCAGCGTTTCTGCATCGTATTTCTGCCACTGTGCCTCACAGCACCAGCTGTTAAACGGCACATAGATATCTGTTTTTTTATAATAAGGCTTCTCGCCGCCTCTGGAGATTCCCTGATACATAAAAGAAGAAACATAGGTCAGCCCCTGATCCTCGCTTCCCTCGTTGATGATCTCTGTCCAGGTCTGTACTGCCGGCACTCCGTCAAACAGGCGCATATGATATACTGCCTTCAGCTTTTCCGGGGAAATCATTACGATCTCCAGCTCTTTTCCGCCGGCCTGTGCCTTCAGCTCATGGTTCTCATAAACAAAATCCACAGAGGACTGATTGATGTTGTTTTTGTAGGCATGCATGTTTAAGCTTCCTGTGCCGCTTCTGTGGATCTCAACAGCCGGATAACAGATATCATCCTTCGGCTCCATGACTGCTTTTTTTACTTCCTGTGAAGAAAAATCTGCCAGCTCTACCACGCCGTTTTCCCGGATACGAAACTGGATATCCAGGCCATTCTCATGTAATTCGATCATTTTCATGTTTTCATTTTTATAGCTCATAGAAAATACCCTCCGTTTTTCTGATTCTGATCACAGTATAATATCTGTTTTTTTATAAGGTGACAGGTATCATCCCCTGAATGTAAAAATGCAATATATTGTCGTATTTATTTTTGCGTGATATACTGTTTGCTGACAGTAAAGAGTACAGTCAGTCAGACATGTAGGGCGATTTAATCGAATATCTGCATCTGTCCGACTCGCAATTTACAGCTGAAATATTTACATTCCGCTTCGCAGCATACTCAGGAGGTTTTTTCATGCCAGATATTTTCCAGGACTCTTCCCGATATTTCCATATTTCTGCTTTTTATGCTCTCTCCCTGCCTTATTATCATATGGAGCATCACACACATTCCAGCTATGAGATCATGTATATCACCTCCGGTTCCTGCCGGGTTTTCTGCCTGGATGGCACACAGGACACGGAATTCCCACTGAAATCCGGGCAATTTATCTTTATCCGGCCGGATGTACCTCACAGGCTGGAGATTCCGGATGGTTTTCCCTGCTCGATCCTGAATCTGGAATTTTCCCTTACTCCCGAAAAAAGTCCGGTTGCTCTGGAGCTTCTCCTGAAAAAGGATCCCGGATTTTCCCAGTTCTGGAATTTTATGGAAGCCTCCCAGGGCTTCTGCTCCGGCGCGGATTCCCGCAGCTTCGGATACAGCCTGAAGGATCTGCTCACCTTTTTACAACAAAATTCCGGTCAGATACAAAAGGAAGAATTTCTCTTCTTTCTTCTTTTCAGCCGTATGCTTACAGAGCTTGCATTCTGCGCCCGCTCCAGCCGGAGCACCCAGGGAATCGTCTATCTGAAAAAAGCGCTCCGCTATATTGACGAGCATTATCTGGAAGACATTGATATTCCTGCCATCTCCGCATATGCAGGGATCAACAAATCCTACCTGCAGGCGCTCTTTACAGAAAAAAACGGCTGCACCATCAATACCTATATCAACCGCAAGCGTATGGAACAGGCCGCCTTTCTTCTGTGCAACAGTACTCTGCACATTACGGATATTGCCTTTTCTTCCGGATACAACAGCCGGCAGCATTTTGCACATACCTTCGAAAAATTTTATCATATGAGCCCCTCCAGGTACCGAAGCCTTCATACCCGGCCTCTCCGTTCGGATACCCAAAAGAAACGCTATCATATGACTGACGGACTGATGTTGGAAAGCGAACCCTTTCCTCAGGAATAAAACTTACTTCATACACCTACACTTTCAGGCTGATACCTGCGATCCACGTCTGAGCAGCCTAAAAAAACGGCCAGGTACGAAGTTCATATCTCTTCGATAACCTGGCCGGCTTTTTATATTTATTGTCAAGCGGATATTCGCAATCCTGCAGGGGACTTACTTGCTTCGGTTAAAAATTTTCTATGGAAGCAGATTCTGCATACTCTTCAGGCTGATCGCCAGTGTGGAGGTATTATGCAGAAGTGCGGATGAAGTCGGCTGCAGGATACCTGCAACGCCACAAGCGATAAGACCTGCGTTAAAGGTAATAATAAAACGGTAATTGCTTCTGATACGCTTCATCAGTGCATTGCTGATCTCTTTCAGAACAACAAGCTCCTGAAGATCATCTGCACCTACAGTAATATCTGCGATCTCCCGGGCAATTTCAGCACCATCACTGATGGCGATACCGACATTGGCTGCGGAAAGTGCCGGAGAATCATTGATTCCGTCACCTACCATGATAACCTTTCTTCCGGCTGCCTTTTCTTTTTCGATGAAGTTGGCCTTATCCTCCGGAAGTACCTCGGAATAATATTCGTCCACTCCCACACGTCTGGCAATGGCTGCTGCTGTACGCTCACTGTCCCCTGTCATCATAACGATCTTGGAAATCCCTGCCCCACGCAGTGCTTCTACAGAAGCTTTCGCCTCCTCACGAAGAGGATCTTCAATACAGATCACGGCTGCAAGACGTCCGTCAATGGCAAGATACAGATGGGAATACTCTTCCGGAATATTGTCGAATTTCTCCTTGCCATCCTCCGGGATCAGACATTTCTCATCTTCAAATACAAAGTGATAGCTTCCGATCACGGCCTTATGGTCTTCGATCGTAGTGGAAATTCCATGCGCTACTACATATTCAACCTTTGAATGCATCTCCTCATGGGCCAGATGCTTCTTCCTGGCAGCACTGACAACAGCCTTGGCCATGGAGTGTGGGAAATGCTCTTCCATACATGCGGCGATACGCAGCATCTCCTCCGGATCATTGTTGTCAAAAGGAACCACATCCACAACGGTTGGCTTCGCCTTTGTCAGAGTTCCTGTCTTATCAAATACGATGGTATCTGCCTCAGCCATTGCTTCCAGATATTTACCGCCCTTAACTGTAGCCTTATGTGTACCGGCCTCACGGATCGCAGACAATACAGAGATCGGCATTGCAAGCTTAAGCGCGCAGGAGAAATCCACCATCAGGATCGCAAGGGCCTTGGTGGCATTTCTGGTAAGGAGATATGTAAGTGCTGTTCCTCCAAGAGTATAGGGAACCAGCTTATCTGCCAGATGCTCTGCCTTTCCCTCCAAAGAAGATTTCAGCTTCTCAGACTCCTCGATCATGGTAACGATCTTGTCATAGCGGCTGGAACCACCTACCGTCTTTACGCAGATGGTGATCTCACCTTCCTCCACAACAGTGCCTGCATAGGCAACGCTGCCCTCTTTCTTGCATACAGGTACAGACTCTCCGGTAAGAGAAGCCTGGTTGACCATAGCCTCTCCATCTGTAACACTTCCGTCAAAAGGAATTACGGTACCCATACGTACAACAACATCATCTCCCGGCTGGACCTCTCCGGACTCTACCAAGATCTCCTGATCCTCTTTCTTCAGCCATACCCTGCCAACATTCAGGGACATGGTTCTTGCAAGATCACCTACGGATTTCTTGTGCGTCCACTCTTCCAGGATTTCTCCGATCCCAAGCAGGAACATGATGGAGCCTGCAGTACCAAAGTCCTGACGTAATACAGACACTCCAATTGCAGTGGCATCCAAGACCGGCACCTCGATCTTACGGTGAAGAAGTGTATCGATTCCCTTCCAGATATATTTCAGGGAAGTAGCTGTTGTATAAATGGCATTCAGCGGATATGGCAGAAAAAGCCTTCTTCCGTAATGGCAGATCACCTTGGAGATCAGCTTCTCCTGATATTCTGCATTCAGTGCTCTCCCTGAGCTCTGCAGCACCTGTGAAGGAACCTCTACATCCTGATAATGAAATTCGCTGATACCACGGATAACCGCAGCTCTGCTGCCCCGATAATTTACAACTGCGTCACAGGTTCTCTCATATACCTTGGCAGAAACCACTCCATCAAGATTCTCGAGATAATACAACAGCGTATCTGCCTGCCCGTAGCTCATCCTCTTCTGAGCAAGATGGATACGAAGCCGGCCTCTTGTCTCATGTTTGATATAAAATTTCACGGAAAATCGCCTCTTTACTCAGCTGTCTCTTCTGCTGTCTCTTCTGCTGTTTCTTTGAATGCATCCTCATCTGCAGTTTCCTCTGCTTCTGTCTCAACATCCTCTACAGCCTCTTCAGCTGCTGTTCTTTCCTCATTGATCTCCTTAGCTTCAGCATAAATATCTTCAGCATTCTCCTGAAGATTCGTAGCTGTTTTCATGATGCAGTCCTTAGCTCTTAAAACGGCTGCTGTGCATCCTGTGTAAAGCTTCTTCGCATCCTTGCTTGTGAGGATCTTGATTCCTGCTGTACCGAAAAGAACGCCTGCTGCAAAAAGTCCTGATTTCTTGAATTTAAAGTCTGCCATAATAATTTCCTCCTGATATATGATTTTTATTTTTTTCTGATTCCCGGTGAGGATTTTTCATGTCCGCCCCGATATTTTCAATATTATAAAATGTCTGTAAAAAAAAGTCCAGTGTTTTTTGTGTGAACTCAGCACAATTCGTTAAATTTTCAGTTATTTTTACCTAACAGTTAATTTTTACTAATAGTTTGTTCTGTCTAATTCTTAGTCTGTACAAACCTCTTCTTTCCTATTATATTGTGCCATAGCTTTTCCATACTCACCCGACCTCATGAACAGGCAGCAGCGCCAGGGTACGGATATTCTGTTCACTGATCTCCCCACAGGCCCGAAGTCCTGCAAGGATCACTTCATTAAGCTTCTGTCCGGACAGATGGCATATCGTATCATCATCCAGTTCTACTGTGCAGACGCCTTTTGTGCTGCATGCCACGCGATACATATTCTTTCGGCTGATAGCACCGATGGATTCCAGCGTATTGACCATACGGTATACTGTAGCTACACCGATCTTCGGATCCAGTGCGGAAGCCCTGTAATAGATTTCCTTACAACAGGAGCACTCTCCCTCCAGGATAATGTCCAGAAGAATCTTTCTCTGTCTGGTGATGCGGAGCCCCTTCTCCTTCAGTTTCTCTATAATAAGATCCCTCTGCATCTCTGTATGTCGGTAGCATCCTGTTTTTTTCTCTTCTGTTTCGGCTTCTGCAATATGCATTCTGATCCCTCCTTTATTGAGAAAACTTTTCTTTTATCTAATAAGTTAGTATACTCCAACTTAGGTTAGTTGTAAATAACTCCTTTGAACTTTTTTTACATATTGAGGATTCTGCCTGAATACCGTATAATGTTTCGTGAACCTGTACATAGGAAACCGTCGTTTTGACAAAATGACGAAAAATCCCCTTTCGTTTTTTCGTCAGAATGACAAGAAACTGCCGGAAACTTTGTAAGATTCAGCTCTAGCCCTTTTCTCTCATTTTCGATATACTGTTAACCAGCAAAGGAAATTACGTAAAACAATATATTAATTTTGGAGGGAAACAACAATGGCAAGTTTATCATTATCTCACATTAATAAAACTTATCCGAATGGCTTCCAGGCAGTTAAAGATTTCAACCTGGAGATCGAAGACAAAGAATTCATCATCTTCGTAGGACCATCCGGATGTGGAAAATCTACAACACTTCGTATGATCGCAGGTCTTGAGGAGATCAGCGGTGGTACACTTAAGATCGGTGACAAAGTCATGAACGATGTTGAGCCTAAGGACCGTGATATCGCAATGGTATTCCAGAACTACGCTCTGTATCCTCATATGACAGTTTATGATAACATGGCATTCGGACTTAAGCTTCGTAAAGTTCCGAAGGACCAGATTGACAAGGCTGTTCGTGAAGCCGCAAGAATCCTTGACCTTGACAAGCTTCTTGATCGTAAACCGAAGGCTCTTTCCGGTGGTCAGAGACAGCGAGTTGCTATGGGACGTGCTATCGTTCGTAATCCTAAGGTATTCCTTATGGATGAGCCTCTTTCCAACCTGGATGCTAAGCTTCGTGTACAGATGCGTATCGAGATCTCCAAGATCCATCAGAGACTTGGTGCTACTATCATCTATGTAACACATGACCAGACAGAGGCTATGACACTTGGTACCAGAATCGTTGTTATGAAAGACGGTGTTGTTCAGCAGGTTGATACACCACAGAACCTGTATCAGAAACCAGGCAACCTCTTCGTTGCAGGATTCATGGGATCTCCGCAGATGAACTTCCTTGATGCTGTTATCTCCGAAAAAGGCGGCAATGTAGTTGCTACGATCGGTGGTGAGCATGAGGTTATCGTTCCGGCAGCTAAGGCTAAAGTCCTGAAAGACAAAGGCTATGTTGGAAAGAAAGTTGTTCTTGGTATCCGTCCTGAGGATATCCATGATTCTCAGATGTTCCTTGAGACATCTCCAAGCAAACCAATGAACTCCGTAGTTAAAGTTTACGAGCTTCTTGGTGCTGAAGTATTCCTGTACTTCGATGTTGACGGAACTCAGGTTACAGCACGAGTTGATCCTCGTACAACAGCTAAGACCGGTGATCCGATCAGATTTGCATTCGATATGGAGAAAGCTCACTTCTTCGACAAAGAGACAGAGCTTACTATCACAAACTAATTCTCGTCGAATCATAAAAACAGAATGTAACCCCGGGGGATATGATTTCCCGGGGTTTCTTTTTATTTCACTAGTTTTATTTCACATCAGAAAGGACACTTTTTATGAAAATACAGCAAACAATTCAAAAATGTCTGGATGACTGGAACCGGATCAGCGGTCTTGATTTCTGTATTCTGGATGAAAATGACCAGATATACATTTCCACAGGGGACCACCGACTTCCTTCTTCTGAAAAGCTTGCTCAGTTCCGGGAGGATCCTGCCTTATGCATCTCCAACCGCAGCTGCAGTCTGTACAAGCTGAACAACACACCTCAGAGCAATATGCTTCTGATCGTATGGGGCTCCGGAGAGCAGGCTTCTACCATCGGAGAGCTTGCTGTCTGTCAGGTAGAAAGTCTCCTCACCGCCTATACGGAAAAAACAGACAAGAACTCCTTTATGCAGAATCTTCTCCTGGACCGTTATTCCCAGGTAGAAGCTTTTAACAAGGCTGCCCGTCTTCATATCACACCTTCTGCCCGCCGTGCGGTATTTCTTGTGGAAACCAAGCAGCACAAGGACGAAAATGCCCTGGCTACCATCCGCAACATCTTTTCTGCCCGTACACGGGATTTTATCACTGCACTGGATGATTCCGGCATCATCGTAGTACGTGAGCTTCAGAGCACCGAAAGCTACGAAGAACTGGAGGGTATCGCCTGCATGCTGGTGGATATGCTCAATACAGAGGCCATGACCTCTGCCTGGGTTTCCTACAGCAATGTTGCAGATGATATCATGGAGCTTTCCGATGCCTACAAGGAAGCCCGCACTGCTCTGGAGGTCGGCAAGATCTTTTATGCTGACAAAAACGTTTTCGGTTACAACCGTCTGGGCATCGGACGTCTGATCTATCAGCTGCCCACTCAGGTCTGCAACATGTTCGTAGGCGAGATCTTCGGAGAAGAATCCCTGGAATCTATTGACGACGAAACCCTCAATATCATCCGGACCTTCTTTGAAAATAACCTGAACCTTTCTGAAACCTCCAGACAGCTCTATGTGCACCGGAATACTCTGGTGTACCGTTTTGAAAAGCTGCAGAAGCGTTTTGGTCTGGATATCCGTACCTTTGAGGATGCACTGGCCTTCAAGCTTGCCATGATGGTGTCCGATTACATCACCTATTCCGGAAATCACGGAAAATAGCTCCTGTCCGCAAAAATCCATCAAAAATGCAGGTGCACAAAAAATCCCGGAAACAGCAGATAATGTCTGTTTCCGGGATTTTCTTTATTTCAGCAGCATCAGATGCTCCGGTGGAAGATACAGATATTCCGGAAGATCTTTATTCGGATCCTCCGTAAAGCTGTTTTTGGGACGCATCCACCATAATCCGGAAGCACTCTCTTCCGCTTTGTTCCGGATCATATACTGATGTTCAAATGTAGTTTCTATGTATTGGTCTACCTGCACTGCCATACAGTTCTCACCCGGCTCTGATTCCGGGCGGATCCAGTGGCCGCGGATCCCTACATGGGTAATATCCATATCTACTTTTTCTTCGGTATGGAGCTTCATTTTCCAGTCCACCGCATAGATCTCGTGAGGTCCCAGCCTCTCCGCTCTGGAAAAATTCTTACAGCCGGTAAGCTTTGCTGCCTCCAGAAGTCCCGGTCTCTCAAACAGCTGCTTTGTCTCCCCGGTCACAAGGATCCTACCTTCATGTACAAGGGAAAGCTCCCTGCAGAATTTATAGGCCTCATCTCTGCTGTGTGTCACAAGGATCATATCTCCCGGATAGTCCTTGAGAAAATCCTGCATCTCCCGCTGGAGCACGTCCTTCAGGTAACCGTCCAGTGCGGAAAACGGCTCATCCAGAAGAATAGCTTCCGGCTCTCCGATCATCATTCTGGCCAGTGCCACTCTCTGCTGCTGTCCGCCGGAAAGCTGCGAAGGCAGGCGCTTCTCCAATCCTTCCAGATGATATCGCCGGATCAGATCTGCCACCTTCTCCCGGGCGGAGGATTTTTCCCCACGATAACCGCAGCGGATGTTCTGTTCCACTGTCATGGTTGGGAACAGCGCATAATTCTGAAACAGATATCCGATCCGTCGCTTCTGCGGTTTCAAATTGATCCCTTTTTCAGAATCAAACACTGTTTTTCCATTGATGACGATCCTTCCTTTATCCGGTGTTTCGATCCCTGCAATACAGCGTAAGGTCATGCTTTTTCCGCTGCCGGAAGCACCAAGAAGCCCAATGGCTGCCGAACTGCCTTCAAAATCTACCTTCAGGGAAAAATCACGGAAGTTTTTTTCGATATTTACTTTGACTGCCATCAGATCCACCTTCTTGTTTTCATTCCTCTTCCGGATACGATATTGATCAGCGCTACGATCACAAAGGAGATCAGCACGATCACAACGACCCAGAATCCTGCAGTTCCGTAATTTCCGGCTGCTGTCTCTGATGCAATGGCAACAGAAACTGTTCTGGTTTTTCCAAGGATATTTCCGGCAAGCATGGAGGTTGCGCCATATTCTCCGATCGCACGTGCAAATGCCAGCACTGTTCCGGATGCGATCCCCGGTCCTGCCGCCGGCATGACTACCCGCCAGAATATCCGACTGTCGCTCATCCCCAGAGTCTGGCCTGCATGGATAAGATTTATATCCACCTGTTCAAAAGCAGCCCGAGCATTGCGGTACATCAGCGGAAATGCGATCACTGCCGCTGCGACCACACAGCCCTTCCAGGTCTGCACGATCTTAATATCAAAATTATCCAGAAGAAAGCTTCCGAAGGGCCTTTTCAGGCTGAAGATCAGTAGCAGAAAAAATCCAGCCACTGTAGGAGGAAGTACCAGCGGAAGAGTAAGGATCCCGTCCAGTACTGCTCTGGCTCCCGGCTTCAGCTTCATGATCTTCCGGGCGCAAAATATTCCCAGAAAAAAAGCGATCACTGTGGCTGCCAGACCTGTTTTTAAGGAAATCCACAGAGGACTCCAGTTTATTTCTCTCAAAAATTCTGTCATATTTCATTCCTGTGCCGGCATTTACTGTGTTTCAATATTTACTGCCTGCCGGTTTTCTACATCATACTCATTTGGATGTGCTGTCTGCGGAAGCTGTACTGTCCTCAGCCTCTGTGTCGTCTGCGGAAGCTTCTGTGGCATCCTTGGAATCCTCAGCCTCATATGCAGTAAATCCATAGTCCTCAAATACCTTGATTGCTGCGTCAGACTCTACATAATCAAGAAAAGCCTCTGCCGCCCTGGTATCGTCTTCCGATGCTTCCTTGTCCTCGATAAGTCCCACAGGATAAAGAACCGGCGTCTTAAGGCTGTCTGCCGGCGCCTCTGCGATGATATCTACTTTATCAGTAACAGATGCAGCATCTGTCGCATATACAACACCAACCTCATTACTTCCTTCACTGACTGCTGCAAGTACATCCGTTACATTCTTGCACTCGTTGATCTCCATTTTGTTTACATCGTCCATGATCCCAAGATTGTTAAAGATCTCACGGGCGTACTGTCCCACCGGAACATCCTCTCCTGCAAGCGCCATATTCTCAGCGTCTGTGATATTCTCGAATCCTGTTACCTTTGTCTCTCCGTCCTTTGGTCTGATCAGAACGACTTTGTTCTCAAGAAGATCCTTAACGGTGTCTTCCTTTGTCAGTTTTTCCTCTGTGAGGGCATCCATCTGTTTATCTGCTGCTGAAAAGAAAAGATCACAGCGTGCACCTTCCTCGATCTGTGTCTGCAGTGTACCTGAGCTGTCTGCACTGTAATAGATCGTTACATTCGGATAAAGCTCATTGAAATCCTTCTGGATCTCCTCCATGGAATTGCTGAGGCTGGCAGCAATAAATGCATAAACCTCTCCCTTCAGGTTCTCATCGCCTTTCACTTCTGTGTCCGCCGCGAAAACAGTTCCAGTCATAAGGCCTGTTGTTAAAATTCCCGCGGTAAGGGCTACTAAGATTTTTTTCTTCATCTTTTGTTCCTCTACTTTTCCGTTTCATTCAGTTTTGTTTAGTTTTGAATTGTTTTGTTTAATTTTACCGAAAGGAAAGTTTCTTGTCAAGCTATAAGGCATTGCTGTTTTTCTCTACAAGTGCTATCATAAATACATAGTTGACAAGCCAGGCGGATGTTCACGATCCGCTTCGTTTCTTATCATGAGTGGCTTACAGCACTCCTGATACAGACAAATCCCACACAAGGTTCATTGCTCTGCACAACGGAAGCAGAGAACTTGCCTGATCCGGTTCATTCAATATTCAAGAAAAGGAGAATTACTTATGAAACTCAGTGCACGTAATCAGTTAAAAGGAAAAATCATCAACATCAACCAGGGAGCTGTAAATTCCATTGTTTCCATCGATATCGGTGGTGGAAATATCATCACTGCTACCATCTCCTGTGCGGCGGTGGAAGAACTTGGACTGAAAGTAGGCTCTGATGCTTACGCAGTTATTAAGGCAACCAATGTTATGGTAGGTATCGATGAATAAAGTCTACACAGCACAGGAAGTTGCAGATAAACTAAAGATCAAAAAATCCACAGTATATGACCTGATCAAACGCGGAGAGCTTTCCTCCTCCAAAGTCGGCAAACAGCTACGGGTCAGCGAGGAACAGCTGTCTCAGTATCTTAAGGGTTCGGAATGTTCTGCGTCTTCTGATCAGTCTTATGATCACCAGCCGGAGAGTTCTCTTTTGAAAAGGGATTATCTTCTGCATTCCAGTGGACTGATCATCAGTGGACAGGCTTCTCCGGCTCTGGATCTTCTCCTGAATCAGCTTCCCACACACCCGGACAATCTGCCGGTTCTGCAGTCTCACATGAACACCTACAACGGACTGTATTCTCTCTATTTTGAAAAAGTCCACATTGCCTGTGCATCCGCCTCACCGGAAGATATCCATAGCCTTATACCCGGTATCCCACTGACTGTGATCTCTCTGTGTCAATATCCTGTCGGCTTCTATGTAAAAAAAGAAAATCCCAAGAATATCCGGGGATTTTCTGATCTTACACGGGCAGATATTATTTTTGTGAACCGCGAAAAAGGAAGCAGCCGTCGTATCCTTCTTGACCGTACACTTCTGTCTTCCGAAATTTCACCGGATTCCATATCCGGATATCGAAATGAGCTTGTTACCGATCACTCCACGGCTGCTGCAGTGGCTGGCGGACAGGCAGACATAGCTCTTGGCGAGGCCTGTGTAGCGAGAAGCTTTCCGGAGCTGGATTTTCTTCCTGTTTGCCAGGAATCACTCTTCCTGGTTATGCAGACCAAAAATCTGAGCACCTCCGGCTTTCAGGCCGTAGCGGAAACCATTGCATCCGAACCTTTCCGCCGGTTTTTAGCTCTTCAAACCGGATACGATACTACTGACACCGGAAATATCCGGCATATTTAGGGCTAAGAAAAACGCTTATGTAAAAAATTCTTCCGCAACCATTTCTTTGATAATACAAAATCAGCCAGCACGTCAATGATCACTCCTTATTTTTGCAAAATTAAGGAAGTTTCTTGATCCTATGACTGCTGGCTGATCTTTATTTATTCAGATATTGATATACTCTTGAAGAAATCGAACGGATTCCGTACAGTAAATGAGCTTCGGAAGCGCCTTCTGAAAATATACATAATACATAATTTGTTTTCTTTCCATAGACGATTGCCATATCATGCTGAACTGAGCTTGTCTCACCAGTTTTGTTCGCGCATACTATACCTGTCGGAAGACCTGATGGAATTTTGTATCGTTTCGTCTGATGCAGTAAAAGATTTAGCATTTCTCTAGAATACTGTTGAGAAACACACTGACCTCGATAGATTTTTTCTAAGAGTATCCCACAATCTTTTGCAGATGCCGTGTTACGCCAGCCATCACTGCTCCAGGCAGAAGAAGATGGATGCAGGGAACTGTGACAACCGGTATTTTTGTAACCGTTCTTTCGAAGATACTGGTTCACTACAGCCGTTCCTCCTACAAAGCTTCCGCCTCCCTGACGCCTTACCAGTTCATTATAACATTCATTATCACTGACGGTGATCATATCCCACAGCAAGCTGTACACACCGGAGCTGTATTGCATTTTTCCCTGACGGATCTGATCATAGACCGACGCCATCACAAATGCCTTGATCGTACTTGCCGGATACATTTCCCGATCATTTATGTTTACAACATTTCCTGTTTTCAGATCTTTTATATAAACAGACCAGTTTCCACCGTAGGCAGAAACAAAACTCTCCAATTCCGATTTAAATGCACTTAAAGCATACTCTGATCTTGTACTTTTTCTTCCCTGCCAGTCCACATACTGACCATCCGGTGTTTTCATATTTTTCGCAATGGTTCCGTTCGATTTCAGGTAATAACCATCTTTCCACCGGTTCACCAGCATTTTTCCATTTTGGTCTACATAATATTGCTGGCCCTCACAGGTTACCCACCCTGCCTTCTGTACCATTCTTCCGTTATCATTGCCAAAATAATAAATTCCGTTAAACTTTTTTCCCTGAACTGTTTTGTTCACTTTATGAAAAGACGGACGCATGCAGATTCTTCCGGTTCCATAGAAATAATAATAACCACCTTTAAAATTACGCCCACCGAATCTTCTCTGTCTTATATAACGTACTGTTCCACGATCAGCCAGTTTTCCGTACGCTTCCACATAATAAATGCCTGCGATAATTTTTTTGCCCCGTACCTTCTGTTCAGCTACGTTTACAAAGCCACGCTCTCCCTTTGAAATTCTTCCATTGGAGTCTGTGATGTGGTATTTATCAAAGCGGACACCAGAAACTGTCTTTTTATCGAAATAATAAACGGATTGCTTTCTCAAAAGTTTTCCGTTTTTATCAAACATATAAAATCCTGTTTTTAAAAACTCTGTCTTTGGGATTGACAAATAACGTAATCCGGTAAGTTTTCGCTTATTAGAATCTTTCAAATACCAGTTCCCGCCAGATTTCTGAAGATAATTTCCACTGTTATCCCAAAATCGTACCGTTCTTTCAGCAGCCTCGACCTTTATCTCTGTACTTCTGGCACCAATAATACATCCAAAAACCACTACTAATATCAACCAATATATACAAACTGTTTTTTTTGCTTTCATACTTTAACAAGACCTGCCACAGACGATGGCAGGTCTTTCTCCTTTATCTTTATTATCCTATTTTCACACAGATGTTCTGGATCAGGCAGTTGTATCCGCTTACCTTTTTCAGCCATTCCAGCGCTATGGACACTGCCAGTGAAGCCAGCAGAAGCGTCAGTGTATTGGTCAGAAAATATCCACTCACATACACAAAAGAAGATTTTCTTATAAATGTATGTATCAGAAATATATTCATGGAATGTTTTCCGAGGAACAATAAAATCTGTCGCACTCCCGGAATGACATTAATAAATTCGCAGCAAAATGCCATAAATACAATTGGATACACACCCCAGTGGATCTCACTGTATACCGTCAGCGGCAAAGTTCTGTACGCTTTATACAAAATAAACACCGCAAGAAGCTCCAGAAGAAATTTGAAAACATGCTTCATTCCAGCATTCCATATCTTAAACCATCGGTTAAACAGATCATACTTGGCTACACACATTCCCATGAGAAATACCGGTAAAAATGCATAAATACCCGTAATTCCCATAACCTCCAGGGAAATTATCCGTGGAAATGCTGCAACAGCCACAAGAATAAATACCAGATATTCTTCCTTTATCATAAACAGTGGCACGCAGATGATAAAAATGATCGCCGCACTCATATACCACCAGGTTCCGTTCAGAGTCGAAGTTCCGAAAAGTTTCGCCAGACCAAAAAAATCCAGCACCATTGCGCTAACACCTTTGGCAATATTTCCGTTTCCGAAATATCTGGCCACGGCATAGCCGTTATAAAGCTGTGAGCTCACAACAGAAAGCCCCCATATAATCCAGAACCCTCCCATTGTTTTTATCAGTCTTTTGGCTGTCCACTTGCCAGGTGTAGAATTATTTTTTCTGTAACTGAGATACAGTCCGTATCCGGAAATAAATGCATAGATCGGTACACAGATCTTAAATGTTCTGCACAGATACATGATCCGATCTGCTGAAAACGGAGTGAAAACAACATTCAGCCCCTCAAATCTATCTTGACTCAGATACATATGATGGAACAGCATTATAACAATGGCAATGCCCTTCATCGCCTGAGAATTATATTTATCAAACTTTATTGCCTGCTTTCCTTCCAAAATCCAACCTCCATATTACCGATTCTCGATGATCCTCTCATAAACTCGTTTGGAACAGTTACGGTCATTAAATGCAAAGGTCTCATCCATTCGTTTCCGATATTCCTCTTTCATCTGACAGCCGTCTGCCATATATTCGATGATCCGGTCCACAGTTCCGTCCAGTGTATGCTCCACCTCTCCGAAGCCATCTCTCTCATAGTCAAAGTATCCCTCTGTGTAGGAATGCGCGCCACTGAAAAAGCTGTCTCTGTCAAACTGGGAGTATACGATGGGTTTTCTCAAATATGCAAAATCAAAGGCAACCGAAGAATAGTCCGTGATCATCAGATCTGTCTGGGCAAAAATGTCCTTGTAGGAATAAGACGAATCCATAAATTTTACCCGTGGATCATGACGGAACATATGCAGACCGTCAATGGTATTTGGGTGAGGCATGAAGCAGATGGTATATCCGTACTTCTCTGCCGCTCCCAGAAGTCTTTCGTTGTTGAGAAGATCATCATAAAAATGGAAATATTCGCTTTCCTGAAATTCTTTTCCAAGCTGCCATACCCCTCTGGCATCGGTTCCTGAGGAAAGGCTTTTGCGCCAGGTAGGCATCACCGTCACATACTTACGCTCATCATGGACCAGACGGTCATAACGCGGCATTCCCGTAAGCCAGATATTTTTTTCCGGATAAAAATAGTCATAGGTAAAGGCAGAATCATATTCCGGCTTTGTGCTGACGATAAATCCGAAAAGATTACGGTTGTATTTGTTCAGCCACTTGGACTGGTTGTCTTTGGTCACACCATGCTGTAAAAATACCAGCTTTTTGTCATAGATGATATCGCGGTACAGATACTCCAGCTTTCCAAAAGGATTGATCACCGGTTTGTTAGCCTGGGAGGACAGTGAAAATTCATTCAGCAGGAACAGAAGCTTATGCTTCCAGGAGAAAGGCTCCACAACCTTTCCAAGCTTCTTCATTTCCACATAATCCTGTGTATCCTTGTTGACTACAAAGTACGGCTCCACCGTAGGGTCCGGATTGGCGCAGAGATAGCGGAACATCACTTCGCCGTTATCATCTCCGCGTGTTGTACGATCGGAGATCAGCCAGATCTGCTTTTTCTGCTTCGCCTTCTGCATCTCGTAGAGCTTACGCACGAGAACTGCCTTTTTTCCGGCCTTTCCCTGAGAAAATATTGCTTTGGTGCGTTTTTTCTTCAGCTGTTTCTCCCTACTCTGACTGTATGGCTCTACCGTTACTTCATACTGATGGCCCAGAACCTTTGCATCTTCCTGATCCTCTCCACGGATCATCCGGACTTTTTCGTTAAGATACAGAAGCTTATCCTCTATATGCAGGAAAAGCGGCAGCTTCTTTGTAAATGGCACATATTTTCCGTAGGAAATATTGTACATTTTATTTATATGTCCATCTGTGCCTGTGCCCCAGCTGATAAACTCCCGGATCTCGGAAAGCGGAATGTCCACGATATACAGCTTCTCAACGGCACTTTCTTCTCTGCACCAGCCGGTTCTTTCCAGTGTATATTTCCATCTGGCTTCATAGGTGTTGCCACCAGTCATCATATATGCACGGTTTGTCCTGCTCACAGGCTCCACAATGGAAAATTCACAGTGAAGCTGGTCTTTTTCCGGCTGGAATATCTTGACACGGAGATTGTCATATATGGGATTCAGGATCGTGTCTGCCTGATCCGGAAATTTTTTGCATATATCCGGATAATATTTCCGGAGAAGATATACTTTGTTTGCCCTGCTGATATGCTGATTGGACATCACGATCTCCGGAAACTCCATCTGCTTCAGGAAGCTTTCGATACCTTCCTCATATCTGCACTTTTTCTCTTCATCAAGCTTCTCGTTATCAAATATGATATCAGCTATTTTTGCGCTGTAATACAGCAGCACATAATCTGCATTTTTTTCATGAACAGGATTTTCTTTTATTCTGCAGTCTGCGATCTTTCGGAAAAATTCCTGATAAAATACCTCCAGCTGGTCCGGATCCTGCAGCATATTCTTCCAATCATCCACCATGAGATGGTCCGCAAGGATCTGCACATAGATATCTTCCCCTGAAGCCACTCCCAGACTCCGGCAGCTTACAACGGACTGATATACCATGGTCATCACATCCAGATACCAGATCTCCGGACGGATCTCGGATACCCATTTCACCTGATCTGCGGCAAATGTGTAAGCGGTATACAGCTGATGCAGAAGATATACATTGTTATCCAGCGTTGTTTTTTCGGTGAAACGGTTACAGTAATTATTATGCTCCCGCACATAGATATTTCCTTTTCCACGGATCTTTGTTAGGACAACATCTCTGTTTTCTTCCTCAAAGCAGCGTCTGATCTCTGCACTGGATTTTGGGGAAAAACGGATTCCGGCTTTTGCAAAAACAACATAGCTTCCGGCTATCTTATCCTTCAGCTCCGCCACAAGATCCCCGCATTCCAGTCCGTCAATATATAAAAGATCCCGGTCATCCAGCATCTCCCGGAAACGAGGATCCTCCGGATTGAACTCTCCGTAGATCTTATCCAGCTCTTCGTCCTTGAGCTCTTTCTCCTTTTCTCCGGCTTCCTCCAGCTCCCGCATGTCCCGTTCATCAGGAATATCCATATCTCCTGCAATGCATACTGCAAGGATCTGTACCGTTCCTTCCGGTGTGACCTCACGTACATTTTTAAAGGTTCTGTAAAGCTTTGCGGTATCTTTTGCAAAAACAACTACTGAAAATTCATACTCCCTGTTCATATTGCTCCTTTTGTATCCTTACATTAAAATTTTTTCTCTTTCAGCCTTCTTTTCAGTTTGTCCGGTATTTGAGCATTGGCTATATATTCATAAATTCGTTTGCTGTTGTCATTGTCCCTGTAGGGAAGAAGCTCATCTCTTCTTCCTGAAAATTCCGGTTTTTCACGGAATCCGTTCCTCGCATATTCTCCGATAAGGTCTACCAGCTGGTTCTGATCCCATGCCAGATCTCCGAAAACATCTTTTTTGTAGTCCATATAGCTTCCCTGGACTTTCTCATAGGTTTCCAGATCAAAGGGATAAAATACCACCGGTTTTTCCTGATAGTAGACATCCCAGGAAACAGAAGAATAATCGGTGATCAGCATATGACAGCTCATCAGAAGCTGATTCAGCGGCATAGTCCCAAATGGGATCAGACGGATATGCCTGTCTTCCACCTGAAAGCTCCGGATATGTTCCCGGAATTTCGGATGGATATAAAAATTCAGCGTGATATTTTCCTTTTCCAGAAGAGTCTTAAGCCTCTCATCCTGCAGAAATGCTTTATAACGCTGATAGTATTCACTTTTTTTGAACTGCTCCTCGCTGATATCCTCCAGCCAGCTTCTCCATGTAGGCATCAGCAGGATCTCTTTATGAGCCGGATCCGACTTGTCCTCCAGCACATCCCATCTGGCCAAACCAGTGATGATGATCTCTTCATTATCGTATCCGAAATAATCATGGATGATCTTCTGTTCATAACCCGAAGACACCACAAACAGTGCCATCTGATTGCCTCCGCCTTTATGAAAGGTCCTGTGGCATTGCTTGAAGCCCATCACTCCATGCTGGAGAAATACAATGTTCTTCCGTGCCTGATACAGAACCTTGTAGATGCTGTTGGGCGAATCCCAGATATAAAAATGCCGGATTGCATCGGTAGATATCAGATACCGTGCAGCGCTGAGATAGATCATGTACTTAAATGACATGAACTGGATCACATTGGCATCATACTCTTTTACAGCCTGATAATCCGGACATTTTTTATCTATTACATAAAAAATCCGACTTCTGTCCTTCTCCGATGCATGCTCCATACAGTACCGGAAAAAATAGAGGCCGTTGTCCTGTGCCATTGTACAGTATTTCTCGCAGATCAGCCATAATTTCTTATGATCCCAGTAAGGTTTCAGGATAAAATAGCAGAATAATGCAAGAAATTCTTTTGCTATAAATGCATAGCTGTCATATTTCGGATCATATTTCCGGTATTGAATGGTAAACTGCCTTGCTCCGTTGACAAAGGGATAAACCATATGCCCATCCCCGGTTCTGGTCCATCTTGGAAAAAGGATCAGCTTAAGTTTAAGTTTTGAACTTAAGCCTCCCAGGATCGCATCCTCATAATTTCCTTTTCCTTCTTTATCCACAGATGCCACCACATCCCAGAATGCGGTTTCCATCGGATACTGATCTACATTGATCTGTGCATGATACACGATCGTATTTCCTTTTTTTGCTGTCTGCATTTCAAAAGGAAAACTTGTATCCAACACTGCATTTCGCTGTTTCAGCTTCAGGGAACGGATCCTTCCTCTGGATCCTTCCAGCTCAAAACTGATCTTTATGGTTCCTTTTGTCAGCGAAAATTTCCTGGTTTTTACCTTGATCTCCGCCGGAGCTTCCATTAACTGCTGCAATTTTTCACCACCTGTTACATTTCTTTGATCGCTTTGTAATTTCTTTCACAATTCTTTGTATCCCACAGATCAAAATATTTTCCGTGTCTTTCCAGATAGATCTCTTCATTGGCAAATCCCTGCTTATGCAGGCGGATCAGCCAGTCCGTTACTTCCTGTTCCGTTACACATACCGGACCGAAGCCATCTTTCCGGAAATCAAAATACCCGATCTGATGATGACTTTGCCGGAATTTTTCATTGTCAAACTGGTAGTAGACCAGTGGCTTTTTCATGTAGGCAAAGTCCATGGCCACACTGGAAAAATCAGTCACCAGCACTGCGGACTCTTTAAGGAGTGTCTGCACATCGTACTCAGGCCAGGACGCCACTGTGATCTTCGGATGATCCACATGAAAATATTTCAGGAACCGATGCATTTCCCTGTGCGGATAAAAGATGATCTGAAGATCGTTCTCCTCAATATAGCGGATCAGTCTCTCATCCTTGAGAAGTGCATCCCAGTACCGGTAATAATCGGTTTCCATGAATTTCTGTGCTTCCAGCTCGTGATCAGAGGCTGAGATCTCATTGCGGATATACATACGCCAGGTCGGCATGATCAGGATCTGGTTCTTTTTTACCTTCATATCATGAAGCTGGTCAAAACGACACAGTCCCAGCTCCTGCACATAGCCTTCCGGATATCCGTACCGGTCATTGACATATTTCCACTCATCATAGGTACTGGTAACAAAAAGGCTCATTTTTGTATGCGGATAGTACAGAAAACTAAGATCTGCCGTAATGATCCCATGCTGCAGGAACGCCCGCTTGTTCCGTAGGATTCCGTAAACCTCCAGCACATAGCAGATGGCTGCGTTTGGTTTTCCCATTTTCTGGGAGCTGATATTTTTTGATGCAGCCAGATAGTAGATCCAGTGGCGGAAGCTTCCATACTGGATCACAGGTCCCATATCTTTTACCCGGGCATAATCCGGAGATTTTCTATTGATGGCGTACACTGCATCCTCACTGGTATTTTCTCTCAGATATTTGTACAGCCAGAATCCGTTATCCCGGCATTCATTCTCTGTATCACAGAGAAGCCAGAGATCCCTGCGAAAAAGTCTGTAGACCATCGCAATGGGAAATGCCAGGATAAACTTGATGATGTGAAGCAGATCCCCAGGTTTTACTCGTTTCAGTTTTTCAAGAAATGTCTGTTCCATGTTTCCCTCTGTTTACAGGATCCCGGTTTATTCCTCTGACCAGTCTCCGTTATCATCCCAGACAATCTCTCCGTCTCCGCTGTCATCTGTATCTGTACTGTTGTCAAGAGAATCGTCACCGCTTCCGCTGTTGCCGCTGTCATCTACATAGTCGCCGCTATCATCACTGCTGTCATAGTTTCCATCATCACTGCTGTTGTCGTAGCTTCCGTCATCGCTGTTGTCGTAGCTTCCGTCATTACTGCTGTCATAGCTTCCGTCATCACTGTTATCATAGCTTCCATCATCACTGTTGTCATAGCTTCCATCGCTGCTGTCGGAAGAAGTATCCGTGATACCGGAAGAACTGTCTGTCAGATCTGAAGCATCTGTGCTGTCTGCGGAATCACTGCTGTCCGCCTCACTGTTATCCGTTTCCACATTGCCAATAGTGCTCTTCTCACTCTTGTCACTGAGGCTTGTATAGGTCAGGTATGCTTCTCCGTTATCGATCATCAGTTTTGCCTTTTCCATATCGCTCAGCTGTACACTGTAGATCTCATAGGCATTTCCGTCTCCGTCTACGATCTTCATATCATAGATGGCATCTCTTGCAGAATCCGGGGTGTAATACATCTGCACCTGCTCCGCATCTTTGATAGTAGCTTCTGCAGGAACAAGACTTTTGCCCCATTCTTCCCCTCCTGCCGCGCGGAGATAGATCTCACGGATCTCTCCCTTCGTGCTGTTGGTAAGATAAACAAATTTTGCAGTACTGGTCTTTACACCGATCAGCTTCGGTGCAGGTGTAGATGTGGGAAGCGGTGTGGATGTAGCCGGTGCAGCCGTAGGTGCGGCTGTAGGAACCGGTGTTGGTGTCACCTCTGCTGTTTCCTTTGATGATTTTCCACAGCCGGCAATACCAAGCGCCGTCACTGCTGTCAGTACGATCAAAAGCTTCTTATATTTCATAATGATTACCTCCAGATTGCAGTTTTATGCTAAAAATGTTTTTCCAACGAAGTATCCAAGCACCAGGATACCAAGAATGATCCTGTACCAGCCGAATACTTTAAAATCGTGTTTCTTGATATATCCCATCAGGAATTTGATGGCAAGAACAGATACCACAAAGGATACCACAACACCTACGATCAGGATGATCAGCTCTGTGGAGCTGAAGGCAAAACCGAATTTGACCAGTTTCAGAAGACTTGCTCCGAACATAACCGGAATTGCCAGGAAAAAGGTAAATTCTGCTGCAACTGTACGGGATGTTCCTGCAAGGATTCCTCCGATAATGGTAGATCCGGAACGGGATGTTCCCGGAATCACGGAAAGCACCTGGAAGCAGCCGATGATCAGCGCTGTCTTAAAGGAAAGCTCATCCAGTCTGGTGCAGGTTGGTCTGCGGCGTTTGTTGTAGTTCTCGATAACGATAAAAAGCACACCATAAACGATCAGCATGATGGCAACGACCACATAGTTGTAAAATTTCTTTTCAATAATGTCATTAAAAGGAAGAGCGATGATGATCGTCGGCAGACATGCTACCAGGATCTTAAACCAGAGGATCCACTTATCCTTATCACAGTATTTTTCTACAAAAGTAAGGACAGTTCTGGGTACTGCCGGCTGTTTACGCAGTGCCATCTGTGTTTTCTTCGGGATTTTTCTTATGTAAAAAGGCCACAGCTTGTTCCAGTACAGTACAACAACTGCCAGGATCGCGCCAAGCTGGATCACCACCAGGAAAAATTCCATAAATGCCTCGGATACATTCAGCTTGATAAACTCATCCACAAGGATCATATGTCCGGTACTACTGATCGGAAGCCACTCGGTGATTCCCTCCACAATACCGAGAAGGATAACCTTCAGTAATTCTATAAAAATCATGTTAACTCCTTTCTAAAAGCAAGATAAGGACAGGGCCGGTATGTGAACGACGGCCCCGTCCTTATCAGTATATTACATATTTGACAATTCGTAAACTTTTAATTTTTTATTTCACAGAATTTACAATTTATTATCGATTGTCGATGGTGGCGATATCTACCAGAGTCAGGTGGTTCAGGTCTGTATTCTCAAGACTTGTGACCAGAGCCTCTGCAGTATCAAGGCTTGTAAGCACATTGACACCTGTCTCGATGGCATTACGACGGATGACGAAACCATCTTTCTGATGCTCAACACCCTGTGGCGGTGTATCGATGACAACATCGATCTTGTGGCCAAGGATCAGGTCCATCAGGTTCGGAGACGGCTGCTCCAGTTTATTGGTGCGTGTTACCTTGATTCCGTTCTCAGTCAGGACATTTGCTGTACCTCTTGTTGCGAAGATACGGTATCCCTGAGCCTCGAAGCGTTTTGCGATCGGGATGATATCCTCTTTATCCTCATCCTTAACAGTGATGATCATCTGTTTGTGCTTCGGAAGACGGATTCCGGCTCCGATGAAGGCTTTGTAAAGAGCCTCGTTAAAGGTTTTTGCAATACCAAGGCACTCACCTGTGGATTTCATCTCCGGTCCGAGGCTGATATCTGCGCCCCTGATCTTCTCAAAGGAGAATACCGGCATCTTGATTGCAAAGTACTCTGCTTCCTTCTGAAGTCCCGGTGTATAACCCAGCTCTTTGATCTTGCGGCCAAGGATGACTCTTGTTGCAAGAGGAACGATCGGAATTCCGGTTACCTTGCTGATGTACGGTACTGTACGGCTGGAACGCGGGTTAACCTCGATCACATATACATCCTCGCCTACAACGATGAACTGAATATTGATCATACCGATAACATGAAGTGCCTGTGCAAGACGACGTGTGTATTCGGCGATGGTATCTTTTGCTTTCTGGCTGATGGTCTGTGCCGGATATACGGAAATACTGTCTCCGGAGTGGATACCTGCACGCTCGATGTGCTCCATGATTCCAGGGATCAGGATGTCCTCACCGTCGCATACTGCATCGACCTCGATCTCTTTACCCATCAGGTACTTATCAACAAGGATCGGATGCTCCTGTGCGATCTGGTTGATGATTCCGATGTACTCTTCCACGTCCTCATCGCTGACAGCGATACGCATTCCCTGTCCTCCAAGTACATAGGACGGGCGGACAAGTACCGGATACCCCAGCTCATTAGCTGCTTTTTTCGCCTCTTCTGCTGTGAATACGGTATGTCCCTTCGGTCTCGGGATCTCACATTTCTCAAGGATGGCATCAAAGAGCTCTCTGTCCTCTGCAGCATCTACGTTCTCAGCAGATGTTCCGAGGATCTTAACGCCCATCTTGATCAGTGCCTCTGTAAGCTTGATGGCTGTCTGTCCACCGAACTGAACAACAGCTCCGTCCGGTTTCTCGATATTTACAACATTCTCAACATCTTCCGGTGTCAGCGGCTCAAAATACAGCTTATCTGCAATATCGAAGTCTGTACTTACTGTCTCCGGGTTATTGTTGATGATGATCGTCTCATATCCTTCTTTCGCAAATGCCCATGTACAGTGTACAGAGCAGAAGTCGAACTCGATACCCTGACCGATACGGATCGGGCCGGAACCAAGTACCAGGATCTTTTTCTTATCTTTTGTTTCTACAGCTTCATTCTCTGTCTGCTCATCGCCGTATACAGAATAGTAATATGGTGTCGCTGCCGCAAACTCTGCTGCACAGGTATCAACCATCTTGTATGCTGCACGGATGCCGTACTCTTTACGCAGGTCTTTGATCTCAGCTTCTGTCTTTCCTGTCAGGTCTGCGATGATGTAGTCCGGGAACTCCAGACGTTTTGCTTCCAGAAGAAGGTCTTTGTCCAGCTTCTGAGTTTTCAGAGCCTGCTCCATCTCAACAAGGATAGCCAGCTTATCGATGAACCAGATGTCGATCTTTGTGATATCATGAAGCTTCTCCTGGGAAACATTTCGTCTCAGGGCTTCTGCGATCTTCCAGATACGGCGATCATCCACAATGTTCAGCTCGTCCATCAGTTCTTCATCAGAAAGATGTGAGAAGTCATAGGACATCAGACTGTCTACATGCTGCTCCAGGGAACGGATAGCCTTCATTAAAGCGCCCTCGAAGTTATGGCAGATACTCATAACCTCACCGGTAGCCTTCATCTGTGTAGTCAGTGTACGTTTTGCTGTGATGAATTTATCAAATGGCAGACGCGGGATCTTAACAACACAGTAATCCAGCATCGGCTCGAAGCTTGCGTATGTTTTGCCTGTGATGGCGTTCGGGATCTCATCCAGTGTGTAACCCAGTGCGATCTTGGCTGCAACCTTAGCGATCGGATAACCTGTAGCCTTACTTGCAAGTGCGGAGGAACGGCTTACACGAGGGTTAACCTCGATAACGCAGTACTCAAAGCTCTCCGGATGAAGAGCGTACTGTACGTTACATCCACCTGTGATGCCAAGCTCTGTAATAATGTTAAGAGCAGATGTACGGAGCATCTGGTACTCTTTATCTCCTAAGGTCTGGGAAGGAGCAACTACGATGGAGTCACCGGTATGGACACCAACCGGGTCAATGTTCTCCATGTTGCAGACTGTGATGCAGTTTCCTGCGCTGTCTCGCATTACCTCGTACTCGATTTCTTTCCATCCGGCGATACATCTCTCTACAAGAACCTCGCCTACACGGGAAAGACGGAGACCATTCTCAAGGATTTCACGAAGCTCCGGCTCATTATGCGCGATACCACCGCCGCTTCCGCCAAGTGTATATGCAGGACGGAGAACAACCGGATAACCGATAGTCTGAGTAAACGCAACACCGTCTTCTACAGTTGTTACGACCTTGGATGCTGCAACCGGCTCGCCGATCTTTTCCATTGTATCCTTAAATTCCTGACGGTCCTCAGCTTTACGGATCGTTGCTGCTGTGGTACCGATGAGACGTACATTGTGCTCTTTCAGGAAGCCCTTTTCCTCAAGCTCCATGGCAAGGTTCAGACCTGCCTGTCCGCCCAGTGTAGGAAGTACACTGTCCGGTTTCTCTTTGAGGATCAGCTGCTCTACGACTTCAACAGTCAGAGGCTCGATATAAACTCTGTCTGCGATGTCTTTATCTGTCATGATGGTAGCAGGATTGGAGTTTAAAAGTACAACCTCCATGCCCTCTTCCTTCAGGGAGCGGCATGCCTGGGTTCCTGCATAGTCAAACTCTGCTGCCTGGCCGATTATGATCGGGCCTGAGCCGATTACAAGTACTTTTTTTATGTCCTTATTCCTTGGCATTATTTCTCTCCTCCCATCATCTTCATGAATCTGTCAAAAAGGTAACTGGAATCCTGTGGTCCAGGGCATGCTTCCGGATGGAACTGTACAGTAAAGATGTTCTTTCCGTTATATGCCATACCCTCGTTTGTTCCGTCGTTGACGTTTACAAATGCAGGATGTGCGATATTTTTCTCCTCAAGTCCCTCTGCGTCTACAACGTAGCCATGGTTCTGGGAGGAAATATATACTCTTCCTGTCTCAAGGTCTTTAACCGGATGATTTCCGCCTCTGTGACCGTATTTCATCTTATGGGTGTCTCCGCCCGTTGCAAGAGCCATAAGCTGATGTCCAAGACAGATGGCAAAGATCGGTACATCAGAGTCGTAAAGTTTTTTGATCTCTTTAATAATAGAAGTACATTCCTTCGGATCTCCAGGTCCGTTACTGAGCATGATGCCGTCCGGATTGTCTCCAAGGATCTCTTCTGCAGATGTCAGAGCCGGGTAAATAGTAACCTGGCATCCTCTCTCATTCAGTGAGCGTGCAATGTTTTTCTTGGCGCCCAGATCAAGAAGGGCAACCTTCAGTCCGTTCCCCTTAAGCACTTCCTTTTCGCGGCAGGAAACCTTCTCTACCACTTTTCCTGTTGTATATGCTTTTAATCTGGGGATGATTGTATCCAGGTCATAGTTCTCATCAACTGTGATCATTCCGTTCATGGTTCCCTTCTCACGAAGGATCTTAGTCAGTGCTCTGGTATCAATTCCTGCGATTCCCGGAATGTCGTTTTTGCTCAGAAAATGCTGAATGGTGTCTACGCTTCTGAAGTTGCTGGGAACTCGTGATAATTCGCGTACAATAAATCCGTCAATCCACGGCTTCCTTGATTCCTGGTCATCATAACAGATTCCGTAGTTTCCGATCAGCGGATATGTCATACACACCGCCTGTCCTGCGTAAGAAGGATCTGTCATTACTTCCAGATAACCGGTCATGGAAGTGTTAAAGACAATTTCACTGATGACTTCCCTTGCAGAACCAATGCTAGTTCCTGTAAATACATGGCCATCTTCCAATATCAGAAATGCTTTCATACAATCTCCCTTTCTTTGTTCTCTTATTTTATCCTAAATCTTCAAGATTGTATCACAGGAATCGTCATTTTTCAACACCATATGCAAAAAAAATGTATAAAACTAACTTAAAATATTTTTTTTGAATTTTTTTAATTTTTTTGAATTTTTCTATTGACATTATCCCATTCCTGAGTTATTATAAGTGAGCAGTCGACGAGCGGAGCAAACAAAGCAAAGCAAGCCGGTTGAAAAAATGCAGGAATGGCGGAATTGGCAGACGCGCAGGCTTCAGGTGCCTGTGGTCGCAAGATCGTGTGGGTTCAAGTCCCATTTCCTGCATTCTTTTTTATTTTATCCAAAATCAAAAAAACAGAAGCGCCCAACACCGGCACTTCTGTTTTTTTATTTATTTTTCTTTTTCAGAAAAGATCTCGCTCCCGCCCCAGAGAAGCGCACCTGTAAATATGAAAAAATCCGAAATATTAAATACGACCTTCTTAAGCTTCGGATTTTCCACATTCAAGCTCACATAATCCGTGACATATCCCTTTCTGCGACGTTCCGTATAATTATTCAGACCGCCGCCCAGGATCATGGAAAGCCCAAGTTTGGATATGCGTGTGCCTTTTTCTCCGGAAGTACGTATATACTCCCAGATTGCACCGCCCAGCACCATAGATGCAAGATCTCTCAGGAATTCTTTATCTTTGTTTTTTAATATTCCAAGCATCATCCCATGATTATGGCAATTTCTTACGATCAGTCTGCCTCCTAGGCACTTTTCCTTCAGATCTTTCTTTTCCGATGTGTTGATTTTCTCCTTTATATAATAGTCTGTACCAAAGATTCCCGCCGTCAGTAAATTCCACAACATTATTCCCCCTCCTTATTTCTGTGGTCTGCATAATATTCAGGCAGGCTCCCACTGGGGAAAGCCTGCCTTATATGCTTATGGTTATTCTGTTTTTTCTTCTGTTGTTTCTGTATTTTCCGGATCAGCCGCAGGCTCCTCTGTTTCTGCAGATCCCACTTCCGTTCTCTCCTCTTCCAATTCCGGATCTGATCCTAATGTTTCTGTTTCTGACGCTTCTGCGGTTTCTGCTGTTTCTACTACTTCTGACGCTTCTACTGTCTCTTCCGGATCTGCTGCCACTTCTGTAGCTTCTGCGTTTTCTTCCGCTTCTGTCTCCGATACTTCTGTCACATCTGCCTCAGCAGCCTCTTCAAGCTCCTCCTCTGCCTGCTCGATCACATCGGCAGCTTTCTCTTCCAGCTCCGCTGTAGGACACGCCGCTCCGCAATACGGACAGAAGCTGGCCTCCCGCATCACCGCCTTATGGCAGGCCGGGCAGAACTTCTCCCCTTTACTGGCAGCGATCGCATCTCTGTAGTGATCTGCCTCCAGCATGTGCTGGCTGATCTCCTCGCAGATAGCTCCCGTCTCACCGTCAACGGCTTCTCCCTGCTCATAACGTGTATAGATCATCTTTCCGATATCCATCATCAGCTTTTCGGTCATACGCTCCTGTGCAGAGAGCTTGTTACGGATTTTCTGGATCTCATAGAGATTCTCTGCTCTGGAACTTAAGCCCTTTGCCTTTCTTGTCAGTGTGTTTCCCAGATCATCCCAAAAACTGCTTTTTGCCATATCTGTCACGCTCCTTTATATATTAAAGAATCTTCTTGTTTCTTATCCTTCCAGTGCCGGGATCTCCTGTCCACGCATAAGGATCTTCGGACCTCCGTTGCCCTGAATGTATCCCTCTGTGATCACGACCTCACCGATATTGTCGTCCTTCGGGATCTCATACATGATATCCAGCATATATTCCTCCAGGATAGCCCGGAGAGCTCTGGCTCCTGTATGGCGTTCCAATGCCTTACGGGCAATGGCATGTAAGGCACCGTCCTCAAACTCCAGTTTTACTTCATCCAGTGCCAGAAGCTTCTTGTACTGTTTCAGAATGGCGTTCTTCGGCTCCTTGAGGATTTTCACAAGCATATCTTCCGTCAGCCCGTTCAGGGTAAAGATGATCGGAAGACGACCGATAAATTCCGGGATCATTCCAAATGCACGGAGATCATCTACCGTTACTTTCTCCAGCACATGCGGATCATCATCATATTTGTCCTTCAGATCTGCATAAAATCCGATAGACGCCTGTTTATTCAGTCTTTCTTTGATGATATTCTCAAGATCCGGGAACGCACCGCCACAGATAAACAGAATGTTCCTTGTATTTACAGTCACCATAGGTACCATGGCATTCTTGCTGGTAGCACCCACCGGAACTTCCACTTCACTTCCCTCCAGAAGTTTCAGAAGTCCCTGCTGGACAGCCTCTCCGCTGACATCTCTCTGGTTGGTATTCTTCTTCTTTGCGATCTTATCGATCTCATCGATGAAAATGATCCCGTGCTCTGCCTTCTCCACATCATTATCTGCAGCCGCAAGGAGCTTGGATACTACGCTCTCGATATCATCACCGATATAACCAGCCTCTGTAAGAGATGTGGCATCTGCAATGGCAAGCGGTACCTGAAGAAGTCTGGCAAGCATCTTCACCAGATAAGTCTTACCGCAGCCTGTAGGTCCGATCATCAGCATATTGGATTTCTCGATCTCAATATCATCCATGGTATCTGTGGCAACTCTTTTATAATGGTTGTATACACCTACAGACATTACCTTCTTGGCATATTCCTGTCCGATCACATATTCATCCAGAGTTGCTTTGATCTTATGTGGTGCAGGAATATCTTTAAGATCGATCACCGGCTTCGGAGTCTCTGATTTTTTCTTGATCTTCTTCGCCTGGTTTCCGGGATTCTGGAAACTGCTGAGATCGATCATGCTCACATTCGGCATGTTAAAAAGATCGGAATAATTTCCATTGTTCATCTGGGTGTTCATAGTATCAAAGCTTTTCTGCATGCAATCCGCACAGATATGTATATGATTAGGAAGGTCGATCATCTTCCCTGCCTGACTCTCCGGTCTGCGGCATAAAAAACAGAATTTCTCGTATTTCTGCTCCTGGTCATTGTCTTTATTATTATCAAACTGATCTGCCATAACATTTCCTTTCTGGTTTTTATTATGCATATTATAGCACATAATCCGGCTGTATCAAATTAAGTTTTTATAAACCGGGGAGCTGCATAAGAACATGCAGCTCCCCGGTTTATAAATGGTTATCCTGTATTTTCTTTTATTTGTCAGAAGAGGGTTTGCTTCCGAGGGTCACTTCAACCGTCTGTTCCTTGTACTCTCCGCTGTTCGCTCTGGAGATCACCACTTCGATGGTTTCTCCTGCCTCATAATACTGCAGCTTATCAACAAGGTCATCCTTGCCGCTTACCTTCTGTCCATCCAGCTTCACAATGATATCGCCTTTTTTGATCCCTGCATTATCTGCTGCGCCACCTTCCGTTACCTCAGTAATAAAAGCACCTGCCGGCATATTATACATCTGGATGGCTTCTGTTGTAAGATCAGCAGCCTTGACTCCCATATATCCTACCTTGGAAGAATCTTCCACCTTATCTCTGGTTTCGCGGTTCATCAGTTCTTCCAGGATCGGCTCTGCCTTGGAGATCGGAATGGCATATCCCATGCCTTCCACCTGACTGTCTGCATACTTGGCCGCATTGATACCGATCACTTCACCGTTCATGTTCAGAAGTGCACCGCCACTATTTCCGGGATTGATTGCTGCATCAGTCTGGATCAGTCCGCTGGCTTCTCCGTCCTCTGTACTAATGCTTCTGTTAAGGGCACTTATCCATCCGGAGGTAACTGACTGTCCATAGCCCAGTGCATTGCCAATGGCAACCACCTGCTCACCAACTACAAGATCGTCCGAGCTTCCCATCTGTGCGATCTTGATCTCATCCATGGTCTCATCCGGAATATCGGATTTCTCCACTGCCACCACTGCCAGATCATTCTCTTCATCGGTGCCTTTGATCTTGGCAGAAACTGCATTATCCACATCCGCATCTCCATCGGAGCTGCTTGCCATAGCCTGGGTTTCTTCTTCCGCTCCTACCACATCACTGCCTGCAAAGCACACAGTAAGTGTAGTCGCTCCAGATACCACATGGTTGTTAGTCGCAATGAGAAGCTCGCTGTCATTTTCTCCTACAATAATACCGGAACCACTTCCTGCACTCTGATACTGCCTCGTTCCATATCCGAAAAAGCTTGGGATTTCCTGCACACTGACAGATGTAATGGCAACGATAGAAGACATGGTTGCCTGGGCTACACCGGCCACTGTACCACTCTCTGCCACAATATCCTTCACAGTAGAATCCGCAGAGCTACTGTCAGTACTGTCCTCTGTCCCGGTAACTGTTTCTGTCTTTCCGATCGTTGTACTGCTGTCATTTCCTCTGTATTTATCTGCTGCAATATTCACACCCTGAAAAACTACTCCGGCTACCAGCCCAAAGATCACAGCCAGTGCCACCACAGTGGCTGCTTTCTTTCCAAAGCTGTTGTGGCCTGAAAAATCTCTCTTTTTCCGCGGCTTTTTGGGCGGTATATTTCCACCGGCATAATTACCGGCCTGAGGCTGATGCACCTCATAATGTCCGTATTTTGGTTTCTCCTGCGAAGTGCCTTCACTCTGTCCGGCACCTGCATAACTGTCCTGTCCGCTCTCCTGCATCCTGCGTCCCTCAGAATAAGGATGCGTCAGCGGTTTCTGTTCTGCCGAAGCATTCTTATCCTCATCCGGCAAGCCTGTCCCCCATTTATTCTCTTCACTCATGCCTCTGGTGCTCCCTTCTATGTTATCTGATGCATGTATCTGTTACTGCTCACTCCGTTCTCAGTAACATTTATTTCTCTTATAAAAGACAGTTTAACAGGGAATTGTGTTTAAACTGTGATATCTCTTTTAAAAAACCGTGACCTGCTCTTATTTGTTCTTTTTCCAGTATTCCGGATTCATGGTGCAGGAGCGGATCATTTTTTCAGGGAGCTTTTTGTATCGTTTTCCGAGAAAATATCCGGCGTATTTGGAGACACTTTGCAAAAACAGTCCGGGGATCAGCCATATGTGGCCTGTTTTCAGAAGATATGCCATGCTTTTTTTTACCAGCCGGATGCCCTCACCTTCGGAAGGCACTCCTTCAAAAACCTCCGGATGCTCCGCCTGGGAAACTCCCAGATCAAAATTCCTGTGGAACTGCTGCATACAGGTGTAATTGTGAGAATGATATACACGCGCTTCTGATACATAGGCAACTCCATAGCCTTTTTTTACCATCCAGCCTGCATAGATCATATCTTCATTAAAAATAGCATGCTCCGGAAATCCACCAATCTCATCATAGATCCTGTGATCATAAGCAGCACAGACATTGGAGCAGAAATATGTTTTGATCCCGTAGGTCTGTACATCTTTTTCCGTTTTCAGACAGGACTGTTCCGGATAATTAAAGGAACGGGTATATTTTTCCAGAAATCTGCAGTCCTTTTTGGGAAGCTGACGCGCATAAGCGGCTCCTGCCTGTGGATTCTCCGCAAGGGCTCCTACCAGTGCTCCGATCAACTCCCTGTCTGCCGGCATTGCATCCTGTGTCATAAATACAAGGATCTCCGCATCCGAAAGCTCCGCCGCCTGCCTTCTGGTACCGCCATGGTCAAATTCTTCTTTTGTAAGATGCCGGACTTCCACAAGCGGATATTCCTGTTCCCAGGTCTCTTTCCAGAATTTCTTTTCTGTATTCATGACAAGGATCTTATTGATAGGATATTTCTGTGCGCTGAGTCTTTCCAGCAGTTTTTCAAATTCTTCTCCCGGACGGTATGCCGGGATGATCACGTCTGTTTTTAATGTTTTCATATTTGTCTCCTGTCCAGAAAGGACCACCCGTTACTGGATGGTCCCTTCTGCTGGTTGCTTATTTTGATGTTTTATTCATTCTCCGAATCATCTTCTCCGTCGGTATAATCGTTATAATCCGTATCGGAATCGCCTCCGGAATAGTCCGTATCTGTGCTGTAATCGTCTCCGGAGTAATCCGAATCATAATCTGTGTCTGTGCTGTAATCAGCATCATCACTTGTGTCCGTACTGCTGTAATCTGTGGATGTATCTCCCTGCCACGTGTACGAATCATCCGTTGCGTCATTCGGTGTATCTGTCACCGCAGGTGCAGTGTCCTGCACATCGCCTCCGCCTGCGATATTTGTGATCTGGGCACTTCTGTTGAGTACATCCTGCGTCGGAGTGTAACTGGTGTCTCCATACAGAAACTGATGCATCTTCAGAACATTGGATTCCAGTGTGGTAGGTACGATAACGCTGCCCTTTACCTGGGCAAATTTATAATCGTTGGGGAAGCCTGTAGTTTCATCAATACTGTAGCCGATCATAGCCGGGATCATCTTCAGGATCTCTGTTTTGGAAACAGAAGTTTTGACCATCGGGAATACCTGATCCATAATATCAAAGATAGTGGAAAGTCCTGCCTTTTTCGCCTTATCTACGATCATCTGGATCACTCGTCTCTGTCTCTCGGTACGTCCCATATCAAGACTTGCGGTATAACGGATACGGCAGTAGGAGGTAGCCTGTACACCATTAAGATGATAGGTATCTACGATCGCTTCCTCATCCTCCGGCTTCGGATCCGGCAGTTCGATCGGTGTGTAGCTCTTTCCGGTTTCCTCTGATGTCTCCACACAGTAATTATTCATATGAACGATCTCCGCATAGGAAAGAGGGATGTCCAATCCTCCGAGGCAGTCTACCACAGTTACCAGCGCATTAAAATCAATGGCAACATAATCTGTGATATTCAGATCCAGATTCGTATTCAGCATGGAAACCGCGTTGGTCGGTCCGCCAAATGCATATGCCGAATTGGCTTTGGAATAGGTATCATCCTTTACATTGAGAAGGGTATCTCTATAGACAGACACAAGTTTGACTGCCTTCGTATCATTGTTGATACTCGCAATGATGATGGTATCACTGTTCTCTGTATTCAGCTTCTCATTCTTGCTTCTGTGGTCCAGTCCGAACAGTGCATAGGTGGTATATCCCGTCATCTGCGGTGCCTGATCATTAGTTACAATATCCTGGTCTGCAAGATCTGTTTCCTGGATGTCGATCTTATCCAGTTTGGCTGAGATCTGACCATAAACGAACAGACCTCCGATAAACAGGAGCAGTACGACGATCTCCAGGATAAATAAAATCTTCTTGCTTTTTTTCCGAGGTTTTGACATCTTTTCCTTTTCCCCTTTTTAGTATGCGTTCTTATTAATAAATCCTTTGAATATGGTAAGAAACATGATCTTTATATCAAATCCCACAGACCAGTTTTCGATATAATACAGATCACACTCTATCCTTTTTCTGATAGAAGTATCTCCACGATAGCCATTTACCTGTGCCCACCCGGTAAGACCCGGCCGCACCTGATGCTTGACCATATAACGTGGTATCTCCTCCCTAAACTTTTCTACAAAAAACGGCCGCTCCGGTCTTGGTCCCACAAGACTCATCTCACCCTTCAGAATGTTAAAAAGCTGTGGAAGCTCATCCAGACTGGTATGACGCATAAATTTACCGATTCCGGTAACTCTTGGATCGTTCTTTACTGTCCACGCCTTTTTTTCTTCTGATTCTTTCTGGATCTCCATGGAACGGAATTTATACATCCGGAAAGTCTGATTGTGAAGCCCGACACGTTCCTGCTTATAGATCAGCGGTCCCGGCGAAGTCAGCTTGATCAGCATACACAACACCAACATCACTGGTGAGGACACAATGATCGCAACGATCGCGCCTGCAATATCCATAGATCTCTTGATCAGTGCATTAAACGTGTTGCTCAGGGGCACATACCGGATATTGATCACCGGAAGCCCGAGAATATCTTCTGTATATGGTTTGGTCGGAATAATATTATTATAATCCGGAATAAATTTTGTGTGCACGCCGGATTTTTCACAGAGTGCAACGATCTCTTCCAGACGATAATACTCACTTAAGCCCAGGGTAATGGCTATCTCATCCAGACGACTGGATGGAAGGATGATCATCAGATTGGCGATTCGACCGATTACCTTAACGCCCTTATAAGTAGTGCCTGCCGGCACATTGTCATCCAGTATACCCCTGATCACATATCCCCATTGCGGATTCTGCAGGATCCTGTCTACATATTCCTCGGCAGCACGGCTGTATCCTACCAGCAGCACCTGTTTCTGGTTCATTCCTTTTTTGCGCATATCCCGGAGAATGTAAAATATGACCATACGCACAAACCATTCCAGGACGATATTGATCACACAGAAAGAAACCAGAGTAAGACGGGAATAGTCCAGCTCTTTAAAATTGTAAAGTGCAAACATGATGATAAGGAGCCCTAACGCATTTGCCTTCACAATTCCGGCAAGTACGAGACGACGCCCCTGCATTCGCATCGGTGTATAAAGATCAAAGGCCTGATAAAGAAGTAAATATCCCGGAATAATGAATATCAGCATAAACATATATTCCTGGACGGTCTTGGACTGGACCGCCGAATGTTCAAAAATTCCCTGAAAACGGATCAACCAGGCCAGGGCATAGGAGGCCGCGATCACAAATACATCGATCAGCATATGGAGACGACTGAAATTTTTCTGGTTGTCTTTAATCAATTTCCGCCACCTCATTTAAGTTCATTGCTTTTATCTTATAATAGATGAAACTCAAAAGCAATAAAATCTTCCCTCCGAAATATAAAAATTCTGTGAAAATATGATGTCTTAACCGGCAAAACGCCTAAAAATGTTGATCCAGAGTTCAAACTGGAGCTGTATATAACGCGGAAGATTCCTCATGGAAAATCTGACTTTTTTGTTTTTGCGGCTGATCTGAAAGCCGTTTTTGATGCCTGCAAGGTACTCACGTCCGAATCCCTTGGACGCAAAAAACAGGATCTTCGCACCGAATCCCACCAGAAAAAACGGAAGGTTCAGCACGATCTGGAGAAACGGCATATTCTTATAGATAAGATAAATATTGTTTCTGGAAGAATACCGGATCTTAAACTGATTATATCTGGAGCCGCTGGTGCCGCTTCCTACATGATAAACCTTCGCTTTTGGAGCATACCAGTTCTGATAACCGCAGATCCTGGCACGATAGCCGATATCCAGATCCTCCAGATAAGCAAAATGCTCCTCATCAAAATCTCCGATCCTGTCAATAAATTTCTTCCGGTAGATCGCAGCTCCCGCACAGGTGGAAAAAATCTTCTGCTCTCGGTCATAATGGCGGATATCCTTGCCTTTTCCCCTGGCAAAAGCCCAGCCAAGGGCACAGTAATAATTTCCGGCATCATCCATCTTGTCCCTGTCATGAAGCTGGATCATCTTTGCCTGACAGGAAAATGCCTTCTTATGTCTGCGCAGGGCAGCAACCATCTCCTCCAGGAAATCCGGTTCCGCTTCCGTATCATTGTTCAGAAGCAGCACATATGGGGAACGTGCCGCATGGATCCCTTCATTGACGGCTCTGCTGAAGCCGTAATTCTCCGGAAGCTGTATCATGTGTACCCATGGATATTCCGCCGAAACAAACGCACAGCTGCCATCAGTGGAACCATTATCCACTAGTATAACCTCAAAATTACGGATAGTCTGTCTTTCAAGACTGGAAAGAACACCATCCAGATATGCCATTCCGTTAAAGTTTGGTATGACTACTGATACTTCCTGCATTGCTTTATCCCTTCTTCTTTCCCATTCCCGGAAGGGGCTTCAGGGAATAATTCCATTTGGTTAAAGAAAGATTTTTGTTATAGTATGGATCTCCTTTTTTCAGGATATCCAGCCAGTGACAGCGCATGTATTCGATCTCCGTCTGGAAACGGCGGACCTTTTCCTCGCTGTCCTCAGTGCCTCTTGACTTGGATTCGTAATGATAGAGCTTCACATACGGATCATAGACGATCAGATGGCCGTGGCTTCGCACCTTCAGACAGAGATCCACATCATTAAACGCAACTGCAAGCTCTTCCGTAAAGCCTCCTGCCTCCAGAAAAACTTCCTTCTTCATCATCATACATGCTGCAGTCACACAGCTCATATCCTGCAGAAGAGAAGCCTTATGGAGATATCCGGTACGCTCTGCCGGCATATTCACAAACATGTTCCCGGCAATTCCGCCCATTCCCACCACGCAGCCTGCATGCTGAATGGTGTTATCCGGATAGATCAGCTTGACGCCAACTGCACCTGTTTCCTTACGCTGGCACACGCTCAGCATCTCTGACATCCAGTCCGGATCGATGACCTTTACGTCATTATTCAGAAAAAGCAGGTAATCTCCTTTGGCATGGCGCACCCCGAAATTGTTGATGGCAGAATAGTTGAAGCCTTTTTTCCAGCGGATCAGATGGACCCTGGGATCCTCCGAAAGCTTTCTGTAATACCGGAAGATCTCTTCGGAGCTGCTGTTATTCTCCACAATGATGATCTCGTAATTTTTGTAGGCAGTTTTTTCAAAAATGGATTCCACGCAAGCCTGAAGCGTTTCTTTCTCCTCACGGTTCGGAATGATAACAGAAACCAGAGGTTCTCCCTGCACCGGATACTTCACACGGTAAAATCCAAAATCCGGAGTATGCTCCACGGTTCCCGGAGTTCCGGTCCGTTTGAGATTCCCCTCAATGGCACGTCTGCCGGCTTCAAAAGCATACATCTTGCTTGCCGGATTATCTGCTGTGGAGGATTTATGGGTCCTCCAGTGATAAAGGATCTCCGGTACATGGACCACTTCCCTGGCCTGCTCCACACAGCGGAAAATGAAATCATAATCCTGGGCGCCGTCAAATTCCCGGCGGAATCCGCCCACTGTCTGCACTACGGAACGTCTTACCACCAGAAAATGGCAGATATAATTATTGGATCTTAAAAGATCCAGGTTAAAGTCCGGTTTCAGATGGGGCTGAAAATGTTCAGAAAGATCTGTCGTGACCTTATCCTCATCTGTATAGATCACATCCGCCTCCGGATGCTCCTCCAGTGCCGCCGCGATCTCATACAATGCATTAGGTGCCAGCAGATCATCATGATCCAGAAGTGCGATAAAATCACCCTCTGCCATGGCAAAAGCTGCGTTTGTATTTTCTGCAATGCCAAGATTCTCTTTCAGATCCTGATAGCGGATCCTCCTGTCCATCTCTGCATAGGATCTCAGCACAGTCTGCATGTCCGGATCCTCCGGGCTTCCGTTTGCCAGACACAGCTCCCAGTTCTCATATGTCTGTGCAAGGAGAGAGTCCAGCATCTGTCTTAAAAAACGCTCCGGTGTCAGATATGCAGGTACCACAATGCTGATCAGCGGCCCATCCGGAAATTTGCGTTTCCGCTGCTTCTCCAGTGTTTCCTCGTCAGGTCTGTATGCCTCATACCATGGTCCGTAAGGAACCTCTTCCGGTTCAAAACGCTCATGAAGCCGGATCCAGAACTCTTTCAGGCCATAATGCTTCAGGTATCTTAAGCCCTTCTGTACTGTATAGGGGGAAAGCTTCTTTATAAGTCTGTCCCATTGGATTTTTCCTGTAGAATCATCTTTACTCATATATTATCTCCGTATTACTCAGTTTGATGTTACTGTTCACTCTGTTCTCAGTAACAGTTTGATGAACATATTTTACCATTCCATCATTTTTTTTGCAAGGAAGAGAGGAAATGTGTTATACTGAGCTTACGTATGTATTGCTTACATAAGAATTATTTTTTATACAGGAGTACCATTTATCATGAAAAAATCAAGAATAACCACAGCTCTTCTGGCTATTGGGATCTCCGCTTCCATGGTGTTCCAGACTCCAGTTTTCGCCACAGAAGAAACCGCTGTTGCTGTATCCTCCGGTATTACCACCAATGGGATCAGCGGATGGCCTCAGGGGCCTGAGATCACTTCCGCATCTGCCGTGATCATGGAAGATACTTCCGATACGATCCTCTATGCCAAGGATATGGACACCACGCTTTCTCCGGCCGGCGCAGTTAAGATCATGACCTGTCTTCTGGCACTGGAGAACAGCCAGCTTGACGATCAGGTTACCATGACAGAAACCGGCGTATCCGGTGTTACAGACGGAGGCGCTCATATTTCCTCACAGCTCGGAGAGGTATTTACCATGGAGCAGTGCCTTTACGCTCTGATGCTGGCCTCTGCCAATGACATTGCACTCCAGGTCGCAGAACAGATCGGTGGATCTGTAGATGCCTTTGTCCAGAAAATGAACGACCGTGCCAAGGAGCTAGGATGTACCAATACGGTATTCACCAATCCTACCGGTCTCCCGGATGACAACCAGCATACCACAGCACATGATCTGGCTCTGATCATGCAGGCGGCTATCCGTAATGACAGCTTCCGCACCATCTCCGGAGCCACCTCCTATACAATCCCGGCTACCAATGTTTCCGGCGGTACCCGTAACCTGACAAGCTCTTTTACCATGACAGATCCTGCATCCGCTTCCTATTATGAAGGATGTATCGGCGGTCGTGAAAGTACCACCACTGCTTCCGGAAGCGTTCTTGTCACAGCTGCACAGCGAAACGGTACTACTCTGATCGCAGTAGTCATGAACGGAGCGACCGGTCAGACAGCCAACGAAGCGATCTCACTTCTGGATTACGGTTTTTCCAATTTCCAGCTTCTGGATCTCAGCGAGGATGATTTTCACATCCTGTCCGGCGGCACTGTAATGGTTCCATCCGGTGCGACCGCAGACGACCTGACTACGGAAGATACGGAATCTGATGGTCAGATCTTACGTACCTATTCCTTTGGCGGAACTCAGGTGGGAACTGCAGTTGTCGAGGATCCCTCCCAGGAAAGCTCCTCCGATGTACTGGAAAATGATGAAAACATGGATTCTGCAAAAGCTTATTCCGAATCCAGATCCCAGATCCCGTATTTTGCCATTGGCGGTGTGGGCATCCTGCTCCTTATCCTTCTGCTGTGGCGCATGATCCGGATCATCCGTTCCTGATCTTGGTTCCCAGGCAAATATATTTCAGAATCAAAAAATCCCTCCTATGTACCGGTCATATCCGGATACATAGAAGGGATTTTTTTCTGCCATCTCACCATCTGGGTGTCAGCCATAAAACGGAACTACCAGGAAGATATAGCATAAAAACGGCGAAGCAGCCAGAAGTGCTGTCAGGACCCGGTATATCCACATTCTGATATTTTCTTTTTTTACAAAACGCTCAAGCAGACGATTCCAGCCGGCTGTCACAAAATACATGGCCGGATACAGTGCCGGCATGATATAACGTCCCTGTGCCTGGTTGTCACTATAATATACATAATACATAAACAGACCCACAGGGATCAGGATCAGAAGGATCAGCAGCAGATGAAAGATCCCTTTTCTGTCCCATTTATCGTACACGGTTATTGTTTTTATCTTCAGCTTTTCACTTCCTACTGCTTTTCGTTCTTTTACCACAGTACGTTTCTTCGGATAAAACATTCCCAGCATGGTCAAAATACCGATCCCACCCATTCCAAAGAACAGGAAATATGCCTTGCTCACACTATAAGGCATATAGATCTGCATCAGGCCAAAGGTTCCGATAAAGCTTACCAGTACTGTCAGCAGCCAGTTATGCTGCCAGCCCGGGTCCTGATACAGAAGGATATCCTTCCATGACCAGTTCAGCTTCTCCGGTGTAGGGTATCTGGACGGCCTGTAATCAACAGCCGCATATTTTTCCGCACACTGTGCACAGGCTTTTCTTCCGATCAGATCTCCGTCATAGAGAACGGCATTTCGTATAAACCACCAGCCGCATAAGGCAAAGGTTACTGCCGCGATCACGATCCCTCTCCGGAACAGAAAGGCAACTCTCTGTTTTACCGGCTCTTCCCTGCACAGAAGGACTGTCAGGCAGAAAAACAGGAAGCTGCATAAGATCCATCCGTAGGCATTATAGTAGGACAGTGCACAGACTGCCATTCCAACAGCCAGAAGGATCGAATTTCTGAAGTTCCAGTCTCCCGCTTCCAGATAACTGGCCCAGGAATACAGGATCATCGCCATAGATAAAAGTGCCAGGGAATCCGTATTTACATAAGTTCCCAGAAACAATGCCTGCGGCATAAAACCTGCCAGTGCGGCAAACAGCCATCTTCCTTCTTTCGGAAAAAGCTTTCCGGATGCTTTCACCACAAAATATACCGCTCCGGTCACAAAGAGCACATCTGCCATTCTCGCCGCATGGAGTAATCCGTCTGCAGAAGCATGGAACAGACCTGCGATCCCCATAAATACAGCAGATACCATATAGGAAAGGATCGGATAATAGGCATAGGAAATCCCCCATGTCGCATCACGGATGGTTGGCTCATCTCCAAGAGGCAGCTTTCCCGGATGCTCATGAAGATACTGTGCCACCATGTAGCGCATTTTTTCATCGGGGCCTGCCCCCAGGGGCTGCATAAACGCCCATGCAGTCAGGAGCAGAAATGCTGCCAGGACAAGAACCCCTGCCTGAACTCTCTCATCCTTCCAGATTTTTTTCTTTTCCAAAATATAACCTCCTATATCCGCTTCAAAGAAAAATCCTGGCTCTCCAGTGTAAGGTTCGGATTATAGTAAGGATCTCCATCACGGAGGATCTCAGGCCAGTGCTTCTCAAAGGAAGCGATCTCGCGGTTAAATCTTGCCACCTTCTCCGGTGTATCCTCAAGACCTCTGGATTTGGATTCATAGTGATAAAGCTCCGCATAAGGATTGTATACAACCAGATATCCGGCTTTTCCCAGACGAAGGCAGAAATCTATGTCATTAAAGGCAACCTGAAATTCCTCACTTAATCCGTGAACCTTATCAAAGGCCTCACGCTTCACCATCATGCAGGCTGCGGTTACAGCGCTGTAATCCTGGGCACAGATGATCCTGTGGCAGTATCCGGTAGCGTCTCTCTTCTGCTGCACAAAGCAGTGTCCCGCAATGCCGCCGAAGCCAACGACTACTCCTGCATGCTGCACGGTATCATCCTCATAATATAGCCGCGCTCCTACAGCTCCCACATCCGGTCTCATACAGTATCCCAGAAGCTGCTCCAGACAGTCCGGGCTGATGATCTCCGTATCATTGTTGAGAAGAAGCAGATAGTCACCCTTAGCATGAGCAGCTCCGAAATTATTGATGGCAGAATAGTTGAAAATACCATCCCAGTACACCACATGGGCTTTCGGATTGGATGCTTCCAGCTCTTTATAGTAAGCAAAGGTCTCATCCTCCGTACTGTTGTTCTCCACGATCACATACTCATAATTGCGGTAAGTTGCCTTTTCTTCGATGGAATCAATACATCTCTTCAGATCATCGATGTGATCCTTGTTTGGGATGATGATGGAGATCAGCGGTTTTTCCTCCCAGAGGAATTTTGTACGGTAAAGTCCAAGATATTCACCTTTTTCGATTTCCACCGGAACTCCGAGCCTGTCATAATGAGCCTTGATGGCACGTGCTCCTGCATCAAAGGCATACATTTTGCTTTCCGGATTCTCTGCTGTGGAATCCTCATGGCATCTCCAGTGATAAAGGATCCTGGGGATATGATGGATCTGCTCTCTTCCCGCAGCTTCCACACAGCGGAACACAAAATCATAATCCTGTGCACCGTCAAATTCCTTTTTCAGCATTCCGATCTGATCCACGATCTCTTTTTTTACGACAAAAAGATGACAGATGTAGTTTACTGTACACAAAAGATCAATATTGAAGTCCGGTTTGAAATGCGGCTGAAAGAATTTGTGCCCGTCCATGGACATCTTATCTTCATCGGAATACAGAACCTTAAGCTCCGGATCCTCATTCAGCGCTTTCACACACCGGAACAAGGCGTCCGGCGTCAGCTCATCATCATGATCTGCAAACACGATAAAATCTCCTGTTGCCGCTTTCATGGCCGCATTGGTATTCTCTGCGATCTGAAGTGCCTGGTCGTTGCGGATCACACGGATCCTGTCATCACTTTTTTCCAGCCTGTTCAGATAATCGGTAAGAGGAGAATCTGCTCCGCTTCCGTCGGAAAGACAGAGTTCCCAGTTCCCGTAGGTCTGGGCTTCTATGGAATCTACCAGCTGCTGGAGATATTTTTCCGGTGTTTTGTAAAGCGGGATCACAATACTGAATTTTGGATTCCTGGAAAATTTCGTTTTTCTTTCTTCTGCAAGCTCTGCCTTGTCCGGCAGATGCTTCACAATCCATTTGGAATAATCCACCGGACGGTTTTTACGGTCCAGCACCTTTCCAAATACCTTTCCGGTAAGGGCTGCTGCCCCGTGAAGCTTCATGTAACGGCTTCCCTTACGGAAATATACCGCAGCTTTCTCCGCAAGGCGCTTCTGTGGCTGCAGATGTACCAGACGAAGCGTCCGCACATTGCCTGCCTCAAATACAATGTAGAATTCCTTCACACTGTCATAATGGAATTCAAAGAAAAAACCGCTCTTCTCATCGATCTCTGTTTCCTGGTACTGATTCTGTACATCCACACGTTTCAGTCTGGTAATCTCGCAAGGGATTTCCTTCCGGCTGCGATCCTCCAGACGTATGGTCAGGGGGCTGTTAAAGGCTGCCCAGCCACGGACACGGCAGATCTTTTCCCCGGCTTCCACCTCGATGCTCTCAATAAAGTACTGCGGTTTTCCCTGTTTCCTGTAAAGCTGTGCTGCCGAAACAGAAAACCACCGGATACGTTTTTCACCCTTTACCGCATAAACAACAAGCTTCTTTTTGCCCTCCAAATCCGGCAGGCAGATTTCCATCTGCACACGTTCTCCGTTTACCAGATCCAGATCCTTAAAGCGCTCCAGGGCGCTGACACGCTCCTGGGCACTGATGGCTGCCGGAAGCTTTTCCCCGTCAAGAACGGCTTCCGGCTTATGATCCTTCGGCCAGGTTCCCTGAAGGTGATACAGAGAACTGTCCTTCAGGTCAAACCTGTCCTTTTCTACTTCGTATAGCTCTCGCTGCATAACAATTCCTCCATTGCATCCTTTCCGGTATTTACTGTAAGGTAATGTTCCATAACCTTCTGATGTGCAGCCTCACCCATGGCTTTTCTGGCCTTCTCATCAGTAACCAGAGCTTCCAAGGCATTGACCCACTCTTCTTTTGTGGTGCACATCCAGCCATCTTTTCCGTTTTCGACCACGTATTCCATCTCACAGTTACGGCTCATGACACTCGGAACCTTTACAAGGGCAGCCTCTGTCCACTTATTCTCGGATTTGCACCAGTGGAACAGGCTGTTCTCCAGTGGCATCAGATTGATATCAAGTCCTGCGATCACGGCAGGCAGCTGTCTCCAGTCCATAAACGGAAGCTTCTCGATACGGTTCTGCACCGGCTCCATTCCAGATTCATCCAGCACACCCACCAGCTTCAGGTAAACCTCCGGGTGGCGCTCCATCACCTCCAGAAGTGCTGCCTCCACCTGGGCAAAATCCTGATCATGCGTTTTGGAACCACTTAAATATCCGATATAGATCCGGTCTTTAGCCTTGTCTGTCTGCTCCACAGCCTCGTGAGACAGGATCTCCATCTCCATACTCATACAGTTGCGGTTGATCACCACCGGTTTTTCCGGAAATTCTTCCCGGATCTCTCCTGCCAGTGTCTCCGTAGATGTAAAATATCCGTCGCAGAATCCCATACATCCGCGGATACGGTCTGTAGTTGTGCGGAAGTCACTGTACTCGCTTCCCTTCAGGAAATGCAGCCCGGAAATTTTTTCGTAATTAAATACCAGGTCATCCACATCATAGTAAACAGGGATTCCGGCTGCTTTCGCCCGGTTGGCAAGCATTTCTGCTTCCATCAGCTTGCTGCAGCGGTACATCACGATCGCTGTATATTCCTCGATCTTTTCCTGCTCTGCCTGATCTATCTGAATAAACTTCGATGCATAGCCTTTAAGGATCAGCTGCTCCCGGAAATGCTCCACACGATATCTGGAAGCAAAGGAAATCTCCTCTCCTACGAAAAGAAACCTGCGTTTTTCCACAGGGAGCTCACTTTCGCCGAGAGTTTTCCACAGAGAAATCATCTCTTCCACAATATTCTCCGGCTTCTCATCTTTTAGGACAAGGCCCTTGGCATAGCGTTTCACACGTTCTACAGGTGCACCTACCGGAAGTACCGCTACCGGAAATCCCATGGAAATGATCTCCGAGGTTGTGTAGGAGAAGGTTTCCGGCCATACGGACGGGATCAGGAACATATCAATATCCTGCTCCAGGGTAAGTCTTGGGATCTCCTCTCTTGTATATCTTCCTGTCTGGGAAAATACCGGACTTTCGATCTCTTCGTCGGAAGTACCGATCAGTCTCAGACGGATATTCAGTCCATTCTCTTCGATATATCCAGCAAGCGCCTTCACAACCTCCAGGCCTTTTTTGTAGCAGAGTACGCCGATAAGACCAATGTTAAAGGTCTCTGTGGTTTTTTTATTTTTTTTCACTGCCGGAAGGTAATGGGGTGCATGCGGGATCACATGGAGATTGTATACATCCGGATAAGCACGCTTGAACAGCCTTGCCGTATCATCGGAAAATGCACGGATCTCATCACAGTTTGACAGAAATTCCCGGAATTTTGTACGCCAGAGCGTTCCGGTTCCGTATTCTGTGCAGGCATTGCTGCGGTTATCCGGAATACATTTATCGCAGACCTCACAGGATGGAACACCACAATATTTTCCTTCTGCATCAATCAGATTCACTGCCGGGCAAAGGGCAAAGAAATCATGAAGAAGCATAAGGAGCTTCGCACCCTGCTCTCTCTTAAGACGCAGGATACGTTCCAGGGTTCCGTAAAGATTCTGATAGGTCACAAGCTCGTTGATCCAGATCTCATCCACACGCATCAGCTCACCAAGGGCAGTTTCCAGATCATTTGCAAAAAATTCCATCTCATACTGCTTATACTGATACGTAAAGTAAAAACGATTGCTTACGATATTATAGCGGATGGTCACAAAACGGCATCCTTCCCGCAGAGCCAGACGTCTTTTTTCCACAAGATAAGCCGTTGCGCCGCCGCCAAGATCATGGTCAAAGGCCACAATGGTAGGCACATCCAGCTTCCTGTTGAGAAGCTTCATTTCCACGTAGAGTCTTACCGGACGAAGCGGGTCTCTTCTGCAGTAATCCGCAGTATCCTTGTTGTAATCCGGATGCTTGCGGAGCAGCGCCTCACTGTGCTCTTTCAGAAGTCTCTGCTTTTCCTCAGACGGGAAGCTTCCACCATGCTTGTGATATACAAACAGGTTATCCACATGCACGTTCTCATAGCCTGCAGCTATGGCACGCTGGCACCAGTCATTCTCCTCACCGTAGCCTTTTCCGAAATTCTCCTCATCCAGAAGGCCAACCTCCTGGATCGCTTTCAGGTTCATACCCATGCAGAAGCCCACACCGGTAGGCATAGCCGGATACTGCGGACGGATCATGCGGAATTCATCATCGATCTCCCACAGCGGCATTCCCTCAAACAGTTTGTTATCCCGGCAGAAATCCGGGAAGCTGCAGATGGTTCCGCAGGTGGTAAACGGTGTAGTGGTTGCAATGTTTTCCTTTGCAAAGATCGGAAGCATCAGGCGCTCCAGCCACTCTTCCGGAACCTCCACATCTGTATTTACAAGAGCCACATGATTTTCCGCCATCTTTAATCCACGGTTTACAGACGGAAGAAAGCCCATATTGGTCTCATTATTCAGAAGTACCACATTGTCATGCTCTGCGGCATATTTTTCCAGATAGTTTCCTACCTCAGGATCCGGGCTCTTATCATTTACAAGGATCAGACGATATGGAACCTTTGTCTTTTCAATTCCGGAAAACAGGGCATCAAAATACTCCAGTCCGTTGTAAACCGGCACGATCACATCCACCTTCTGCTGATAGACTGCCTGTGGATATGCCTTTCTCGTGCTGCGTACATGACGCTGTTTGAAATGGCGGAGATTTCCGATACTCTTCGGATCTTCGATCGCGTATACCAGAAGCTCTTTCTGATCCCTGGTTCCCGGGATCTTTCCGATAAGGAATCTTCCGGTATCCGCTGCGGTTCCGTATTCCAGGAAAACAGAAGTCTCTGCCGGCGCAAGAACCGTTGCCAGGAAAGAAAATCCGGCACTTTCCGCATCCGGATTTCCAATGGCATTAGCCACATCCGTACGGTAGATCGTAGTACAGGAAGCCTCCTGAAGCTTCTGTGTTCCCTGATAAAATGCGATCCTTGGCTGTCCCATAGACGCAAATGTCGGATCAAAGGCCCAGCCAATGGCATTTAAGGTGCCATTCTCATAATGGAAGAAATCAACACTGCCCATACAGGTAGGAGTTGTCTCCACTCCCATCACTGCTGCCGGCTCTGTATGATAACGAAGAACTTTTTTAACCAGTTTCTTTACCTGCGCTTTTTTGCCTGGATGACGAAGGGCCTCTTCCTGCGCACGTGCTGCTTCCTCTGCTGCCTGCTTTGCGGCACGTTCAGCCTCTTTTCTGACACGCTCCTGTTCTCTGCGTGCTTCCCGCTCTTTTTCAAAGGCCAGAAGCTTTTCCACATCCGGAAGCTCAAGGCAGTCAAGTTTTCCCTCTATTACGATCCTGTCCACATTTTCCGGGTGCGTAACATCGATAAGATAAAAGCCATCGGTGGTAAAAAACGCAGTGGTACTGTTATCCACCTTTATATGGACACCCTGAGGCACAAGCTCCGCACTGCATCCGCAATCCAGACGCTCTATCCTCACTTTCAGGAAATGACCGTTTGCAGGATTCCAGCGGAGATTTCGTATTCCTTTGATACCGGAAAGCGCAAACTCTACCCGGAAACGGTTTCCGGAAAGTTTTCCCTCTGCATAAAGAGTATGCTCTTCACAGAATCCCTCACCAAGATCATAGTACATCTTGCTGTGCATTTGATGCTTTTCTCTTTCTCTGTTCACCAGCTCTGTTACGGAAACCGGCACCTTTTTCTGTTCAAACGGGATCAGGGAACCACAGCCCACATACTCATAGACGAAATGCATGGTCCAATCCATAAATATCTCATAGTCTGTATAGCTGATGTCAAACTCCGCCATCATCTCATCCTCATGACATAACCGCGGCAGCTCAGAAACATGTGTATACAGTTCATGGATCAGGCGCCACATGATAAAATTCACAGGCACAGGGAAATCAAACATCCACTCATAATCTATGATCTGATTTTCCTTTTCTCCCATAAAGATGTTGCTGCAGATCAGGTCCACATTGGCCGGGCAGACACATTCGTAATCCTCTCTTCCCGGATGATCACCAAATACCTCACGGAACTCTCCGGTCCTGTAATCCACAACCTGACGAGCCCCGAAAAATTCCTGATAGAATTTTTTAAGAAGGGCCTTGATCTCTTCAAGATCTTCTTTCTGGGCAAGCTCTGCGATTTCCTGGTGAAGAGTTTTTCCGGTAAGGAGCGGATAAGAGATCTTTCCGTTTTCTGCCCTGCAGGGAAGATTCTTGTATTTATCGGATCCGGTACTTTCTGTTCCGGTTTTTTCCAGTTTTTCCACAAATTCCTCAGCCTGGGGCACCATAGCCTCTTTTTCCGCACGGACCTCTCCGTTCTCCCGGACGATCCTGGTCAGAAGACGGAACTTTTCTTTTCGCTCCTGGTTCAGCTTCACATAAAGGATTTCCTCCGGGTCCTGATTCTCGGTACGTCCTGCCTCCACAAGAAAAGAATTCACAAAGCTGTCCAGGATCTTCTCTTTTTCGAAGGCCTTTACGCCTTCACTTTCTGCAAAAAGATCTGCTGTCTTATCTGTGTATACAGGATAGCTTCTTCCGTAGGAATTGGTATAAAGACTCTCATCTGTAAAAATCTCTGTCGGAAATTTGTAATCCGGATACGGGTAGTAAAAGCGCAGAAAAGGAAAGCCGCTGTTTTCCAGCAGCTCTCCCAGTTCATTCTTGGAAAAGGTGCGCACAGACTGATTTCCCGGATATCCATTGATCCCGAAAAAATGAAGATCTGTGTGATCCTCCGGTGCTCCGGCAAAGTACTTCAATCCCAGTCTGTTCTCAATGGCGATCAGAAGTCTTCCCTCCGGCTTCAGATAAGCGCCCATACGCTGAAGAAATGTCTCGTAAGGAGTTTTTCCCTCGGTAAAGCTCATGGCATACTCCAGCACACCGTTTACTACCACATAGTCGAATTTTTCCGGAAAAGTCATGTCATTCAGGTTTCCAACCATGATCGTCAGATTTTCCTTATCCCTGTTTCTCGCATAATTGATATCTGCCCGACGTTTGGAAAGCTCCACGGAAGTCACATGACCGGCCTTGCGGCAAAGCATTCCGGTAATGGCTCCGCATCCGGCTCCGATCTCCAGAACGGAATCTGCCTTTTTCAGAGGATACCAGCTTAAGATATTCTCACGCAGCCCTGAAAAATGGTAGACCATTGGAAAACTCACCTCTTCCTCCGGCAGGTCTTCAAAAGATTTGCCTTCCTGTGCCATTTTCAGAAGTGTTTCCTCGATATCCCCATCGGAATAATGATCCTTCGCCGTATAATAATCTAAATTCAACTCCGCCATAGTCGTTCCTCCACTTATTTCACAGATACTTTGGAAAACAGATCAAAATATCCCACTGCTTTCTTATCTGTGATCACGGTCAGGTTACACACATCGTAAAGACGATGAAATACGGTAAAATCGCCGTCTTTATATCCGGTGCAACCCAGACACAGCATATATTCCCCTGCCTCCAGAGGCATCACCTGTTTGAAGGTGATCTCACGGACATCGCCTGCCTTCTGCGGTTTCAGAGGCGTATGTTCATACATGGTATTGGTTCCTGTGATCTCGGTGCCTTTCAGATCTTTCAGGGTAAATGCAAAGATCGGATCGCTGACATCTGCCTGGAACTTCACTTTCATCTGAACGGAAAATTCCTTGCCTTTTTCGATCACATTGGTGATCATACCTGTATCATCCCGGATGGCAAAATCCACAATCTCGCCAAGCTTACTGCCGTATTCCAGGACCTTGGGATTCAGGTTCAGGCTGTCCTTCATAGCTTTACCGCTTCCGGTATGTGCTTTCAGTGAAACGTCTGCTCCGGCTGCCTGGTTCTCCGTCGTCTGTCCCTCTTCTGCATCGTCTGTGTTTTCTTCCAGATCTGCATCGTCATACTGATTGACCAGCACACGACGGTAAAGATTGACCATCTCCTTGGCACCACCCTCTGCAAGCTTCTCACCTTTGTTTAGAAGTACAACACGGTCACAGTATTTTCCGATGCTGCTCAGGTCATGGCTTACAAACAGAATGGTCTTCCCCATTTCCTTGAACTCTTCGAATTTTCGGTAACATTTTGCCTGGAAAAATACGTCACCTACGGAAAGAGCCTCATCAACGATCAGGATCTCCGGATCGATATTGATAGCTACCGCAAAAGCCAGACGCACGAACATACCACTGGAGTATGTTTTTACCGGCTGATAGATAAAATCACCGATATCTGCAAAATCAAGAATAGACTGCAGCTTGGCATCGATCTCTTCCCTGGAAAAACCGATCATGCTTCCGTTGAGATATACATTTTCAAGTCCGGAATATTCTCCGTTAAATCCGGCTCCCAGCTCCAGAAGCGCTGAGATCCTTCCGTTTACGGCTATTTCTCCGGCCGTAGGCGAAAGTACGCCGGTGATGATCTTCAGGATCGTGGATTTACCGGAACCATTTGTTCCGATAATTCCCACTGTTTCTCCCTTATGCACCTGAAAGGATACATGGTTGAGCGCATAATGCTCTTTATATTTCTTTTTTCTGGATAATCCCAGGGACTCCTTAAGACGATCCATAGGATTATCGTAAAGCTTGTACATCTTACTGACATCATTTACTGAAATCGCAATATCTTCTGACATTTTCAACCTCACTTTTGTGTAAATCGTTCACTCTCACAATCTGCCGCCGTTCTGCTTTTTATCCTTACAGAGCAAATCCCCCATGGGAACTGTCCGGTCCGGATCAGGCGGATATCCGCCATCCACATTCAATTAAAGCACATCTGCAAAATGCGGCTTCAGACGTTTGAATATCACAGATCCCAGTCCGAAAAGCAGGATCGTAACTACCCAGAAATAGATCGTCCATGAAGCATGGTTCCAGATCCCGATATGACCAAGCATGGAATCACGGTAGCCCGTAACTACATAGTACATCGGATTCAGCTTAAACAGCTTGATCAGCCATGGATGTGAAGAAAGCATATTGATATCCCACATGATCGGTGTAAGCCATACACCCACCTGAAGAAAAATACTGATGATCTGGGTCAGATCACGGAAAAAAATGACGATCGCACTTGTAGCATACACGAGTCCCAGTACAAAAAGGAAGGTGCAGACAGAGTAATAAATAATCTGCAATGTATAAAGGCTTGGTGTATATCCGTAGCATGCACATAAGATCAGCGCAAAGGCCACAAAGAAAACATGCACGAAAAGTGCGGAGATGATCTTTACGATGGGAAGGATGCTGATCTTGAATACAACCTTCTTCACAAGATAATTGTATTCGATCAGGGCATTGGTTCCACCGTTTAATGCATCCTGGAAGAAAAACCACGGCACGATACCGGATACCAGATAGAGTACAAAAGGGTAATCCGATACCGTTCCGGCCTTCAGTCCTACGGAAAATACAAACCAGTAGACCAGGATCGTTACGATAGGCTGGATAAATGCCCAGACAATACCAAGATAGGATCCTGCATATTTTGTTTTGAAATCATTTTTTGCAAGGCTTAAAACCAGCTTTCGATTCTGGTACAGCTCCGCCGGCAAAGCTAATATTTTCTTCATTCTGCAATTCCTTATCGATTCTTATATTCCTCGAAGCTTCCCCACTTCTGGTCCTTGTCGGAGAAAATAAGCTCCATGCCTTCCGGGATCGGCCACTCAACGTTAATGTCCTTATCATTCCAGATCAGTCCGCCCTCATCGTTTGGATGATAGAAATCAGAGCACTTGTAAGTGAACTCTGCATTCTCGGAAAGTACCAGGAAGCCATGAGCAAATCCCTTCGGGATAAAGAACTGTTTCTTGTTTTCTGCGGAAAGAACTACACCATACCATTTTCCAAAGGTCTTGGAGCCTTCACGAAGGTCAACCGCAACATCAAACACTTCTCCGTTTACCACACGTACCAGCTTATCCTGGGGATAGCTGATCTGGAAATGAAGTCCGCGGAGAACACCGTAACGGGAGCTGGACTGATTGTCCTGAACGAATTCCACATCAATGCCTGCTTCCTTGAAATCGTTATAATTGTATGTTTCCATGAAATATCCTCTGGAATCACCAAATACAGTTGGCTCGATCACTTTCAGTCCTTCAATATCTCCGCACTGTGTTACTTTTATTTTTCCCATTTTTTCTTTCTCCTTTTCTGTTTTGATTTATTTGTGATGTTTCTTTTCTTTTATTCTGAGAGCCGCAAGAAGGGCGATCAGGATCAGGATCATCGCTGCCATGATCATAAGAAGGATCTTACGCAGGGCAGGAATGCTCTTTTTTTCGCTGGTGTCCTCTCCGGCTATACTCTTCTCTGTTGTTTTGCTGTTATCTTCCTCTGCTGATTCTGTGGAAGCTTCCGCTTCGGAACTTTCCGCTTCCTGGCTGTCCTCTGCCGCCGCGGTCGGTTCCGGTACCGGTGTATCAGTTGCCTGTGCAACACTTGCGGTACCGATCAGATAATCTCCGAAATAGTAACCGGTTTCTGTTTTCCCATTGGTATTCTCTGACTTCTCGGTAAGGGAATTCAGCTCCACCCCTTTTGGAAGGAATACATAGCCGCCATTTACTTCTGTTTTTGTGAAATTCTCAAATGCGTAATTGAACATAGCTGTACTGTCCATACAGGAATTGGAAAGCTCTGTTCCACGCATAGTCACTGCAATATATGTGGTATTATCTCTGGTCACTCCTGTGACAAGTGTATGCCCTGCCGCAACGGTAGTTCCGGTTTTTCCACCAATGCAGCCTTCATAGTAAAATCCGCTTTCCGGTGCAAACATAGGATGATGGGTATGCAGGATCCTCTGCTGGCTGTTCATATTTGTAGGCTGGATGATATAGTCCGGTGTGCCCACAACCGTACGGAATGTTTCATTTTTCAGGCCTTCTCGGAAGATCAGCGCCATATCCCGCGCAGAAGAATAATGATTATCATCCGGAAGTCCGCTGGAATTTGCAAAATGTGTATTGGTACATCCGATCTCACTGGCGCGCTGGTTCATCATATCGATAAATGCCTGCTCTGTCCCGCCGATATGCTCTGCGATCTGTGCCGCAACGTCATTGGCAGACTGGATGATCAGAGCATGAAGACAATCCTCCATAGTCAGGACTTCGCCCACCTTTGTGCCGATATTACTGGAATCTGCCGTAACATTACGCACCCCGGTCTCTGTAAAGGTCACCTTCTCATCCATGGTGGAGTTCTCCACTGCCACCAGCAAGGTCATTATCTTGGTAATGCTGGCCGGATATCTCTGTTCATCTCCGCCCTTGTTATAAAGAACAACTCCTGTGTCTGCATCCATCAGGATACCGGTATCTGAGGTAATATCCGGTCCTGCCGGCCATCCCTGGATCTGGTTGGTGCTGATATCATATTTCGCATTCAGATCCACTGCAGCCATGGTCTGTAACGGCAGCATCAGCGCCACACCGACTGCTGCGAAAACTGCCAGTAATTTTTTTATTTTTTTCATAGCTCTCCCCTTCTTCTGTTAAAACCCGTCAAAGGAAGCAATCGCATCCACAACTCTCTTCGCATCCTCCATATCCAGATTATAGAACATAGGCAGTCGCATAAGACGCTCGCTTTCTTTTGTAGTATAAACATCTTCTCCGGAAAATCTTCCGAATTTTTTTCCTGCCGGTGCGGAATGAAGGGGTACATAATGGAACACACTGCAGATATCCTTTTCGCGGAGATATTTCAGAAGCCTTGTGCGTACCTGGATATCATGTACCTTAATGTAGTACATATGTGCATTATGTGTGCATTCTTCCGGTACATAAGGCTGCTGGATCTTTCCTTCCTCCGCCAGAAATCTAAGGTTCTCATTGTAAAAATCATAGATCTGCATCCGCTTATCGCTGATCTTCTTATGCTGCTCCAGCTGGGCATAAAGATATGCCGCATTCAATTCGCTCGGAAGATAGGATGATCCATAATCCATCCAGCGGTATTTATCTACCTGACCACGGAAAAACTTACTGCGGTCCGTTCCTTTTTCTCTCAGGATCTCTGCCTTCTCCAGGTACTGATCCCCGTTGAACAGGATCGCACCGCCCTCTCCCATGGTATAGTTCTTAGTCTCATGGAAGCTGTAGCAGCCAAAATCTCCAATGGTACCAAGGGCTTTTCCCTTATAGTAGGCATCCACACCCTGGGCCGCGTCTTCCACTACCTTCAGATCATGTCTTCCAGCAATCTCCATGATCGTATCCATCTCGCAGGCTACTCCTGCATAATGGACCGGAACGATCGCGCGGGTCTTATCTGTGATTGCCTGTTCGATCAGCTTCTCGTCAATATTCATGGTATCCGGCCGGATATCCACAAATACAATCCTTGCACCGCGAAGCACAAATGCATCTGCCGTTGATACAAAAGTATAAGACGGCATGATCACCTCATCGCCAGGCTGGATATCTGCCAGAAAAGCAGCCATCTCCAGTGCATGGGTACAGGAGGTTGTCAGCATCACATGACCCACATGAAAGCGCTCTTCCATCCATGCAGAACATTTCTTCGTGTAGATCCCGTCGCCACAGAGCATTCCCCGTTCTACTGCGTCACGGATGTACTCAAATTCCTTACCTGTAAACGCAGGTCTGTTAAAATCAATCATGTATTTCCTCTTTATTTCTTATTCTTCATGGTTTTTCTACATTAACTGCACATTCCATTTTCTCACACTCATGTTGTAAATTCAATGCCTATTTTTCTGCCGGTGCATAATCCGGGATCTGATTATGGTATGCCACCTCCTGGCCGTTGGGATCCAGAATATGCATTTCCTCATAAAACTCTTCTGTGAGAAGATCCATTTCCTTACGATTCTCTGTTTTTACATAATATAATGCCAGATACGGATTAGGACCATGCTCAATGACCTTCTCTCCTTCCTGATAAAAGATCCAGGGCTTTTCCACCTGTTCTTTCTCTCCCAGCCGGACTGCCGCAGACTGATCCCCGATGGTAAGAAGCCTTCCCTGAAAATAAATGACAGCTCCACAGCACTGTGGTTTATGAACATCGTGTTCTGCCAGCATTTTTTCCAGCTTATCCGGATCATAGAGAGATGCAAGAAGAAGCTCTTCCATATTAAATCCATAGACCATATCGGTCAATTCATGCTCATATCCGAAAAATCGTGCGGCGATCTCGCAGACCTGGATACCTTCTCCCGGCTTCCAGAAAAACTGCATGGAAAGGGCTCCGTCTTTCTGACCGGTTCTGTCCGCATATGCCTGAAGAAGTTCTGTGGCAGGCTTTTCAACTTTTGACAATAATCTGGAAGGATACACATTTCTTGTGCTGATGGGGATCTCCCCTTTGGCAACAAATGTCTTTTCACGGTCTGCAATACTGATCACATGGACTTTTCCATGCCGCACCCAGGTCATCATATTGAATTCATAGCCATCGTTATATTCTTCCACCAAAATCTCCGGCATATCAGAAAATCCTGCTGTTTTTTCTGCCCCGTTTATCAGCTCCTCCAGATCTTCGGATATATAGATCCCGCGGGAGCCGTATTTATCCAGTGGCTTGCTGACCACCGGATAACGAAGTCCCTCAAGCAGCTCTTTCAGTTGAGTTCTTTTGGACCTGTCTTTAAAATATGCGATCGGGATTTTTCGAAAACCCGGAGTGGGAAGTCCCAGTTCAGTAAGCAGTGCTCTGGTCGCTGATTTATCACGATACCAGGGAAGCTGCTCCGGTTTCAGATAACAGGGGATTCCTGCCCGGTCCGCGATCTTTACCATACATTCCAGAAGAAGGTCGGAAAAGGATGTGATGATCCCATCGATCTCTTTTTCTCGGCAGAGACAGGCGATCCGTTCCGTATCTGTTACCGGGATCTGAAATGCCTCATCTGCAAATTTTCTTGCCGGACCATCCGGATATCCGTCGCAGACAATGGTGTAGTATCCTTTTTCGCGGGCCTTCTGCACCAGTTGCTCAAATTCTCCCAACGTTCCCAGTATCAGCAATCTGTGTTTCATGATTCCGTTTCCTCCCATTCTCTTATGGAATCCGCGATATACTGCATTTCTTCTGCCCCGTATCTCTGGTCACAGGGAAGCGGCAGCACATTGGCAGCCCAGTCATATTCCATGGTATCCCTGTCAAATTCTTCCAGGATATTGCGCCAGTTTGTCGGCACAAAAATCTTCCGGCCTGCCAGCCAGCGTCGAAGCTCTAATCCGTTCTTATGATAATACGGATAGGCAAACGGTCCCTCCGGCACCTCCCCTGTAAAAGCATTCCTTGAAGGAAGAAGCTGCGACAGCAGGCGGTAGTTCTGTTCTCTTCTTGCTTTGATACCGGAATAATCCATAGTCCTGAGGAGGTTTCCGGTCAGACGGGACATTCGGCGGATCTCCATCTCATGATAATTTGCTGCATTATCCAGCATTTTCTGATAGAAGGTTCCGGCATCATATTCATAACGTCCCAGAATATGCTCCATTCTTCCCATGGAATGATCCAGGGGCTTCTTTTCCGGTTCCAGTTCCGCATCGGTAGACAGATATGCTCCGTCACTGACTCCGAGAAATTTTCTGCAGGAGTACAGAGTGTCCACACCCGGCAGCGGCTTCTGAAAAAACGCATGCGTATGATCCACAATGATATTTCCATAGATTTTTTTATATTTCCGGATCTTATCATCGGTAAGCTGGCCATAATAATTTACCAGATACAGATATTCTCCTTCCGGAAGAATTCTCTCCTCAAGAACCGGATGCAGACCTTCATCCATATGATAAAATTCGATTTCTGCCCCGGACCTCTCACAGGCACCGGTTACGGAATCGCAGAGAAAAAATGGCAGGTAGATCTTTTTGCACCTGCGTGCTTCCATCAGCCACAAAAGCGCTGTTCTTCCGAGATTCACGCCGCAGAGATCCGGATAGTATTCCTGTCCCGCCGGTTCTTCCAGTTCCAGATAGCCGCCGATCTCTTTTTTCATCAGTCTGTCTCCTCCTGACGGATCACATAGTGCGGCATCTTTTTGGCCTCATTGAGAATATTCATGAGATAAATACCGATGATCCCGATTGAAAGCAATGTCAGTCCGAAAAATGCCAGCATCACGAGCATCAGAGATGTCCAGCCTTCCACTGAGATCCCGCACAGAAAATATCTCACCAGATAATAGATCCCCAGTAAAAAGCTTACCAGAAAACTGGCAATGCCGATGTTTCGCACCATAAGCAACGGAAATGCCGTATGGGCAGTAATATCATAGATGAGATCCTTCACAAGGCGGCGAAAAGAATATCCGCTCTTTCCATATGCACGTGCTGCATGCTGCACCGGAACATTGATGATACGGTTGGAGCTTAAAACCAGAAGATTTCCGATCTGCGGAAGATATGTATTGGTCTTCAGCATGGCTTCCACCAGAAACCGGCGGATCAGTCGATAACTGGTGATCTGAAGGTTCGGATCCTTGCCGAGCATTTTGGAAGTTGCCCATACAGACAGCTTTGTGCCCAGCTTCCGGATCAGATTATGCTTACGTCCTTCATAGCTTGCAATGATCACATCCACATCGTCACGTTCCTTCATTACATTGATCATTTTGGGGAGCTCCTCAGGCTGATGCTGAAGGTCATCATCCATAGTTACGATGAACTCTCCCTTTGCGTGGGCAAATCCGCACAGAAGCGCAGGATGCTGTCCGAAATTCCTTGCCATCTGGATGATCTTGACACGGGGATCTTTTTCCCGGAGTTCTTGCATAACCGCAAAAGACCGGTCCCTGGACCCGTCATCTACAAGGATCAGTTCAAATTCTTCTTTTATCGTTTCACGGAATACTTTTTCCAGACGGGTGTACAGTTCCTGCAGCGTATGTTCTGAATTGTATACAGGAACAACCACTGAATATAAACACATATCGTTTTTCCTCTCTTTTGTATCAATTGACACTTATCGTTTAATCTTATCATTTTCATTTCCTGTTGTAAACCGTTACATTGTTCAAACATTTTCTTGCATAAACCTGCCGGATGATATATATTGATTATCAGTCTATGATAATCGCATTTATGATATGGAGGAAACATGACAAAAATCAAAGATTATATTCAGCTTCATCTGAATATCCTGCTGTTTTCTCTTACCAGCGTTTTTTCCAAGCTTGCATCGGTTTATTACAATAAAGAAGGGCTTCATAGTCCTCTTCTCTATGTATTTCTTTTTCTTATGATCGCAAACTGTGGGATCTACGCCATTGCATGGCAGCAGGTGATCAAAAAATTTTCCCTTTCCACGGCCTACGCCAACAAAAGCGTCTATCTTCTGTGGTCCCAGGTATGGGCTGTGATCATTTTTCACGAAAATCTTTCGCTTCAGAACATCATCGGCATCCTGATCGTTCTGATCGGAGTCTGGATGGTGCAGAGATATGAATAGAACGTTTATGCTGATCATGCTGGCAGGAACCTTTTTTTCGGCAATTTCCCAGGTACTTCTGAAGCAGAGTGCCAATATGGAATATAAAAATCCCCTCCGGGAATATCTGAACTGGCGGGTGATCCTGGCCTATGGTATCTTTTTTGGAGTGTTACTCCTGAATACCTGGTGCTACACCAAAGTGGATATGAAATTCGGACCGGTGATTGATACTGCCGCCTATGTTTTTGTCCTGCTGTTTTCCTGGCGGATCCTGAAAGAAAAGATTTCCCGCGGAAAGATCATCGGAAATCTGATCATCATCCTGGGAATCCTTGTTTATACCTTATGATCATAAAAATGCCGGCAGCTTTATGTTCGCTGCCGGCATTTTTTTATTTTTTCTTATTTGCTGCGGATACAGTTGTGTATACACCATCTTCATCGAATGTATAGCTCTTTCCGTTTTTCTCAATAGTACAGTTTTTGTACATGATTCCTGTTTCCGGATCAAAATAATATCTCTTTCCGTCCAGTTTGAGCCAGCCTCTCTGCATCTTTCCATTGGAGCCAAAATAATAGGTATGGCTTTCATTGTTTCCGCTCCATGTATAGAATACCTTTTTGACCATAACGCCGTCACCGCCAAAATAATATACATCATTCCTGCTGTTCATGTACCGCACATGTCTCATCATGTATCCGTATTTGGCCTGAAAATAATAATAGTCCTTTCCAACCTTTTTCATGCCCTTTAACGCATGTCCGTTTTTGTCAAAATAATATTTTTTCTCCTTATAGGTGATCCAAGTATTTTTCACAAGGACTCCATTTTTGTCTACATATCTGGAAATATTCTTGGAATCCCTGATCAGCTTTGAACGGCACATTCCTGCGGTCTTATGGATATAATATTTCTTATTTTTCACCTGAACCCAGCCGTATTTTTTGACACCATTGACATAATAAAATTTCTTTCCGTTCTCTGTTGCCCAGCCGGTTTTTCCTTTATAGTTGCTGGTATCCGGTCTGGTGGATGCCTTGTATCCGGTCTGTACATGCCATCTGGGTGTGATGATCTTGGTATAATCAACATAACCGAAGTCAATATCTACAGTAGAATAAGACGGGATTCCCGCAACCAGACCCTTGGTGGTATTCAGATATCCGCCACCGTCACCATCGGTGGACTGCCAGATGGTATATTTGTACTTTTTCTTGTCAGGAGCCGGGATCGTATCACCATACCGCGCAAGCCATACATCATAACCTGTCATCTTGCTCCAGTCAAGCTTGTTGTCATACCAGTCTGTATTGCAGTAGATCATTGGATGATATCCGGCTTTTTTTACCTCATTGCAGAAGGTCTTTGCCAGATCTGCGATCTGTGATGCGGAAAGATTGCGCATCTGATCATATTCAATGTCATAAACCACCGGATAGGATACTTTATATCCATCCATTTTACGGATAGCAAGCTGCGCTTCCTTCAGTGCCTGCTGTGTGTTCAGCGCAAGGCTGTACACATAGGTTCCTGTCGGAACTCCTGCCTTCTCTGCCTGTTTCATGTTGTAATCATATGTCTTATCCAGATGATTCAGACCATAGGAGATCCTGACAAAGGCAAAATCTACATTAGATTTTTTGACCTGGCTCCAGTTGATGGTATCCTGCCACTCAGAAACATCGATTCCACGTGTGACAGCACCTTCCAGCTTCTGGCCGCTTCCGTTATAGCAGACACCGTTGATCTTCTTCCAGGCCTTTGAACTTACCCTGGAATTCTGTGTTGCCTTCCCGCTGGGGACCTTTTCTTCCTCAGCAACTGCCTCGCTTCGGTCTACGCCTCCGCCGCCCATGGCCATCGCTGTAGTTCCCATTGTTCCGATTCCCAGCAGTGCTGCCATACAGCCTGCCACCAGCCATTTCTTCCAGTTTTTCATTTTAGTTTCCTTCCATAAATTATGTTGTTTATTTGTGCATGACTTTTATTATACATATGAAAAAATGGAAAGTAAAGCCATATATGGAAAAAGACCGATGTCAGCTTCATACAGCTGAACATCGGTCTTCAGTTATTCTATATATTTCTTTCTGGTACTGTTCGGTAAAGATCACGGAACTTCCGGGTCTGTAGGATCAAAGTTTCCGGCTCCACGGAAGGTTGCCAGCGGTCTGCGGCCTAACGGTCCCTTGAAGGATTCATTGTTAACGTAATTTCCGCTGCTGTAAATGTGGATCGTAGAACCGTTACAGTTCTCAAATACCCACTTCGCATCAGCCACACAGGTACGGATACATCCGTGAGATGCAGGCTGACCAAGCTTCAGGTACTCGCCTGCCGGAAGATTATAAACACTCCTGGTCGATCCGGCTACGGAATGGATAAAGATTCCTCCCTGTCCGCATCCGTCAACATGTGTTCCATACTGTCCCCAGGACGGTCCCATCAGTGGCTGCCATCTCAGACTGCGGGTCAGTCTGTATGTACCATCCCATGTAGGTGTTCCGGCGAGACCTACAGAAACACGGATTGTCTTAACAGGAATCGTCTTGCTACTATTTGTGTATACAGTCATAACACCGTTGGTCTTATCAACCTCCAGGTAATATGGTCCTCCGTAAATACTGGAAACATCATTGCGGCGGTAACCATCCTTATCAAAGTAATACAGTTTTCCATCGATCCATCTGCTTGTATTGGTCAGATACTTGGAACCGCTGTCCGGATCGATATATTTGACCTGATCATAGTAATCGCTGACGATCACCCAGCCGGTGGAAAAACGTCCCTGGCTGTCCAGATAACCATTTACGGAACCACGCTTCATAGATTTATTTGTCACAACGGTATAGTTCTGCAGATAGTACCAGTATTTACCGACCTTCTGCCAGCCTGACTTTTTCAGAACACCGTTGCCGCCTGCATAATACCACTTATTCTGGTAACGGATCAATGTACTCTTGTACATCCAGCCTCTGTGCGCATTGGCATCTGATGTTGCAAAGAAATAGTATTTTTTGCCGATCTTTGTTTTTCCTGTTGCAAGCTGTCCTGTGCTATTAAAGTAATAGCTCTTTTTGGAGGACTTGTTTGTTATCATCTGGCTCTTATAGTGGTTTCCGTTTTTGTCAAAGTAAAACCATCCGAAGAACTGGCCTTTTGCGTCGGTCACCTTCTGCCAGCCATATTTTTCAACAACTTTTCCTGCTGTGCTTCCGAAATAATAAATCTTGTTGGATGCTCCCGGACAGCCATGCCAGCAGTTCTTCCAGGAAACTCTCTGGCCATTGCCTCCGAAATAATATCTGCTGCCTTTATACTTCACAAGTTTTTTTGTAATGATGCGGCCCTTGCTGTCTGAAACATAATATGCGTTATTCTGCGCCTTCGCCATTGTATTCGTCATAACATAGCCGCTGGCATTCAGCATATATCGATATTTCTTGGACATTACAGGTGATACATAAACTCCATGTTTCATGATCTGTCCACGTGTGGCAGCCTTCGGACTACAATAGATAAAACGTTTTTGATTTTTGCTGTTTAAAACATATGTCCATCCGCCATAAAAAAGCTTTCCTGGAATCTCTCCTGCCTTTGATGCCGGCTGGAAGTAATACTGATATGTTGTGGAACCGGTTGTCAGCTTCAGGATTCCTGTTCGCGGTTTTCCGTTACGCATCAGTGTATAATAAGCATTTCCGATCTTTTTGATCTTGCCTACAAGGTTCTGAGCCTCTATGGATTTGTAATCACCCTGGGAATTATAATAGCGGAAAACAGTTCCTGTCCATAACCAGTAATTTCTCTTCTGCTGGCCAAGATTGGATGTCCACGGTGTGATTGCTTTTCCGGTGGAATCCGAATACAGGGAAGCTTTGGAGTTTTCGAGGAAATACCATTCTGTCTTCTGTGTTCCGGTATAACCTGCTGCACCTGGCTCACGGGTCATACGGCCGGTTACCAGATATCCGTCTTCATTAAAAAGATAATATCCCACATGTCCGTTGGTATTGATCTTAAGAAGACCATCCTGCGCAGTAAAATAATTATCTTCGATGGAACCTGTTTCTGATACCTGAGAAGCGTTCCCTTCATCCTGGGCAAGAGTCTCTGCGTTATCTACGCTCTCTGATGTTTCGACTGCCGTCTCTGTTTCTGCGGGTGCTGTCTCTTCGGATGTCTCCTCTGCAGACACTACATCTGCGGATGCTGTCTCTGCAGAAGCTTCTGCTGCGGATACTTCCTCTGTAGAAACTTCTTCTGCTGCAGTCTCCTGCTCTCCTTCTGCTGACTCATTCTGGAGTACCTGAGCCTGCTCACTCTCTGCTGCACCTTCCGGAAGCTCTTCAGTCTGCTGTACCTCCTGTGCTGCTGCAGCTGTTTCATCAACTGTTGTTTTCTGCTCTTCTTCGCTGCTTTCTGCAGGATCCTCAGAAGCTTTTCCCTCCGGAGCTGCAGATGTAGCAACCTTCTTTTTGCGGAGTCTGTAAAAACCGTTTGCAGAAACCCAGTCACTTGTCTTGGCAACGACTACACCGTTTACCAGTGATGCTCCGGTAGTAGAAGTTTCCTCTGCCTTGTTGTTCTCTACTTTGTTCTGTACTGCGGTATCTGCTGACGGTGCATCCAGTTCCTGTGCATCACCTGCACTGAAATCATCGCCCGGATCTGTACTGTCTTCTGTTGTCGCATCCGGTGCTTCTGTAGCCTCCGGTGCTTCTGTAGTTTCCGGTGTTTCTGTAGCCTCCGGTGTTTCTGTAGTTTCCGGTGTTTCTATAACATCCGGTGTCTCTGCTGGATTCTCCGGTTCAACCGGTATTTCTTCTGAACTGTCAGTACTACCTGTCTGATCCGCTTCTGTCTCCGGCTGCTGTACAGTCGTTCCCTCTTCATCACTGAATACATCCTCAGCCGGATCGCCGGCTGTCTCTGCTGCCATCTGCACGTCTGTACTTCCCAAAGCCGCAGCGCCGGCTTCCAGAGTTCCGCCCATGCATAATGTCAGACTGAGAAAAATTGCCACAACTCTTCTCTTCACGATAATCCCTCCTGATCATGCTGCTGTAAATAATTATTGTATCTGTTACGTATCATTCGCCCAGTCCGCCTTCGATAAGAGCCACAAGCGCATCTATCGCAGCCTGTTCATCCTCACCCTCGCAGACCAGTGTGATCTCATCCCCGCTTTTAACACAGGCACCCAGAACACTCAGAACACTTTTGGCATTCGCTGTACCTCCGGCATACTGAAATGTTATGGACGATTTGTATTTTATTGCCTCGCCGCACAAAAGCCCTGCGGGACGAAGATGAAGCCCTGACGGGTTCCTGACCGTTACCTTATAACTTAACATTGCTGCTGTCTCCCTTTATATTACTTATCCTTCAAGCCTTGTCCAAAGCTGTGATTACTTACTGACTGCTGCTGTCTACATTGGAAACCTTGGAGATTTTGATCTCGGCGGTTACATCCTCCAGCAGCTTGTAGCCTTCCGGAAGGCTGATTTTGATCGGTACTTCGTAGCTGCCCTCCTCCCAGTCATCCATGGAAAGTGCTGCTCCTACCGACTTCAGATCAAATTGGGAAAGATCTCCATCTTCCGCCTGCACCTTCAGTTCAATATCCGCAACTTCAAACGCCAGCTGCAGATCATCAGGCAGACCCTTTACTTTGATATCCTCTGTCGGGAAGCTGTATATCTTACTGCCCTCCGGCAGGATATTGACTGTGATCCAGAGGTCCGTACTGGATCCAGATGTCAGCTTAAGGCCATCCGGAAGAAGTTCTGACAGGTTTACTTTCTTTTCCACGTCATTGCTCTTTCCTGAAATATCCACATTCTCATTATCAAGATAAATAGTATTTCCCTGAAGTTTCAGATTGTTCAGTGCTTCTTCACTTCCAGCTACGCTGAAAGTCTCCGGTACTGTCGTGACACTGTCCACAACATAACCTTCTGCCGGTTCTCCCGTATATCCCGCACTGATCCGTATATCAGAACGCACCTTCCAGAGCTTTGCCGTGACATTAACCTTTCCGTTGTTGTCAAATTTCAGATAGCTCATGGAATTTGATGAAAGTGTATCCTGATTCTTATCTGTGATGGTCAGTTCTGCGCCTGTGATCGTCGTATCCTGGTCGATTCCCTCAAGCTTTGAACTTACATCCACACTCACACTGTCTATCTTACCAACTAGGGATTCCGGTCCTGTAATACGGACTTTTTCCGGATTTGCGGTAAGCGAAGCAACCTCCAGCCCCTGTGCAGGCTTGCTGTCATCACTGGTAACGTTGATCGCAAATTCCTTGGTCACCTTTTTTTCCAGATGGACACTTAGATTCTGCGGTGACACCTGGATATTCTCTGGAAGTATCCCGGAACAGGTTGCTGTAATGGGGATCATTACAGGGTCTGTATCGGTAGACTGAGCCTGCTGCAGGTCTGCAACTGCCTTAATATCACTTGAGGTGAGACGGTTGACTATCTTCCGCTCACCTGTAATATAAACACGTACTGAATTTTCACGATCATCCTGCATGACCATCTTGCCCAGCTGATCCACATAAGCTTCATTGATGATCTGCACATCTGAGATCACAAAGCCTTTCGTAATGATAGGGTCATCAACATTTACTACGATCAGCCACACCAGGATTCCCACAATGATCGACATGATTTTCAAAGGGATGTTCTTAGTCAGATTTTTCTTCATGTTTCACTCTCCCTTTCAGCAGATTTCTCAGCTTACCGTTGTCAACAACCTTTTTATTCTGAGCAGAAACAAGTACTTCACGAAGCTGCTTACTGTTAAGCCCTCTGGATAACTCACCGCCTCTGGCCACAGAAACCTGTCCTGTCTCTTCCGAAACAATGATCGTAAGAGAATCCGTAGCTTCGCTGATACCCACACCTGCTCTGTGTCTTGTTCCCAGCTGTTTACTCAGTTCCATATTATCTGAAAGAGGCAGATAGCAGGTTGCTGCTACTACGCGGTTCCCCCGCACGATCACCGCTCCGTCATGAAGAGGTGTATTATGCTCAAAAATATTGATCAGTAGCTGACTGGTAAGGATACCGTCAATATTGATACCGGTTCTCACATATTCATCAAGCCGGATCTCTTCCTCGATTACGATCAGTGCTCCGGTCTTAACTTCACCCATATCAAAACAGGCCTTTACCAGTTCGTTGATAGTCTTGTCATTAAAACGCTCCTGCACTTCCCTGCCGGAATCAAAGGGAATAATGTTGGAAACAAACTTCTTCTGTCCCAGCTGCTCCAGCGCCTTTCTCAGCTCCGGCTGAAAGATTACGATCACACCGATCACCAGCACATTAGCCAGGTTCCGGAAGATCCAGAGGATCGTATTCATTTTGAAGATATATGCGACCAGGATAAATCCAAGGACGATCAAAATGCCCTTCAGAAGGGTATATGCACGTGTAAATTTGATCCATGCCATAAACTGATATACAAAAAAGGAAATCAGTCCGATCTCAATGATATCTATCACGCCAAGTCCCGGAAGGGAAATTTTCCCAAGATATCCGACCACAACTGTCAGCACATTCTGCATAAGTCTCCTCCTTTCTTCCTGAGCTATTCCAATCGTTCCTGTTTAAAGATCCTTCAGCGATTCCTCCAGCTGTTTTTCGAAATCGATCTTGTCCAATCCCTGCGGTTTCTCACTTACTGTATTTTCGGAAACCATATCCGGCATCTTTACTGTATGCATTTCGTTCTTCTCAGGAAATACATCATCACTGAAAGACACAACATTGTCTTCTTTTTTTTCTTCTTTTACCGGCTCCGCATTGATTTTTTTGATACTTCTCTCAGAAGTGGCGACTGATGCCTTCGGAACGGCTTTTACGTAGTAATAGTACTCATCATCCTCATATTCCAGACGTTCTGTTCTGCTGTAATCTCCGCCAAAAACAAAGAACTCCAGAACAAATCCTGCCAGTACGGAGATCACTGTGGACAGGATCATCGGCACCATGGCTACCGTAATACTAAGGCAGAAATCTCCGGCAAGGATAACCAGGATATAGATCACGCCACCGGCAATGACAGCGATCCTCCATGCATAATCAAACGCCCGTGTTCTCAGAAGGTTCACAAACAGGATCACTACCACAAACGCGATCACCGTGATCCACATTGCCCAGTTGTGGACAAGTCCGTCAGAGATCAGCTTCAGTTTTTCTGTGATCTCTGCAGCAGGATCACTGAGTGCCGCCGACTGTGCATGTACAAACCGTATAAAATAATAGATCACAACACCGCATCCGGCCGGAAGCGCTGACAATGCGCTACCCAGCAGGCCTGCTCCGATCGGCATAAGTGCAGGAACACCAAATCCGAAGGAAAGTGGTGTAAGGATCATTGCAAGATTCTGTGACCTGCTGAATCTTAGGAACAGGATCAGCATAAACAGAATAAGAAGCAGCATAAATCCTGCCGTTTCGATCCCGACTGCATAACAGTGCCCGATCATCAACGCAAATCCCATAAACATCATCACGGAAACCGGAAGGATCGAACATACAAGCGCCAGGATCAGGACAACAAAAATATTATCCAGCTGTTTCATGTAGCCCATATTGCTGTTGATCCAGAGAAAATAGGCAAATGCCAGAACAAACTTCAGGACCGGCAGTATATATACTTCATATTGTCCGTAAAATCTTTTGATATTCTGTTTGATCTCAAGTAAAGCTGTCATTTTCTATGTCCTCCTGCATTTCTCCGGACCGGATTTCTTTTTTCCTCCCGCCCGTAGATTTTTTCCAGTCTTGTAAGATCCTGATAATATTCCCTGACACTTTTTTTTGCCCGGAAATATTTCACAGAATACTGGATGTAGGTCAGTATCGAATATACAACAAGCACGATCAGATAACCGACGATGATATAGATCCCAACCTCGACCAGATTAATCTTATTCACATTATCCATAAGATATTCGCTGAAATATGCGGCAACGCCTGCAAGTCCCAATATATATCCGATCGTTACCAGAAAAAAGTTTCTGATCAGTGCAAGTCCAATATAATCACTTCGATAATATCTGCTCACCGGAAGATACTTCCTGCCTTCTCCATGCTCATACATGGCCAGACGGTTCATGATCTTCACTTTTTCTTCATTTACCATAAAAATAACTCCTCATAAGCTTTCTTTATCAGGAAAATCCCCGATATATGATCTGCATTACGCTTTCCATACAGTTATACTGTTTAACTGCAATCAAATTTATTGTAGCATAGTTCCATACCTATGAAAAGTGTTTTTTCGGCTGTTTCATGCCCTTCCTGCGCATATTGTCAGAAAATAAACTTTCTCTGCACCGGCCTCAAGAAGACACATTGCCATGGCATCTGCCGTACTTCCTGTTGTGTATACATCATCCACCACAAGTACAGAAAAACCTGGGATCTTTTCGGTTACCTGATATGCATTTTTCAGGTTCTGACGCCTCTGTATGGCATTAAGTTTTTTCTGAGATCTTGTGCTTCGTATCTTCTTTACCAGATGCCCATTCCATGGGATCCCTGTAAGAACACTGAGCCTTTCTGCCAGATATGCTGCCTGGTTAAAACCTCTCATCCTTTTTTTTCTGGGATGCAGAGGAACGGGAACGATCAGATCAGGCTTCCACCGTTCCAGATATTTTTTTCCGAAGACGCTCATTGCCTTTGCATAAAAATCCCCATATTCCCGACATCCGTAATACTTAAATCGTACCAGAGACTGTCTCCAGACCTCTCCGTACCAGAAAATACTTCTGCCCTCCGTAAAATGATGGGCACCCTTGCGGCAGTCTTCACAGTATTCCTCTTCCATTTTTACCGGTCTTCCGCATTTCATACACCTGGGACCGGATATAGGCCTGACCTTTCCGGAACACTCCGGGCAGATCAGCCGGTCTTTTTCTTTCAGTATCTGATGACACAGCGGGCATTTTTTCGGGTAAAGCATGTCCAGTAAAAAATCTGCTGTTTTTTTCAAGAAAGTCCTTTCTCCCCGATGGCGCTCTCTTTCTGTTCAGATTCATCCAGCTCCCGGATCCGTCTGTCCAGAGAGCTGTATCTCTGCTGCTGTTTTTCATTACGGATCATCTCCGCAAAAGTGGTCTCGCTGCCTACTACGGTAACACATTTTCTGGCTCTGGTCACTGCTGTATACAGAAGATTCCGATTCATCAGCATCCTTGGTCCGGAAAGGATCGGAAGGATCACTGCCGGATATTCTGAGCCCTGGGACTTATGTATGGTCACTGCATAGGCAAGTTCCAGTTCCTCAAGCTGTTTGAAGGAATATTCTGCCTGTCTGCCATCCTCAAATTCCACGGTAGCCGTTTCCGCAAATTCATTGATCTCCGTCATAATACCGGTATCTCCGTTAAACACGCCCACACCTTTATCCACAGGAATCTTGTATCGTCCAAGGATTTCCCACTCCAGCTGGTAATTGTTCTTCACCTGCATCACCTTATCCCCTTCACGGAAAAGACGCTGTCCGATCTCTTTCTCCTTTTTCTTTTCATCCGGCGGGTTCAGATATCTCTGAAGGATCTGGTTCAGCCGCTCCACACCTAAAAGTCCCTTACGCATAGGCGTGAGCACCTGGATCTCATAGGGCTTTGCATCTACATAACGCGGAAGCTTCTCCTGGATCAGCGCGATCACCACACGGATAATGATGTCCGCATCATATCTTTTCAGAAAAAAGAAATCACGGCTCTTGTTATTGATGGTCACCTGCTCGCCCCGGTTGATCTTATGGGCATTCACCACAATATCACTTTCAGATGCCTGGCGGAAAATCTTTTTCAACTCTACTACCGGAAAACAGCCGCTGCGGATAATATCCCTCAGAACATTTCCCGGGCCTACACTGGGAAGCTGATTTTCATCACCTACCAGGATCAGTCTGGTCCCTGCTGTCACTGCAAGAAGCAATGAATGCATCAGTGCGATATCTACCATGGACATCTCATCAATGATGATCACATCCGCTTCCAGCGGATTCTCCGAATTCCTGTCAAAATGAACTGCACGGCCTTCCTGCTCTTCCTCCGGCATTCCATTCAGCTCCAGAAGTCTGTGGATCGTCTGAGCCTCGTATCCGGTAGCCTCTGTCATTCGCTTGGCTGCACGGCCGGTGGGAGCTGCAAGCCGCAGCTCAGCGCCTTCCTCTTCAAAATAACGGATAATCGCATTGATCGTTGTAGTCTTTCCGGTTCCCGGCCCGCCGGTCAGAATGAACAGACCATGACTGGCAGCTGCCGCCACTGCCTGTTTCTGCATTTCATCTAACCGGGTTCCTGTCTCCTTTTCGATCCTGTTGATCCGTTTCTCCATCATCTCCTCATCTTCCGGGCAGAGGATGTTCAGCTCACAGAGCATTCTGGCTGAATTCAGCTCAAGATAATAATATCGTGTGGGATAGACAACTGCACCGTCTTCTGTTTCTTTCAGGATCAGTTTCCGGTCTACTACCATATCCATGAGATGTTTTTCCATGTAGGAGGAATCTACTCCCAAAAGTCCGGATGCCCTGGAAAAAAGTTCCTCCTTCGGGAGATAGATATGGCCTTCTCCTGAAGCCTGTAGGAGAGTATACAACATTCCGCTTCTTATCCTGTAATCTGAATCTGTATGGATCCCGATCCGGGAAGCGATCTCATCTGCGATACGGAATCCCACACCACTGATATCCTCTGCAAGGCGATACGGATTCTCCTGCAGGACTCCATATACAGTCTGCCCATATTTCTGATAGATCTTTGCGCCGAGATTCAGTGATATCCCGTATTTCTGGAGAAAGATCATAGCGCGGCGCATATCTGCTTTCTCCGTCATCTGTTCTGCGATCTCCATGGCCTTTTTTTCGCTGATTCCCTTGATCTCAGCCAGCCGCTCCGGCTCTTCCTCTACAATACGCATAGTATCATCACCGAAACGACGTACGATCCTGGCTGCCAGTGCCGCTCCGATCCCCTTGATCGCACCGGAACCCAGATAACGCTCCATGGCCAGTGCATCCTCCGGCATTTTTTCTACGTAGGAGGCTATCTGAAACTGCTTGCCATACACCGGATGTGTTGTATAATTTCCGGAAGCTTCAATGGCAGCCCCCTGGGTGATCGCAGGAAATGTCCCCACACAGGTCAGTTCCCGTTCCTCTTCCATCCCTTTCAGTACCATGACCGTATATCCATTATCTTCATTTCGGAAGATCACATGATCTATATATCCTGTAACTGTCTCACTCATTTTTTTCTCCATCTGTAAACCTCTGATAACAGCAAAAGGCACTGCAGCTGCAGCGCCTTATCTGTATGAGTTTCCTGCGGCAGTCTCTTCTCTGCTCCTGTGCCGTCCGGACGACTCATAACGGTTTACATCCTTGACATGATTTCCGCATATTTTCCTGTTCCTGCAGCCACTACAAGCATTGCATCCTGTACCGTCAGTGTGCTGACTCCTGTTTTCTGCTCGATCAATGCATCCATTCCATGCAGCATGGCACCTCCGCCTGTAAGAACGATTCCTCTGTCCATGATATCTGCCGCCAGCTCCGGCGGTGTTTTTTCAAGAACACCATGTACAGTCTCCACAATCTGCCCGGTCGTTTCCCTCAAAGCGGTCCGGATCTCCTCAGAAGTCAGTGTTGCCACCTTCGGAAGTCCTGTGATGATATTTCTGCCCTTGACCTCCATCGTGCGAAGATCCGCTTCTTCACTGGCTGTTCCGATCTTGATTTTGATATTCTCCGCTGCATCTTCCCCGATAAAGAGGCTGTGCTTCTCACGTACATAATTCATGATCGCATGATCAAAATTATCTCCTGCAACCTTCACAGAAGCGGAAACAACCACTCCCCCTACCGATATGACCGCAACATCCGTGGTCCCTGCACCGATATCCACGATCAGATTACCAAATGGCTTGGTGATATCTACACCTGCACCGATAGCAGCAGCGATGGGCTCGTCCACAAGAAAAACTTCCCTGGCTCCTGACTGATAGGCAGCTTCCTCAATTGCTTTACGCTCAATCTCCGTGATCCCACTCGGAACACTGATGCTGACTCTCGGTTTCCGGAACGCTCTCCGTCCCATAGCCTGTGAAATAAAATATTTCAGCATCTTTTCCATTACATTATAATCTACGATCACACCTCTTCGGATTGGCCAGATCACTTCCATATTGGAAGTCAGATGGCTTGCCATCTGTCTGGCTTCCTCACCGATTGCTCTGATCTTCTCTGTATCTTTATCATAAACAACCACAGAGGGCTCTCTTAAAACGATTCCCTTGCCTGTGGAAAACACCAGACTGTTTCTGGTTCCCAGATCGATTCCTATATCCTTTGCCGGCATAAATCCTCCCGCCTGCGTCATACACGTTCATATGCTGACGCATTTCTGACTTATTCTGTTCCGGTCTGTGCCGAAACGTTCCCGCACTTCATTATATACAAAACCACAGAAATTGAAAAGAACTTTTACCGGTTATTTCTGTTCCAGATATTTTTTCACATATTTACCGGTGTAGGAAACCGGATTCTCTGCTACTTCCTCCGGAGTTCCTCTGGCAATTACCGTTCCGCCTCTGTCACCGCCTTCCGGTCCGATATCAATAATATGATCCGCCGTCTTGATCACATCCAGATTGTGCTCAATGACCACAACGGTGTTTCCTCCTTCAGACAGACGGCGCAGGATCTCGATCAGCTTGTGGACATCCGCAAAGTGCAGTCCTGTGGTAGGCTCATCCAAGATATAGATCGTCTTTCCGGTACTGCGCTTGCTGAGTTCTGTGGCAAGCTTGATACGCTGTGCTTCTCCTCCGGAAAGAGTGGTGGAGGGCTGACCCAGACGGATATAGGAAAGCCCTACATCATACAGGGTCTCGATCTTTCTCCGGATCGACGGTACATTCTCAAAAAATGTCAGTGCTTCTTCCACAGTCATATTCAATACATCATAAATACTCTTGCCCTTATACTTCACTTCCAGAGTCTCACGATTGTAGCGTTTGCCCTTGCAGACTTCGCAAGGCACATATACATCCGGAAGAAAATGCATCTCGATCTTGATGATTCCGTCACCGCTGCAGGCCTCGCACCGTCCGCCCTTGACATTAAAACTGAAACGGCCTTTCTTGTAGCCCTTTGCCTTGGCATCTGCGGTGGCTGCAAAAAGATCACGGATCTGGTCAAAAACTCCGGTATATGTGGCAGGATTGGAACGGGGAGTTCTTCCGATCGGGGACTGGTCGATATTGATCACCTTATCCAGCTGATCGATACCCAGAATGTCATCATGTTTCCCGGGGATCACTCTGGCACGGTTCAGGTCTCTGGCAAGTCTCTTGTACAAGATTTCATTGATCAGAGAGCTCTTACCGGAGCCGGAAACACCTGTGATACAGGTCATCACTCCCAGAGGAATATCTACGTCGATATGCTTCAGGTTGTTCTCTGCCGCACCCTTTATATGAAGAAATCCGGTTGGTTCCTTCCTCACTTCCGGTACCGGGATCTTCAGCCTTCCGCTTAAATAAGCTCCTGTCACAGACTGCTCATTTTTCATCAGATCCTCAGCTGTCCCCATTGCGACCAGTTGTCCGCCATGTTCTCCGGCTCCGGGGCCGATATCGATGACACAGTCTGCAGCACGCATGGTATCTTCATCATGCTCCACCACGATCAGACTGTTGCCAAGATCACGGAGACGCATCAGTGCCCTCAGAAGCTTGTCATTATCTCTCTGGTGAAGCCCGATACTCGGCTCATCCAGGATATATGCAACCCCCACGAGCCCGGATCCGATCTGTGTGGCAAGACGGATCCTCTGAGCCTCTCCGCCGGAAAGGGTTCCGGTAGCTCTTCCAAGTGAAAGATACTCCAGGCCAACCTCTGCCAGAAATCCAACCCTGGCGCGGATTTCCTTCAGGATCTGTCTTCCAATAAGCTCCTGCTGCTTTGAAAGCTTCAGATCGCGGAGAAAGCCCTGCAGCCTCTGTACCGGCATATTGGTCACTTCATAAATATTCTTATCCGCCACGGTCACTGCCAGTGACTCCTTCTTCAGCCTCTGTCCCTTACATGTGGTGCACGGAGTAATCCGCATAAAGCTCTCGTATTCCTGCTTCATGGCCTCGGAACCGGTTTCACGGTATCTCTGCTCCACATTGCGGATCAGTCCCGGGAACGCCACATCGTAAACGCCCTCTCCCCGCTGTCCTTTATAATAAACCTTCACAGAATGACCGCCGGTACCATGGATGAGGATATCCTGGACCTTCTTCGGATACTCGCAGAAAGGTGTATCCAGAGAAAATTCATATTCCCTTGCCAGGGCATCCAGGATCGCTCTGGAAAAGCTTCCCTGCGTGGTACAGGACTGCCATCCGAGAACAGCGATAGCCCCTTCATTGATACTCCGTTTCTTATCCGGGATCATCAGATCGATATCAAATTCCATCTTATATCCAAGACCCAGACACTGCGGGCAGGCACCAAATGGATTATTAAATGAAAAGCTCCTGGGTTCGATCTCATCAATGCTGATGCCGCAATCCGGACAGGAAAAACTCTGACTGAAATTCAGAAGCTTCCCGTCCATAGTGTCTACTACCAGCAGACCATCCGCCAGATCCAGCACGGTTTCAATGGAATCGGAAAGACGCTTCTCTATTCCCGGTTTCACAATAAGTCGATCCACAACGATCTCAATGTTATGTTTGATATTCTTATCCAGCTTGATCTCCTCAGAAAGCTCATAGAGATTTCCGTCGATCTGCACTCTCACATATCCGCTTCTTCTGGCCTGATCCAGAAGTTTAACATGGGTTCCCTTGCGGCCCCGCACTACCGGTGCAAGAAGCTGGATCTTCTGGCGTTCCGGAAGCGTCATGATCTGGTCCACCATCTGATCTACCGTCTGTTTGCGGATTTCCCTTCCACATTTGGGACAGTGCGGGATTCCCACACGGGCATACAGAAGTCGGAAATAATCGTAGATCTCCGTTACCGTACCCACTGTAGAACGGGGATTCCGGTTCGTTGACTTCTGATCAATGGAGATTGCCGGCGGAAGGCCCTCGATACTCTCCACATCCGGTTTCTCCATCTGTCCCAGAAACTGCCTCGCATAGGAAGAAAGTGACTCCATATAACGTCTCTGTCCCTCTGCATAAATGGTATCAAATGCAAGAGATGACTTACCGGAGCCACTGAGTCCGGTAAGTACCACAAACTGGTCTCTGGGAATATCGACGCTAAGATTCTTAAGATTATTCTCATTGGCTCCGCGTATCCTGATAAAACGCTTCTTATCGTTTGCTTCTGCTGACATGAAAGCCTCCTACTCTGTCCGGTCATACAAAAATACTCCGGTATTCTTCTCAACAGCAGAATCTACCTCTCTTATTCCGCTGTAAAATTTCTGATTTTTTATCAGTATACTGCCAGAACATCCGTTCGTCAAGGTGAAAAAATCGACAAATTTTTCTACAGCAGAAAATCCGCCATCACTCCATTGCTCACATGGATTCCCTTTCTCGAAAGATATATCCTGTCTCCTTTTTGTTCCAGCATTCCGATCTCCAGATGTTTTTTCAGGACCTCTCCGTAAACGTTTTCCATATTTTTTCCGAAATATTCCGCAAACGCTTCCATTGAAACGCCCTCGGTCATCCGAAGCCCCAGAAACATAAACTCAGCCATCTCATCTGCCTCTGTAAGGCTTTCCGTATTCTGGCGGATCTTATCCGGAAACGCACTGTTTCCAATATATTCCTTCATATCCGCAGTATTGGAAAAACGCATATGATCCAGAAGTGAAGACGCCCCAAGTCCCAGTCCCAGATAATCGATCCTCTGCCAGTATCCCTTATTATGACGGCATTCCCGTCCGCCTTTCGCATAATTGGAGATCTCGTACTGATGAAACCCATATTCCGCTAGGATCCCTGCCGTATTCTCATACATACGGTACTCCGTATCCTCATCCGGCAATTTCAGCTTTCTTTCCCCGAAAGGAGTGCCTTCCTCAATGATCAGACTGTAGGCGGAAATATGTTCCGGCGAAAGCCCTGCCACCGTGCGGAGATTTTTTTCCCAGTCTGCATAGGTCTGTTCCGGAATGGCACTCATCAGATCGATATTGATGTTGGAAAAGCCTGCATCCCTTGCCATAAAAAAGCTCTCCTGAAACTCTTCCCACGTATGGATCCTTCCAAGGATCTTTAATTCCCGATTCTGCGGGGACTGAAGCCCCAGACTCAGCCGGTTGATCCCGTGTTCCAGATATATTTGAAGTTTTTCTTTATATAAAGTCCCCGGATTTGCTTCGATGGTGATCTCAGCATCCGGGGCCACAAAAAACTTATTTCTGATCTGATCCAGCATCTCTCCAACAAGAGACGGATCCGGCACGGAAGGTGTTCCTCCGCCGATAAAAACTGTGGTGATCTCCCTTTCCGAAAAATCCGGAACAGCGGCGATCTCCCTTTCCAGAGCCTGGAAATACTCACGCTGCCTCTCTTTTCCGGCAGGTCCGGAAAGGAAATCACAGTAATCACATTTTTTTACACAAAACGGAATATGGATATAGAGCTCCAGCGGTTTTTTCGCCTCATTCTCCATCCATGGCTCCTTCCTCTCCACCACTACCTGATGTATCATTATCCTCATCGGAGCTTGTATCTTCACCGGCACTATCCGCATTATCCGTGCTTCCATCCGAAGCAGCCGGTGTCGGTGTCACGCCATCGATCCCCAATGCCTCACTGCCGTTTTCTGCCAGGTACTCATTGACCATTGTCAGATTTCCATTGCTCGTCACTGCATCCGGATCTACGGTTTTCGGATCAGGAGTGGCAGTCGGTTCCGGCGCTGTACTGATTTTGATCACACTTTCCTCTTCTGCATTTTTCTTCTTTGAACCACATCCGGTAAGCAGAGCTCCTGTTATAGCCAGAAGTCCTGCTGCCAGAAACAGTTTTTTTATATTTTTTTTCAAAAAGTCATCTCCTATTTATCATCCAGCTTCAGGACACTCATAAATGCCTTCTGCGGGATCTCCACGTTACCTACCTGACGCATACGTTTCTTACCTTCCTTCTGTTTTTCCAGAAGCTTCTTCTTACGGGAGATATCTCCACCGTAACACTTGGCAAGTACGTCTTTACGCATGGCTCTTACCGTCTCTCTGGCAATGACCTTGCTTCCGATAGCTGCCTGGATCGGGATCTCAAAGAGCTGTCTCGGGATCTCGTCTTTCAGCTTCTCACACATCTTTCTTCCACGCTCGTAGGCAGTATCTGCATGCACGATAAAGGAAAGAGCATCCACTTCTTCTTTATTCACAAGGATATCCAGCTTCACAAGCTCACTTCTCTCATATCCGTCCAGTTCGTAATCCAGGGATGCATAACCTCTGGAACGTGATTTCAGTGCATCAAAGAAATCATAAATGATCTCGTTCAGCGGCAGTCTGTATTTCAGGAGTGCACGGGTTTCTTCCATATATTCCATGCCTTCATACTGACCACGTCTCTCCTGGCAGAGATCCATGATCGCACCAATGAACTCTGTGGTTACCATGATCTCCGCCTTCACCATAGGCTCTTCCATGTATTCGATCTCTGAAGGATCCGGAAGGTTGGTGGGATTGGTCAGCTCGATGATCTCACCATTGGTTTTATAGACCTTATAGATAACACTCGGTGCTGTAGTTACAAGATCCAGGTTATACTCTCTCTCCAGACGCTCCTGGATGATCTCCAGATGAAGAAGTCCCAGGAAGCCGCAGCGGAAACCAAATCCAAGGGCGACCGATGTCTCCGGTTCATAATAAAGGGAAGCATCGTTGAGCTGAAGCTTCTCCAGCGCGTCACGGAGATCGCCGTACTTGGCACCATCTGCCGGATAAAGGCCACAATAAACCATAGGGTTTACCTTCTTATATCCCGGAAGTGCCTCTGCACAGGGGTTGTCCGCATCCGTTACCGTATCACCCACGCGGGTATCACGGACATTCTTGATGCTGGCTGTGATATATCCGACCATACCTGCTGTCAGCTCGTCACACGGGATAAACTGACCCGCTCCAAAATATCCAACCTCCACAACCTCCGTGGTGAATCCGGTCGCCATCATATGGATCCTCGTGCCCTTTTTCACACGTCCGTCCTTCACTCTGCAAAATACGATAACACCCTTATAAGGGTCATAAACAGAGTCGAAGATCAGAGCCTTCAGAGGTGCATCCACATCCCCCGCCGGCGCCGGGACCTTATTGACGATCTGCTCCAGGACCTGGTCTACATTCAGTCCTGTTTTTGCGGAAATCTGCGGTGCATCCTGCGCTTCAATTCCGATCACATCCTCGATCTCATTGATAACACGCTCCGGATCCGCACTTGGAAGGTCGATCTTGTTGATCACCGGAACCACATCCAGATCATGGTCCAGTGCCATATATACATTGGCAAGTGTCTGAGCTTCGATTCCCTGTGCTGCATCCACAACAAGGATCGCTCCGTCACAGGCAGCAAGGCTTCGGGAAACTTCATAGTTAAAATCCACATGTCCCGGGGTATCGATCAGGTTAAAAATATACTCATTTCCGTCCTTGGCTTTGTATACAATACGAACCGCCTGGGATTTGATGGTGATCCCTCGTTCTCTCTCAAGGTCCATGTTATCCAGAACCTGGGCCTGCATTTCCCTCTCGGTAAGAAGTCCCGTCATCTCGATGATACGGTCCGCAAGTGTTGACTTGCCATGGTCGATATGTGCAATGATACAAAAATTCCGAATTTTACTCTGGTCTATCATTCAGGAAGTCCTCCTTAAATTTCTCTCGTATAAAGCGTTCAGAACGCATATTTTTCCATACTGCTCTTTATCATATCATATTTCAGCCTTCTTTGTCACTGCCTTTCAGAACTCTGTTTAAGATATCTGCAAATGGTTCCATGGCATTTCGGACTTCCTCTACGGTATTTGTCTGTGCTCCGGCCTCCAGAAGCAGGGCCCGTGGCTTAAGATGCAGATTATAGCGAAGACCTGCCAGATAGATCCCCCGGTAAAGATCGGGGTAATACTGTGCCGCCTGATATTCCAGCTGAAAGGAAAATGCCAGATTCTCTTCTATGTAAGGATTGGGCAGATAACTCACTGCCCCCTGACTGACTGTATAGCTTAATCCATTATAAAAAAGCAGCTGAGCAGTAGGTTTTCCATTCACCTGCGTTACCAGATGACGCTCATCCGGCACACCATCTCTGTGAAGATCGATCACAACTTCAATGGTGGGATTTTCTTCCAGCACTTTTTCTATGGATGCCCTGGCATAATCATAAGCCTTGCTCCTGTCCAGTGTTCCTCCCATCATATCAAAGGCATCTGTTATATGAATGACCTGGTATCCATATGTTTTTTCCAGAAGTTCAGTAAGATGATCTCCCACTCCTACGATGGTGTCCTCAGTCTGTCCTTCTCTTGAATCTGCAAAAGCCTCCTGGGAATGGGTATGATAGATCAGGATCTGGGGTACCGATGAATCCTTTTTAACGGACAGATCCTCCTTCAGAAAACGGGGCGCACTGATCTGCTGCGCATTCGTTTCCGTATTGGAATCCAATATAAAAAACTGATTCATCACATAGTCAAAATCTGCCAGTTTCGCCTGAGACAAGTCAATCTGCGGATGTGGCAGTGCCACAGTCTCCTGTTCCTTCGCAGTATTTTCACCGGATCGGTTCTCCTCTGACGGAGGAGTCTCCGGTTCTGTGTCCCCCGGCTCCGTAGCTTCCTGTTCTGAACCTCCCGGCTCTGTAATTTCTGGCTCAGCAACTTCCTGTTCTGTATTTCCCTTAACAGTCTCCTTTTCATTTTTTTTGCCGGCAGAGGATTTTTTCCCTGCCATTTCTGCCTCTTCCGCTTCTTTCTTTTGAATTTCTTTTTTCTTTTGAAGCTCTTCTTTCTTCTGAAGGGCTTCTTTCTTTTCCACTTCTTCCGCCTCGGCCATCAGCAGCGTCTCCTGCTCTTTTCGGTTCTCTGCTTCCACTTCTTCACCCAGATGCTCTGCGTTTTTTTTCTGCAAAAGCATCTCTGTTTCCCGGTCTCTGCCATTTTCCTTCTGCAGAGCTTTCTTTTCCAGAAAGCAATACAGCGGCAGCTGTCTGTAGATCTCACCATGCCTGAAAAAATCTCCCGGAAGGACAGCCACCACACCCAGGAAGATCAGGCTCAAAACCACGCAGAAAGCCCTCTGGATATTCGTCACCAACGATCACCTCTTATGGTATTTTATGACCTGTCCTCTTCGATTAGACTATCGGAAAAAGCCAGATTCAGTCCCTCGGAAATGGTAAAGCTTAAATATCGTACCGTTTCATCCACATCCTTTGGTGTTACAAACATGGTGTAAAGCTTCGGTGAGATCATTTCTTCCAGAAACTCCTTCTGCTCATCTTCCTCCAGCGCCTCCAGAAGCTCTGCCATGGAATCATGGACAATGGTAGCCGCATCCACCACAGTCGGAACACCGATCCCGATCACACGGACCGAAAGATTTTCTTCATTCAGGCCTTCCCTGTGATTCCCCACGCCGGAGCCCGGACTAATCCCGGTATCCGTGATCTGGATCGTCCGGTTAAGTCTTGTCGTACTTCTGGCCGCCAGCGCATCTACGGCGATCACCAAATCCGGCTTTGTCTCAGAAACAACACCCCGAACAATTTCCAGAGTTTCCATTCCGGTCTGTGCCATCACACCCGGAACGATCCCGCTGATCTGATGCATTTTCATATGTTCATTGCTCTTCAGCCCATATTCCCGGATCACATGCCTTGTCATATGAAGATTGGAAACTGCACGGGGGCCAAGGGAATCCGCAGTGATCTCCTGATTTCCAAGGCCTACCACCAGGATCGACTGCTGCCGTCCAAGATCGATCAGCTCCCTCAAATGATGTGCCACCTCTTCCGAGATCTCTCTGTGATAATCCTCATCCGGAACGGAAAGATCCGGTGCCTCAATGGTAATATAGGTTCCCTGTGGTTTTCCCATGGTCCTGGCTCCGTTTTCCGTTGTGATCCGCACTACGGTAGTCCGAACATCCTTTTCCTCATCGTATCTTTCCCTGATCTCTACTCCACGTACTTCTACGTTTTCCGCCTGAAAGCGTTCCGTTGCTTCCAGTGCCAGGTCTGTTCTGATTCTGCTCCTTCCAGCCATACTCTCATCCTCTTTTTCTGTAAGATTGCAAAGACTTTTTCGCTGCTGCCTGCAGCTTTTCCGGTGTTTTCCCTTTTATTATTTCCCCTTTTTCCCATAAATATGTATCATTTCCCATTTTCCACACAGCATCTGGTATTTTTTGCATATTTTTTTGGAATTTTTGCGAAAAACATCTTGACATTCCTGTGCACGTATAATAATATATATAAGCATGTTTCATAGGAGCGCCCGTGTCTGTTCCTGTGAATGTAATTTAATATTATATTTTTAAGGAATCGGAGGTGTACGAATTGGCTAACATTAAATCCGCAAAGAAGAGAATCTTAGTTAACAGCACTAAGGCTGCAAGAAACAAAGCAATCCGTTCTGCAGTTAAGACTTCCATCAAGAAAGTTGAGACAGCAGTTGAGAATAAGGATAAGGCAGCTGCAGAGGTTGCTCTTAAGGACGCAATCTCCACAATCAGCAAAGCTACATCCAAGGGCGTTTATCACAAAAATAACTGCGCCAGAAAGATTTCCCGTCTTTCCAAAGCTGTCAACAGCATTGCGTAATAGACCACGGAATATTTTAGTTATAAGCTTATAAGTAAAAGGAAAGACAGTCGAACCGTCAGCGACTGTCTTTTTTGTATATAGATTTCTGCATTGACCAAAAGGAGTTTTTTTATGATATCCCATCCCTTTCCCTACCGCATTATCCGCAGCAGCCGGAAAACCCTGGCGATCCAGGTCAGCGTTTCCGGTCAGGTAACTGTCCGCGCTCCACACACAATGCCAGATTCCACCATCCATCGTTTTCTCTCACAGAAAGAAAGCTGGATCCTGAAGCACCTCTCCCACGCCGCCTCCAGGCCGGCACAGCCCCCGAAAGAAAACCCGCCTCTTTCGGAATTCCGCCGCAGTTATTATATGGAATCCGCCAGAAAAATATTCAAAAGAAAAACCGCAGCCTACGCCAGAAAAATGGGCGTAACCTACGGCCGTATCACGATCCGGGAACAAAAAACCCGCTGGGGAAGCTGCACCAGCGAAGGAAACCTGAACTTCAACTGGCGGCTGATCTTCGCCCCGGAAAAAGTCCTGGATTATGTTGTAGTACACGAACTTTCCCACAGAAAAGAAATGAATCATTCCCCTGCCTTTTATGCAGTGGTGGCATCTGTGATGCCGGAGTATAAAACCTGCGAAAAATGGCTCAGGGACAACGGAGCGACCCTGTGGCAGAACCCGTCTCCGTAAAACTCAGGCTCTCACTGCTCTCGCCGAGCTGTACTTCACGATCAGAAGCTCCACGCTGAGCACATCTCCAAGTGTACCTGTCTTTACCGCCTCTTCCGCATCCACAAAATCCCGCACAGCATTCTCCAGCTCTTCCACAGTGTAGGATCTGGCACAAGATGCCAGGTTCCGCACAACAAAAGAGGGTACTCCCAGTTTGGAAGCGATCTCGGTTTGAGAAAGACCCTCCTGTGACATTTTCTTGGTCAGGCAGATCTGACGAAACTGTTTCGCCAAAAGAAACAATATCCGCATCGGCGGTTCCCGAAGAGTCAGAAGGTCATAGTACAGATCCAGGGCCCGCTTCTGGTTCTTCTCCGTCACCGCACGCACCATATCAAAGATCTTATTGGTTGTCTGCGTGGTACAGACAGCCTGGATATCTGCAGCCGTCACAACATCTCTTCCGACCGTATAGGAGATCAGCTTTTCCAGCTCCATCCTTATATTTCCCATATCTGTTCCCGTCATGGTCAGCAGAAGCTCCACATCTCTCTGGGTGATCCTGCGGCCATTTTTTCCAAGGATCCCTGCTGCCCACCGCATAAGAGTCTTTTCATCCTGCTGTTTAAATTCCCCGATGCTGCCGCAGGCTTTTACCGCCTTGTACATACGGCTTCTTTTATCTACTTCAGACTCGCAGAACACCAGATACAGATAATCAGGCAGAGCTTTCATATAATCTGCCAGTTCCTCACATTTGTTCTTAAAGAATCCCGTATCCTCAAGAAGGACTACTCTTCGCTCTGCAAAAAAGGGCATGGTATCACAAAGACTCAAAAGCTCCCGGACATCGATCCCCTTCCCCTCATATCTGGTAAAATTCATGGTATCATCGTCCGGGTTCAGAGCCTTCACCAGATTTCTTTTATATTGTTGTTTCAGATAGGCTTCCTCACCGTAAAGGAGATATGCCTGCTTAAATTTTCCTGTTTTGATATCTTCCTGAATATTCTTCAATCTCTGTACCCCTGTCTGATTTTCTCTGTAATCCAGTTTATACGACAACTGCCGGAAATGCAACACCCAAGCAAAAATTTGACTTTCCACCGGATTCATGCTACTGTAAACAGGTACATATTCCGGCAGATCCGTTCTGTCAGCGAAATATGCGGAAGGGAGTGTTCCATTATGGAAAAAAGAAGAAACAGCAGAACAAGCAACCTGAAGAGCGCAACCACCAAGGCCAAAGCTACCGTGAAATCAACTGTAGAAAAGATTGAAAAAACACCTGCAGCTGAAAAAACCGTTAAAGCAGTCAAAAAGGCAACAGAGACTGTAGCAGCCAAGGCACCAGAAGTAGTAGAAGAAGTTAAGAACACTGTAAAAAATCGTAAGATCAGCGGCATCACACTTGAAATTTTTGAGACATCCATCACAGTTGCCGACCTTGAGGCAGCTGTTAAGAAAGATGCAGAAGCAAAGGGCCTGAAAGGCAAAGAGCTCCACATCTATGTAAATGCAGAAGAAAGAGCAGCTTACTACACTGCTGACGGAGAGGGTTCCGACGATTACAGGATCGATCTGACCACTCTGTAAGCTCCGGCGGATCTGTTCCGCGATCGCTTATATGCCGGTCTGTCTGTGACATTCCGGAAACGCAAAAAAGCCATGCACAGGACATTTTCATCCGGTCCCGCTGCATGACTTTTCTTTTTTATCTTTTACTGGATCTTTTTGATCCAGTCTCTGGAGCAGCCTACTGCAGCTCTCCAGCCTTTTACCATGACATTTCGCTTCTCGTCATCGATCTCCGTGCGGAAAATACGTTCCACATCACGGCTTTCCAGTACTGCCTCTTTGCTTTCCCAGAATCCCACAGCAAGACCTGCCAGATATGCGGCACCAAGAGCAGTTGTCTCAATACATTCCGGACGTTCTACAGCTACATTACTGATATTGGCCTGGATCTGCAGGAGAAGATTGTTTGCACTTGCTCCGCCGTCCACACGAAGAACTGCAAGGTCACTTCCTGCATCTTCCTTCATAACCTCCAGCACATCATTGACCTGATATGCAAGTGATTCCAAAGTCGCACGCACAATATGATACTTATTTACACCACGGGTCAGCCCCACGATCGTGCCGCGGGCATACTGATCCCAGTAGGGAGCTCCAAGTCCCGTAAACGCAGGCACGACGTAGCAGCCGTTTGCATCCGGTACCTTTCCCGCAAAATACTCGGTATCCGATGCGGAATCCACCAGATGAAGCTCATCACGAAGCCACTGGATCGCAGCACCAGCCACAAATACGGATCCCTCCAGAACATAAGTGATCTCTCCGTTAAGTCCCCATCCGATGGTCGTAACCAGCCCGTTATTGGAAAATACCGGTTTATCTCCTGCATTCATCAGAAGAAAGCCACCGGTTCCGTATGTATTCTTGGTTTCACCTTTCTCAAAGCAGGCCTGTCCGAACAGCGCCGCCTGCTGGTCCCCGGCAGCACCGGCTACCGGGATCCTTCCACCGAAAAAGGACGGATCTGTCTCACCATAAATCTCACTGGACTCTTTTACCTGCGGGAGCATGCATTTCGGAATATCAAGCTCCTCCAGGATCTCATCATCCCACTCCAGTGTATTGATATTGAACATCATCGTTCTGGATGCATTGGAATAATCTGTTACATGAACAGCTCCCTTGGTCAGCTTCCAGATCAGCCAGGTCTCCACGGTACCAAACAGAAGCTCTCCCTTCTCTGCTCTTTCGCGGGCACCCTCCACATTATCCAGGATCCATTTTACCTTGGTGGCAGAAAAATACGCATCAATAACAAGTCCTGTTTTCTGACGGAATTTTTCTTCCAGTCCCTTTGCTTTCAGACTGTCGCAGTATTCTGAAGTTCTTCTGCACTGCCATACGATGGCATGATAAACCGGCTGTCCCGTATTCTTATCCCAGACAATGGTGGTCTCTCTCTGATTGGTGATACCGATCGCTGCAATATCCTCTGCCGTTGCCTCAATCTGGTTCATAGCCTCTCTGGCAACAGAAAGCTGTGTGGACCAGATCTCACCTGCATCATGCTCTACCCATCCCGGTTTCGGAAAATGCTGGATAAACTCCTTCTGCGCCACACTGCGGATCCTTCCGCTTTCATCAAAAAGAATACAGCGGTTACTGGTCGTTCCGGAATCCAGCGCCATAACATATTTTGCCATATAAAAATCCTCCAATACATTTCTTGGCTGCGGCTCAATGCCTCTGCAGTCTCATAATTTCCATACCTTCTGATTTGTAGTGGAAACCGCTGCTGCCCCCGCACCCAGGGCTCCCATCACATCCTCCTTATCGGAGATCAAACCGCCTGCGATCACAGGCACCTTGCTTGTTTTACATATCTGTTTAAGAATCTTCGGCATCAGCCCCGGCAGAACCTCTACCACATCCGGCAGCTGCTCATGCTGATTTCCCAGATTCTCAATGTTCTTGATCGCCATGGAATCAATAAGGAAAAAACGCAGAACTGTATACATTCCAAGCTTCTTCGCCCTGTTGATCATGGATGCTTTTGTTGAAATGATCCCATCTGCATGGATATTTTTACAAATATAATCCACAGAAACCTCTTTTGAGCTTAAACCTGTGATCAGATCTATATGTGCCATCGCGATCTTCCCCGCCTGATGGATCCGCTCCACAATTCCCCCAATAGAACGGATATCTCCATACAGGATAAAGATCACGGTAAGCTCCTCCCTGCCCAGACAGTTCTGAAGTCCCTGCTCATCCTTTACAGCCGCTATGATCGGGTTCGCCTCGATCGCGTCCAGAAATTCTTTGTTCATCTTCTCTCTTCCTCCGCAATATTCACACAATATCATACTATCTCCGCGCATTGTTTGAAGATATTATTCTTATTGTATCAGTTTATTGCTTCAAAGACCAGACACATTTGCCAAATATATCTGTTTTATTTCCGGCTGTATTACAATTCTCAGACAATCTTCTTCTCTGGCAAAAGAAGGGAAGCCCCTATGGACTTCCCTTCTGCAGATACATTATTTCTCAAACGGGAATTTAAACTGTGTAAGTCCGAATTCATCGCGAAGTCCGATAAACTCTTTCTGAACTGCCTCTGTCACCGGAACTCCCTTATCCTTACGATACATCCATACATCATATTCCTTCTCGCCTGCTGTGTAGATACGCTCCTGTCCAGGAGCCTTCTCGGAGCCTCTCAGGTCTCTCAGGATATCACCGCATGTTTTCTTGAATGCCTCTGCACCCATAAATGCCTCTGTGTCGATAGCAATAAAGAAATGTCCAAGATGATATGGACGGATCTTTCCTTCTTCATCCTTACCATCCAGAGCTTTCAGGAAGAGACCGGACTGAAGAGCAGCGGAAAGGATCTCAACAACAGTAGAGTATCCGTATCCCTTATATCCTCCGGTTGTCTCACCAAATCCACCGAGAGGAGCAAGTGCTGCCTGCTGGCTTCTGATCTTCTTAAGGATCTCTGCACTATCTGTAAGCTCCTCTCCTTCTCTGGAAATAACAAGACCCTTAGGAGTATCATGGTTGATACGTGCGTAGTATTCGATCTTGCCATTCTGGATAACAGATGTTGCACAGTCCAGTGTAAACGGGAACGGCTCATCTGTAGGCATACTAAATGTCAGTGGGTTGGTTCCAAGCATATTCTCAACACCAAATGTCGGTGCAACGGATGGTCTTGCGTTGGTACCGCTGATACCGATCATATTCTCTTTTGCTGCGAGACCTGTCCAATATCCTGCGATTCCATAATGGGAAGAGTTACGGACTGCAACCATACCCATGCCGTATTTATGTGCTTTTTCAATACACATGTCCATAGCCTTCTTGCTGGCTACCATTCCCATACCATCGTTGGCATCAAGAACTGCAGTTGTCGGTGTCTCTTTAAGAATATCGATCTTTGTTACAGGATTTAAGATTCCGGATTTGATACGGTCGATATAGATCGGTTTAAAGCGGTTGCAGCCATGGCTCTCGATTCCACGTCTGTCACTTTCCAGAAGTACATCAGCGCAAAGTCTTGCATCCTCCGTCGGAACTCCCATTTTCTCAAATACTGCAGTCATAAAATCATCTGCAAGCTGCCAGGAAATAAAAGGTCTTGTTTCTTTCTCCATTGTAAAAATCCTCCATATACATTATTATAGTTTTTTTATTTTGCTTATATAGATCTGCAGCAGGACCCCCTCCTGCCGGAGATTTCAAATTTAGCCTGCCTCCTGTATGTACCTTACAGAAAGCGTCTTTACATTACAGTTTCAATCCTCGTCTGCCACTGCTCTTCCTCTGTCCGGATAATTGGTGATGATAGAGTTTACTCCCCATTTCTTCATCCTTCTCATATCCTCTTCCTCGTTTACAGTCCAGACATTCACCCCGATCCCGTTCTGGGAACAGCTGCGTACATGTTCTTCCTTCAGGTATTCCAGATTCGGATGATAATACTGCACATCACAGGTTCTTGCATAAACCCCTGCATTATCCACGTATTTCTCTACCAGAAAGCCCCCTGCAATAGTCTCATCACTCTGTCTGCACAATACAATGGATGCGTTATTGAAAGAGGAAAGGATGATCCGATCCTCCAGACCATATTCGCAGATCATATCAATGACCTTCTCTTCCATACCACCATAATAATAAACACTGTTCTTCAGCTCGATGTTTGTGATCAGATCTTCCTCCTCTGCCATCCACTCCAAATACTCTCTCAGAGTCGGAATCTGAAGCCTGCCGAATTTTCCGGCAAACTTATCCGGATAACTGCAATCCAGTTTACACAGCTCAGCATATGTAAGATCATAGATATATCCGTTTCCATCTGTGGTACGGTCAACCTTCTCATCGTGCATGATCACCGGAACCAGATCCTTGGTCAGCTGTACATCAAGCTCGATCCCCTCACAACCAGCCTCCACAGCCTTCTGAAACGCCAGCATTGTATTCTCCGGATATTCTCCGCTGAAACCACGATGTCCAAATACTTTCATTCTAATCATCCTCCATTCAATGCATCACATCGTTATGAGCATTTTTGCTAATTCATATTTCTGATTATATCATAGCGTTTATTTATTTTCAACATTTTCCATCGACTTTTATGTATTTTTTTTGTTATTTTTTAATTATTTTTTCTTTTAAGTGCTAATGTTTTTTGTGCATTTTGTATATTTTGTTTCATAGCAAACAAAGCGATAAAAAAGCCTTTTCAGGTTTATTTTATTCGCTTTGTCTGCCGGAGGGCTGACATATTATAAGCATACAGATTGCCACATATATCCTCCGCAGATCACTGTATGATCTGCTTCACATTTCCTGTAGCCACGATATCCACGCCTGTGCCTGCTACATTCTCCAGGATCACGTCCCCGATCTGAACTGGCGCTTCCACACATACATCCCGCAGCGCTTCCACACAGTCAAAAATCTTTCCTTTCGGAATATCCTGTGCTGTCTTTACTGACACCACCGGCATACTTCCATACTTCACATGAACGGTCGTTGTCACGATCCTGGTCGGATCTGTCACTTCCTTCACTGCATATTCCGCACCTTTTTTACAGGTATTTCCTGTGACGGAAATGATTTCTTTTCCATTCATTTCCACCAGAAGGGCGCATCCCATAGGACATCCGATACAAGTAAGATTCCTTTTTTCCATTTTCATCACTCCTCCACCTGGATCACAAGTTCATGTTTATCCTGTTTCTGTTTTCCTTCCAGAATGGAAAGAAGCTGCTCTTTTTTCAATTTGATCTGTTCCATCTCTCCGGGTGCTGCCACCTGTTTTTTTCTGGAAAAGATCCGTTCTCCATCCAGATATGCACGGATGTAACAATTTTTATATACATTTCCCACACGGAAGCGGACCAGTTGCTCCTCCGCCATATGACCGATACGGATCTCAGACGGCACTGTATAGCGGACTCCGTTTTGGGGCGAAAGCGTGATCTTTATCTCTTCCGGTATTTTATCCTCTCCATTGTTGTTTATATAGAGAGCCGCATTTCTTCCTGCATTGCCGGCTTCCTCCGAAACAAAATCCACCAGATCATGAACATGAAGAACATTTCCGCAGGCAAAAATACCTTCTACATTTGTCTCCAGACTTTCATTTACCACCGGTCCGGAAGTCACATTGCTCAGCTTCACACCTGCCTGTCCGGAAAGCTCATTCTCCGGGATCAGACCAACAGAAAGAAGAAGCGTATCGCATTCAAAAAATTCCTCTGTACCGGGAATCGGGCGTCTGTTTTCATCTACCTCTGCAAGAGTGATTCCTTCCACACGCTCTTTTCCTTTTATGTCAACCACTGTATGGCTAAGCTTCAATGGGATACCAAAGTCATCCAAGCACTGCACGATATTTCGCTTCAAGCCTCCGGAATATGGCATCAGCTCTGCCACTGCCTTAACCTCTGCACCTTCCAGCGTCATACGTCTGGCCATGATCAGTCCGATATCACCGGATCCCAGGATCACTACTTTTTTTCCCGGCATAAAGCCTTCCATGTTTACAAGACGTTGTGCTGTTCCTGCTGAATAAATGCCTGCCGGACGATATCCCGGAATGTTCAGTGCGCCTCGCGGTCTCTCTCGGCAGCCCATGGCAAGGATCACAGCTTTTGCCCGGATCTGATACATTCCCTCCTGACGGCTCATGGCAGTGATCACCTTATCCTGGCTGATATCCATGACCATGGTGTTCAGCCGGTACTCGATCTGCTGCTCTTTTACCATCCGGATAAAACGTGCCGCATATTCCGGTCCTGTCAGCTCCTCCTGAAATGTATGAAGGCCAAATCCATTATGGATACACTGATTCAGGATCCCGCCCAGTTCCTTATCACGTTCCAGGATCAGGATACTCTCTGCTCCCTCTTTCTTTGCAGCCAGGGCTGCTGCCAGTCCTGCAGGGCCTCCGCCTATGATCACGATATCTCTCTTCACCATAATCTTATCCTTCATGGTTCTCGCCCTCCTCTGCAATTTTCTTGTTGATTCCTTCGATCAGTCTGGAAGCTCCGCCTGTTTTTGTGATCTCCTCCATGGAAATGCCAAGCTCTCGGCTGAGGATTTCCATTGTTCTGGGAGAGCAGAAGCCTGACTGACATCTTCCCATTCCTGCTCTTGTACGACGTTTTACTCCGTCCAGGGATTTCGCTCCAAGCGGTCTTCGGATTGCATCCAGGATCTCTCCCTCAGAGATCATCTCACATCTGCAGATGATATTTCCATATTCCGGTGATCTTTTGATCAGCTCATTTCTTTCTTCCAGAGAAAGCTCTGACGGATCCAGGATCCCTTTTCTCACCGGATCAAAATCCGGATTTACTTCCGGATGTAATTTTTCTTTTACGATGTCAGCAACCATACAGCCAATGGCCGGTGAGCTGGTAAGTCCCGGGGATGCGATTCCTGCACAATCAATAAATCCGGGAGCATCCTCCAACTCTTCGATCACAAAATCCATACCGTCCTCGATAGCTCGAAGCCCTGCAAAGCTTGTGATCACCTTCCGCAGTGGAATATCCTTTACTGTTTTCTGGGATTTGGCACTTACTTCCTCCATCCCCTCTGATGTAGTCGCTGTTTCCTCCCGATCCTCCAGATCCGTAGCTGTAGGCCCGATCAAAAGGTTTCCATGAACAGTCTGTGTTACCAGAACTCCTTTTCCGTTCTTATTTGGAAGTGCAAAGATCGTATGATTCACATGTGTTCCTGCACTTTTATCAAGAAGCATATACTCACCCTTACGAGGAGTGATATGCATTTTTTTCTCACTTACCATATTATGAAAAACATCCGCATAGACACCGGCAGCATTGACGATACAGCCTGTCTCAAGATCACCCTTTGAGGTTTCCACAACAAAACCTTTTTCCTGTTTTCGAATGTGCTTTACTTCTGTGTCAAATTTAAATTCCACACCATTGTTATATGCATTCTCTGCCATTGCAATGTTCAGCTCAAAGGGACAGACAATTCCGGCTGTCGGTGCATACAGCGCTGCCAGCACCTGATCAGACAGATTCGGCTCCATGGCAAGTGTTTCTTCTCTGTCAAGGATCCTTAGTCCCTCTACTCCGTTTTTCATTCCTCTTTCACGCAGCTTATGCAGCATGGCGATTCCATTCTCAGTCGTACAGACAGTCAATGAACCAGTCTGTTTAAAAGGAAAATCCAGTTCCTTCGAAAGCTGTCCCATCATATTGCTGCCCTTCACATTCAGTTCCGCCATAAGGCTTCCCGGTTCTGCATCATAACCGGAATGAGCGATTCCGCTGTTTGCCTTGGAAGTTCCACAGCATACATCCTCTTCTCGCTCCAGAACGCAGATTTTCAGCCGATATCTTGAAAGCTCTCTCGCCGCTGCCGCTCCGGAAACTCCTGCTCCGATAATGATCACATCATACATAGATCTGTTTCTCCTTTCCTGTTTGCGGATCTTCTGAACTGTCCCCGGCTTTCTCTGCGCCGGAAACAGCAGAATATCCGTTGCAACACAAGCATTGCCGTCCGCAGGTATATATTCTGCGAGGAGTACTGCTTACGAACAGCAATCTTTCAAGTGAATATGCCATTATTTTTATGCCGTAACCCTTTGTAACCCTTGTAATCCTTTTGAAACATTAACATTTGCGCATAAAAATAGCCGGCATAAAAACACACTTATCCATGTGTCTTCATGCCGGTCTCTGTTCTCAATGGCATTCTCTGTATTCAGCAAGCTGAATCAGATTCCTTCTTCACTTTGCATTCATTATATCAGACTATTCTTCGTATTTCAAGTGCATTTTTCGTAAAATACATCGTTTTTTCTTTAACATGCTCTTAACTTTCTCAAAAACATGATAAGTTTCATTGTATTCCCGATTCCCGATCATATTTCCTCCACAGAAATAACTCCTTCCTGCTGTCTTACCTCACGAAATACAGTATGGCGTGCTTTCCATTTGGCAGCCTCCATTGTTGCCTGGATCACCACACTCTGTGTTTTGGATCTCTTTTTAATGATAACTACGTTGGAGATCATGATGTCCTCTTCCCGGAGCTTCTTTATGACCATACTCATCTTGTCTTCATTTTCAAACTCCATATATACGTCATAGGTATTGGAATGCTCTTCCACATAAACCTCTATATATTTCGCATATTTGAACACCAGAATAAGCCCCAGCGTGGTAAAGATCGCACCGCTGTAAAAGCCGATCCCCACAGCAAGTCCGATACACGCGGAGGTCCAAAGACTGGCCGCTGTCGTAAGACCGGATACATGTCTCTGTCCGGTCACGATGATGGTTCCCACTCCGAGAAAACCGATTCCGCTGACAACCTGTGCGCCAAGTCGTGCAGTATCTCCGATCCCTGCCCCATTAGAATATACATGGATAAAATCGCCCGTCATCATAACCAGAGTTGCCCCCATACAGACGATCATATGTGTTTTTACACCTGCCACACGCTTCTTCATTCCACGATCAATACCGATCAGACATCCAAGAAACATCGCAAGAATCAGCCGAAACAGCGTCGATCCCATATTTAAAGTGTGCAAATAATCCGATATTGCATTACATGCTCCGAGAATTCCGCCCATAAATTTGCTCCTTTCCTGTTGTATTATTATTTTCCGCCGGTGATAACGCCAATCGCGCATCACTTCATTTTGCCCTGCACGAACGCTGCAGGCCACACTCCCTCCATTCGAAAGCTGTCTAGTCAGCCGGACTCTCTCTGTCCGTCTCACTACACAGTTTTTCATATGATCCTATACCCCGGATATACATGATCTGTAGTCTCACAGCATGTAAAACAGCAGGGATACCGGCGCCCGGCGGCGGTATCCCTATCTGTTGCTCTATCTACTGATCAGAGGGCATTCTGATTATTTAATAGACTCGTTATAGTTCTCGATCGCTTTGTTTACAGAAGCTGCAAGCTGATCAACAGCGTCCTGAGTTGTAAGCTTGCCATCATATACCTGCGGCATGATCTCGTTGAATGTAAGACGGGCTTCTGTCTGTACACCTGAGAGAACACCTGCTGTATTGCAGTTTACAGGAGAATCCTTCAGCTGGTTGATAGCTGTCTCGAAGTTCGGGTTTTCTTTGAGGTAAGCCTTCATATCCTCTGTCTCATAAGCTTTCTCGTTGATCGCAAAGTATCCTGTACCCATGGACCATTTAGCCTGTACATCAGGAGTTGTGATGTACTCGATGAATTTCCATGCTGCATCTTCGTTAGCTTCGTTGCCTGTATCTGTAAGCCACAGGGATCCACCACCGATGATAACGCCGCCTTCATCATTCTGCTCGATTCTCGGAAGATATCCTGTACCAACTTCGAACGGAGAAGAATCAACTGCATTTTTCAGGATAGCAGTAGACTCGATGATCATACCAACCTGTCCGGAGAAGAATGCTGTCTGAGTATCTGCTGTTGTTGTTCCGTAATCTTCGAAGCATCCGGAATCATACAGCTTTTTCCACATATCAAATACTTTCAGGCCGCCGCCGTTGGAATCAAAATCAACAGCTGTAACTGCCTCTTTACGTCCATTGTCATTGTTTCCGTATGTTACACCAAGTCCTGCAAGCTGCTGCTCAAAGAACCATCCGTAAATAGCCTGTGAATAACCAACCGGAGCTGCTCCGCTCTCTACGATCTTCTTGGCATCCTCAAGAACCTCATCATAAGTTGTCGGCGGAGTTTCAGGATCAAGTCCTGCTGCCTCAAATACGTCTTTGTTGTAATACAGCATAGGTGTGGATACGTTAAATGGCATTGCATACTGCTTGCCGTCTACGGTATAGTAGCTGCTGATAACCTCCATAACAGAGCTCTTATCATAGCCTGTGCTCTCAAATTTGTCTTCTACAGGAATGACAGCACCACTGTCATACATGAACTTTGTTCCTACGTCATACATCTGGCAGACATCCGGAAGACCGGAGTCACTCTGCATAGCAGCTTTCAGTTTTGTGATGGTATCATCATAGGTTCCCTGATACTCAGCTTTAATCTCGATCTCATCCTGGGATGCGTTGAAATCATCCACGATCTGCTGAAGCACCTCACCGTTTGTGCCGCCCATTGCATGCCAGAATGTAAGTGTTGTTTTCTCAGCTGCACTTACTGAGCACGGAGCTGCCAGAGATGCAGCCATGATTCCTCCTAAAAGAATCGCCATCCATTTTTTGTTGTTCATATAGAAACCCTCCTTTTATAATGGTCCGACCCGCCCCAATACAGGTCGGACAAATTAACATTTTTGCTACTTGCTCTTATGTGATTGGATCAACCCTTAACAGCACCTGCTGTCAGACCACTGATCATCTGCTTCTGACCAATGATAAATACAAGGATCGACGGGATCAGGATAACCATAGCGCCAGCCATAACCGGTCGGAAGTCTGTTGCCTCAGCCCCCTGAAGCATACCAAGACCGATCTGAACCGTTCTCATATTTACACTGTCTGTTACAAGCAGTGGCCACAGATAATAGTTCCAGCTCTGAAGGAATACATAGATAATCAGAGCACCCAGTGATGGTTTGATAAGCGGAACACCGATGGTATATAAGAACTTGAAATTTGTACATCCGTCAATCTCTGCAGCCTCATGGATCTCCTTCGGCAGTGTCAGGAATGCCTGACGCATGTTGAATACTGCAAAAGCTGCTGCTGCATTAGGAAGGATCAGCGCTGCGTATGTATTACGGATACCCCAGTCAGCAATCGTCAGGTAGTTTGCGATGATGATCGCCTGGCTCGGGATCATCATGGTTGCCAGCATAATATAGAACAGGACCTTTTTGCCTTTGAACTCCATCATTGCAAAAGCATATGCTGCAAGAGCACCTGTGACAACCTGAGCAAATGTGATAACACCGGATACGATCAGTGAGTTCTTAATGAAGGTAAAGAACGGTGCAAGCTGAAATGCTCTTGTGTAGTTCTCGATAGTCAGATGGGACGGCCAGAACTTTCCGCCATAGATCTCCTTCAGATCCATCATACTAACATTGAAACAGTAGATAACAGGAACAATAATAATAATTGCAAAAATAATATTCAGCGCATACATCGCCACTTTTACATATGGTTTTTCTTTCATCAGTAGGTCACCTTCTTTTCCAGTCTAAACTGCAGTGCAGTCAGGATGATCAAAATAACAAACAGAATTACGGATTCTGAACAGGCCACACCGAAACGGCTGTTGATAAATGCCTCCTGGTAAATCTCATACACGATAACGTTGGTACTCTCTGCCGGTCCGCCCTGGGTCATCATCTTGAACTCTGCGTATGCCTGTACGGAGTTGATGACATTGATGATGAGAAGGAAGAACAGTGTCGGAGAGATTGACGGAATCGTTACATGACGGTGCTTCTGGAAGAAATTCGCTCCATCCAGGGCAACGCTCTCATAAAGCTCAGACGGTACACTCTGGATCGCTGCAGTAAGATAAATGAAATTCATACCGATCGCCATCCATACACTAACGATCGTAACTGCGATCAGTGCATACTTCTTATCTGTCAGCCATCCGATATGAGTTCCGAGAGCCTTGTTCAGGATACCCAGAGAGCTGTGGAAAATAAACATGAACACTACAGATGCCGCTGCTGCGGAAATAGCCATCGGAAGTGCATATACAGTACGGAAAAATCCCTTTGCCCTGATCTTCTCTGTACTGATGATCGCCAGTATAAAACCGAGCACAATAGAAAGGATAACTCGCATAACAGAGAATTTCAGTGTTGCCACCAAACTGTTAAGGAACGTTCCATCTGTAAAAATATTCGTATAGTTGTCAAGTCCTACATACTGTGCCACCTGACCAAGAGGTGTGGTTCTGGCAAAGCTCAGCTGGATCGTCTTAACGAACGGCCAGAATACAAACAGTATAAAAAGGATCATTACAGGAACCAGATAGAGATAAGGCTCCACTGTCCTGAAAAAAGATTTTTTACTTTTCATTGTATATCACCTGCTTTTCATAAATTTACGTACTACCGATCAGCTGCATCATCACGATATCTCTGTCCCCCTGACAGTGCTGATCATGTTGCTCATTACACATTCTGCTGAAAAACATTTCCGTTATATCTTCCAGCAATTACCCCAATACATTAAGCAAAACTCTCATTTACGTTCTGCTGTCAAAAATGCCCTCCCACTACCCTCCTTTGTATTTGCGCGTTTGTTATCTTTACCAACTTTTTACCAAATGATAACACATTTCTTGCATATAATCAACAGTTATTTCCCTATTTCTCAATATTTCTTTATTTATTTTAAACAATTATTATTTGATAATAATTGTTTTTTTATCTATTTTATACAATTTATCATACTTCAATAAGGCAATCCATTCTGATCACCCTTTCTAAAAAACAGATAAAAAAATCGGCAGAAAATAACACATCCTTCGATGTATATCTTCTGCCGTTCTCTCTTCTCAATGGCATCATCTGTTTTTATACAAAACAGACACAATCTCAACTTGTTAAACCAGATTATACAGTAAAATCCACTATAAATCAAGACCAAACACATATTTTTTATGCAAATCTTATAAATACTTTTTTCACAAGCAATCCATTTCATTACACGGAAATTGTCTTTAACTCACAGCTGTTGTGGAACAATTACACTTTTTTCTTCCTGTACCAGGATATTAAATACAAAACTATACCAAAAATTATCAAAAATGGAGCAACTGCCACCAAAACAGTTGTTAAAAGTATCACAATTAACGCTGCAATGGCGATCACGATCGCCTTCCCATACCATGTGCTCAGATCCAGTTTAAAGCTTCTTGCCTTTCCGGCACTGCTCTCCGTCCCATTATCCGCATAATCATCTGCACCGTAGCTCTCTTCAGAATAACCGGACTCATCATAAACAGCTGCACTGTCATCTGTATCGATCAAAGTCTTGGCGATCAGCCTGGGATCCCCCAGTTCTGCCAGAACATCTGATTCGCTTCGGCCGTTCCGGACCTGAGACTGAATGTAATCCTCATAATACCGCACATGAGCCGCAGCTCTCCCCTGGGTCATCTGTCCGGACAGCTGCCCCCGTAAAACCTCAAGAAACTCTCTTCTGCTCATAAATATGTCAAACCTTTCTTATGAAATATAATGAAAAAACAAAACTCAAAACAACTCCAGAAACCTCACCTTGAAAACTTCTGCAAATTCTTTTTTATTACTCTCTTAAAATTTTTCTCATTATACCATAACCCATAAATTTAAATCAGAAACAAATCATAAAATTTTGATTAAAAAATAAAAAATCATAGTACAGCGCAAAGGGCGGTTCATTTCCGGATGCCGCCAAAGCCGCATTCGGAAACGAATCGCCCTCCATGACGTTCGTTATGCCGTCAAAAATCACTCAACATGAACAGCCCCTGTACTCCTGATATTCATCGGATAGACATTTTCCCTTCCAACATACTGAGCCATATAGTCCACATACGCATCTGCGTTCTCGATCGGAAGCACGCACATGATAACTCCTGCAAAACCACCACCATGAACTCTGCAGATACCAGCACCGATCTTATTCAGAAACAGCTTGGTAAGCGCCAGACTCAACGTGATCTTCTGCTCCTTGCAATTCTGCAGAGAATAACAGTTCTGCAGCCACTCCCAGGAAGAATTACCGGACTCCTCAAGAAGACGCAGGAATCCCTCACCGTCTTTATTCTCAACAGCCTTCACTGCATCTGCAACACGTCTGTTCTCTTCATAAAAATGCATCGCACGAAGAACAGCACGGTCATTCGGAATATCCTTCACATGTGCCAGAAGCTTCTCCATATTGGACTCACAGAGAAGCTCTACGCCCATAGCCTTCGCAGCCTCACGCATCTCCATAGGAATAGAAGAATATTCCTCACTGAGATCTGCATGGCCCTTACCGGTATTTACGATCACAAGTCTGCATCCCATATCCTCAAAGGAAAATGCGATCTTCTCACAGCTGATATTCTCTTTATCAGAGAAATCCAGAAGGATCGGGCCGCCGGCAGCACAAGCCATCTGGTCCATCAGACCGGAAGCCTTTTTCCAGTAAACATTCTCAGCATACTGACCTGCTCTCGCATACTCGCCATACTCCAGCTTACCTTCATTAAAGAAATAATTGGTGATCGCACATACAAGCATCTCAAAGGAAGCAGAAGAGCTTACACCTGCAGCGGCAATAACCTTGGTAGAAACATAAGCGTCAAATCCACCGGTAGCATAGCCTTTTTTCTGCATATACTCCATAATACCTGCAACAAGAGCATCTGTACCTTTTGTATAGGTTTCTGTGCTGAGCTTGTCAAGATCAACAACTACTTCCTGTTTGTAACCCTCACTGATCATATGGATCACATTGGTTCCGTTTGGATAAGCAGCACCGATGGTATCCAGATCAATACTTGCCGCAATGATCTGACCGCCGTTATGATCCACATGGTTGCCAATGATCTCCGTACGGCCCGGAGCAGTAAAAAACTCTGCCTTGTCATGATGATATTTCTTCTCGAAATTTACAGCAAGATTGGTATAACGGGCGCTGCTTTCCTCTGTTTCACCATAGATTTTTTTCAGCACGTCTGCTGCCGGAATTTTAATTGTTCCCATTTTTTCTTCCTCCTGTTATATAGTTTACACCCCAGATCCGAAAGAACCTGAAAAAATCTTCCGCTCTGTCACGCTTCATGGTTACTGTTCACTCCGTTCTCAGCAACACGCTTCGCAATGCGCGGAATATTACCAGTGAATAGTAACGCTTCATGTACTTTTATTATAACAGTTCCGTCTTTTCTGTCCATAACAATTTTGTGTAAAAACCGTATTATTTTGTGGTGATCCCGGAATATCCCTTTGCATTTTCTGCCTTTTCTGATAAAATAAATTCCACTATGAAAAGCAGATATACACTTCAGGATCCGCGCACAGAAGGAAGGAGGTAACACCTTGCAGATCATCACAGATCCCGCCGGAAAAGAACTGAAAAAACACGGAGACAGCTCCTTCCCATTCCTGGTAAGCTACGAGCGGCTTTCCGGCTATGAGACCGGTTCCTTTCTGTGGCACTGGCATCCGGAGATCGAGCTTACCTATATCGAAAAGGGCAAAATGCTCTACAAGATCAATCAGAATACCTTTCACCTGAAAGAGGGACAGGCAATCTTTGGCAATGCCAATGCCCTTCATGCCGGATATATGTATCAGGATCAGGACTGTCAGTATATCCCCATAACCTTTGACCCCAAACTGATCTACGGATTTTCGGGAAGCCTTCTTTTCCAGAAATATACAGAACCGATCCTCCGAAGCTTTTCCCTGTCCGCCGTACCGCTTGATCTATCCTGTAAATGGCATTCCGAGGCCATAAAAGATATCCGTGACATCATCGACCTGGACAGTAGCCGGAAACCCATGTATGAATTTGAGATCATCGCCAGACTGCAGCACTTCTGGAAAATCTTGTATGAAAATACGATCTCCCAGGCAACTCTTCCATCCGGTCAGGATGAAGAAAACTACCGCCGCATCCGTCAGATCATGTCCTATATCGCAGAACACTACTCTGAAAAGATCCTCCTGAATGATGTTTCAGACCTGATCCACTTAAGTCCCAGCGAATGCAGCCGGCTTTTCAAAAAATGCATGAATATCACTCTCTTCGGATACATCCAGGAATACCGCATTGAACGCAGCCTGGAATATCTGGAAAATCCCTCCTGTTCTATCACAGAATCAGGACTGCTGTCCGGTTTTTCGGACTCTAATTATTACACAAAGGTCTTTACGAAAATCAAGGGCTGTACACCAAGACAGTACAGAAAAAATCAGGAGCTGTGACATGCTCCTGATCTTTAACCGTTCAGTGCTCCATACCTATGAAGCAGAACAATATTTATCCGTGAAAATGGCTGTTATCTGAACAACTCTTTCATTGCCGGATACAGTTTGCGGAATTTCCGGTATTTTTCTTCATATTTTGCAACCAGCTCCGGTTCCGGTTCTACCGTATCTACTACCCTGACCAGCTTATTACAGATCGTTTCCACATCCGGGTATTCACCGCAGCCTACTGCTGCCAGCATTGCACCGCCCATGGACGGACCTTCCTCATTCTCCGGCACATCCACCTTCAGGTTCATCACATTTGCAATGATCTTTTTCCAGAGAGGGCTCTTAGCTCCGCCGCCGCAGATCTTGGTGCGCTCAATATGAATCCCAAGGCTTCTTGCAACCTCCAGGGAATCACGAAGTCCAAAAGCAACTCCCTCCAGAACTGCCTGGGTCATATCTGCTCTCGTGGTATCCATGGACATTCCGAAAAATACGCCTCTTGCGTCCGGGTTGTTATGCGGAGATCTCTCTCCCATCAGATATGGAAGGAAGAATACCTGATTCTCGCCAAGCTTTTGGATCGGTGCCTGCTCTGCCACAAAATCCTTTGTCTTAAGGATCTCCTCTGACCACCATTTGTTGCAGGAAGCAGCGCTTAACATGCATCCCATCAGATGATAGCTTCCATCTGCATGGTCAAAGGAATGCAGTGCATTGTTTTCATCTACTCCGAAATCTTTGCTGGAAATAAAGATCGTACCGGATGTTCCAAGGGAAATATTGCACTGGCCATCGCCAACCGTTCCTGTTCCCACAGCTGCCGCAGCATTGTCGCCTGCACCTGCTACAACCTTCACATCCTCTGAGAAGCCAAGCTCTTTTGCAACTTCCGCTTTCAGGTTTCCGACTACCTGCCAGCTCTCGTACAGCTTCGGAAGCTGTTCCTCTGTGATATGGCAGATCTCAAGCATTTCCTTTGACCAGCAGCGGTTCTTCACATCCAGAAGAAGCATACCGGAAGCATCGGATACATCTGTACAGAAGGATCCGCTTAAGCGATAGGCAAGATAATCCTTCGGAAGCATGATCTTTACCACTTTTTTAAAATTCTCAGGCTCATGCTTCTGCATCCAGAGGATCTTTGGTGCAGTGAAGCCTGCAAATGCAATGTTTGCGGTATACTGAGAAAGTTTTTCCTTTCCGATAACCGTATTAAGATATTCCGTCTCCTCACCGGTACGGCCGTCATTCCAGAGAATCGCCGGACGGATCACATTGTCATCTTTATCCAGAGTTACAAGACCGTGCATCTGACCGCCAAAACCGATTCCTGCTACTTCTTTGCGGTCAATCCCTTCTGTGAGCTCTTTGATCCCTTCCATGCTCTGGGCGAACCAGTCCTCCGGATTCTGCTCAGACCAGCCCGGATGGGGGAAGAACAGCGGATATTCTTTTGATACGATGTTGCAGATCTTTCCGGATCCTTCCATAAGAAGAAGCTTTACAGCGGAAGTTCCAAGATCAACGCCAATATAATACATAGTGATTTTTCCTCCTGTAAATACAGAAACCGCAGCTCTCAGTTCGCAGCGCCTGCACGCCCGAGAGCCCGCGGTTTCTGAATCGTATTTAACCAAATCAAGAAAGTCCCCTGCGAGGTTACGAAAAGCAATAAGCAGTAAGTGGGGACTTGCTTGTATCAGGCAGCACGTACGGATGATCTTACCTGCCTGTTTTAATTATCTCCAAGGATTCTCTGTCGGATATCTCACGCCTGCCGGCTGATTGTAACCGATCTCTTCAACCGGTACACCAATGTATTTGAACACCTCGAAGAGAGCTTTTCCGTGATGTCCGAATGCTACAGCACCGTGATGTGGGAATCCTCCCTCGATCAGCACGTGACGGTAGAAACGTCCCATCTCCGGAATTGCAAATACACCGATAGCACCGAAGGAACGTGTTGCAACCGGAAGAACCTCGCCGTGTGCGATATATGCACGAAGCTTGTTGTCCGCTGTACTCTGCAGACGATAGAAGGTGATATCTCCAGGCTTGATATCTCCCTCAAGAGTTCCGTTTGTAACCTCGATCGGAAGGGATCTTGCCATGATCATCTGATATTTCATCTCACAGAAGGACAGCTTGCTGGATGCTGTGTTTCCACAATGGAATCCCATAAAGGTATCCTGAAGTGTATAGTTGAATTTTCCTTCGATAGATTCTTTGTACATATCCTTCGGAACGGAATTATTGATATCAAGAAGTGTAACGATATCATCACTTACTACCTGTCCAATAAACTCACTTAATGTACCATAGATATCAACCTCACAGGATACCGGAATGCCCTGTGCTGTCAGACGACTGTTTACATAACATGGAACAAATCCAAACTGTGTCTGGAATGCAGGCCAGCATTTTCCTGTCAGTGTTACATATTTACGATATCCTTTATGATCTCTTACCCAGTCCTTCAGAGTCAGCTCGTACTGTGCAAGCTTCGGAAGGATCTCCGGTTTCTTGTTTCCCGCACCAAGCTCTTCTTCCATCTCTTTTACGATCGCCGGGATCCTTTCATCACCTTCATGCTTGTTGAATGCCTCGAAAAGATCCAGCTCTGAGTTCTCCTCGATCTCAACGCCAAGGTTGTAAAGCTGTTTGATCGGTGCATTGCAGGCAAGGAAGTTTGTAGGACGCGGTCCGAAGCTGATGATCTTCAGGTTGCTCAATCCCTCGATCGCTCTTGCGATAGGAAGGAATTCATGGATCATATCCGCGCAGTCCTCTGCATCACCTACCGGATACTCCGGAATATAGGCTTTTACATTACGAAGCTGCAGGTTGTAGCTTGCATTCAGCATACCGCAGTAAGCATCTCCACGTCCCTGGCAGAGATTATCCTGTGTTTCCTCAGCTGCTGCGATAAACATCTTCGGTCCCTCAAAATGCTTTGCAAGAAGGGTCTCAGAAATCTCCGGTCCGAAGTTTCCAAGATATACACAGAGTGCGTTACAGCCTGCTTTTTTGATATCCTCCAGAGCCTGGACCATATGGATCTCACTCTCTACGATACAGACCGGACATTCGTAGATATCCTTTGCATCGTATTTCTTTGTGTAAGCGTCTACAAGAGCTTTTCTCCTGTTTACGGAAAGGCTTTCCGGAAAACAATCTCTGCTGACTGCAACGATTCCGATCTTAACTTCTGGCATGTTGTTCATAATCTTCATTCTCCTTTTTATATCCGGCAGATTTTCCACCGGTGATATTATTGTTCGTTTGTAACTATTCACTTCACCCAAAATCAGTCAAGTGTGATATTTTCACCCTTCAATCCGTTGAATGCGCCTTCGATCTTCGCATCCTCATGAGCGATAAGCCATTTATTCCGGGCTGTCATCAGACCGTCCTCTCCGTCCCCGGGCACCGGGAAATCAATCTCTGTGTTGGTTCCTCTCGGAAGAACAACTACACACTGAAATCCGCTCTCATTCACATGACACGGTGCATAGTGGAGAGTTGTGGCATAAACCTCGATCCCGGTTCCTGCCGGTACCAGAAATGCCTCCACCTTTGAGGTATCGTATGTAAGATCCTCTTCTATATCCTGCTGATGTCCGATAAGCAGTACAAGATCTGTCACTGCTACATTGATCTCGGAATTCCGATGATATTCCAGGGCATTCAGCTTTTTGTTATGACCATTGCAATATCCGATCTGGACAGGTAATCCACCAAACGCTCTGTTTTTCAGTTCCTTTTCCACATCGAGAGCTTCCAGCTCCTCTGCTGACGGAACATATACCACATCCTCCGGGACCGGTGTATGCTTCATCTCCTTCAGAAGCGGACCGAAATTGTATCCCTCCAGAACCTTTCCGTATCTGCGGAAAGCCGGATCTGTTACTTTCTGAATTTTCACGATTTAACCCTCCTTACAAAATTACTGTTTCACAGCTTCTCTGCATCTTCGTTTTGAACTGAAAAAAGCATACCACATCATGGTATGCTTTTCGCCGCTTTTCTTGACTCATTCATAGCACTTTTTTGACATTTTTATGATTCTGACGCTCCACTCTTCCCGGCAGGATCCCGTAACGCTTTACAAATTCCCTGGAAAAAGCCCTGCTGCTTGCAAACCCGTTGTCAAGTGCGATGGAGCTGATGGTATGATCTGTATTCAAAAGCTCCTTATAGGCGTATGCCATGCGGATATCCTGTAAATATGTCTTAAAATTGACCTTCGCATATTTTCGGAACATCCTTGACAGATATGCATCGGAATATCCGAACATGGCTGCAAGTCCGGAAAGCCTGAGATCCTCCTTGTAATGCTCCCGCATATAAGTGGTTATTTTTGACAAAGCATCCAATCTGCGGCTGATCTTCAGCGCATTCTCCTCCACCTCTGTTTCCCTGTATGCGGAAACCATAAGATAAAGGACTTCATAGAACACTGCCCTGATACGGAATTCGTACCCCGTTTCCCCGGATACGTACACCCGGTACATCTCCCGGATCAGAGAAACCATCCGCCTGTCTGTTTCCTCAGACTCTTCGTTTCTGCTCTGAAAACGGATAAATCTCTGAGCGGTAAAATAATCCGAAAACTGCTTCAGCGGGATCTGCAGTACGATGGTCTCATTACGTACTGGCGCCTGAATAGAATGTACTTCATTGGAATTAATGATCAGAAACTCCCCTGCCTTCAGAGGATACTCTTTCTCATCGATATAGAAATAAAGGCTCCCCTCCATCACCGCAAAGATCTCGATCGAAGTATGCCAGTGTTTTTCCCTTACATAATTTCCGTTTCTTCCTTCAAAAAGAAAAAGCTTAAAAGGAAATCCCTCATTGGGAATGATCAATTCATGCTGAAACTCCATGCTCCTTCTCCCTTTCCTGCTGTCCGGTCTGGACCCGGCGCATCATACTTCCGTAAAAAGCCGCCAGGATCTGCTGAAATAACGTTCCGATCATAACCGGAAATAATGTTTCCGCCGGAAAATACGCTCCCGCGATCACCGCACCGGCGCTGATGTTCCGCATTCCGGAACCATAGATCATGGAAACCGTTGCCTCTTTATTCTGCCTTGTAAGAATGGCAATGATCCAGCCGATGGCATATCCCCCGGCTGCCAGGACCAGGATCGCTGCTGCTACCTCCAGCCGTTCTCCGTTAAGATGCTTCATATAAGGAGAAACCTTGGAGGAATTGGAGGTTACCACAAAGATCAGGCACATTTTTGAAAAAGGCGCCAGCTTTTTCGGCCAGGTCTCCTTAACCTTTCCATGGCTGACTTCATTAAGGCACATGGCAAGAACTGCCGGCAGAGCGATCATGAAAACCAGCTCCTTCATCATTCCCACAGTATCCATTTTTACGCTGGAGCCCACCAGGAGCTTCAATACTGTCGGGATCAGAAAGGGAGCCAGGATCGTATCGATCACAACCAGCGAAAGTGACAGCGGACTGTTTCCATTATAAATGGATACCCACATCAGACTGATCACCGCTGCAGGTACGGAAAATTCCAGCACCATTCCTGTGATATAATTCATATTGCCCGGGAACAGAAGATGTCCCAGACCGCAGGCGGCCACTGGTCCCAGCACATGAAGGATCAGCAGCATCAGGATCAGCGGAAGCGGCCGCTTAAACACATCTGCTACATCACGGAATCTGGATTTCAGCGCACCGATAAAGGTCATAAATGCAAAAGCATACGTCACATAGGGCACGCCATGCTTTGCAATATCCGGAAACAGTACCCCTGTAAGCAGACAGGCCGGCGTCACAAAAGCCATCCATTTCTCCATAAAGCTGTTAAATTTTTCCAGCATATCACACCTCTTGTTTGTCTTTTTTTACAGTTTATCACAAAAAAACAGCGGTGCAAGAAAAAAATTCCCTGTTTTATAGCCGATTCCGGACAAATATGATATGATAGTACCCATCCAAAAGCAACCTGAAACCAGGGCGGACTACAGATGACCGCCAAAATGATCATTTTTTATGATCTGGAAAACGAGGCAAAAAATGATTTCTTTAATTATACCATGCTTCAATGAGGAAGAATCCCTTCCGCTTTTTTACCCGGAAGCCACTTCTGTCCTCAGGCAAATGAACTGTGATTATGAGCTGATCTTTGTGAATGACGGTTCCAGAGACAGAACCCTTGAGATTTTAAAAGAGCTTTCCGAAAAGGATCCTCATGTGATCTATCTTTCTTTTTCCAGAAACTTCGGAAAGGAAGCTGCCATGTATGCAGGCTTCTGCAATGCCGGCGGCGATTATGTAGCAGTAATGGACGCTGATCTTCAGGATCCGCCGTCCCTTCTCCCGGAAATGCTGGAGAAGCTGGAATCCGGAGAATATGACAGCGTTGCCACCAGACGTGTCAGCCGTGACGGAGAGCCACCTATCCGGAGCTTTTTTGCCCGGAAATTTTATCAGCTGATCAATAAGATCTCGGATGCAGATATTGTGGACGGCGCCAGAGACTTCCGTCTGATGAAGCGCAGTATGGTGGATGCCATCGTCTCCATGAGTGAGTACAACCGCTTCTCCAAGGGAATCTTCGGCTGGATCGGTTTCCGCACCTGCTGGCTCCCCTACAAAAATATCGAACGCGTAGCCGGTGAGACCAAATGGAACTTCTGGAAGCTGTTTAAATACGCCGTCAGCGGCATCATCAATTTTTCTCAGGTACCGCTGACCATCGCCTCCTGGTTCGGAACGACCATGACCGGTTTTTCCTTTCTGGTCCTGGTAGCCATCATCGTCCGAAAGCTGATCTTCGATGATCCGGTCCCAGGCTGGGCTTCCACCATCTGTGTCATCATCTTCATCGGCGGCCTGCAGCTTTTCTGCCTGGGTATCATGGGACAATACATAGCCAAAACCTATATGGAGGTCAAGCAGCGCCCCCATTACATCATAGCAGAGTCCAACAAAAAGGACTTTACACCCATACGTTGATTTTTTATTCTGTCGGAAGCTCGACCACCTGATATTCGTGGCCCAGCGCCGGCAGGATTTTTTCTTTTACATCACCGGTCTTCATCAACAGAGTGGAAGTATTGATACACGGATGGCATCCGAAATATTCTTCATCCAGGACTTCTTTATCGATCACCAGGTGTACCTTCTTTTCTTTATCAAAGATCAGTCCCATCAGACTTAAGGACCCTGGGGTAATGTTCAGATATTCCTCCATCTGCTCTCCGTCTGCAAAGGAAAGTCTGGCTGTTCCGATCTGTTTGGACAGAAATTTTGTTTTAAACGGCTTCTCTCCAGGCATCAGCAGAAGATAGAAATCTGTTTTCTGTCGGTTGCAGAGAAAAAGATTTTTGCATATCTGCGCTCCCAGAAGCTGATCCACTGCCTCGCAGGCCTCCATGGTCATCAGCGCCTCATGATCTGCTCTTTTATATTCAATCCCAAGACTGTCCAGAAAATCGTACACTGCGATTTCCTTCTCCAGACGGCCCTCGGTATTCTCCGGTCTTCCTGTATAGATCGTTTTGTCAATTCTTGGTTCTTCCATGGTGTCTCCTCCGTTATTTTTACATTCTCATATGTGCAAGTCTTAGTCGCAGCATATTACGCTTTGCTGTTTCACCCGTAACCTGCCGATTTGTTTAATCATAGCACACCTGTAGCAAATAAGATACTCCGGAGTTCCGTCTGACTATTGACGATATCAGCCTCGGATGCTATACTCTCAGGCAGAAAGGGAATGAAGTTCTCCCCCGATTTTTATCGAAACCGCCAATGAGCTGATGACTTCTGTGCAATGCACGGGGTTACCAGCTTTTTTTGATGGATTTTTAAGATCCGGGAGATTGAAAGGAGTTACTATGACAAAAGAAACTATCCAAAAAGAACATCGGATCCTACAGCTGAAATATGCTGTCCTTGCAGTGGTCGTGGGAATCTGCGTCGGGATCGTAGATACCATCTTCGGCCGGGGCCTGCTGGCGATCTCTGATCTTCGCACCGCACACTGGCGATATCTGCTGCCCTTCCTGCCTCTGGCCGGACTTCTTATTGTGTGGATGTATCATCATTTCAGCACCTTAAGCTTAAAGGGCATGTCCCTGATCTTCGAAACCGGGCAGAAAAAAAGAGACCAGATTCCTCTGGCCCTTGTCCCTCTGGTAATGATCGGCACCTGGATCACTCATCTCTTCGGAGGAAGTGCCGGTCGTGAAGGTGTTGCCGTGCAGATCGGTGCTACACTCTCTCACGAGGCAGGACGCAGGCTGCATATCCGGGAAAATAAGCCTGTCATGCTGATCACCGGTATGGCTGCCGGTTTTGGCGGTCTGTTCCAGACGCCGTTAGCCGCTGTATTTTTTGCCATGGAGGTGATCGTTGCCGGATATCTTGAGTACGATGCGCTGCTGCCGGCACTTATTGCCGCATATACAGCCTCCTTCACCTCTCATTTCCTGGGACTGGAAAAATTTGCTGTGGATATCCAGGACACCTGGACTGTGACCGATCTCCGAAGCATGATCTCTCTCATTGCTCTCGGACTTGCCTTTGGTCTTGCCGGACGATGCTTTTCCGTACTTCTTCAGAAAGCAAAGAAATTATTCGGGAAAAAAATTTCAAATCCGCTGATCCGCATCGGTGTCATGGCCATTCCACTGGCAGCTCTGCTGTTTGTGAGCTATGGCGGACGCTACACAGGTCTTGGAACCAATCTCATCTCCGCTTCCTTTGCCGGAGAAACGATCTACGGATATGACTGGATTCTGAAGCTTCTGTTTACTGTATTTACACTTGCCATCGGTTTTCAAGGCGGCGAAGTGACACCACTGTTCTCCATCGGCGCTTCCCTTGGAGTCGTCCTAGGTTCCATCCTCGGGATCCCTCCCATTATCTGCGGGGCACTTGGCTACGCCGCAGTATTCGGCAGCGCCACCAACACCCTCATCGCCCCGATCCTCATCGGCCTGGAAGTCTTCGGCACCCGAAACACCATCCCCCTTATCCTGGTATGCATCCTCGCTTATCTGGTCAATGGAAATCACTCCATTTATGGAGCACAGCAGAAGGCACTTTGCAGGTTTAAGGAGTAGATATGTACATATTTTTTATTCGGTCATGACTGACTCGGTTGTGGCCGAATAAAAAGCGGTACTTTTTTAGATTTTTTCTTGCATACGAGAGCAACTGCCAATGCAATAAACATTAATATTGTTATAACTCTTTCGAAAATGCTCAATATCAGATTCGCCATATGATTCCTTTCTTCAGCTATTAATGGATTCTATCTCCGAATCATCATATATTTTCTTTAACTCTTTTCTCATTTCCTTATTGATACTTATATATTTTGAATCATTATCAGCCCATTTTACTTTCAGGATATCGTGTTTGCGTATATATAATACAGGCAGCCGGCTTCTGTGCTTATCCATAAAGATTCCCCCGCTTTCATAAAAAGTTTCCTGCAGGTAATCATTTATTTCATCTACCTGGATTACAAATGTAAAACGAATATCTTTCTTTTTTTCTTCTCTGGTCATCTCATTGATCCAGAACTCTGCAAATTTATCATTTAACAACAAAACATCATTTCTATCCATATCTGTAATATCTATAAGCGCCCAGATATTCACCTGATTATTTCTATTTTTCTTAAAAAAACTTACTTTTCCTTTTTCGTCCAGTTCATATTCTGACTTTTTTTGGTACTGGTTATGTAAAAGCCCTTTTCCAAATACAACGTTTCGTTCTTCGACCTCTTCTGGAAAAGTTATTTTGATATCTATTAACCTCTCATATTTGTAACAGATAAAACTGAATGGCATCCAGATTCCTTTTTTATTCTCTATATACATGTAGCTTCTTGCATGAATCCTAGCACTATGCCTCAAAAATTCAACATACCCCGCTGTCATTAAAATATACAGTGATAATAACGCTTTTTCAATCGCAGCATTCCCACTGCTATTCGTCCAACATTTCCAACAGGAATATACTGCTGCTAAAAAAACATCTGTCAAAAGCAACATTTGAAACAGAAAACACCCTCTGATTCCGGAAAGCCATTTTCGATTTTTTCTCATCATCCCATAAACATATAGAGGATTTTCATCTACACTTTCCGAAGAAATATCCTGATCCGCTCTTCCGCCAAATCTGAATACCCATCCAGTCAATGCCATATATCCCAAACCGGCTACTGCAAATGTGAATCTATCATCTTCAAAAATCCAACGATATGACAAAAATAAAATACAAAATAACAAAATTTTTTCAGGTATATTATTTTTTCTTTTTCGGTTTATTATGATCCCCCCCTAGTCGTCAAATACATACAAATTGTATTGGTGAGAATCCCATTCTCACCAATACATTTCCCATATATTTTTACATACAAAACTTATACATAAACCCAATATAACTTTCCTAAATACTTATAACACTTCATATACCGCGTTCCTTTTCCCGGAGTATACTCACATCCCCCGCCAATAACTCTCCCATACTTTCGTATTGCAATATTAGAATTAACCTTCCTATTACTCCAATAATCTCTAGAATAAGCATTTATTCGCGTTACTGTTAATTGCCTCATTTTTTCATTTTTTTCTTCATTAACTGCCCTTCGTAGCGGTAATGCCTCTGCGAATGAAAGGTTCATATTTGAAATTCTTCGATTTGCGTCATGGTAATCTTTTCTCATATATTTCAAATATCCTTTTTGATTTTGCTTTGGTCCTATATTATCTACAGCACTCCAAAATAATGATATTCCCGCACTTACCGCACCATTTATAACCGCACTTGTAAAATCTCTATTTTCATAATAATCACTTACAAACGAAGTAACACCACTTACAACTGCACCTGTTGTCGAACCACCAATTCCCAAAAATCCCATAGCGGTTCCAAGTCCTGCGGAAGCGGCAGTGATCCAGTTTATCTCTGACAGATTTTTCCCCAGCTGCTATACTTGTATTCTACTACAGTCTCTCCGGCGTCGTCAATCAGTGCAATGACATCATTCTGCAATAGTAAATTTTCCCTCCGACAGCTTTCCAATCTCCCACGTTCATGCTATACTAAACCTATCTCTGTCTGCCCGTTTCAGTCATGGGGCAGACTTATTTTTTTCAGGAAAGGATTTATTTATGAAGCGTATCAAAAATATCGATCTGCTCCGTGCGGGGGCGATCCTCTACATTATGCTGTATCACTGCTACGTTCTGTCCGGGCAGCCATGGCAGTCGCATACAGCCATCCACACACTTCTGACTCTTGGAGGTGAAGTAGGAGTTACACTGTTTTTCCTGTTAAGCGGATATGGGATTTATCTTTCCCTTTCTTCTTCGGAGGCGCGAGGCTGTCTCCCCGGCTGGCGGGCTTTTATGAAAAAGCGCTGTATCCGCATTATGCCCCAGTATTATGTATGTATCACGGTCCTTCTGATCTTTATGTCCACGCAGATGTTCAGCAATGAGGGACTTCGGCATATCCTGGCGTATTATACTTTTACGGAGAACTTTTCCCCGGTGACTCATGGTTCCATCAATGGTGCGCTGTGGACGATGGGCGTGATCTTTCAGTTTTATCTGATCGCCCCGTTCCTTTATAAAGCAGTCCGGAAAAACTGGCTCGTAGCTTCTGTTGTGTCCATTGTTTTCACTGTTATCTGCCGGTTCGCCGTTGTCCGCTATCTCCACAATTCCGGGATTTCGGATAACTCTGTATATTTTGTATACGAGCGTCAGGTATTCTCTGCGCTGGATAATTTCGTGCTGGGAATGGCTGCTGCCGCTTTCTGGAAACAGACCGGAGATCGTATGCAGGATTACCGGCTGAAGCTTGGACTTCCGGTTTCTATTGCAAGCACCGCACTGATCCTGGTATGGATCTTTTATTATCACAGTCACGGGCTTTATGGCACCGCTCCCTCCGGTTATCCGGCACATTCCATCCTGGCGGTCCTGTTCAGTATACTGCTTGTGGGATTCTCCCTCCTGCCGGAAATGGATTTCAGGTTTCTGCGTCCGCTGTACTTCGTAGCCCGGAACCAGTACGGGATCTATCTGTGGCATATGCCCATCATCATGATCCTGCAGGCCAATGCGCCATGGTTCAACACCATGAGCCAGCAGCGCTTCTGGCTGTTTTTGCCATGTATGGTGGTCATCACCTGCGTATTCGGCTATTTTGCGACCCGCTTTATCGATCATCCCGCTTCTGCAAAAAAGAAAGGATAACTTCTCATGAAAGACAGAACCGCCGTTAACCACAATATCCGCAAACATTTTAACGAACTGATCTACAACACAGCCCGTTACACAGAGATCGCGTTATCCATCGTGATCATTATCGTGATCGCACTGTCCGGACTGCGTCTGATCCTTACAACTGCCGGTACCTCCATCATGGATATGGACACCAGCTTTTTTACCAGTTTCCTGTCACAGGCACTGTCCCTTGTAGTCGGTGTGGAGTTTGTAAAAATGCTCTGCCGCCATTCCGCCCAGACTGTTGTGGAGGTCCTGCTTTTTGCAACAGCAAGGCAGATGGTCGTGGAACATCTCGATCCTGTACAGACACTGATCGGGATCATCGGTATCGCCATTCTTTTTGCCGTCCGGAAATATCTGATGACGGACAGTGATGATATGACCCCGCATCAGAAGAGCGCTTCAGAAGAATCCTCAAAAAAATCTTTCTCTTCTGAGTGCAAATGAGCATAATTTCAGAAAAGCTCCAACTGTATCCCGATATTGATACAGTTGGAGCTTTTCTTATAAATTGCATTGATATAAACCCTATACGATACTATTGTCCACGTCGGACCAGCTGCATGCCCACAGCAGCTATCTCCAGATAATATACCCTGCATAGACTAGGTACATACACACCATGGAAATTCCCTCTTTCCGGCTGATCCTCTGCTTTGTGGCCGCATAGATCCACACGATCAGCGAGAACACGATAAGTATGACAATATCAATAATATTTTCCCGGATCAGTGCCACCGGATTGATGGCAGATGCAACTCCGAGAACCATCAGGATATTAAAAATATTGGAGCCTACCGCATTTCCCACAGCCATATCCACTTCGTTCTTTCTGGCTGCAACCACGGAAGTCACCAGCTCCGGAAGGGAAGTTCCAATAGAAACAATGGTCAGTCCCACCAGTGTCTGGCTCATTCCAAGATCAATGGCAATGCGGCTGGCAGCATCCACCGTAAGATCTCCGCCAAAGGCAATGGCAAGTGCGCCTCCCACAATAAAGAGGATGCTCTTCGGCCAGGAAAGGATGCCGATTTCTTCTTCCAGCTCTTCCATTCCTTCCATGTCCACATTTTTTCCTGCTGCCCTGGCCTTCATGGCACTTTGGATCATTACCACAATATAGCCTGCAAAAAATCCAAGCAGGATCATTCCATCCAGATGACCAAGTCTCATTCCGATCGTATCTCCTGCTGCCAGGATCCCCAGCCCCAGAAGAAGGAGCGCACAGATCATGGAAAACGGAATATCCCTCCGGATGGTCTCCTTCTGTACCAGGATCGGTGTCAGGATGGAACAGACTCCAACAACCACCATCAGGTTAAAAATATTGGATCCTACCACATTGCTGACCGCAAGCTCATTGTTATTGACCAGTGACGCTGTAACGCTGACTGCAGTTTCCGGCAATGATGTTCCCATTGCCACAATAGTAAGGCCGATGATGATCGGCGGCACCTTCAGCCTTTTTGCGATACTGGAGCTTCCTTCTACAAAGAAATCCGCACCCTTCATCAGGAACACAAAGCCGATCACAAGAAAAACTAACACAAGGATCAGCGGTGAACTGTTTACCAGATTTTCCATTTTTCTTCTCACTTTCTTTTTTTATTTCCCATAACCCGGAGATTCATTGTCGCCCGCCCTGCTGAAAAAATTCTTTCCGGCATTCTTTTGTTACATAAAAAAGACCCATGTATGCCCTGCTGCAATAAGATATAACAAAGCATACATGAGTCTCATTCTTTAAGATTTGCCAGGTTTTTCAGAAAAAACCGGGTCTGTTGACAAATCACACTTACGTGCGAACTACTCCCTCATGGAATTAAAATTTTCAATTTTTTTCAATTTAACAGAATTGTTTTTAAAAGTCAACCCCTGGCCGGTGACTTTTCTTTACCGAAAGCACATATTTTATGTATCTTTATTATTTTCTGCTTTCAGAAACAATCCCCTTCAGAATCTGTAAGACTCCGTCTTCACTGTATGACGGACATACTTCCCTGGCTGCTGCCTGCACTTCCGCTCTGGCATTGGCTACCGCATAGCTCCTTCCCGCTTTCTGGAGCATGGCAATATCGTTGAGGTTATCTCCGAATGTACAGGTTTCCTCCGGGGAAATTCCTAACTGTTGCTGGATAAATTCGACAGCTGTACTTTTTTCGCCTTCCGGCGGTGTACTGTCCATCCATTCTTTTCCGGCAGCCGCCAGCGTTACCTTATCCCTCCATGCCGGTGTAAAATACGGGGCACAAAGCTCCTCGCACCGTTCCGGGTGATAGACAGAGAATTTCAGCACCTGTTTTCCCTGAAGAGAAGAAAGATCATCCACTTTTCTCATATCATAACCATAGGAATCCCGCAGCCACAGGAACATCCTTCCATTCTCATTCTCCGCATAGCAGCACTCCGGTGTGGCAATAAAGCAGTCACATTCCGGCATTTTTTCTTTCACCATATGATGCATGCGTTTCCAAACCTCATCCGGAAGTGTATGTACCTTCAGGATCTTATCATTCTTCCGGATCACCGTACCGCCATCTGACACAAAATACACCAGATCCTTCACCGGCTCAAACAGCTTCCTCTCACTGTCATACTGCCGCCCGGAACACACCACAAAGGTGATTCCCAGCTCAGTCAGCTTCCGGATCACTGTCATATATTCCGGATTGATAGTCATGGTCCCGTCTTTTACAAGAGTTCCGTCTACGTCTGTTGCGATCAGTTTTATCATGTTGTTTTTACTCCTCTCCCATCTGAAATACCAATATCCTCTCTCTCTGATTTTTCCCTTCAAAAAGATCCTGGCAGTCGATCTCGTCCAGGAATTCCAGTTCCTCTACGGTCATCAGATATGAAATATATTCGTCAGATGGATAATAGAAAAACAGTAGCATTTCTCTTGTTTTTTCGTACCAGGATTCCCGGATGCGGCCGATGACGCTTCTCAGTATTTCCACAGAAAACGGATTAAAAAAATAAAATCTGTCTGCGGATTCCGGTACCTGAAAAAGAGCTGCATTCTCCAGTATAAATGATGTTTTTGTCCCGGAAACAGCCCGCTGCCTGTTTTCTTCTGCGGCTTTTGTCATACGTTCATCGTACTCCACGCCTGTGGTCCGGCATCTGACCTGCCACGCCAGAAAAAAATCCACTCTGCCTTTTCCACATCCGTAGTCGATCAGATGATTCTTTTTCCCCAGATATCCACAATAAGCCAGCCGTTCCAACACCCCGTACGGCGTTGGCTCGTATGGATAACAGTACTGATCCGATCTGGAATCGTCACGACCGGTGGTTTTGATCTTCAGCAGCTTATCATATTTTACTTCATTTTGATCCATGCTTCTGTTAATCTCCGTTCGCTACATCGGGCAGCTTCGTTTTTCCTCTTTATCCATATCTCCATGGACATACCTGGCATTGAACTCCATATTGATCTCACGGATCTCTTTCTTTCCGTCAATATAATCCTGATACATATCCGCAAGTCTCGCCATACAGCCATCACAGTTCGCGGAAATATTTCCAAGAGATTCCTCCACGATCTGTTTACGTTCTTCTTTTGTTGTATCTTTGATCAGATATCCTGGCATTGTTTTTTCCTCCTGATAGGTTCACCTCTATTTCAGGTGTTTTGTACTTTCATTGTTGTTTACTTTTTCCTGTGAAAAAAGCTGCTTGTATCAGACAAACAGCTTTACAAAAATTTTTCTTTTCTGTTTTTTTATTCTACTCTGGCCCACTACCAGTGTCAATACAATTTTTCGCCTGTTTCCGAAACACAAAATAAAAGCCTCCGGAACAATTCCAGAGGCTTCATACGTGCGTTAGAGGATTCGAACCCCCGACCTTTTGGTCCGTAGCCAAACGCTCTATCCAGCTGAGCTAAACGCACATCTTTGTTGCTTTTCCTTTGTGATATTTCGTATCACCGCTGCAACAATATGTATGATACTCTAAGACCTATAAAATGTCAAGGGTTTTTTGAAACTTTTTTTGATTTTTTTTAAAAATATTTTTTATTGCTATTTTTGATGCAAAAGCAACAGTTTTCTAGTTTCTTCTGAGTGCCTCGATAGGACTGAGTTTGGCTGCTTTTCTTGCCGGATAGATTCCGAAGAATACACCTACTGCACAGGAGAATAATGTTGCCGCCAGGATGGTTCCCAGACTGATCCCTGGTGTGATGGTGGTTCCCATACTGTTTCCGATCACCGCACAGATCACATGACCCCCTGCGATGCCAAGCACAATGCCGATCAGGCCACCCATGATGGTCAGGATCGCTGCCTCAGCAAGGAACTGAAGCATAATGGAAGAAGTCTTTGCCCCAAGGGATTTACGGATGCCGATCTCCCTAGTACGCTCTGTGACGGACACCAGCATGATATTCATAACACCAATACCGCCTACCAAAAGGGAAATTCCCGCAACAAAAGAAATAAATGCGGTGACCATTCCAAGCATCTGGTTCATGGATTTCATGATATCCTGGAAGCTCTGTACCTGGAAATAATCGTCTCCGGCACACTGATGGCGTCTCTCCAGAAGATTTACGATCTTATCTGCCACCACCTGGGAATCCAGATTTTTATCTGCCTGGACTGTGATCTGATAAAACTCACCGGTACTTCCTGTAAAGTCATCCATGGCCGTATAAGGCACGTTAATGGACACAGGCATGCCATCATAGGTATAGCTAACAAAAGTGCCGTTCTCCTTCTGTGCGGTAACTCCGCAGATGCGGAACGTTTTGGTCAGATCATAGCAGGTGACATCCAGAGTCATTCCCACTACATCGTCCGTTCCAAAAAGCCGCTTCGCATCAGCATCGGAGATTACGCAGACATTTTTTCCCTCTTCCACCTCTTTCTGCCCGAAATAGCTTCCGTACTTCATAGAAGCATTGTCCACCAGCTTGGCATCCTGGGCCTCCCCGGTCACAGTCAGATTAAAATCACCTTTTCCGGTTACAGTCTCACCGATATAGGAATCTGAAACATTGACACCTTCCACGCCATCCAGTTCCCGGACTGCATCAATATCCTCCGGCTGGATCCAGACATTATCTGCAGTGGCATCATCGCTGCAGTAAACCGCGATCTGACCGCCGCCGATATCATTGATCTCACTGTTCATCTGATTCTTGGTTCCCTCACCAATGGAAACAATGGCGATCACCGACGCGATACCGATGATGATACCCAGCATGGTAAGAAACGATCTTCCCTTATTGGCCATAATATTGTGGATCGCCATTTTGATATATTCATAAATATTACTCATTGGCAGTCTCCCCTGTCTCTGCTGCACTGTCAACATCCGCTGGCGCTGCCTCTGCGGTCATTCCCTCTTCCAGGGAACCCAGATCCTCGATGACCTCGTCTCCTGCCCTGATTCCATCTGTAATTTCAACAAAATCCTCGGAGCTGATTCCCGTTGTGATATCCTGTTTTGTGATCACACCATCTTTCAGCACATAGCAGAAAGAACCATCTTTACCGATATTTACCACACCTGCCGGAAGCGTAACTACATCTTCAGCCTTTTCCGCATAGATCTTCACCTTTGCGTCAACACCGAGGAAAATATCTTTATCAGGTTTGTCAATGCTGACGGTAGCTGCGATCAGAGTAGAACCTTTCTCATTGGTTGTCGCAATGTGGCTGATCTTTGTCACTTTACCGGTATATTTCTTATCACCAATGGTGATATCCGCAGTCTGGTCTTCTTTTACCTTTGCATAATCATACTTGGATACATTGATATCCACGCTGACTTTATCTGTATTCTGCAGGGTAAAAAGTTCCATTCCCTGTGTCACTGCCGCGCCCTGCTGCACTGCAGACTTGGAAATAACGCCATTAAAATCTGCCGTGATGCCTTTTTTTCCATCTGCAACAAGTTCTTTTGCGGATTTGGCATCCAGTTCTGTAAGATTATTGCTGACACGCAGCTTCTCTTTTTCCTCCTTTGTAAGGCTGGTGGAATCTGCCTCTGCAATGGATTTCTGTGTCGCAAGATCAGACTGAAGATCTGCCAGATCAGAACTTGCCTGCTCAATGGCATTCTCAATTCCTGAAGTATCCACAGATGAACCTGTGGAAGCAGCGGATACACTTCCCTGGTCTGTCAGATCCTGTCCATCGTCCTGTGTTCCGTCTGTAACAAAATCTTCCCTTCCTGCACTGCTGTAATCCGAATATTCCGGCATTTTCGGCTGAGCCGCCTTTTTATCCTCGTAAGCTTCTTTCGCCACCTGACAGTCGATCTCAGCCTGGCTTCTTGTACTCTCCGCTTCATCCAGTGCCTGAGCGTTCTCATCACTCTGGTCTGCCTGCCACTGGGCAAAAGCCATCTGGTAATTATTATCCGCCTGGTTATACTCGCTCTGCGCCTTAATATAGGTAGCATTCAGCTCGCCCAGTTCTTTCTGATACTGGGGAAGCGTTTCATTCTGATATGTAGTAAGCGCTGCCGCATATGCTCTCTGGATTTCTGCCTCCTGGGCTGCCTGAGCATCGGCTTTTGCCTGGGTTTCCGCCTGAGCCTGGGCCTGTGCGTCTGCTGCTGCCTGCGCCTGTACAGATGCCAGCTGAGATTTCAGTGATGCCAGATAGTTCTGCTTATCTTTCACCTGCTGCTCCAGACTGGAAACTTTTGATTTGGCGTCATTCTGTTTCTGCTGTGCCTCATCGGATTTATTGATGGAATTTTTGTAATCATACTCTCCGGATTTCACATTCAGTTCTGCCTTCTGATTATCTCTCTCCAGATCTTTCAACTCAAATTCCACAAGTTTTGTGCCCTTTGAGACAGAATCACCTTCTGCAAAAGATACGTTTTTTATCTGCGCGTTTACCGGTGAATAAAAAGTTTTCTGTTCATCACTGACCACCGTTCCGGTTGCGTCCACGATTTCTTCCACATCTCCGGTTTCCGCCTTTGTAACTGAAACCTGAGGAATCTGTGTCTCACCGCGGCTTCCTCCCGCTACTGCATAAATACCGCCTGCCACAACAGCCACTGCTGCCACACCGATCACAATCTTTTTCCCTTTTTTCATTCTTAAGCCTCCTCGACAAATTCCTCATTGATCGTATCTGATTCAATTTTTCCATCCATGATCCGGACCACACGTCTGGCCTGAGCCGCGATCCCATTATCATGAGTGATCAGGATCAAGGTTTCTCCTGATCTGTGCATTCCCTTCAGGATTTCCATAATTTCCCTGCTGGATGCAGAGTCCAGATTTCCCGTTGGTTCATCTGCCAGGATCACCGGCGGCCTGGCTGCGATAGCTCTGGCAATAGCCACACGCTGCTGCTGTCCCCCTGACATTTCGTTTGGCTTATGGTCCATACGTTTCTCAAGTCCGACTTTTTTAAGAGATTCCACAGCAAGCTTTCTTCTTGTTTTCCGGTCGATCCCACGATAGATCAGAGGAAGCTCCACGTTTTCCAGCGCCGTAAGATTTGCGATCAGATTAAAGCCCTGAAAGATAAAACCAATCTCCTTATTTCGTACCACCGAGAGATCATTATCCTTCATTGTGGATACATCTGTTCCATTCAGATAATATTTCCCGGAGGTGGGGACATCCAGACAGCCCAGCATGTTCATAAAGGTGGATTTTCCGGAACCGGACTGTCCGATAATAGCCACAAATTCACCCTTATGGATCTCCAGGTCCACATGATCCAGCGCCCGCACCTCATTTTCTCCGGGATTGTAAACCTTGCACAGATCTACTACCCGTACCAATGCATCTTCCATAATAAAATTACTCCTTGTAAAATAAATCAGTCCGAGGCAAGCCTCTCCTCTGCTTATTGCTTTTCGCCATTGAAACAGAGAGCTTCCCTGATCAGGTTAAAAATACAGAGCGAAGTCTGCAGGGGATACTGCTGTTTCTCGTCGGAACGCTCCAAGCCAAAACAGCAGCAGGCAGACTGCTCTGTCATTTCCGGGAAAACCCCGCTCATTGATCTGTAACGAAAAGATCACCTGAATGTCTTCAGAACTGACACACATTTATACATCTGTTTATGCATCAAGTAAAAACGCCTTATATGCCTTGTATGCCTCATATACATCTGCCTTGCTGGTAACCTCCCACGGAGCATGCATACTCAGCACTGCCACGCCACTGTCGATAACCTCCATTCCGTAAAGTGCCGCAATATAAGCGATGGTTCCGCCTCCGCCAAAATCAACCTTTCCAAGCTCTGCTGTCTGGAAAGCAACATTGTGATCATCAAAAATCCTGCGAACTCTTGCAACGTACTCTGCATTGGCATCGTTGGAACCGGATTTTCCTCTTGCTCCGGTGAACTTGTTAAGAACGATACCGCGTCCAAGATATGCTGCATTCTTTTTCTCAAAAGCCTCACCATAGGCCGGATCATAGCCGGCACTTACATCGGAAGAAAGCATGCTGGAATTACGGAGAGCTCTTCTTAATGCAAGCTCGGAATAGCAGCCCATTCCGTCCAGAAGCTCTGCCACACTGTTCTCAAAAAATCTGGACTGCATGCCTGTGGCACCAACGCTTCCGATCTCTTCCTTATCTACAAGGAGACAGCAGCCGGTACGCTTCGGTGTCTCCTCCATCTCCAGCATTGCCGCAAGGGATGTGTAAGCGCATACACGATCATCCTGTCCATATGCTGCGATCATGCTGCGGTCAAGTCCACAGTCTCTTGCCTTTCCTGCCGGAACGATCTCCAGCTCTGCTGAAAGAAAGTCCTCTTCCTCAATACCATACTTCTCATTTAAAATCTTCAGCACATTCTGTTTTACCGCATCCTTTTTGGAATCATCCGGAAGCTCTGCAAGAGGTCTGCTGCCGATCAGGATATCCAGCATCTCACCCTCAATAACCTCTGCTGCCTTTTTCTGGAGCTGTTTTCCGGAAAGATGGATCAGAAGATCTGTGATGTAAAGTACCGGATCTTCCGCATCCTCACCAATGCTGATCTCCACAATGCTTCCGTCCTTCTTTGCAACAACACCATGCATGGCAAGAGGCAGTGTCACCCACTGGTATTTCTTTACACCACCATAATAATGGGTATCCAGATAAGCCAGATCCGTATCCTCATACAGAGGATTCTGCTTGACATCCAGTCGCGGAGAATCGATATGTGCACAGAGAATGCTCATACCTCCGGAAAGCTCTTCCGTTCCTACATGAAACAGAGCAACGATCTTCTTCATCCCTACCGCATAAACCTTGTCACCTGCCTTGATCTTCTCGCCTTTTTCAAGCTTCGACTCAAGAGATTCATATCCGGCAGCCTTTGCTTCCTTCACGATTTCTGCAACACATTCCCGTTCCGTTTTTCCTTTATCCAAAAATTCTCTGTAAGCCTTCGCAAGCTTCTCCATTTCTGTTTCTTCTGCTTCCTTATAAGAAAGCCACGCATTTCTTCTTTCCATTTTAGTGGTCCACCTTTCTTTATAGCTTCCGGCAGCTGCCGTTTCTCATCATATTATCTGCAATCTGTCTACTATTATAGGTCAAACATTTACGAATTTCCACCGCAATTCCCATTCTTTACAAAATCTTTATGATTCGTTATAGTAGTTCTTAAGAATTGGCCCTGTATCCAAAATTTTCAGGTATCTCACACACGGAAAGCTTTCTGTTTCACCGTAGACTTTACCTGTATGCTCCAACAGGGCAAAGGAGGAAACAACATGCAAGCATCTGCTCAGCTAAAAGAGCTTCTTCACAGCATCAACCGCAAAAGCTATCCTGCATACAAGTCTCTGCGGGGCGCATACCAGTTTGACCGTTATATTTTGTCCATTGACCACGTGCAGGGGGATCCTTTTGCCTCTCCCTCTCACATCAGTGTGAAGCTTTCCCACCGAGACACCGGATTTCCGGCAGAATATTATAAGGATTCCTTGACCCGCATCACACTGGGAGACTTTCTGAACCGCCAGTTTGAACAGCAGGTAAACCGTTATACCTTCCGTGCAAAAGGCTCCGGAAAAAGCGGCCTGATCTCAGTAAGCCACTGTGGTCAGGAGGTTCTTGCACGTACCGCCTGTGAAATAACGGAAAAAGGCATCACTGCCCGTTTTTTCATCGGTTTCCCGGCCAATGGCAGAACCATCAACTCTCCCGAACTGGAAAAAATCCTCTTCGATTTTCTTCCGGTCTGTATTCACAAGGCATTTTTTTACCGGAATCTTGACCCGGAAGCGCTGAGAAAAGCCATCTGCCTTGCCGAAGATCAGGCATTTATCCGTCAGGAGCTGAAAAAACGTTCTCTGGCTGCCTTTGTCAGTGACGGCGCTATCCTCCCCAGGGAAAGCGGCATCTCTTCACGCCCGATGAAAAATTCTGTTCCTTTTGTTTCTCCGGAAAGCCTGAGGGTTTCCATGGATCTGCCCCACAGAGGAACCATCACAGGCATGGGCATTCCCTGCGGCATCACCTTGATCGTAGGTGGCGGTTACCATGGCAAATCCACCTTACTTAACGCACTGGAGCTGGGAATTTACGATCACATTTCCGGTGATGGCCGGGAGTATGTCATTACCGATCCTTCTGCTCAGAAGCTTCGCTCTGAGGACGGCCGTTTTATCAAAGATGTGGACATTTCTCTTTTTATCAACGATCTTCCAAATAAAAAAGACACCCTCTGCTTTTCTACAGAGGATGCCAGCGGCAGCACTTCACAGGCTGCCGGTATCGTGGAAAGTATGGAGGCCGGAAGTAAAGTCTTTCTCCTTGACGAGGATACCTCTGCCACCAACTTTATGGTCCGTGATTCCTTCATGCAGCGGGTGATCTGCCGGGAAAAGGAGCCCATCACTCCATTTCTGGAACGTGCCCGGGATCTCTATGAAAAGGCAGGGATCTCCACTATCCTGGTTGCCGGAAGCTCCGGAGCTTTTTTCCATATTGCGGATACTGTGATCCAGATGGATAATTATCATCCGGTGGACATCACAGCAGTCACCAAAAAGCTCTGTCAGGAATATCCTCTCTCAGACATTGAGGCCCCTGCATTCCGCCTTCCGGGAAGCCATCGCATCATGACCAAGGCCAAAGTGACTCCATCCCGCCACAGCCGTCCCGGACAGCCGGAAAGACTGAAAACCAAGGTTCACGGCAAAGATGGCTTTTCTCTTGGAAAAACCGAAGTGGATCTCCGCTATGTGGAGCAGCTGATCGACTCCGAGCAAACTGCATCCTTGGCGTTGCTTCTGAAATATGCCTGCGAACATCTCATTGACGGAAAACGTACTCTGCCGGAGATCATCACTTATCTGGATACTCAGCTGAAAAGGCAGGGATTGTCCTTCTTCTCGGAAGGCTCTTATATTCCATGCGGTTATGCCATGCCCAGGATCCAGGAAATATATTCCTGCTTTAACCGCTATCGCAGGCCGTAGCTGTGCCTGAAGCTGTATATCCAATAAATCTCAGACAACAAAAAAACGCTGCCGATACACATTGGAAATCTTTATCTCCTCTGTCATTCGGCAGTTTTTTTCTGCAATGCAAAACCACCGTCCTGTCGGCTCTGTCTTGCCAATGGAACGGTGGTTTATCTTCATACATATTTTAGGGAAAGGAAAGAGTTTTTCTTAAGAGCTTCTGTTCTCTTAAGATGTTTATATCATACAGGATAAATGTGAGAGAAATTTGTACAATTTCTAATAAATTTATAAAATTTATTAAGAAACTACAAAAAACCTTGATTTTAAGTCATTCTTACGAAAGCAATCAGCGTTTTACCCCAATTATTACCCCAATCCGCTCATTTTATTCTAAAAAAGGAGCAGCAGTCATAAAACTGCCACCCCGATAAATCCATTCTCTATCTGCTGCATTTCCTGTTGCTTTGTGTTCGGAAGAACATGAGCATATAAGTCCGCAGTCATGGCCAGGCTGCTATGTCCTAAGATTTTCTGTAGCGTCTGCATGTTTCCGCCCTCTTCTATGTACCGTGTTGCGAAGGTATCTCTGAAAGCATGGTGCGTAAACCTCTCGATTTCTATATCCTGCTGCCGGAGCCGCTTTAAAACGTTATCTATAGCAGATGATACCGTGGATGATGCTATTGCCTTAGCTCCATTACTCCCGATAAAGATATTACTATCCATCTTTCTCGCATGGATTTCCCCGTAAACCATGGACATTTTGGTTTTCTGCATCTGCAAGATTTTTTTTATTGTGTCATTCATAGGAATATCGCGATTACTGGTATCTGATTTTGGCAAAGTCTCCTCAATACCGCCGCCCTCTTTCCAGCTCACGGTCTTGTTTACCCGGATCACATTGTTGATATAATCTATATCCTGCCACTTTAAAGCCGTGATCTCATTAAGTCTCATTCCCGTACACAAGGAAAAACAGAAAAACTCATATAACCATTCCGTCTTGGCTTCTTGCATAAACGCCTGCTGCTCTTCTCTGGTTAATGCTCTGTGAATAGTCTCACTCGCTTTCGGCCGGTCATCCTTCCTTAATGGTTTCACACTGGCAGCAGGATTCTTCATAAGGATTTCATCATCAACAGCCGCGTTCAACACCGTTTTCAGCAGCACTATAACACCATTAGTCATGGATGCACTCAGCTTCTTTGATAAATCCTGCTGCAATTTCACCACTGCACGCTTTTCTATTTTCTGAACCTTAATTTTTCCCAGTACTGGTCTGATATGGTTATTGTACTTCGACCGGTTTATTTTAATGCTGCTGTCCTTGATTGTTCCTCTCCGGGACTTCTCCCATTCATCAAAATATGCGTCCAGTGTTATATTTTTGTTGGAATTATACAGACCTGCCTTAATTTCCTCACGGATCCTGAGCTCATTCTCCGCACATTCCTTTGTGCTACGACCATAGGCACTGTATCTCTTGCCCTCCACGGTAAAACGCTTTTCGAATAAACCATTTTCTTTTTTTCGCATTCCTGATGGTATTCTTGCCATTATATCACCTGTCTTTCTATTGGCAATAGGGCAGCAGTCCGCCGCCCCTGATTGTCTTATTTAATTCCCAGAAAGCTACAAACAAATCTGAAAATTGTATATGTTTGGTCATGATCTGCTTTCTCTAACAGCTCTATGAGTTTCTTTTTATAGTCCATATTAATATCCTCTATTTTTTATTACTCTGGCAATGAATCTATAGAAGAATTCAAGCAGGCTATCATCATTTACCTTCTGTAATATCTCAATAGTTTCTTTCTTGTAATCCATATTAGTACCCCCACTGCTTCTTAAATGAGACAATTACGTTATACAAAAATTTCAGAAATTTCTCGCTCTGGATTTCATTCAAGAGATTTCCAATTTCTTTTTTATAATCCATGCTATACCTCCGTACCACTATCCTATCAGCGTTTTCATGAATACATAGATTGACCTTAGCCAATAAATGTTATCTATCTTCTCCAGCATCTCAATTATCTGCTTTTTGTAGTCCATGTTATGCCTCCGCCACTTTTGCATTGTCCTTTATTCGCTTTACCATCAAATAATTTGCAAGGTTATGTACCCTCTTGAGGTCTTCCGGATCATTCATCATTAAAGCATCTGTAATCAGCCAGAAACGCTCCTGATCTTCCTCTGATAATTCCATAAATGCTTCATTGCCGGAACAAGCTATCCGAAAGAGTTCTGCCAGCTCATAGGTATGCTGTAATGATCTTCTATCTTTGTTAGCCTGGACAACGTCCATAATTGCCTTTCTGCAAGGAACCTGAGTTAAATTACATTTCTCCATTGTTTTCTGCCTCCTGTTCCTTTTTAATCTGCTGGTTATAACATCCTCTAACAAATCCAAAAGCTAAATCTAATAGTTCTACATCATCCATCTTTAACACCATACTAATAATATCTGACTGCCTGGACAATGCTCGAACCTGCTCACGACACATATTCCAACTTTCTTCCCACTCTTTCGCTTCTTCCTTTGCTTCCTCCAGCTGTTTCTTGAGATCTGCGATAATCTCTGTTGCAAGAGCTGTGCTTACTTCTTCTGTCTCCTGTGCCGGAACACCTGTGGCCTGCATCACTTCTGTTTCTTCTAATGTTCTTAATGTTTTTTCTTTACTCATGCTTCATTCTCCTCTCGTTCTAATTCGTGTACATAATCACATACTTTAGCAGATATAAATCCACTCAAAAAAATTACAAGAACGTCCATTACTGATATCATACTTTCGTTCCTTTCTTTTGTTGTCTGAGGGGAATGAGTATGTTATAATACGCACAGCCCCTCAATTTTGATCGTTTGTCGGGTTACTTTGCCTTTATCAGAGTTGCCGCTCTGGTAAGGGCTTTTTATTAAATTACTTCTACCTGAGACTTTCCAAAGAAACTGGCTTTGTATGTTGCCCCGTCTCCTCTGCTTCCCCAAATCAGAGAACATCCGAATAATGCTGATGCTCCATGCTGTACCTTATAACCAAGCTCTTTCCACTTAGTAAAGGTATTGGTTTCCTCTGTGATTCCTGCTGCCTGTTTCGCTGTCTCGATTCTCTTTGCGTTGATTTCCTCAGCCTTTGCAGATAACCATGCTCTGTGAAGGGATTCCCCAAAGCTGATACCTTTTGTCTTACGGTAGATCTTCCATGCTTTCAACATGATTTTGCTGAGATTGTACTTCATTATGCTTTCCTCCTTTGCTTTTCAAGGTTTCTCAGTCCTTCAAGCATCTTCCTGACTATTGATATGCCCTATTGCGATTCTCACAGGTATATGGCTTGAAGTATTGGGGGCTTTCGGCTCTCCCGGCTGTTGTCTGTTCCCTTGAACTGATTATATTATATATCTATTTACACCAATAGTCTATTGACATTTTTGCTATATTTACACCAATATATTTATGCATTTTATATATTTACATCAATAGATTTTTGTGGTATACTTCATGTATAGTGGAAAAGGTGTATCTATATTTACCCTCCCCTATTATCACTAAGAAAGCAGGTGCCAATATGCCAGAGGAAAACAAAGTAAGTAAGGCTCAACAAAAAGCTGTAAATAAATATGTGAAAAACAATTATGATCGCATTAATGTAACTTTTCCTAAAGGCCAAAAAGAAATTATCATGCAAGCAGCAGAAGCCTCCGGGGAATCCGTAAACGGCTATATCAAAAAAGCAGTTGATGAACGAATGAAACGGGAAAACATTAAGTAGAATCCTTAATTCAAAGAAATAGTATATTTATCCAGGCAGCCAGTAGAGCGGCTGTGGTTCCCTGATCCTGAGCCTTGACAGGAGGGAATGCTTATGAGCGATTATGAGATTTTTATGATCATTCTGACGACAGCCAGCTTAATTGTATCTATCCTTACATACACACATAAGAAATAGCCGCCCTGCTCTCTGGTAAAGAATAGGCGGCTACGTCTTAAACATATATCTTGCCAGGACGGGGAACCTTGACTTCCCTTACTGGCTGTCTTGATAAGTATATTATATGCCAGCTTCCGGGATTTGTCAATTTCCCGTTGCAAATCACCCATATCTCTTACTATCCCCATTTTCTTCTTATACCGCCTCGAGGTATGCCAAATCTTTCACCGCTTCAAGTCGTTTCTTACAATCCCTGTATATCTCCTGATAATGTTTCCCTCGCATAATTCCCAGATCAACCTCATGCAAAATGATATTTTCCATTAAAGACAGGTTATTAAGCTGCATCACCGTAGCTTCGTCCCTTTTATTGATTCCAGCCATTTTATTTGCCAGTCTGGAATAAGTCATATAAAGCATTTCTGCATGGCTGCTGCCCTGTCCCTTTGCATACTCAACAAGTTTCTGGATTGTATCGGTTTCTGCTTTTCGAGTAAGCTTTCCTGCTTTTCGGGTTTCAACCCACATTTGAGTAGATTTCTCACGGATAAAGTTCTCCATCTGATTAAATGCCCGGATATACTGCAATTTCCATTCGAGGGCTTCTCTCCCAGTAAACCCCATTGCTAAAAGAGAAAAACCATCACGATTCATATAAAATTTTCTATATGATTGCCCGTTACCAGATTTGTAAGAAGAAATCTTAAACATTATTTTCACAGCTGAATTTTCAGCAATGAGATTATCAATACTCTGCAAAACATTTTTATGTTCTTTTCCAAACTTCTCAGCTACCTGCAAGCTGTCACATACTGCTTCATCATTCTTTAAATAAACAAGTTCATTCATACTGTAAGCCTTTCTTTAGCTATATCCGAAAATACCAACTTTTTCCATTAATTTATTAATTTCTCACCGCTTCCTCGCCGCTTCGATCAAATATATCGACTGTTAATCGACAGTTCAAGCACTCCCGGTTCTCGCCGCCTTTTTTACCATTCTTCACGGCTTCCTCACGGCTTCATTCTCAACAACACTCCTTAAAATAGTGAAAAACTCCTTGAACCGTAGGTTCGGCAGCAGGATTTTTATTAACTACCAGCATCACCGCTTCTACTGTTTTATCGGCTCATTTAGCCTTTTTATTTGCTCTCCCTTGCAACTTTACCTCAAGCACTTTTCAATCGTTTCTTGCCCTGTTTTATCCTTGTGTTGCTGTATTTTCAGATCTGTTCTGTCTCAGTCTTTCCCCCATCTGCTGCCGCTGCTCCTCTGTATACTGCCTTGGCGGAGAAATCCGAAGCCAGGATACCGGAACATGAGCACAAATGCTTCCGTCCTCGTTATCCGCAATAATCTGACAATCTTCTGGGTGCTTCTCTGCTAGCTTACGGATCACAGACTTATACCGACCCTGTGAGAATGATAAGGTTGCTCTGGTATCATTGGTCATAAACTCAATTACATTTTCGTTACAGCTATCCATAAAAATCTCCTTTTTGTTTTGTTCGATAATATTTACAGTCTTATTTTTCGGGGTTCGCTCAGGCTTCGTTCTAACGCATTTTACTCTTTTAGGGACTCCGAAATCTCCGAATATTTTCGCGCGCGTTATCGTGTTACAAAATTCCTTCGCGCGCGTAATCGTGTCAACGAATTCCCATACTCCCGTCATTTTTTGTCTAAAAATCCATCAATTTGTAATCATCTTTAATATCATCAGGTAATCCCTTAAAAAGAAAATTCTGAGGCATTCTTCGCAATGTTCCAATAATTTCAGATCTCTGTTCACTCTCCAACATGGCTGTTATTTCTGGATATTCTTCTGTGCACTTGGTATACCATGACTTCTGTTGTGGCGGAGAATACCGGGGATCATCACGGACAAACAGGAACAACCATTCTATGCACAGGCTCATTGTAAATTGAACATACAACCCACATTCGTAATAATATTGAGCTATCATTAATGCATCATGAAGTGTAGTTGTTATCTGCTCTGGTTTCTGATAATGTCCCTCTGGATAATATTTCACGATACATTCATCTTTTATAAAACTCCATGGAGCTATGGACACAAACGGAGCATGATCTGCCTGAACTGCCATTACCATCTGAGCTCTTTGGTATAAAGCATCAAGCCTTTTAATCAACGGACTTCCCATAATCCACCACCGCCTTTAAATATGTAAATCCTTTGCCTGTTTCTTCGTACCATTATGGCCCTGTGATTTCTTTCTGGCATTTTCCCTTTTGCAAGCTCTCAACCACTGATGCAGCTCCGGCACACTCGTAGCTCTTATCGTTACACGCTTATTTCTTCTCGGCATTTAATGCTCCTTCCTATCAGATTAAACCCGTCCGATTCATAAATCTATCATTTACCCCTCTTCTGTGATTTCTGTTCTTGTTCTACACGTGACATCAATTCTTCCATAGTTTCCAGACGTTCAATCATATCTACATTTTTTGTCCACTGAGAACACTGAGACAATGCCGCATTAGCTGCGTTCACTCTGATCTGTGCCGGTACTTCCGTATCAATAGCCGTATTGACCAACACTGCTGCACATTCTCCAAGTTTTCCCTGCAGGTATGCAATCGCTCCTGTTACGGCCTCGTTTCTTGCCTCAGAATACTTACGCTGGAAGCTGTCTGAATGAATCACAGTATAAATTGTAGGTCTGGGAATTTTCGTCTTTTTAGATATCTCACTTATATTTGGACACGTTAAAAATGCCTGTACTAAGATGTCCTCGCGCGCTTCTGCTGATACACCTTTTGCCATAATAATCACCCCTAACTAATCAATGATATTTTCCAATACATAAAAACAGACGGTTTTGACAGGTTCTACTCTAACCTTTAAAATGGATATCTATTACATGCCTGTAATGCCGCCCGGAACACAGCCAACGTTTTCTTCCGGTACGCATAAAAATCTTTACGATCAAGCGCAACAAACTTCTTTTTGTTCATCTTGTCATAGCTCATTCCAATTACGATACAGCAGTATAATTCGTCAATAATGTTCGGATACACCTCCGCTGCGCACTGCAACAGCAATATCTTGTCACGCATCTCAAGATTCTTGCAAAATTCACCCAATCTCTTATCTTCATCTTCTGAAAATCCATAATCCTCATAAGTTGCTTCTCTTGTAAGCATTGAATTCCTCCCTGTATTTCCCCTGCCACACTTTCTGCATGACAGGGAATTATTCTATGCCATCTCAAACGGGTTTCTGCCGCTTGTATCTCGTCTCATCTGCGCTTCTTTCATCATCTCGTCAAACAGTGTCCTGCGGTTGATCTGAGCTGTAAACCGGTAACTTCCACCGCCTGCCTGTCGTCCTGCTGTTTCTTCCCGGACGATCTTTCTGAGCAGAGCTTCCGGCGTCTCGATGTTGTTACCCTGTTTCTGGTCGCCCAACACTGCAAGGAACTCGCTTCGAGGTGGGATGACTGCGCCTTTAGCCAGATACGGAACCGTATTGACTCTTGGTAAATTCATTGAGTATTTACCCCATCTCCGCTTCCCATCAGGGGTTGTAACATCGTAAGAAAATGTAAATGCCTTCTCAATACCGGAAAGAGAAGAATTAACATTGCTGATCGTGCTGTTAACCTTACTAACTACTTCATTCAGAATCCCTGCGATTCCTGTTACTGCCCCGGAAATCCCATTAATCAGATTATTGCTCATCTCATTTCCAATCGTATTCATATTTCTGGTAAATCCGTTTAAACTATCCTTTGTACTACGCACCATCTGAGTTATCAACTGGCCAATTCTCTCGCAAGCCTTTTCCCATTTCTTAGTCATTGTGTTATACTGACCTGAAAAATGGCTCTCCACAGTCTTCTGCATCTCGCCAAGCTTTAAATTGGCAGTCTGCTTCATTTTATCCAGATTTTTCTTTACTTCTGATGCCGAATTCCCCCAGTTTGTCACTGTGGTTGTATTCACACCTCCAGAAGCATCCTCTGCTGCTTTCTTTACTCCTGCAAGATTAGTCTCCGCATCCGTTTTCATTTTTCCAGTTGAACTACTTACTGTCTTCTGAGCTTCAACAATACTAGAAACCATGCTCTTGATAGCAGAACCAGCACGCCTTAATGCGGAGCCCATATTCTTCACAACCATACCTACACGGGCAGCAGCTTTCTGCAAATTCTGCATTACCTGCACAAGTCGGCTATTTTTCTGCCGGTATTCCTCAACCTTATTCTTCAGTTTATTGTATGAAGAGTACAGCCTTCCATTTATGTGCTCCAGTTTCTGCGATTCCACATTGCACTTCTCAGCTGTGCTTTTATACGCATCTGTCGATGTAGGATCCACATAGGCCCTTCCGGTCGTCTGCATCTCTTTTTGTTTTCGCTGTAGCCTGTCAATATCCGCCCAGATATCGTCCATCTGTTTGTCAAGTTCCTGAAGCGGCGCAGAGTCTATTGAAAAGCCCATATCAAGCCATTCACGCTGTTTTGTCTCAACCTTTTCAAACTCATCTTCCAGAGCTTTTATATCGTCTTTGAGCTTTTTATATTCTTCTGTCTCGATTCTGACCTTGCTCAGTTCTTCGAGCTTTGATTTTAGCTCTGATACTTTACGTTCCTGCTTCTCGTAGTTCTGATACAGGCCCGTTATCGCTGTTATCTGCCTCTGGAAAGAACTTTTTGCTGAATCGCCCATCTTCGATACCTGCGCGGATATCCTGGCCATTCCAGCCTTTACAGCGTTCATTCCTTTCGACACACCGCCGGTATCTATCCTGGTATCAATGATAATTGAACCATCTGCCATGTTATATCTGCCTCCAAACTATTTGAGGTTCGGGCACTGAATCCTGTTTCCAATGCCGTTATATACTCAGGACCATCCCGTTACCAGGACAGCCCTGTTATGTAGCTACGCTTCGGCTACTTCTTTCTTTGCGTATTTGTCAGTATACTTTTTTATCCTTTTCTGCTGCGCCTTTTCCCTTGCATCCAGCTCTTTTTCGATGATTCCACCAATTACAGTGATAATCTGCTCTGCAAAGGTCTCTCCGCTTTCCAGGACTGTAAACGGACTGGTAATCTTGAAGAAGCTCTCTGATACAGGAGCACCAAACAACAGATCAATCTTCTCCCCGGCTTCCTTTTCCAGATCTGGAAGAATTTCCTCGAAGTCTTTGTCCTTGATTTTGTCATTGATTCCAGTAAAAAACGCTGCTGCCTCTTTATACCTCTTTAAAATACCTGCATCTGAAGGAATAAATCTGAACACGCCCAGATCATTTCCGTCTTGATCAGTAATCTGGTATGTCTTCGCACCGGTCTGAACTACTACTTTCTCCATTAATCCTCATCCTCGCTTTCCTGCTCTTCTGCTTTCAGCTGTTCTTCCAGCTCGTTAAGTTCTTTGATATTATCCATGCATTCAATTGCTTTATCCGCTGTAGCTTTCATGGAATTACGTACCTCATCACTTTGAACGAAATCCGCATAAAGCTCTCCGATATGTCCAGCAGCATTAGACAGAGAACTAAATACCCCCTTCTGCAACCTCATTCTTTCCGTGTATAAACGTCTCTGATCTGAAATCTGTTTCTTTCTTCCCATGTCACTTACCTCCATTCTGCCTGTCATAAATCGCTGCCAGCTCACACACAATCACAAATAACAAAAGACCAATAACTACCAACAAAACCACCTCCGCAACAATGAAATATTACCTGTTATATATATTTTACCATCAAACCTGACCACAGTTGTGGTACATGTTTACCACAGTTTGCGCCATTTTCCATATCGTGATATGATCTTTAATGGCAATAATCCCATATTATTACTTTTTTATACTGGCAACCGGATTATTTCTTTTGGCTTTGTTTTCCAGATCTTTTGCTACTGCTAAAAGAAGGTCCTCACACAACCGGGAATGATGATGATTCTTCCGTAATACTTCTATCTCTTTCACCACTCCCTGCCAGTATACATCGTCTTCAGGTCTGCCCGGAGGATACAGCTTTTTGTATAACCTCCAGCAGTCCGTGAAGATGTCATATATCTGCTTTAATTCTTCTTTATCGTTCACTGGTTACTCCTCCGGCATGATATACGCTTTTTCTCCTGCTGCATACTTTTGAAACATATCATTCAACACTTCTTTCGCGCGTTCTGGACTTGCATATTCCGCAATACCAAAATCACCCTCACAAATACGGTTCTTACTTACATAACTGATATACGTCATTTTAAAATTTAAAACTCGTGTTTTATCCTGTGTCATGATTTTCATAATTATTGTCCTTTCCGGCGATAAGCCGCCTATAAAATCCATTACAAAAAGACTTAAAATCCTAAATGTGCAAAATGTGCAAATAGAATGTAAATACCTATAAGAGTGTTTTTTTTAATCTTCACATACTAATTGCACAAACTGCACATTTTAATAAAATCAAGAAAATGGTGCATCTAAACCTCTATCAACAGAATGAAAAGTTTCCTCTGCGAATGAATAACCTTTAATGACATTCTTAACGGTTTTTCCTGTAACGGTTCCTGTTTTGCTTAGTAGGTTCTTCGTCTTTAATTCTTCATAAAAAGATGTTCTTCCGTCAACTCCCAGTCCACAATCATTGCACCACTGGGAATATTTCTCATAAACATCCTTGGCCGCTAAATTCTCATCTGATTTTTCAAGACACTCTGAAATGAATTTTCCAATCTTGTCTGAGTCCTCGCTATACTCATGCGTAGCAATCTGCACAGCTGTAGGCGGCTCTAGTCCCTCTTTGCGGTATAATGAAAGTCCCTGTATGCACCAGTTCAAAATACCATCTATCTCCTGCTGTAACTGTTCCTTTAAATGTTTGTTTTGCTCTTTCTCTGTGAAATGGCGTTCAAATGGAACAACCTTAACACGATTACTGCTAAATACTGTCTTATCACTGATAACAGGTAAATAGTTACTGTTCAAAATCAATTTGAATTTAGGCTTAAACTGAAATTCATTCTCATGTAAAAATCTCGCTGATACAGTATCACGTCCTGTCAGAGTTTTTACGAGCGAAGAATCAAATAACATTCTCCGTGGTGGTTCAGATGCTACTACAAGCCTTGTTCCTGCCAGTTTTGCGATATCTGGCGAAGCTGTCCGGCTGTCCTTATTTGCCTTGATTGCCAATGACTCAGGGGAAATGGTAGTTGCATAATCTCCTAGAAGATATAGCAGTATTTCTGTGATCGTACTTTTGCCATTTCGTGTAGTAGCTCCAAAAAATATGTAAAATTCTTCCTCGCTTGTATCGCCCGTTAAAAATCTTCCAGACATTTTTTGAAGATATTTTATCTTTGCTGTATCACCCTGCATAATCTCATTAACGGTCTTTTCCCATAACGTGCAAGTGGCAGCAGGATTATAGCTAGCATTACAGATTTTTGATAAAAGCAAATCTGCATTATGCTCTAACACTTTCGGCTGATCTTCCGACAGATCGAGAACACAATTTCTGCAATTAATAAGAAAATCGTCTTTATCAAGTTCCGTGTTCTCAAAGAAATTCAAGTCTTTGGCGTCAGTAATCATTACATTTCTATTTCTGTAATTCATCATCCCGGCGGCATACTTGATATACGATTGTCTCTTATCGTCTGGCAAAGAAGCCGTTACAGAATAACGTACAAGTACATCTGCAAGCATTTTAGCGTTTCTTTTAGCTCTCATGCCCTCTGTATCGGCAGTCCATCTTGTCTTGTCGTAGTACATCCAGTCTTTCTTTGTGGGATTATATCGGCTAACATTCTTGAATATGGTTGCAAACAGATCAGCACTGCCTCTGTCGTTCATTGGAAATCGCTCTACTGCATTAAGTTCGTTTAATTTCTTCAAAACTTCGTTCACATACTTATTATCATTCTCATTCATGGCATTGAAGTTATTATAGTAAGGACTGTTAACTTGCCAATCTCTTTTAAGTGCCGGAAAAACAGCTTTTTCAAGTTCTTTCTCTTTTAAAGGAGGGTTGCAACGTTTTTCATTCTCTACTCTAACTGCTGCCTTAATCGCATCATCATCAAGCCCTTTAGTACGTAAACTCGCAATTAGTCTAACTATAGTATCTACCCTTTTTCCCTCTGGAATTAGCTCTGGCACTTTAAAGTTTGTTTTATGCTCAGAATCTATTCTCTGTTTTTCACCTTTAAAAAAATCATTAACTATATCATCTACCTGCGCTATTTCATATTCTTTCGGCTCTTGCTCCCATTCATAAGTATTTCCATTAGGATGTACACTAGGCGGTGCTACAATATATCCTCCCTCCCCCCTAATATCAACCCCCTCGTAAAGTCCTACTTTATTAGAATGCGTAATAGTATCTTTATAAAAATAATGGTAACCACCTCTACCTGTTATGCTCTGCCAAGTTTCTGGAAGTTCTCCATGCTTATTTTGCCAATCTCTTAATACCTCATACCCGTCAATTCCTTTATTTTTGTCAACATCCAAATCAATTACAACTAAACCGTTTGATTTGTTCCCAGTTGCGATGCCGATATTATACCGAGGGTTTTGATTCCACCATCGTTCTATCTTTGATTTCTCCGTTGTAGCCGCTTTGCAACCACCTTCAATCGCAGGCACTTTATTTCGATAAGCCAGTGGGAAAACCGCCAGTCCCAGCTCTGCATAATACAAAGCCCATTCTTTCATACTTTTTACTTCTGCTGACAAATATCCCACCGCCCTTACTCAGAGATTTCGTCCAGATATTTTCTGATTTTTGCTACATTCCAATACACTCTTCTGCCAACACAAAATTTTGCGCCTGCTGCCATACCAATCTGCGTTGCTGTCTGCCTTCCCGAATTCAACATTTTCTGCAATCCAGCAGTATCAACACTTAACGCGTCTGAAGATGAACTTGGATATGATGTTGTTTTTCTCATAATAAATACCTCTGCTTTCTGTCTGATTTCACATTGCCTTATGTGTTTCTTTATGGTATTATTATAACATAGATGTTAATAAAATTAACAGCTTTTATGATTCACATGTTAATTAACTTAACATTTCTAAATCATTCTAATATTGCTTAAATCATCTTTAAAATAAACAAAAATGGAGGAAGTTAACATGAACATTAACATTGAATGTGGACAGCGCCTAAAAAAGTGCAGGCTTCTCTCAGGATATACCCAAGAAGCTTTAGGGAACAGAGCAAACTATAAAAAAGAAACGGTCTGTATGTTTGAAAGAGGTAAACGTAAGCTTTCTGTAGATGCAGCTAATAATTTTGCTGAAGTTTTACATGTTCGTGCAGATTATTTGCTTTGTAGAGATGATAATATTTTTCCCGAAGAAAAAACTAAATCTAATACCACTAATTATCAAAAAGCTAATTGTTTCGATACCTTACTTAATTTTTATAATTATGAACTATACGAGATACCAGAAAACGAAGATGAAGCTTCCGGAATAAGTACGCTTAATGCCCCAATGAGACTAAGCAAAGGATTTATCATAAAAAGCCCTCAAAACAAATTATTTTATTGTCCAAATAACTTATTAGATGAATTAATCGAAGATGTTATGGATTATGCTTTAATGCGGCTTGATAAACGATTATTACCCCAGTGCCATGAACCAAACGATAGCGAACTAGAGGCAGCTGGCCTAACCCCTGAAGGTGCTTATGTGCCCCCAACATTATCATTAAGGCATTTAAAAATACCTGATTTAAACTTTCTACAAGAATCTTCGCATTCTTCAACCGAAAACAAAAATAATAACTCAAATGATTATACAGAAGAATAAAACACTAAAAAGCACCCAATACCAATTAAGGCGTTGAGTGCTTTATTGTATGTTCGATATTCTGTTTATAAGGAAAACACAGGTTCCGGACAACCGATCATAATTTTCCGTCGATATTGCCATCATATAATTCAAATTTATATTTCTGATGCAATAAATTATCTGTACGTCCATCTTCAACTTTTGCAGCAAATAGTTTCAATGGCTTAATATAAAATTTATAGGGACTATAGAGTGCTTGATATGAAACGTACAGTTCTCCAGTTTCCGAGTGACATACAATTTCATGTACATAATATAAATTCCCCTTAAAATGTTTATATGGTCTTTTTTCTAAAATTTCATGCATATTTACGAATCCTTTCTTACTACATAAACAACATATTGAATCATTATTATCAAACCAATCAATACTGCATTAATCAAATTGGGAAAAGAAAAGAATTCATAATTCTTTAAAATATTAATCTGCAATGCTTCTTTCAAATAAGTGCCAATATAACCACCCACTAAATTGAGGATCATTACCAATACAATCGTATTTATCCCTATTACTTTTATCTTCTTCTTCTTTTGTTCTTTTCTTATCTGTTTTTCTACTTCTTGTAAACATTCTTCAATTGTTTTATCCGCCTCTTCGACAGAAATCTTTTGCGCAATTAGAATATTATTGAAGTCGTCAATTTTCTTCCTATTTGGCTTTTTTCCATCATGTAATTGCTCATATTGCTCTATGTATTCTTTAACTTTTTTATCATGAATACACTTTATAAGCTGCGGACGTATCTCGTGTAATATTGCTCTTAAAGAATCTATACTCTCCATTTATTTTAATCCCAAATTTCTTTTTTGTTCATCAGACAAAATATCATCAATTGATTTCTCGTTATCTCTTAATCTTTGTTCAAAGAAATTACTTATGCTACCTTTATCTTTCAACTGATTATATTCTTGAAATTCTCGATCCAAATAAAGCTTCGCTACCTCTCCACCTTTTTCTTCCTGATACTTTGCATCTTCTTTCTTACTATAATCAATATTAGCCTCTGGTTCAACATCAACTAAAATAAGCTGGCATATTCTCATTCCACTATGTATAACTACAGAATTTGGATTCATATTTTTTATAGTAATTGTCATCTGCCCATGATAACCTGGATTAACATAGCTGCTCGCGCTAACATCTAAACCCACTCTTGCTAAGCTACTTCTGTTTTTTACAAATCCACTTATACTTGCAGGTAATTGAATTGTTTCACGAACAAATGCAATAATAAAATCATTAGGTTTTAATGTATACTGCTCAATTTCTCGTTCTTCATATATCTCCTGTTGCTCATCATATACATTTACTGCATTTTCAATTCTGTTGGGTATCTTAATTTTTTTTCCTAATGTCAGATCAACAGAGGCAGGTTGTACGTGATCATATATAAATGGTGAAATAATAATACTTTCATCATAAATTTTTTCTATAATTCGCGCATCAGATAATACTCCCATTTTTTTCCTCCTCTATCAGATACTATCTATTATACTCTTTAACAACCAAAAATCAAATCTTTTATATTTTAAAATACCAGCATTTCTTTCTGCCTATCAATATTAAATATATCTTTTCTTTATTATAACCGAACCACCATATCTTTTCTATTGGTTTCTCACATTCTGTTCCATCTAAATTACCATGTAGCAAAACATCTTCACTTTCTCACCGGGGTAAATCCGAAAATGCCTCCTCTTTATGTCCCTTAATTGCGCACAATTTTGTATACAATATTAATTTCAAAGGTAAAAAGCAATAAAAACGTGCCTGATATGGACACCTTACCAGAGAGGAGTGATCATTATGAGTACTTATGAAGAATTGCAAATTATACTTACAACTGCTTTACTGATCGTTGCGATTTTGACTTATACACATAAAAAATAGCCGTCCTGTTCTTTGGCGAGAATGACAGCTATTTTTTACTAATCTTATTTCGCCGGGTCGGGTGATCTGCACTCACCTTCCGGCTCCCTTGTTAAGTATATTATACGAACTGCTCAAATATTTGTCAAATCGTATTTTACTAATACTTATCTATATCGTTCTCATACCCCACAGTTTACCCCAATCTTTACCCCATAAACTGATTTTTACCCCACGGGCAAAACTTAATATGTGATAAACACTGATGAAAGTTTTTTTATAAACTTTTCCAGTAAAATCAAGGGTTTCGGGCTTTTTGAAAAGCTACATAATGGCACTAGATAAAAGCGGATGAAACATTCCCCGTAAAATTATAAAATTTATTAACGAAGTCTAATCATTTTCCAAAATAATCCTGCTGATCATTATTTACCATGGTCTTCCGGAAAAACACGAAATATTACAGCCGTTTCTTTCGCTTTTTAGTCGTGTCTCTGCTCTTTGTTATCATATGTCTCACAGAATCTGGCAGCAAAAGCCGGCGGCTCCTGATGCGCATACAAATGAGAAATGTCTCCAAAAGAGCTCATACGGAAGGACGCGATCCCTTTTCGCCTCTCCTCTGTAACAATGGTGCTCACCGATGACGGCGCCGCACAGAAATTCTGCAGCATCACCAGCGGAGAGATACTGAGAAGATAGCTGATGAGTACACAGCTTACACCGAAATGGCAGAAAAACACAAGCGTATCTTCATTGGCTTTTTCTGCTCTGTAATAATGTCCTTCCCGCACATATCCATGCTCTGCCAGAACTTTATCAAAATTCTGTGTGACCCAGTCATACTCTTCTTTCATTTTTCCCTCTCGCAGGATGTCATTATCCCACCAGCGGTCAAAGCTGTAGAAATTTTCGATCTTCGTCCAGTCCTGGGGAAGCCAGTCCCAGGGAATGATCTTTTCCCCATGAAGATCCGGTCTTCTGATCTTTACGTCGAATTCTCTCAGCCACTTGCATTCTGTAGCTGTTCTTCCGTTTTTCTTCAGTGTGCAGGATGCGGTATCCTTTGCTCTTCCAAGCGGAGAAACATAAAAATCCCTGACATCAAGAGCTGCGATCTTTTCAGAAAGAAATTCCGCTTCCTTCCAGCCCTTTTCGGTCAGGGAATCTATTGTGTAATCCGGGTCTCCATGTCGTATAAAAAGTAATTTCATCTTTTGGTATCCTCCATTTCATAACCTGGATTTCCATTATATTCTTATTTTTTCAGTTGTCAATTCCTGATAGCTTCTGCTGCAGGGATCAAACCTGATCCGCAGTTTCTCCATGGAGCACAGCCTGCTGCTCCCTCAGCTCATAAACTGCCTTTTTCAATGCCTGAAAGCTCTCCTCACTGATTATGTGCTCGATCCTGCAGGCATCATGAATCGCTGTTTTTTCCTGGACTCCCAGTATCATCAGCCAGGAAGAGATCAGCTGATGACGTTCATATACCTTATCGGCAATCTTATGTCCGTCCTCTGTCAGACGGATATCTCCGTTGTCGGCTACTGTGATGAGATTTTTCTGGCGAAGATTCTTCATGGCAACACTGACACTCGGTTTCTTAAAGCCCATCTCTGCCGCGATATCCACAGCTCTTACAAGAGAACTCCTGTTTCCAAGGATCAGGATCGTTTCCAAATAATCTTCAGATGATTCATTTGATCTCACGTTATTTACACCTCCCTCGGTTTGTTAAAACTAACCAAGTTAATCATAACATACTTTAGGAGAATGAGCAATGGTTTTTAATGCTTTCTGTTTAGTTCTGCCTCAATTGCCAGAAGGCACTGGCTGGAACATATCTGCAGAATTCTGGAAATTTCCAGGAGTTTTTCCCTGGAGCAGTTTCCCCGGAGCAGTTCACAATATCCCTGAAATTTCATCTGTACCAGGATATGTACCAGCTCGTGATCAACTTCTTGTCCACATTCCTTTTGAAAACGTTCATTAAGGATCTGCTCCATTTTCGTACAGGCATCCTCACGGAAATTCACATATCTGGTACCTTCAGCTCCATCTATGAGGATTTTTGCGATGTCCCTGTTTTCCCAGATAAATTCCATAAGTATCCTGTCATATTCTTCCGGATGCAGTTGTTTTTCCTGATCCGTAAAGTCTCCCATGATCCGCTTCAGATCCTCTACCGTCTCTTCCACGATTTCTTCAAAAAGAGCTGCTTTACTTTCAAAAAAGAAATATAGCGCTCCCGTAGTCACATCTGCTTTTTTGCAGATCGCACGAAGAGAAGCCTTCAGAAATCCCCTGTCTCTGAACTCTTCCTTCCCCGCTTCCAGAAGTCTGCTCCGCACAGCATTTTCTGATTTTTCCATATTTTACGCACTCCATCATTTTTCCTGCATTCCGCTTTGCAGGAAAATTCCGCTTATTTCTGACCAGCTGTTAATTTTTTAGCAATCTGATCTTACTGGTATTTTACCTTAAATCACTGAAAAAAGAAAGTATTTTGTACCCCATGTCAATCTGTCATCGGGGAATCTCCACGGTCTGTAACGATTTCATAGCCTACAGACTCCACACGTCTGGTAAGGCACCCTCTGCACTCTGCTGCTTCCTCGCCTGTACAGATCTTGTTATCATAAAGTTCATACTGTTTACGATTCTTCACCGGAGAAAGATTGGGCATTACTACATTTGCACCCGCCTGAAAACCCTTTTCCCTGCCTCTGGGGTCCAAGGTCCCCAGTGCTGTGGTTGCCGGAAGAAGTACCTGTGGAAGCAGGATCCGGATGACAGACAGCAGAAACAGTGTCAGATCCACACTTCCTGCCGGTTCCTCTGCAAATTTCGTATCATGGTGCGGGACAAATGGTCCGATCCCCACCATATGCGGATTCAGGTCTTTAAGAAAAACAAGGTCTTCCGCCAGATACTCCAGCGTCTGTCCCGGCGCACCTACCATAAATCCGGCACCTATCTGATATCCCAGTTCCTTCAGGGTATAAAGACACTGTTTACGGTTTGCAAGACTTAAACTCTCCGGATGAAGATAACGATAATGTTCCTCACTGGCCGTCTCATGACGGAGTAAATAGCGGTCTGCTCCGGCATCTTTAAATCTCTGATAGCTTTCTTTTGATTTCTCCCCAATGGATAGCGTGATCGCACAGTCCGGATATCCCTGTTTGATGGGCCGGATGATGTCAACCATCCGGTCATCATTAAACCATGGGTCTTCCCCTCCCTGGAGCACAAATGTCCGAAATCCCAGCTCATAGCCATTCTCGCAGCACTGCAGGATTTCTTCCTTCGTAAGGCGGTAACGGCTGGCATTCCTGTTAGAACGGCGGATCCCGCAGTAATAGCAGTCATTTCTGCAGTAATTGGTAAATTCTATCAAACCTCTTGTATATATTTTATTTCCAAAATATTTTTTCTGTATACGGACAGCCTCTTCCCGAAGCAGACGAACCGCATCCGGATCCTGGTATAAGTGCAGAAGTTCCGGATATTCTTCCTTTGTCAGCTGTCCTTCTTTTATAAATTTTTCAACGATCCCCATACTTTATCTGTCCTTCTCTTTTATTTACAAAACTATCTGTAAAAAATATTTTATCACAAAAAAACAGATATTGCACAATATAAGTATACATGCAATATCTGTTCTTACAGAATGGTTACTGTTCATTCCGTTCTCAGTAACACAAAATGATCCAATTTTTATTTAATAAGATCCTTTACAACCTCACCGGCAATGATCAGTCCCACTACGGAAGGCACAAAGGCATTACTTCCCGGTACCTGACGTCTCTGAGTACATTTTCTTTCTGTTCCCGGAGGACAGATGCAATGAGACTTGCAGCTGATCGCCATATCATCAATTGGAGTTATTGGCTTCTCCTGTGAGTAAACCACCTTCAGTTTTTTGATTCCTCTTTTTTTCAGTTCACGGCGCATGACCTTTGCAAGGGGACAGACGGACGTTTTATAAATATCTGTCACTATAAAACCTGTTGGATCCATCTTATTTCCGGCCCCCATAGAGCTGATGATCGGTGTTCCTGAAGCCTTTGCCTGCTCTACGAGCATCAGCTTTCCGGTTACAGTGTCGATTGCATCGACTACATAATCATACTGGGAAAAATCAAAGGAATCTGCTGTCTCCGGCACATAAAATGTTTTGTGGATATTTACAACTGCATCCGGATTAATTTCAAGAATACGTTCTCTGGCCACGTCAACTTTATATTTCCCTACGGTCTTTCTTGTTGCGTAAATCTGGCGATTGATATTGGTGAGGCATACTTTATCATCATCAATGAGATCCAGGGTACCTACGCCACTTCTGACCAGTGCTTCCACCGTATATCCGCCAACACCGCCAATTCCGAATACTGCGACTCTGGAATTTTTCAGCTTTTCCATTCCTTCTTTTCCGATTAATAATTCTGTTCTTGAAAACTGATTCAGCATTTTCTGACTTCTCCTTATATTCTTTCCATGTATATTTATACTGACAACGGATATATTTTTTATATCTGTCCGATTTGTTTTACAACTGTCAGGATTCTATCATGGGAAAATAGCCTTGTCAATATCCCTACCAATAAGCTAGGAATATTTTCCCGTTTTCATCAATAAATTTTATGATACAAAAAAAGATCCCTAAAAAGGAATCTTACTGATACTGCGGGTAGCCGGACTTGAACCGGCACGGAGTTGCCCCCGAGAGATTTTAAGTCTCTTGTGTCTGCCTATTCCACCATACCCGCATATTCAATTAATTTGTTCAAAAATGGGGCCTATAGGGCTCGAACCTATGACCCTCTGCTTGTAAGGCAGATGCTCTCCCAGCTGAGCTAAGATCCCATATTTAATTCATTACAGCTAAGCTGTAACGACCCAGAAGAGACTCGAACTCTCGACCTCCGCCGTGACAGGGCGGCGCTCTAACCAACTGAGCCACTGGGCCATACAAAATATAAAACTTTTAAAATGGACCTTCGGGGACTCGAACCCAGGACCGACCGGTTATGAGCCGGTTGCTCTAACCAACTGAGCTAAAGGTCCAAAAAGCCGATGATCGGACTCGAACCGATAACCTGCTGATTACAAATCAGCTGCTCTGCCAATTGAGCCACATCGGCGTATTAAACACCAAATGTTGAATCGAGTCAATGAATATCCAGTTTAGTTTTAAGTGACTCCAAGGGGATTTGAACCCCTGTTACCGCCGTGAAAGGGCGGTGTCTTAACCGCTTGACCATGGAGCCATATTTCTTTTTTATGTTTCGCTGTTTTGTATTTCCCTCAGCGACGAGTTAAATAATACCATACCTTTTTTATAATTGCAAGCTTTTTTTTGAAAAATTTCAATTTTTTTTACAAAGACGGAAAACAGGCCCAAAAGCCTTATAAAATGGGCTTTCCAAGGGTTTGTATTTTCTTTCTCAAACCCTACCCGGAAAAATTTTTTCTGTTTTTTTCAAACATTGACATTATTTTTTCTCTGTATATAATTGAAAGTATGATGACTTAAAAAATCATATGAAAGGATGACAATAATGAAAGTTTTATTACTCAACGGCAGTCCTCGCAAAGAAGGCTGCACTTATACAGCTCTTACAGAGATCGCAAAAACCTTAAAGAAGAACGGTGTGGAGGCAGAAATCTTCCAGGCCGGGGATCCTTCTCAGGAAAACGTTGCTGCCGCAGCTGCCATTATGAAAGAGGCTGACGCCCTTATTGTTGGTTCTCCGGTTTACTGGGCTTCTCCTTCCGGACAGATCATCGAATTCATGGATAAATTCGCTTCCAAGGCCGGAAAGGATATGATCCACAAGCCTGCCGCAGCTGTTGCTTCCGCAAGACGTGCCGGTACTACTGCTACTCTGGATGTTCTGATCAAATACTTTACCTATCATCAGATGCCTGTCGTGTCCGGAAACTACTGGACAATGGTTCACGGCAATACCCCGGATGACGTCAGAAAAGACGCTGAAGGCCTCCAGATCATGCGTACATTAGGCAATAACATGGCATGGCTGTTAAAATGTATTGAAGCCGGTAAAAAGGCCGGTATCGACGCTCCGGAGACAGAGCAAAAGATCATGACTAATTTCATTCGATAAGCCGGAATTTCTCTATCATAACTTTATAAATTTATTGATTATCTCTAACAGTCAATATTTCTATTTGTAGTTACAAAAATAAACGTGCAGATATAAATGTATCTTATTTATATCTGCACATTTTTACATCCTTATCCTGTCACAGATCAAGCATAAAAAATCCCATAAACTTTACATTTACAGGAAACAAAAAAAACTCCCCCTGTTGGACTCGAACCAACGACACTGCGGTTAACAGCCGCATGCTCTAC